>Ga0209212_1001314_pt1 | contig 41629 bp, 38 predicted proteins | sample RifGroC2_FD_183996 | JGI IMG/M metagenome (GOLD analysis project Ga0209212, IMG submission 183996) | Groundwater microbial communities from Rifle, Colorado, USA - Groundwater C2 (SPAdes) (version 2) | ecosystem: Environmental > Aquatic > Deep subsurface > Groundwater | place: Rifle, Colorado... | reverse complement strand
AACATGATAGCCTCCAAGACCGGCTATCCCATGGACATGCTCGAGCTCGACCTCGACATGGAAGCCGACCTCGGCATAGACACCGTCAAGCAGGCCGAACTGTTCGCCGCCATACGCGAGCATTACGCCATTCCCCGCAACGACAGTGTTTCGCTGAAGGACTACCCGACCATCAGACATTGCATCAAGTTCGTGATGGAGTCCGGCGCAACCGGTTCGGCCCCAGCGCCTGTAGCGGCCGCCGCCCCTGTCGCATCCCCGGCCCCCGTCGCCCCCGCTGCCGCGCCCGCCCCTAAAGCGGCGCCGGCCAGCGCGCCCGCCGGCGTCAGCGAGGACGCGGTACGCGAGAATGTTCTTAAGATGATCACCGAAAAGACCGGTTATCCCCTGGACATGCTCGAGCTCGACCTCGACATGGAGGCCGACCTCGGCATAGACACCGTCAAGCAGGCCGAACTGTTCGCCGCCATACGCGAGCATTACGCCATTCCCCGCAACGACAGTGTTTCGCTGAAGGATTATCCGACCATCAGACATTGCATCAAGTTCGTGATGGAGTCCGGCGCAACCGGTTCGGCCCCAGCGCCTGTAGCGGCCGCCGCCACGGTTGCGGCCCCTGTCGCAACCCCGGCCCCCGTCGCGCCCGCTGCCGCGCCCGCCCCTAAAGCGGCGCCGGCCAGCGCGCCTGCCGGCGTCAGCGAGGACGCGGTCAAGGAAAACGTCCTTAACATGATAGCCTCCAAGACCGGCTATCCTATGGACATGCTGGAGCTGGACCTCGACATGGAGGCCGACCTCGGCATAGACACCGTCAAGCAGGCCGAACTGTTCGCCGCCATACGCGAGCATTACGCCATTCCCCGCAACGACAGTGTTTCGCTGAAGGACTACCCGACCATACGCCACTGCATCAGGTTCGTGCTGGAGTCGGCCGCCCCAGCGGCGCCGGCCCCGGCCGCGCCCGCGGCGGCCCCGGCGGCGCATGCGCCCGCCAAGCCCGAGCAGCCCGAGTTGCTGGACCTCGCCGCCAGGCCGGCCGAGGAGAAACCCGCGCCCGCCGCCCCGAAGCAGGAGCACCCCAAGCGCCATATCCGGCACGTGCCGGTAGTGGTGCCGGCCCCGGTGGAACAGGAGATCATCAAGAAGCTGGCGCCCAGGCCCGTGGCGATCTTCGCCGAAGACCTGGACCTGGCCAAGGCGTTCCGCGCCGAGCTGAACAAGCACCGCGCCAACTCCTATATCTTCACCCCGGCCAGGACCAAGGTGAAGGACGCCATCACGGTGGACTTCAAGGACATCCCGGCGCTGGAGAAGGCGCTGACCGACTTCGCCGCGGCGCACCCGGACACGCAGGGCATAGTGTACCTGACCGGCTGCATGGTGAAGTCCCTGTCCAAGGACACGGCGGCCTTCGAGGACCACAAGCGCTACGCGCTGCCGCTGTTCCTGGCGGCCAAGCACCTCGCCGGCGGCCTCACCAGGCAGGACCCCGGCTGCACCACGTTCATGGCCGTGGTGACCACGCTCGACGGCGGCTTCGGCTACCGCACGAAGGACGCCTACGACCCCGTCTACGGCGCCATCCACGGCCCGACACTGTGCATCCGCAAGGAGTTCCCCGACAGCATCGTGAAGCTGCTGGACTTCGAGCCCAGCTCCTCGAACCAGGTCATCGTGCAGAAGACCTTCTACGAGATCCTCTACTCCGACAAGCGCCTCGCCATCGGCTACGCCGACGGCAAGCGCTGGACGCTGGTGGGCAAGCCGGTTGCGCTGGACAAGTCCCGCGCCACCACGGAGCTCGCCGGCAAGAACGTGCTGGTCACCGGCGCGGGCCGCGGCCTCGGGGCGATGTTCTCCCGCATGCTCGCCGAGCAGCACAAGGCCAATATCCTGATCCTCGACATGATGGAGATCAGCGACAAGGCCAAGCGCCTGACCGGCATGAGCGAGGCGGAGCTGAAGGCCTACAAGATGGGCGAGCTGTGGAACGAGCTGAAGGCCGCCAACGACAAGCCCACCCCGGCCCTGCTCGAGAAGGAGTTCACGCGCCTCAAGGACGCCGCCGACATGCACCGCAACATGGAGACCATCCGCGCCCTGGGCGTCAAGGTCACCTATTACCGCTGCAACCTGCTCGACCCCGAGGCGTTCAAGGACACGATGGCCGCCATCAAGGCGGACTTCGGCCATATCGACGGCCTCGTGCACTTCGCCGGCCTGGAGCGCTCCAAGCTGGTGGTGGACAAAGCCGTGGAGGAATTCAACCTGATCTTCACCGTGAAGGCCGACAGCGCGATCAACCTCTGGAAGGCCGGCATCGTCAAGGAAAAGGGCTTCTGGGCCATGGCCTCGTCCATCGCCGGCAAGTTCGGCAACCTGGGCCAGAGCGACTACGCCGCCGCCAACGACTACGTGGCCAAGTTCTGCGTCAGCCAGCAGAACCGCGGCGTGCGCGCCGTCAGCATAGACATGACCGGCTACGCGCAGATCGGCATGGGCGCCCGCCCCGGCGTGGAGGCCTTCCTCAAGTCGCAGGACATGGAATTCCTCTACCCCGAGGAAGGCATGCAGGCCTTCGTCGACGAGATCGCTTACGGCAAGGTGCCGGAGATCATCCTCTCCGGCAGCCTCGGCAAGCTGGACTGGGACAAGCAGCTGCACTACGAGCCCGGCTTCTCGGCCTCCGGCTCCACCGGCTTCCACTTCGCGCCCAAGGTCGAGGACCTGATGAAGGGCCAGACCCTGGCCGCGGCCAAGGAGTTCTCGCTGCTGTCGGACCCGTACCTGGCCGACCACGCCATCAACGGCACTCCGTACGTGCCGGGCGTGATGGGCCTGGAGACCTTCGCCGAAGCCTCGGCCGTGGTGACCGGCAAACCGCCCAAGGCGCTGACGCAGGTTCGCTTCGCGGTGCCCATCAAGCTGCTCCGGAACAAGCCCGCCGACGTCAAGATCAAGGCGGAGGCCGCCGGCGACGGCGCGGCGATGCGCATCGAGTCCGACTTCGTCAGCCCCAAGGGGCTGCGCCTGGGCCAGACGCGCACGCATTTCAGGGCCGTCTCCGCCTCGGACTTCCCGTCCGCCTGGACGCCCGACGCGAGGCCGCAGCTGCCCAAGAACCGCAAGTACAAGACAGAAGCGCCCGTGATCTACCAGACTTATTTCCACGGCCCCAGCTTCCAGGTGCTCGACGGCATCCTCTCGGTGGACAAGACCAGCGTGCTGGCGGTCTTCAAGCGCCCCGCAGCGCCGCTGTGGAAGAACGGCCAGCAGAAACTGGTCTTCCACCCGCTGGTATTCGAGGCGCTGTTCCAGGCCTGCGGCTGGCGCGACATACAGTTCGACCGGACGATGGCGCTGCCCGACGCGGTGGGCGCGGCCATAGTCTACGACCACGAGCCGACAGACCCCGACACGCTGTTCCTCTACGGCGTCTTCAAGGGCCGCACCGAGGACAACCGCAGCCTTTACGACGCCTGGGCTTTCGACGAGGACTACGGCCTGGTGGCGGAGATCCGCGACTACGCGATGATCCCGACGCCCATATAATAGGAATGACGGAGGCCTCCATAGAGCTCTGGCCCGCCGCCGGGACCAGCGTAGCGCTGCTCCGGGTGGACGGGCTCGCGCCCGGCACGGCCCTCTCGGAGCGGGAGGCGCTTCAGTACGCCGCTTTCCGCATAGAGAAGCGCCGCAAGGAATGGCTGGCCGGCCGGCTGGCCGCCAAAGCGCTGCTCACGGCGGGCGGGGGAAACCCGGCTGACTTCGAAATAAGCATGGACAAGCTGGGCCGCCCCTCCTGCGGCGGCGCGCTGGTTTCCATTACCCACTCCAACGGCTGGGCCGCGGCCGCGATGAAACCCGGCTGCTCCTTCCTGGGCCTGGACCTGGAGAAGATAGAGGAGCGCCACCGCGCCTGGTACTCCGATTATTTCCACCCGCAGGAACTGCCGCGCCACGACCCGTCAGAGGCCACGCGCCTCTGGACCGTTAAGGAAGCTCTGCTCAAGGCGCTGGGCCTTGGCCTGATGGCCGACCCGCTGGCGATACGCACCGACGAGAAGATCCGCTTCACCGGCAAGGCGCTCGAGCGCTACCGCGAACTGGGCTCGCCCGAGTTCGCCGTGGAGACCCGGCCCTCTCCCGAAGGTTTCTGGATGGCGGTGGCCGCATGATACTCTGGAAAAAGCCGGCTCCCGCCGCGCCCAAAAAAACCGCCGCGCAGTACATACTCGGCGTCTCCGTCTCCGCCGAAGGCGCCGCGGCCGCCATGCTGCGCGACGGCAAGGTGATCTTCAGCGCCTACGAACCGCCGCCGGCGGGGGGCGCCGCCGCCTCTTTCCCTTCGGCGGTGGTGAGCGCCGCCCTGGAGAAGGCCTCCGAGGCGGAGAACGTCATACTGGGAGTGCAGGATATGGCCGCCGTGGCCTTTTGCGGCAAACCGCTGGCCGAGTACGCCAGGCTGCGGAGCGAGTGGATGGCCCTGGCGCCGGCCGGCTTCGGACGCTTCATGGTTACCGCGCCCGGCGCGTTCGTCAAGAAGCGGCTGGGCGAAGGGCTGCTGGCCCGGGAGCTGGCCGCGGTTTCCTGGGGAGAAGTACCGGCCCTTACCCTTTACCCGGAACACCAGCTGGCCTGCGCCGCCTCCGCTTTCTATGCCTCGCCTTTCGAAGATTCCGCCATCCTCAGCCTCGACGGGCCGGGCGAGGGCCCCGCGGCCGCGGTCTGCATGGGCTCAGGCGAGAAGATAAAGGTGCTGCGCGAGCTGCTGCACCCGGACTCCCCGCAGCTGCTCTCCGGGGCGCTGGCCGCTTACGCGGGCTATGGCGGCGAAGCCGCCTGGGAACTCTTTACCGCCCCGGAAGCGGCGGACAAGGAGCGGGCAGGCGAATTCTACCGCCGCATCGTTTCGGAGCTGGCCGAACTCAGGGAAGACGGTTCGGTACGGCTGAGCCGGCGCTATTTCAGCGAAGCCGACGGCATGAGGCCGGACCTGCCCCGGTGGCGCAAGCTCTTCGGCCTGGGCCCCGGCTCCGGCGGGGAGCTGGAAGGGGAGCGGCTGGATTTCGCCGCCGCCGCCCGGGCCGCGCTGGAAGAGCTGGTCTACAGGCTGGGCGCCCAGGCCAAGCGGCTGTCGGGCTCCAACAACCTCTGCCTCTGCGCGCCGCCCGAGCTGAAACTGGCCGCGGAGGGCAAACTGAAGGCCGCCGGCCTCTTCGTCAATATCTGGTCGCAGCCGTATTCAGCCCCGGAGAGCAAGGCCGCGGGCGCGGCGCTGGCGGCCAGGCACATCTATTTCGGCATAAAGCGGCCAGCCATCTACCCCCGCAGTTGGGGGGAACCGGTCAAGCAGGAGCTGCCCGAGGAGTCGGCGCCGCCTTTCGGCGTGAACCCTCCGAGGCCGCTCTCCGCCGCCGCGCGGCTGGGCCACGCCGCCTATTTCTGGCTTTACCTGACCCCTGCCGCCGCGGCGGCGCGGTTCTCCACACCGGGGGAAAAGGCGGCGGCGGGGAGCGAGCGCGCCTCTTTCTACGTGGCCCGCGCCAGGATCTACGCCAGGGAAGACCTGGAGGGAGCCGGCGCGGGGCCGGCTCCGCGCTGAGGAACCCGGCCAAAGGGCCGCCTAAAAAGGTAAAATATAACTTTGGGCCGTCAGGCGGGCATAGCTCCCGGTACGGCACTGGCAAATAGCCCAGGAGGCAACAATGGCTGATTTAATGGAAGACCCGATAGCCGGCGCCAACGCCGCGCAGCAGGCCGGAAAAAAATCCCACCCGAAGAAGGTGCGGGAAGTCCCGGAATCCCTCAAGAAGTTCCGCGAGATACACGCCGCGGCCGAGGCCGGCGGCCCCCCGGACAAGATAGCGGCCCAGAAGGCCAAGGGCAAGCTGACGGCCCGCGAGCGGATAGCCTACCTGGTGGACGAGGGCTCTTTCCAGGAGCTCGGCCTGCTGATGGAGACCCGCTGCACGGATTTCGGCGTAAAGGATAAGCATATAAAGGGCGACGGCGTGATCACCGGCTTCGGCACGATCAACGGGCGCCTGGCAGCCATCTTCTCCGAGGACTTCACCCAGTTGGGCGGCTCGCTCGGCCGCACGCATGCCGACAAGATCTCCCGCCTGATGGACATGGCCGCGGACGCGAAGGTGCCGGTGATAGGCATCCTCGACTCGGGCGGCGCCCGCATCCAGGAAGGCGTCGACTCCCTCGACGGCTACGGCGAGATCTTCCTGCGCAACACCAAATACTCCGGCGTCGTGCCCCAGATCTCCATCATCGTCGGCCCCTGCGCCGGCGGCGCGGTGTACTCTCCCGCGCTGACCGACTTCGTCTTCATGGTCAAGGGCATGAGCAACATGTTCGTGACCGGGCCCGAGGTGGTGAAGGCCGCCACCGGCGAGACGGTGGATTTCGAGACGCTCGGCGGCTCGATGACGCACGCCAGCAAGTCCGGCGTCTGCCATTTCGTGGCCAACTCGGAGCAGGACTGCTACCGCCAGGTGAAGGAACTGCTGAGCTTCCTGCCGCAGAACCGCTTTGAGGCGGCGCCGGCCCTGGAGACCAAGGACGCCGCCGACCGCAAGATCACGCTGCTGGAAAAGCTCTGCGAGCTCGACCCGCGCAAGTCCTACCGCGTGCACCACATCATCTGGTGGCTCTCCGACGACCATAAGTTCCTCGAGGTTCACCATAACTACGCCAAGAACATCGTGGTGGGTTTCATCCGCCTGGGCGGCCAGGTGGTCGGCGTTATAGCCAACAACCCGGCGCACATGGCCGGCGCGCTGGACATCAACGCCTCGGACAAGGCCGCGCGTTTCATCCGCTTCCTGAACTCCTTCAACATCCCGATCCTGACGCTCGTGGACGTGCCCGGCTACTGGCCCGGCGTGGCCCAGGAGCACGGCGGCATAATCCGCCACGGCGCCAAGCTGCTGTACGCCTACTCAGAGGCCTCCGTTCCCAAGATAACCCTGGTGCTGCGCAAAGCCTACGGCGGCGCCTATATCGCCATGAGCTCCAAACTGATGGGGGGGGACATCAACTTCTCCCTGCCGTCGGCCGAGATCGCCGTGATGGGCCCGCGCGGCGCGGTGGAGATCCTCTACTCCCGCCAGATCAAGGAGGCCAAGGAGGAGGAGAGGGAGCCCCTGAGGGCGAAGCTCGCCAAGGAATACTCCGACAAGTTCGCCTCCCCGTACCAGACCGCGGCGATGGGTTCTATCGACGAGGTCATAGAGCCCGCCCACGCCCGGGCGCGGCTGATAGGCGCGTTCCGCATGCTGGCGGGCAAGCGCCGTCCCGGAGCTAACGAGCGCACCGGCAACATCCCGCTGTAACCGGGCCCCGGCGCGGGCGGACGGGCCGGCGCCAAGCCGGCCCGTTTTCCTGCCCCGCGGCGCGCCATTAGCGCGGCTTATACTGCCATTAGCGTTTTTTTGTTTAAGGTAATATTTATCTTTTTGTATAATAAGTTAAAGGAAAACCTATGGATCTCCCCATCAAAATGCTCACCACCGCAGTCGCTGTACCGGTATTCGGCGCGTTCCTGATACCGATCGCCGCCCGGGTCTCCGTCCCGGTCCGGAACGCCTTCGCAGTCCTGCTGGGCCTGTTCACTTTCACGGCCGCGGCATCGCTGCTGACCACCGTACTGGGCGGCCAGACGGCCGAATACGCGATCAGTTTCCCGCGCGGCTTCGACTTCATCCTGCAGGCTGACATGCTGTCGGTCTTCATGGCCTCGGTCTCCGCCTTCGTCAGCGCGGTGATCCTGATCTACTCTCTCGACTACATCTCGCACTACGAGAACCAGACCGAGTACTACGCGATGGTCGTCCTGTTCCTGGGCTCGATGATGGGCCTCGTGTTCTCGGCCAACCTGCTCTGGATGTACGTTTTCTGGGAAATGACCGGCTTCGCCTCCTGGAGGCTGGTCGGTTTCTTCCGCTCCGACCGCGACGTGGCCAAGGCCAACAAGACGATCCTGGTGACCGTCTTCGGCGCCCTCTGCATGCTCGTGGGCATCATCATCGTCTACTTCGAGCACGGCACCCTGGACCTGCGCGCGCTGCACGGCGCCGGCATCTCCTACGCGGCCGCCGCCTGCATCCTGGCCGGCATCCTGTCCAAATCGGCCACGCTGCCCTTCTCCACCTGGCTGCCCGACGCCGGTGTCGCGCCCTCCACCGTGACCTCCCTGCTGCACGCCGCCGTGCTGGTCAAGATCGGCGTCTACGCCTACGCCCGCATCTTCGGCGTTACGTTCGCCGCCCCCGACGCCTTCTCCAACCTGGTGCTGTACCTCGCCGGCGCCAGCGCGCTGGTCTCGGCCGGCGCCGCGCTGATCGACACCGACATCAAGCGGATCATCGCCTACTCCACGGTGAGCCAGATCGCCTTCATCTTCCTGGGCCTGGCCAGCGGCAACAAGACCGCCTTCGCGGGCGCCCTGCTCTACATCCTTATGCACAGCGTCGCCAAGGGCGGCCTGTTCCTCTGCGCCGGCATCATCGAGCAGAACACCCATACCAAGGACATCAACAAGATGGGCGGGCTGTTCGCCTCCATGCCGTGGACCGGGGTGGCCTTCGCCCTCTGCTCGCTGTCCGTCATGGGCATTCCGCCCTTCGGCGGCTTCTTCAGCAAGTTCATGGTCTTCTCCGGAGCGGCCCAGAACGGCAACCTGGCCGTGCTGCTGATGTTCTTCGCGGGCGCAGTGATGACGCTGCTGTACCTGGTGCGCCTGTTCTACAAGATCTTCCTCGGCGAGGCCGCGGGCCACGATAGTCCCAAGGAAGGCTCGTACACGATGGTAGCCAGCGTGATGGCCCTGGCCCTGATCGGCCTGGCCCTCGGCGCGCTGATCTATTATCCGTCGGCCTACGCCCAGCTCCTCACCGCCAACTTAGGAGTGAACCTTCAATGAACCTGATACTCATCCCGATAGTACTGCCCCTGGCCGCGGCGCTGGCGCTGCTGTTGATCTCTGAAAAGACCAAATACCTGAAGGAACTGCTGGCCTCCGCCGCCGCGCTGGTGTCGCTGGCCGCCGCGGCCAACATCTTCATGCTGCCGGCGCAGGAATTCACCATGCCGTGGCTCACGGAAAGCATCAGCTTCACGCTGCGCGCCGACAGCCTCAGCGCCTTCCTGCTGCTGGCCGTCTCGCTGTTCTCCGCCGCGATCTCGGTCTACTCCTTCAGCCTGGCCGACAAGGGCCCGTCCAAGTGGTTCTTCTTCAACCTGCTGATGACGCAGGCCTTCGCGGCCGGCGCCGCCCTGGCCGACAACATGGTGGCCATGCTGTTCTTCTGGGAAGGCCTGCTGGTGTTCCTCTACACCTTCATCGCCCTCTCGCAGCCCAACAAGGCCGCCAAGCGCACCGCGATGAAAGCCTTCCTTATTAACGGCGTCACCGATCTGTGCCTGCTCGTGGGCATCACGATCACCGGCTACATCGCCGGCACGATGAGCATGAGCGAGATCGCCCAGAACAAGCTCACCCTGGACTACGGCTGGGCCGTGTTCGGCTACGTGCTGCTGATGATCGGCGCGGTCTCCAAGGCCGGCGCCTTCCCGTTCCACACCTGGATCCCGGACGCCGCCACCGACTCGAGCGCCCCTTTCATGGCCTACGTGCCCGCCGCCATCGACAAGCTGCTGGGCATCTACTTCCTGGCCCGCGCCAGCATCTACCTCTACGCGCTTAACGGCACCATGTCCCTGGTGCTGATGACCCTCGGCGCCGTGACCATCCTGGTCGCGGTCATGATGGCCTTCGTGCAGAAGGACTACAAGCGCCTGCTCTCTTACCACGCCGTCAGCCAGACCGGGTACATGATCCTGGGCATCGGCACGCTGAACCCCATCGGCATAGCCGGCGGCCTGTTCCACATGATCAACCACGCCACCTACAAGTCCTGCCTGTTCATGACGGCGGGCTCGGTGGAGCGTCAGGCCGGCACGGGCGACCTCAGCAAGCTGGGCGGCCTGTTCCGCGCGATGCCGCTGACCGGCATAGCCTTCATCATAGCGGCGGCCGCCATCTCCGGCATCGCCCCGCTCAACGGCTTCTTCTCCAAGGAGCTCGTCTACAAGGGCACGCTGGACACCGGCTGGACCGTCTTCTTCATAGCGGCCGAGCTCGGCTCTTTCCTGACGCTGGCCTCCTTCCTGAAGCTGGGCCACTCGGTCTACTTCGGCAAGCGCCACGAGAGCATGAAGGACGTCAAGGAAGCCCCGTTCTCGATGCTGCTGCCCATGGCCGCCCTCGCCGCCATCTGCGTGGCCTTCGGCTTCGGCGCCGAACTGCCCCTCAATAACTTCATCTCGCCCGCGCTGGCCGCGCTCGGCGTAGAGCACGGCCACATGGCCGGCTTCCACGCCGACAAGCTGTATTTCATCTCGCTGATAGTGATACTCGCCGCCGTGGTCAACCACATGCTGGGCCTGGCCGCGGGCGGGGGAAAAGCCGACAAGGCTTCCGACCACATCCACTACGCGCCGGTGCTGAAGGAAACCTACGAGCTGGCCGACCGCAGGGCGTTCGACATCTACGAGCAGAGCATGGACAAGGCCGTACCGTTCTTCTCCAAGCTGCTGTTCAGGGTAGACCGCTTCTTCGACTGGGCGATCGACACGCTGCCCAGCGGGGTGGCCGGCTTCCTGGGCGGGACCGCCAGCCGCTTCCACAACGGCTCCTATCCGCTTTATATGGCGCTGACGCTGGCCGGCGCGGTGGTATACATCCTGCTGGCCGCCGCCAACGGAGGACTTAAATAATGGACAAGGGACTTCTCGCTTACCTCATCATCCCGCTCTTCGCGGCGGTGGTCATACCGTTCGCGGCGCGCAACCGCCCCCGGCTGGCCGACGTGCTGGCCAACGTGACGCTGCTGGCGGGCCTGGCCAACCTGGCCTGGCTGGCGCTGCGCCCGTCCATGATAGCCGGCGGCTTCGCCGACATCCCCGGCGACGGCTTCTCCCTGCTGCTGGTGGCGGCCATCTACCTGGTCGCCCTCTGCGTCACCTTCTTCTCCGCCTGGTTCATCGAGGAGGGGCTGCCCAACCGGCAGGCCTACTACTCGCTGATCCTCGTCTCCGTGGCGGCGATGACCGGCGTGGTCACCACCTCCGACTTCTTCACGCTTTACGTGTTCGTCGAAGTGCTGGCGGTCACCTCCTTCGCGCTGATAACCACCGACGAGTCCGCCGGCGGCATAGAGGGCGCGCTGAAGTACTTCTTCCTGACCTTCCCGGCCTCCGCGCTGATCATCGTCGGCCTCTCCATCCTGATGATGACGCTCGGCAGCCTCTCCTACGAGAACCTGCGCATCTTCATGTCCTCCGACATCCCGTCCGGCCCGGTCACTTTCGCGGCGGCGCTGATGCTGCTGGGCTTCGTGATCAAGTCCGGCGTGGTGCCGTTCCACGCCTGGACGCCCGACGCCTACCAGGGCGCCTACGCCCCGGTCTCGGCGCACCTCGCCGGTATCGTGACCAAGATCTCCGGCGTCTACGCTATCGTCAAGATCGCCACGCTGCTGCGCTTCTTCGACGGCCGCGCGACGGCCGTCTCCGAGATGCTGATGTTCCTGGGCCTGCTGTCCATCGTGGTGGGCGCGCTGGCCGCGCTCAAGCAGACCAGCTTCAAGCGCATGCTGGCGTTCTCCAGCATCAGCCAGGTCGGCTACATCGTGCTCGCGGCCGGCCTCGGCACGCCGCTGGCCATCATGGGCGCCGTGTTCCACCTCTTCAACCACGCCACCTTCAAGACCGTGCTGTTCCTCAACAGCGCGAGCCTCGAGAAGGCCGCCGGCACCACCGACATGGACAAGCTGGGCGGCATGGAGCACCCGATGCCCTGGACCTCCTGGACCTCGGTCATCGCGCTGCTCTCCACCGCCGGGGTGCCCCCGCTGTCCGGCTTCTGGAGCAAGCTGCTGATCATCCTGGCCCTGTGGGAATCCGGCCTGCGGACCTACGCCGTGGTGGCGCTGCTGTTCAGCATCGTCACGCTGGCCTACTTCATGATCATGCAGCGCAAGGTCTTCTTCGGCAGGAAATCCGCCGCGGCGGAGAGCGCCTCCGAGGTCTCCGCCCCGCTGCTGGCCCCGGCCGTGCTGATGAGCGCCGTGATCGTGGCCGTCGGCCTGCTGTTCCCCTACTTCTACACCTACGTCAGGGTGGTTGCTGAGAGGATAATACTATGAACGACTACCGCCTGATCCTGTTCCTGCTGGCGGCCCTGTTCTCCGTCTGGGCCGTCATGGCCCGCCGGCTGCTCACCTCGGCGATCATGCTGGCGCTCGTCAGCGTCACCGTCTCGCTGATCTTCTTCGACTACGGCGCCCCGTGGGCCGGCGTCTTCGAGCTGTCGGTCTGCGCCGGCCTGATCACCGTGCTGTTCGTGGGCGCGGTCAGCCTGATCCGCGCGGCCGACGAGCAGAACCCCGAGAACCGCTCGCGCTTCCACGCGCTGCCGCTGGTGCTCGCGGCCTTCGCGATCGCCTCCTGGTACTATCTGCCCGCCTTCTTCGCCGAGCTGTCCGCCTGGGCCCGCCCCGGCACCGGCGGCGGCACGATCGGCCTGGCCCTCTGGGACATGCGCCGCCCCGACCTGCTCGGGCAGATCCTGATGCTGGCGGCCGGCGTCTTCGTCATAAAGTCGGTCTTCCCCAGGAGGAACGAGAAATGAACTCCTTCGCGATGGAATGGTACCTGATAACCCTGATAATGTTCACCGGCTTCTACTGCATGCTGGTCTCGCGCAGCATCGTGCGCCAGCTCGTGGGCCTGGAGATCGTCTCCAAGGCCGCGATGCTCGCCCTGATCTCCGCCGGCGCGCTGGCCAATAACCTGATCTACGCGCAGGCGCTGCTGATCACGATGATCGTCATCGAGGTCGTGGTGGTGGCGGCCGGCCTGGCGCTGCTCGTCAAGAACTTCCGCCTGCACGGCGCCGCCGACATCTGGAAGCTAGACAGCCTGAAAGGATAATCACATGGACATACTTCTCTTCCCTCCGGTTACCTTCGCGGTTTCCCTGCTGTTCGTGATGCTGCTCTCGCTGGCGCTGTCGCCGCTCTCCGCCAAGCCGGCCCGCGTGCCCGGCTCGGCCAAGCACAAGCCCTACGGCTGCGGCGAGGACGTGCCCGTGGACCAGGCCAAGGCCGTCCCCGACTACCAGAGCTTCTTCCCGTTCGCGATCTTCTTCACGCTGCTGCACGTGGCGGGCCTGATGCTCGCCACCTGGAGCTTCAACCCCATCTCCGCCGGCGTGGAGCTGGTGGCCGGCTACGCGGCCGCCGTGATAGTCATCCTGGCCATACTCTTCGTGGGATAACGACATGAAAACCATAGACAAACTGATAACCTGGTCGCTGCTGAAATCGCCCTGGATCCTGCACTTCAACTCCGGCGCGTGCAACGGCTGCGACATCGAGATAGTCGACGCCCTGACGCCCCGCTACGACGTGGAGCGCTTCGGCATAGTACAGAAGGCCGTGCCCCGCCACGCGGACATCCTGGTGGTGAGCGGCCCGGTCACGCTCCAGCAGGCCAAGCGCCTCAGGACGATCTACGACCAGATGCCCGAGCCCAAGTTCGTGATGGCGGTCGGCGCCTGCGGCTGCTCCGGCGGCGTGTTCAACGGCTGCTACGGCGTCATCCCCGGCGTGCACCAGACGCTCCCGGTCTCCGTCTACGTCCCGGGCTGCCCGGTGCGCCCCGAGGCCATCATAGACGCCGTCGTGAAGCTGATACAGAGCGTGGAAGGCAAGAAGTAAGAGGAGATCCCGACATGAGCGAATTTGAAAGAGAAGAACAGATAAAGGCGGACCTGGAGAAGCATTTCAAAGGCTCCGTCTCCAACGCCCTCGTCCAGCGCAAGAACCGCGTCTGGGCCGAGGTGGAAACGGCCAAGCTGCCCGAAGTGGCCGCCTGGCTGCGGGCCGCCGGCTTCGAGTACCTGGCCACCGTCACCGGTTTCGACGAGGGGGAGAACCTCGGCGCCTTCTACCATATTACCGACACGCACGTGATAATAAACCTCAAGGTAAAGACGCCCCGCGCCACCCCCGTCATCCCCAGCGTGCTGGCGGTCTACCCGGGCGCCCTCTCCTACGAGCGCGAGCTCGAGGACATGTTCGGCATCAGGATCACCGGCCTGCCGCCCGGGCGCCGCTACCCGCTGCCCGACGATTTCCCGACCGACCAGTACCCGCTGCGCAAGGACTGGAAGTTCGTCCAGCCCGCCGGAGAAAAGGAGGCCAAATAATGTCCAAGATAACCATCCCCTTCGGGCCCCAGCACGTAGCGCTCAAGGAGCCGGAGAATTTCATGCTCGTCCTCGAGGGCGAGCAGATCCAGGGCGCCACGGTGAACCTGGGCTATAACCACCGCGGCATGGAGAAGGCCGCCGAGGAGCGCACCTACCTGCAGGACCTCTACCTGATAGAGCGCGTCTGCGGCATCTGCTCCCATTCCCACACGACCTGCTACATCACCAACGTCGAAGAGCTCGCCAAGGCCGAAACCCCCAAGAGGGCGCTGGCCATCCGCACGCTGGTAGCCGAGCTCGAGCGCGTGCACAGCCACCTGCTGTGGCTGGGCGTGGCGGGCTACGAGATGGGCTTCGAGACGCTGTTCATGTACACCTGGCGCGACCGCGAGCAGGTGCTGGACTGCCTGGAACTGCTCAGCGGCAACCGCGTGCACTACTCCATCAACACCCTGGGCGGCGTGCGCCGCGACGTCTCGGCCGAACAGCGGGCCGAGGTGATGAAGCGCATCGACTACCTCGTCGAGCGCACCAACTACTACATCAAACTCGCCACCGAAGAGCCCACGATCTACGCCCGCACCAGCAAGGTGGGCATGCTGCCGCCCGAAGAGGCGCTGCGCCGCAACGCCGTGGGCCCCACCGCCCGCGCGTCCGGCATAGCCCGCGACGTGCGCAAGGACGACCCGTACCTGATCTATAACGAGCTGGACTTCAAGGTCATCACTCACAACACCAACGACGTCTTCGGCCGCCTGGTGGTGCGCGCGCTCGAGCTCGTAGAGTCCTACAAGATGATCAAGCAGGTCCTCAACAACCTGCCCGAGGGCCCGATAGCGGTGAAAGTGCCCATGCGCATAGCCCCCGGCGAGGCCGTGAACCACTACGAAGCGCCCCGCGGCGAGGACATCCACTATCTCAAGTCCAACGGCACGGACAAACCCGAGCGCCTGAAAGTGCGCGCCCCCACCCTGGCCAACCTGCAGAGCGTGCAGTACATGCTCGAGGGCGGCTGGATGGCCGACGTGCCGCTGGTGATAGCGGCCATAGACCCGTGCATGTCCTGCACGGACCGCGCCGTGGTCTGGGACCCCAAGAAGGGCAAGAAGCAGACCTACGGCTGGGAAGAGCTGCGCAAAATGGCCATCGACCAGTACAAGCGCCGCGGCGTGGACTTCTCCAGGCTGGGATAAGGATTGACAATGGACTCCATAATTCCTCTCGCACAGATACTGATCTTCCCGGGCTTCCTGTTCCTCGCCTCCTACGGCATGATGCTGCAGTGGGTGGACCGCAAGCTCTGCGCCGTGATGCAGAACCGCATGGGCCCGCCCTGGTTCCAGCCTCTCGCCGACTTCATCAAGCTGCTCGCCAAGGAAGTGATAGTTCCCGACGAAGCCGACAACACGATGTTCCGCGTGCTGCCTTACTTCGCGCTGGCGGCCGTGATGACCGCGATGGTCTCCATCCCCGTCGGCGAGGCCGCGCTGTTCTCCTTCCAGGGCGACCTGGTGGCGGTGATCTACCTGCTGACCATCCCGACCGTGACGTTCTTCCTGGCCGGCTGGAGTTCCAAGAGCCCTTATTCCACGGTGGGTTCCATGCGCGTGCTGACGCAGCTCTTCGCCTACGAAGTGCCGCTGATGCTGTCGCTCATCGGCCCGGCCATCCTCGCCGGCAGCTGGAACATCGCCGAGATCTCCTCCTTCTTCGCGGCGCACCCCGCGCTGATCCCGGCGCAGCTGCTGGGCTTCCTGGCGGCCATCATCGCGCTGCAGGGCAAGCTGGAGCGCCTGCCCTTCGACATCCCCCACGCCAAGAACGAGATCGCCGGCGGCCAGTTCACGGAATACTCCGGACGGCTGCTGGACTTCTTCCTGCTCGCCGTGGACATGGAACTGGTGGTCGGCGCGGCGCTGCTGAACGCGGTGTTCCTCGGCGGCGCGCTGGGCCTGACCGGCGCGGCGGCGATAGTCCTGTTCCTTGCCAAGACGCTGGCTATCACCTTCCTGCTCGCGCTGCTGAAGGTGCTGATGGCCCGCATCCGCATAGAGCAGATGATCAACTTCTGCTGGAAGTACCTGGCCCCGGTGGCCATGGCCCAGGTACTGTTCGACATCTTCCTCAAGTACAAATTAGGATAAACCATGAAAAAGCCAGCCAGAATCTTCAGCGAAGTTATCAAGCACCTCTTCAAGAAGCCGGCGACCAGCGGCTATCCGTTCACCCCGGCCACGCCCATGAAGAATTTCCGCGGCCGCATCGACTTCGACTCCTCGAAGTGCATAGGCTGCCAGATCTGCGTGCGGGTCTGTCCCGCCAAAGCCATAGAGATCCCGCTCGACCCGCACCAGCCCCCGGCCCCCGCGCAGGTGGAGGGCCAGCCCGCGCCCGTGGCGAAAAAGAAGTTCGACTGCATCATGCACCTGGGCAACTGCGTGTACTGCTGGCAGTGCGCCGAGAGCTGCCCCAAGCAGGCGCTCATCACCACCCAGGACTTCGAACTGGCCAACGTGGACAGGAAACAGCTGCGCAGGCACTACAAGTAACACCGCCTCCCAGCCCCAAGGAAGCCGGCCCCCGCGCCGGCTTCTTTCTTTTATCACGCTACAGCCCCGCCGGAGGGCTTGCCGCTCGCTCATAGAGCGGGCGCGGCAGAAGAGGGCCTGCGGTCCTCCGCCGGACTTCTTACTTACAAGGCCGGCCGGGGCATGGGGCCCGCGCGACTTTGGGGAAGGGGGACCCGCCCTTTAATTTCCCAGGGCGGGGGGAACCGCGCGACGGTTCCCCTCTTCCAGGAGCGCGGACCCCGTGCCCCGGGCGGTGTAGCCACCGGTTCCCTAACAAGCGGCAAATCTTTTATAATTAAGGGATGAACCTCAATTTTTCCGGCAACTGGTGGGAAACCGAACTCATACTGGGCAACACCGCGGTGGGCTATGCCTACGCGCTGGCCGCCTTCCTGGCCGCCCTGGCGCTGCTCTACGTGGTCAAGAACGTCGTCATAGCTCGCCTCAGGGCGCTGGCCGCCAAAACCGAGACCGACCTCGACGACCTGGTGATAGCGCTGATCAGCAAGCTCCAGTGGTTCGAGTACCAGCTGGTGGCCTTCTTTATCGCCAGCCGCTACCTCGTCCTCAGCGGCGGCTTCAACCGCGGCCTGAAAACGGTACTGCTGCTCGTCTTCACCTACCGGGGCATCACCATAGTCCAGGCGCTGCTCACCTACTGGATCAACAAGGTCGCCGCCCAGCGCGACCTCGACGGGCAGGCCAAGACCTCCGTGGTCAAGAGCACGCAGGTGATCCTGCGCACGCTGGTCTGGGTAGCCGCGGTGCTGTTCGTGCTCGACAACCTGGGCGTCAACATCTCCGCCGTGCTCACCGGCCTCGGCATCGGCGGCGTCGCCGTGGCCCTGGCGGCCCAGGCCATCCTGGGCGACCTGTTCAACTTCTTCGTCATCCTGCTCGACAAGCCGTTCAAGGTGGGGGATTTCGTGGTCTCGGACTCCGTTTCCGGCACCATAGAGCACGTGGGCCTCAAGTCCACCCGCATCCGCAGTATCTCCGGCGAGATGGTAGTGGTCTCCAACTCCAATCTGCTGGGGTCGCGCATCCGCAACTACCACGACCTCACCAAGCGCCGCGTGGTCTTCAAGACCGGCGTAGTCTACGGCACGAAGCCGGAGATCCTCGAAAAGATACCCGGGATAGTAAAGACCGCCGTGCAGGCCGTGCCCAAGGCCGAATTCGACCGCTGCAACCTCTATAACTGCGGCGATTACTCGCTGGATTTCGAAACCGTCTACTACGTCACCGAACCGGACTACAACGCCTATATGGCCGCCCATGAGAAGACGCTGCTCGGGGTTATAAAGGGTTTCGCCGCGGCCGGAGCCGAGATGGCCTACCCCACCCAGACGCTTTTGGTAAAGAAGTAAGGAGGGAAAATGAAAAAGACCATATTAGCCGCAGCCGCGCTGGCGCTCTTCGCGTCCGGCCTGCAGGCGGCCGAAAAGAACGTAGCCGTGATCAACGGAAAGCCCGTGGCCTCAGCCGAACTGACCAAGAAGCTCTGGTGGCAGCATGCCGCGCAGGGGCTGTCCGAGCTGATAGACGAGCGCCTGCTCCTCGAGGAAGCCGCCCGCCTGGGCGTGAAGGCCGACCCGAAGGAAGTGGAGGCCCGCTACGCCGCCCTGGCCGCCGGCGCGCCTTCCAAGGCCGCCTTCGAGGCCAGCCTCAAGTCGGTAGGCTGGACCGCCAAGGACCTCAAAGACCTGCTGGGCCGGCAGCTGGCCATACGCGGTGCCGTGATAGCCTCGCGCAAGCTGGCCGTCACCGACGCCGACGCCAAGGCCTTCTTCGACCAGAACAAGGACCGCCTGGGCGTGCCCGAAGCCGTGCGCCTCAGCCAGATCTTCGTGGCCTCCAAGGCCGAGGCCGACGACGCCTACGACCTGCTCACCTCGGTCGGCGCCGACTTCTCCAAGCTCTCCGCGCTCAAGTCCTCGGACGCCGCGCTGCGCAGCAACAGCGGCAGCCTGGGTTATATCTCCCGCGGCATGCTGCTGCCGGAGATAGAGAAGGAGATCTTCGCGCTCAAGGCCGGGCAGTACACCAAGCCCATGGCCACCGGCGCGGGCTTCAGCCTCTTCAAGGCCGAGGAGCTCAGGCCGGCGCAGCCGGCTGCCTTCGACGCGGTCAGGGAGAACATCAAGACCGCGCTGCTCAACCAGGCCATAACCCGCGAGCTGCCGCTGCTCGCGGCGGAACTGAGGCAGAAGGCCAAAATAGAGATCGCGAAGTAAGCGCCCCCCGGGGAGGGGAATAAAAAAAGGCGGGCCGGTTTTATCCGGCCCGCCTTTTTTGCGCCTTGGGAACCCTTAGCGGGCTTCCTCGGCCTGCTCTTTCTTGCCCAGGAAAGAATGGAGCAGGAAGTAGGCGGCCATCGCCGCGAGGATGATCTGCGTGGCGTAGAAGTTGGACGCGGCCGCCGAGGTGTTGAGGTCGTCGAAACGCCCGTACAGCAGCGAGAAGCGGGCCATCACGGTGTTGCCGAAGGCCGCCCCGAAATAGATCATCAGGAAGTAGATGCCGATGTTAGAGATCTTCTTCACCGAGCCCTTATGCTCGACCGAGAAGAAGAAGTAGAACAGCACGCAGATGGTGCCGGCGGCCACGATCAGGGCGTTGAGGATGTCGAAGCCGGACATCGAAGCCATCAGGCTGAAGGGCTTGATGGTGCCGGCGATCTGGCTCATGAAGTCGGTGGAAAGGCGGGCGGGGATCTCCAGGCCTGCGCCGTAACCCATCATGAACGTGAAGCCGTAGCGCGAGATCCAGGAGATCTTGGGCACGAACTGCGTCACCAGCGACAGGCCCAGCAGGGCCGGGATCAGCACGAAGAAGTCCCCGCCGGCCAGCGGCTCGAACACCTTGGGCTTCCAGATATTGTACAGATAGACCTGGAACCACCAGCCCATGCCGGCGCCTAGGTACAGATGCTCGGCTATCTTGAAGAACGGGTTGTCCTTATAGAGGAAGCTGAAGAGAAAGATCGTGAGGCCCGCGGAGACCCAGGCGCCAGCGATAAGCCATGTTGTTTCGGTCATAATTACCTCTTAGAGATACCTGACTACCAGCAGAATGATATTGGACGTCAATATGAGGAGCAGCACCATGAGATGGGCCAGGTTCAGCGCGTCGATGCCGGACGTGCCTTTGCCGGGCTCTTTCACCAGCGACTCGAACTCGGCCGCGCCCTTCATGCCGCCGATCAGCCCTTTCAGCTGGCCGGTCTGCAGGTAGGGGCCGTAGCCGGGCTGGCTGATGGCGGTCACGCCGCCTACCACGGGCACATTGTACTTGTCGCCCACATAGGCCACCCAGAAATCCAGGATGCTGGTGCCGGTGATGTTGACGATGAGGGGGATGTCCTTATAGTTGCGCACGCCCTTCATCACGGGCAGGGAGCGGGCGTCGCGCCCGTCGATGTCCTTGTCGTAGATGCCGTAGAAATCGGAGGCCATCTGCGTCATGGCGGCCACCGCGTTGGCCATGTACGGGTACACCACGTAGTCGGTGCCGTTGACCTTGCCGGCCTCGGCCGGGACCTTCTCGATAAGCTGCTGGATCAGGCCCGTGGAGCCGGCGATGTAGGTGACGATGCCCACGCGCAGGTTCTTCTTGAACGCGTAGCGCAGCGCCGCCACGGCCTGCGGATGCAGCTCCGGGCGGGTGGACGGATCGTAGTCCAGCGAGAACAGCACGAAAGAGCCCGCCGGCACCTTGTCGAGGTAGTTGAAGGCGTTCTGCACGTCCTTGGAGATGGTCTTGTTGGGCAGGCCTATCGGCTTTATGATAGGAACGAACAGAATCATGGCCAGCGCCAGGAAGATCCAGCGGCGGTCGATCTTGAGGAATTTGAGGAGGTTTTCCTTCATAGTTTAATCCTTACCCATGTACTGGCGTTCGATGCCGAAGATTATCTTGAGCGAGGTCACGATGGCGCCGATCGCGATGCCGATCATGATGCCGCGCTTGCCGGCCACGGCGGGCACGCTCATGATCCACTCTATCACCCTGTCGATGCCGTAGCCGGTCCAGCCCAGGACGGATTCCCAGGCCATCTGGCCGAGCGGCACCTTGCCGAGGATCAGGATGAAGGCCGCGACGAACAGCACGAAGGCCTGCGCGGACTTGATGCGGAAGGAGCGGTAGGCGGTAGAGACGATGTAGAACGCCAGCACGGCGAACATCGTGGCGCTGAGGGCGTTATAGACGTAGCGGAAGGACCAGCCCAGGCCGGTCACCTGGCCGTCCACCATCTGCTTGCCGCCGCTTATCAGCGAGGGCACCACCATGATGAGGAAGCCGACGAACACGAAGATACTGTAGCCCCAGCCGTCCTGGCGGCGCCTGATCTTGCCGTAATGCGAGACGAACAGGCTCAGCAGGCCCAGCAGGAAGGCGAAGGCGAACACGATGTTCTCCCACTTGTTCATCTGCTCTACGTAGTCGACCGACAGCTTGTGGGGGACGTAGTAGGAGCCCAGCATCAGCAGGCCCATGACCATGACCATCGCGAGGGGGAGATAGTTCTTAATGATTTTCATATCAGTATGCCTTGAACAGCGTCATTATGACCTGCACCAGATTATCCCACTGCAGTTTGGCGCCGACGGCCACCAGCAGGCCGCCGATGGCGACGGAGACCATCACCACCAGCTTGCCCAGGTCCTGCACCTTCAGCGCGCTGACCAGCATCGGCTCCTTGGAGAGGTAGGCGCCGGCCGCGTAAAGTTCCTCGCCGATGAGCGTATAGTCGCAGGCGGTGAAGAAGAACGGGAGCTGGTGCTCCACGTCCGTGCCTGCGATCTGGATGGCGCCGGTGGTGGAGCCGACCTCGGCCAGCAGCAGGGACTCGGCCATGAAGTAGCCCATGAAGAAGATCGCGGCGGGCTTTTCGCGCGAGATCATGCCGTCCACCGAGGCGGCGTAGGAGAACTGGTCGTGGCTGACGAAGAAGTTCAGGTCCTCGCGGTAGGAGTCCGGGCGGCCGGCCTCCAGGTAGGACTGCTTCACCACTTCCTTGGCCACCGTCATCACGACGGGGTCGTAGTGCGGGACCTTGATCTGGCTGTCGTAGGACGCCACTTTCTTGGCGACCTCGCCCAGGATGAAGGTGGAGGCTATCGTGGAGATGGTGCTCATCTGGCCGATGCCGGGCACGTAGTAGATCGGCTTGCCCATCTCGGTGGAGCGGCCGATGGCCTCGTCGATGGCGTCCAGGCCGGCGATGCGGCGGATGAACAGGCCCTTGCGTTTGGCGTGCGACACGGCCCAGAAGAAGGCGATCACGACGACCGTCAGCAGGATCAGGTTATTGAGGCGGTCCAGGCGGAACCAGTTGCCTCGGATCTGCGCGGTCACGGCCAGCGACTCGGCGATCAGCTTGTCCTTCTCGAACGCGGCCACCTTCACCTTGACGTCGGAGCCGGACTTTAGCTCGCCCACCAGCGCGCCGATCTCGAGTTTCACGGCGAGCTCTCCGGGCAGGGGTTCCCAGGCCCAGAAGGGCAGCGGGATGGCCTTGGCCGAGCGGTCGGCGGCCTTGAATTCGTCGGCCTGCACCCAGCCGCCCGCCTCAGCCGTGGAGAGGAAGACGCGGTAGACGGTGTCGGCGGCGTACTGCCCGTCGGGCCAGCGCAGCAGCAGCGCGTTGCCGGCGTCGTAAGGCATGTCGTCGGCCGTGAACCCGGCGATCGCCGGGACGGAGGCCGTTTTCCCGGCCTTCGGGGCGGCCGAAGCCGCGCCGGCCGCCAGGAAGAAAGCGATAAGAACCGCGAGTGTCTTTGTCTTGGCCATATTGATAGTAAATATACCTTTTAACCTCATTTGCAGGCAAGCGAAAACCGGGCGCCCTTACGAGGGGCGCCCGGCCGGGCCGCGGACGGAAAAACCGCGGCTATACGTAGGGGCAGGCGGCGAAGTGGCCGGGGGCCTTTTCCTGCAGCCCGGGCACGCGGTCGGCGCACTCGGGGCGGGCTATGGGGCAGCGGGTGCGGAAACCGCAGCCCGACGGCTTGGCCAGGGGGCTGGGCACGTCGCCCTTGAGGATGATGCGCTCGCCGCGGGTCTTGTACGGGTCCGGCAGCGGGGCGGCCGACATCAGCGCCCGGGTGTAGGGATGCAGCGGCTTCTTGTTGACGTCCTGGCTGGTGCCCAGCTCCACCATGTTGCCCAGGTACATCACGGCTATGCGGTCGCTGATATGCTCCACCACCGACAGGTCGTGGGCGATGAACAGGTAGGTGAGGTTGAACTCGTCCTGCAGGTCCTGCAGCAGGTTGATGATCTGCGCCTGTATCGAGACGTCCAGCGCGGAGACCGGCTCGTCGGCGATGATGAAGGCGGGGTTGGTGGCCAGCGCGCGGGCCAGGCCGATGCGCTGCCGCTGCCCGCCGGAGAACTCGTGCGGGTAGCGCGAGGCGTAGGCGGCCCGCAGGCCCACCTTCTCCAGCAGCCAGCCCACCTTCTCGCGCTTCTCCTTGCGGCCCAGCTCGGGCAGGTGGATGTCCAGCGGCTCGGAGACGATGGCCTCCACCGACATGCGCGGATTCAGGGAGGAGTAGGGGTCCTGGAACACCATCTGTATGCGCGAGCGGAACGGGCGCATGGCCGAGCGGTTCAGCCCGGCGATGTCGGTCATGGTCCCGTCCTTGGCGGGGAACATGATGCGGCCGGAGGTGACCGGGGCCAGATTGATAAGCGCCTTGCCGATGGTGGTCTTGCCGCAGCCTGACTCGCCCACCATGCCCAGCGTCTCGCCGGGCTTCATGGAGAACGAGACGCCGTCCACGGCCTTCACCTCGCCCACCTGTTTGAGGAAGAGGCCGCCGTGGATGGGGAAATGCACCTTGAGGTCGGTGACCTCGAGGATGTGCTTCCGGTCGGTATCGGTTTTTACGGCTGTTTTTTGGGACATTTGTGGCACCTTACCTGCCGGCCGGGGGCAACTTCCACCAGCTCGGGCTCCGTCTCGCTGCATTGCGGCATCACCTCGGGGCAGCGGTTGCTGAATTTGCAGCCCTTGGGGAAGCTGAGGATGTCCGGCACCATGCCCTCTATCACGGGCAGCGGCTTGCCGGGCTCGTTCTTGAAGCCGGGCAGCGACTTGAGCAGGCCCCTGGTGTAGGGGTGCAGCGGGTCGTCGAACAGCGGCTTCACGTCCGAAATTTCCTGGATGCGGCCGCCGTACATCACGGCCACGCGCTGGCAGGTCTCGGCCACCACGGCCAGGTCGTGCGTGATGAGCAGGATGGCGGCGTCGTGCGTCTTCTTCTTTACCTCGAGCATCAGGTCGAGGATCTGCGCCTGGATGGTGACGTCGAGCGCCGTGGTCGGCTCGTCGGCTATCAGCAGCGCCGGGTCGCTCGCGAGCGCCATGGCTATCATCACGCGCTGGCGCATGCCGCCGGAGAACTGGTGCGGGTAATCCTTCAGCCGGGCTTTGGGCGACGGGATGCCCACCAGGCCGAGCATCTCCACGGCCCGCGCCTCCACCTGCGCCTCGGTCATGTGCTCCTGGTGAAAGCGGATGGCCTCCATCAGCTGCCAGCCGATGGAGAAGACCGGGTTCAGAGAGGTCATCGGCTCCTGGAAGATCATCGAGATGTCCTTGCCGCGGATCTTGCGCATCTCGGGATAGGAGAGTTTGAGCAGGTCCTTGCCGCGGAAGAGGATCTCTCCGTCGGTGATCCGGCCGGGCGGGTCCGGGATGAGGCGCAATATGCTCAGCGCGGTCACGGACTTGCCGCAGCCGCTCTCGCCTACCAGGCCCAGCACCTCGTTCTCGTAGATATGGAAGTCCACGCCGTCGACGGCGCGGGCGAACTTGTCCTCGACCTGGAAACAGGTCTTGAGGCCCTTAACTTCCAGCAGTTTTTTCTTATGCTCGGTTGCGGACATATTACCTCAGCCTCGAGAAGACCTTGGGATCGAAAGCCTCGCGCACGGCCTCGCCTATCATGACCACCATGAACAGCGTGACGGCCATCGCTATGGAGGGGGTAAGGATCAGGTGCGGGTAGTACTTCAGGTACTTCATGCCCTGGTCCAGCAGCGCGCCCCAGCTGGGCGTGCCCACGGGCATGCCGAAGCCAAGGTAGTCCAGCGAGACCAGCGAGCCGATGGTGCCCACCACGTTGAACGGCGCGAACGTGACCAGCGGCACCAGCGAGTTGGGCAGGATATGCTTCATCATCACCGACCATTCGCTCGCGCCCATGGCCACGGCGGCGTGCACGTAGTCGCGCGACTTCTCGCGGTAGAACTCGCCGCGGATGTAGTACGAGATGCCCACCCAGCCCTGCAGCAGCACGATGAGCGAGACCAGCAGCAGGAAGGTAGGCTGGATGATGGCCGCGATGATGATCATCATGAACAGGAACGGGATGGAGGACCAGATCTCGATGAAACGCTGGATCAGGATGTCCGTCCAGCCGCCGAAATAGCCCATCACGCCGCCCACGATGATGCCGATCACGTAGCCGGTGAACGAGACTATCAGCGCGAAGGACATGGAGATGCGGAAGCCGTAGACCAGCTGCGCGAACACGTCGGCGCCCGAGTCGTCTGTGCCGAGCAGGTGGCTCGCGCCTGGGCGGTGCGGGGGGCGCCCCGGCATGTCGAGCAGATGCTCGCGCGGCGAATAGGGGTAGACCGGCATCAGCACGGAGGCCTTGCCGGCCGCGAAAACGGCCTTGGCGTCGGAGAGGGTCTTCATGTCGGCCTCGATGGCCGGCACGATGTCCTGCAGGTCCTGGTAGTCCTGGCGCTCCTCGGCCGTGGCCTTGGGGCCCGGCTTTTTGACCAGCTGGGCGCGGATGGCGTCCAGTTCGCCGGCCAGGGTCTTAAGCTGCTCGTCGAAGACGGCGGGGTCCCTGCGGGCCGCCGCGAACAGCCGGTAATCCACCTGGTCGTCGCCGATCTGGCCGTAGTCGGCCTTGCGGTCCATCGGGCGCGGGGCCTTGAAGAACAGCAGCCCGTCGAGCCACTCGGCCGCGGCCGGAAAAGCCACCGTGGAGTTGTAGCGGATGAACAGCGGCTTGTTGTTCACCATGAACTCCAGGAACAGCGACATCACGAACAGCGTGGTCACGATGAGGAAGGAGTAGTAGCCGCGCTTGATGGTCTTGAAGCGCGCGATGCGCTTCTCCCAGTGCGGGGCGAGTTTCATGTCGAAGCCCAGGCGCTCGCCGGCTTTTACGTAAAGCCAGGGCAGCGCCCGGTGCGTGAACAGGTAGCCCGCGGCGAACAGCAGGGCGGCTTCTATGAGTTTTATCATTGCGGTCATTTGCCGAACCTTATCCTGGGGTCTATCATCGCCCAGATCATGTCGGAGAAGATATTGCCGGTCAGCCTGATGAGCACCAGGAAGACCAGCGTGCCCAGGATCACCGGGTAGTCGCGCTGGATGACGGAGTTGAAGCTGAGCAGGCCCATGCCCGGGATGTTGCAGGTCTTCTCTATAAGGAAGGAGCCGGCGAACAGCAGGCCGAGGGCGTGGCCGATGCCCACCGTCAGCGGGATCAGCGAGTTGCGCATCGCGTGCACGAACACCACGCGCCGCTCGGACAGGCCCTTGGCGAAGGCCGTGCGCACGTAGTCGGCGCCCAGATTGTCGAGCAGCGAGTTCTTCATCAGGATGGTCATCGTGGCGAAGCCGCCCATCACGTAGCCGATCACCGGGATCGCCGTATGCTGCAGCTGGTCGGAGATGCGGGCGAAGAAGCCGAGCTCCGCCCAGTTCTCGGACCGGAAGCCGCCCAGAGGCAGCACGTCGAGGTAGCTGCCGCCGCCCAGCAGCACCATCAGGATCAGGCAGGCCACGAAGCCAGGGATGGCGTAGCCGACAAAGACCAGCACCGAGGTGGCGGTGTCGTAGCCGGTCTTATGCCGCAGCGCCTTGCTGACGCCCAGCGGCACGCAGATCAGCCACGAGGCGAAGTAGCCTATCAGGCCGAAGTAGATGGAGATGGGGAACTTGGAGACGATCACGTCCAGCACCGGCTCGCTGTAGACGTAGGAGCGGCCGAAGTCCAGCCGCACTATGCCCCACAGCCAGCGGGCGTAGCCCTCGGGGATGCTCTTGTCGAGATGGTAGTACTTCTTGAGCTCCTCCATGGCCGAGGCCGGGATCTGCAGCTCGGCCTGGGCGCTGGCCATGCCGCCGCCGCCGCCCTCGCCCATCATGGCCATCTTGATCTGCAGCTGGGCCTGCTCTATGGGGCCGCCCGGCACCACGCGCAGGATGGCGTAGACCAGGAAGGTGATCGCTATGAAAGTCACCGGGATCAGCAGCAGCCGGCGCAGAAAGTAGGTGGTCATTCCATTCATAGTTTAAAACCTCAGTCCCAGGGCCGGTGCTCCACCTGCCCCACGGGCAGGCTGGCTCCGGACGCCATAGCCTCGTTCAGCGCCTTCTCCCTGGCCGGGTCCAGCCACCACAGCGAGACCATGCCGCGGTAGTCTCCCGTCTTGGAGAAATATTTCTCCGGGTGGCCGAACTTGTCGTAATAGAGGATGCGGCTGAAGCCCGAGCCCCAGCCCAGCGCGTAAGGGTGCGCCCTGAAGATGATGCCGTCTATCTTGCGGACGAGGCGCCGCTGCGTAGCCCGGTCGAAAGCCAGGTCGTATTCCTTGCACAGCGCGTCCACCTCGGCGTTCTTGAAGCTGGGCAGGTTATTATTGTCGTTCTTGTCGGCCAGGTCGCCGCCCCAGGAGCTGACCGGGTTGGGGAACAGCAGCGCGCCCCAGGCCTGGGCATGCAGCGTGAAGTTGCGCTCGCCCACCTTCTTCATCAGGGTGTTGCGGTCTATCTGTTTGAGCTCCATCTTGATGCCGGCCTTCCTGAAATCCTCCTGCACCACCTTGTAGATGCGGCTCATACTGGGGTCGCCGTACTCGAAATCTATCTCCAGTATCTTCCCGTCCTTCTCCAGCCAGCCGTCCTTATTGCGGTTCTTCCAGCCGGCCCGGGCCAGCAGCACCTTGGCCATGCGCGGGTTGTAGCGGATCTTCGGGTTGTCCGGGTTGGCCCAGTCGCTGCCGGGGTAATAGCTGTCTATGAAGGTATACTCGTTGAAAAAAAGTTTGTCTATCAGCTTGTCGCGGTTGTAGAGCAGCGCGAAGGCCTTGCGCACGTTGCGGTCGTTGAACGGCGGCTTGCGCATGTTGAAGACCAGGCCCGAGAAGCCCTGCGGGGCCTTGGTGAAGATCTTGCGCTTCTGTACCCAGCCCTTCTGCACCTTCTCGAAGTCGCATTCCTCCAGCCAACGCTGGGCCTTGTTGACGTTGTACCAGTCCAGCTCGCCCTTCTTGAACTTCTCGAAAAGCAGCTCGTCGTCGAGCACCACCAGCCAGGACAGCTTGTCGAAATTATTGAGCCCTATGTTGCCGCGCTCACGCTCGCCCCAGTAATCCTTGCGGCGGGTCAGCGAGACGGACTCGTTCTTTTTTATATCCTCGGCCTTCAGTTCGTAAGGCCCCGAGCCCATGAACATCCGCCAGTTGTAGTCCTCGAGGTATTTATCGCCGGTCAGGCCCTTGAGTTCCTTGGCGGGATAGATGGGCGAACCGCTGAAATAGTAGAACAGGCGCCAGTGCAGGGTCTTGGTCTTTACCGAGACCACGCTGGGGCTCACGGCCACCGGCTTCTCGTAGCTCTCGCTCCACATCATGTACGAGTACGGGTCCTTGATGTCCTTGCGCACCTTGAACTCCCAGGTGGCCACCACGTCCTCGGCCGTCACCGGGCTGCCGTCGGCCCAGCGGGCCCTGGGGTTGATATGGAAGGAGAAAGTGCGCTTGTCGGCCGAGACCTTCCAGTAATCGGCCAGGCCGGGTACATACTCCAGCGTCACGGGATGCAGGCCGAGCAGGCCCTCGTAGACCAGGCCCTGCAGGGTGTTACTCTCCTGCGTATTGGCATTTGGCCCCAGCGCGCGCAGCGTGGGGGGGAAACCGAACCAGGCGGAGCGGAAGGTGCCGCCTTTTTTAGCCTCGGGCGAGCCGATGAGAGGGAAGTCCTTGCTGGTTTCCCAGCCGGCGGGGTTGAAGCCGGGTTCGGCGCGCAGGGGCGCGTGGACGGCGGCTAACAGCATTACAGCGCAGGCGATCTGTTTTTTCAGCATTTGATTATTTGGCCGCGGCCGCTTACTTCTCCAGCACCTCTATGTTGGCGCGGGGCACCACTATCACCTCGCCGCCGTCGAGCAGCACCTCGAGCACGCGCGCGTGGCTCTCGCTGCCTATCACGGTCAGCTCGGAGGGCAGGGACTTCACCGTGCCGATCACGCCGAAATGCGGCTCGCGGATGATGCGGATGGGGTCGCCGGGTTCTATCCAGCCGCGGCCCTGGTCCTTCTTGCACTCGGTGACGTTCTTGGGAAAGCCGGGGATGATGATCTCGGGGCGCATCACGCCGGCGCGGATCTGGGTGGCGCCGCTCACGCTGGCCTTCTCGCCGTTGCGCGACGAGAGCAGCTTGAAGGTGTACTCGGCCATCGGGATGGAGCCGAAGCCCTCGGTGACGATCACCGTAAGGCCGATCTGCTCGGTGCCGGTCACGGCCACGCCGATGTCGTAGCCCAGCAGCTGGCGCAGGTCGCGGTCGTGGATGCCGCCCACCACTATGGCGTGGACGCCCAGTTCTATCGCGCGCTTGATCGTGGACAGGCTGGCGTGCTTGCCGCCCACCACGATCTTGCCCTTGTAATTTTCCTTGATGCTTTCGGGCTCCAGGTCCTCGTCGGGGCTGGCGACCGCGATGACGATCTCGCCGTTGGTCTCGCCGCCGATGCCGAAGATGCCCTGGATGAACGTGCCCTCGGCCTCCAGCGTGACGCCGAAATTAGGCGTAACCTCCACCACGCTGCCCTTCACGTAGGCCTTGATGGGCAGCACCTTCGGGGGCTCGCGCAGCAGCACCTGGCCGGTCACGTCCGAGATGGCCTCTATGGTGCCGTCCACCGGGGAGTCCACCGAGGTCTTGAACCATTTGAAGAAAGGCTTGTTCTCGGCGATGATCTCGCCCTTTTTCACCGTGTCGCCCTCGCCCTTGAGCATGAAGCCCTTCACTTCCTCGGGGCCCGCGGCCAGCCGGTTGGCGACGTTGACGGAGAAGACCTTGCCGGGCAGCTCGGTCTTGGCCACCACGTCCAGGGCTTCCACCTTCTGCCCGAGCTGGGCGAGCACCTGGCCGGGGATCGGCAGCAGCCGCTTTTTTTTAAGCAGCGTGCAGGGCATTACTTTGAGTCCGGGCGTATAAGCGTGAGCCATATGTTTTATCTCTCCTGGAAAGTAGCGTCTAGCGGGCCTGGGTTCAGACCGGGTACATCCCCATGGCCTTGTACCACTTGTTGAGGTTGTCGCGGCGCTTGCCGGGTTCCTTGGACAAGTTGAACGGCCGGCCGCGGCCGTCGAGCACCAGGCCTACCACGCCGCCCTCGATGTCGGCCTCCACCCTGTTGCCGGGGCCGGAACCCATGTCGAAGCCCTTGGCCGGCTTGGCCACGAGTTTGGCCTTGGGGGCGTCGAAAGGCACGTGCACGATGTCGCCGAAGCGCAGCTGCCCGTTCTCTTTTTTTCCGTCCGAGCCGGTCACTTCCCAGTCCAGGATCACCTGGCCTTCCTTGGCCAGGCCCTTGGGCGCCAGGCACGTGCCCATGCGCACGAGGCAGTCGTGGTAGAACACGTCCAGCGCGGCCTTCTCGCTGATCTGCGCCAGCACGCCCAGGTGCGGCATCATGAAGATGCTGTCCACGGCCATGCGGGTGATGCCCTCGGGCTGGTAGGCGTCGATCATCATCATCATCGACTGGGTGCGGCGGGGGGAATGCGCCAGGATGCCGCCGGAGCCTATCACGTAGTCGAGCTTCATCACGTTGATGAGGCTCTGGCCGGACGAGGTCTGGTCGAAAGCGTCGGAGATGGAGCGCTCCTGCTGCACGCCCTTCAGGCCCACGGCCAGCGCCTTGTGCTGGTCGAAAGCCAGGCGCAGCGCCTCGCGGGAGACGGCGTGCTCTATCTGCAGGTCCTCCACCGTCTGCGGGATGGTGGTGGGGCGGATCATCTTGTTCTTGAGGCGGTTGCGCAGGTCCTGCTCTTCGATGTCGAAGGGCAGCCAGCGCAGGATGTTGGCGAGGCCCGCCTCGGCCATCACGTTGGAGATGGAGTAGCTCATGCCCAGGTTGGCGCTGACGGTGCGGTTGAAGACCTCGCTGAACACGGAGAAGACGTCGGTGGTGGCGCCGCCGATGTCCACGGCCAGCACGTTGAAACCGTTGGCCTTGGCGAACTTCTCGGTCATGGTGCCGACGGCGGCCGGGGTGGGCATGATGGGCGCGCCCACCATCTTCATCAGGCGCGGGTAGCCGGGGGCCTGCTGCATCACGTGCTCGAGGAAGATGTCGTGGATCTTGTGGCGCGCGGGCATCAGGTTCTCGCGCTCGAGGCTGGGGCGCAGGTTCTCGGTGATGATGAGCGCCGTGCGGTCGCCCAGGATGTCTTTGATCTTGTCCTGGGCCATGCTGTTGCCGGCGTAGATGACCGGCAGCTTGTAGGAGGCGCCGAGGCGCGGCTTGGGGTCGGCGGCCTTGAGGAACTGCGCGAGCTCCACCACGTGGGTGACGCTGCCGCCGTCGGTGCCGCCGGAGAGCAGCATCATGTCGGGGCGCAGCTGGCGGATGCGCTCGATCTTCTCGTGGTCCGCGCGGCCGTCGTTGGAGGCCAGCACGTCCATCACTATGGCGCCGGCGCCGAGCGCGCAGCGCTGGGCGGATTCGCCGGTCATCGCCTTCACCGCGCCGGCCACCATCATCTGCAGGCCGCCGCCGGCCGAGGAGGTGGAGACGTAGATATCCACGCCGGTATTGCCGTTGTTGGGGGTTATGATCTTTTCGCCGTCGAGGATCTTGCGGCCGGAGAGCTCCTCCACCTCGGTGATGGAGTTCAGCACGCCCTTGGTGACGTCCTCGAACGGGGCTTCGACGGTGGTCGGGGCCTCGCCGCGGAAGGTCTGGCGGTAGGTGTCGCCTTTCTTCTCGATCAGGACGGCCTTGGTGGTGGTGCTGCCGCAGTCGGTGGCTATGATGACTTCAAGGTCTTTTTTTGACATCTGGATCTTCCTTTGCGGGGGATTCTTCGTTCAACAGCTCGACTAAATAGGCTACGGCCTTCCTGTTCTCCAGGAGCGCCTTGTACTCTTGCAGTTTGGCCTTGTTAAAGAACGCGCCTACGATCGGCTCCAGCATCTGCAGGCCCTGGGCGCCCAGCCCGTGCACGGGCGCGGTGCTTTCCACGGTGAAGGCGGCTATGGCCGCCAGGCCGCGGGCCCGGATCTTGACCGCCAGTTCCCGCAGCAGCTGCCGCTCCGCGGGGGTAGGTTCCGGAGGCTCGGGAATCTTAAATGCGTTGTCCCATATACCCATCGCGTTTATTCTACATAAAATTAAAAGTATATCCTAGGCCGCCCCCCTTGAAACCTGGCGGTTCGTGGTGTATACTCAATTTGAGGGTTTTCAGGGGGAGCGGACGGAGGCTTTATGAACGGCGGCAATCCTATCGATTGGAAGCGGGCGGCCCTGCCCATAGCGGCTTTTACGCTGGCGCTGGCGGCCGGCATCAATTATTTCGTGGGAGGGCGTGGGGACGGCGCGGCGCCGGCCGGCAACGACGCCTCCTTCAAGTTCGCCTCGGGCCCGCAGTACGCGCCCGGTTCCGCCGCGGCCAGAGGTCCGGCCGCCAGCCAGGGCTCATCCATAGACATGTTCCGCGAAGTCAATAAGAGCTACGCCTCCGAAGAGGCCGGGGAAGAGGCCGGGATCAGGCCGGTCAAAAAACCCCGCTCCAAGGAGGAACTGAAAGAGTTCATGAACCAGGTGCGCCACGACATCAACTTCGACCCGGCCGCCCAGGCGGGTGGGCTGGAGGGGGACGGGCCCGCCGGCATGAACAGGACCGCCGGCCAGGACGCCGGAGTACCGGGGCAGGAGCAGCAGGCCACGGCCGTCACGGCCAGGGCCGCGTCTTCTTCCGGCAACCGCGCCCCCAGACTTAACGCTTCCAGGAGCGGCTTCTCGGCCGGGCGCAGCGGCACCCTGTCGCGTTCCGGCGGCGGCGCGCGGCAGGCGCGCGGCGTGGGCGCCGACTATGGCGCTTCCTCAGGCGGCGGCGCCAGCCAGGATACGGATTACTCGGACTCTTCGGGCGGCGGCGGCCGCAGCATGGAGGCGGGAGCTTACGGCTCTCACGGCGGCGGCAGGTCGGCCGCCCAGCCTTCGGCCTCCGGCGACGAGGCCAATTCGGCCAGCGGCGCCCCCAAGGAGCAGAAGGAACCCCCGCCGCCTCCGGCGCCGGTAGCCTTCGTCTGGCCGCGCTCCTTCGACTTCGGCGACATGTACATGTACGAGACCGCCTCGAGGCTGGTCGTCGTGATGAACATCGGCGACGCCCCGCTGAAACTGGGCGCTATAGAGAACCTGGACCCGGAAACGCCTTTCGCCAAAGAGAAGGACAAGTGCAGCAAGGCCACGCTGGCCCCCGGCAAGAGCTGCACGTTCAAGGTGCGCTTCTCGCCGCGGGAGAAGCGGGAGTACCTGACCGGCTTCGGCATCCCGTCCAACGACGAGGGCGCGATGGACTACCAGAGCTACATCGAGGTCAAAGGCAATTCCAAGTATTCCTATTCCACCTGGTGGTGGCGCCGCTTCAACTACTCCGCCGCGCTCAACAACCGCGTCAGTTTCGGCATGGTGCCGGCCGGCCAGACCACCGACGAGGCGCTGCGGGTGACCAACAACAGCGGCGGCACTTGGGAGAACATCAAGCTCAACACCTCGGGGCTGCCCTCCTCGTTCAAGGTCACCCGGGACAACTGCTCGGGCAAGGACCTGGGGCCGCACCAGTCCTGCTCCGTCACGGTGGCCTTCACGCCCACCGACGCGGTCAACCGCAAGTTCACGACCCGGTACTACGGTCAGTACCACGCGGCCGAGTTCCGCACCGGGGCCAAGCAGTACCATCCGCGCCCGGCCTTCCCGCCGCTCGTGCTGGAAAAGCCGGTGGAGGCGGACCCGAAGGGGACCCTGCGCGTGCTGGCCAACTACAACAAGATACTCAAGACCGGGCACGCCGTGCTGGACATTCCGGTGCAGGGCAAGAGCTGCGCGACCTTTCCTTTAATGGGTCTGGTGCGGCTGCATCACTACTACTACTTCAAGAAGTGACCGCGGTGGGCGCGGCAGGGGACGGCGGGCGGGAGCCCGCCGTTCTACTTTTTAGGGGGAAAAGAGATGCCGAGCCGCGCGCCGGGCTTCACGCGGTGCGCCCTGGCGGCGCCGGCCGGCAGCTCCAGCACGCAGACGGCGGAGGAGGAGGCCCGCGCCAGTTCGGCCTCGGGCTGGCCGGGCACGGAGCGCGGCACGCGGTGGAAGACCCGCAGCACCTTCAGGTCGGCGTCGAGGAAGACCATGTCCAGGTCCACGTAAGTATTCTTCATCCAGAAATGTTTAACGCCCGGGCCGCCGAAGACGAAGAGCATGCCTGCGTCCGGGGCCAGCGTGTCGCGGTACATCAGGCCCTTTGCCTGAGCCTCCACGGTCAGCGCCAGCTCGGCGCGCACGCGGAAGCCGTCGGGCAGGCGCAGCTCCGCGGCGGCGGCGCCGGAAGGGATTTTCAGCGCCAGGGCGGCGCCGGCCAGGCCGGCCAGCGCGGCGGCGAGCAGCAGACTAGTCTTTTTCATCGGGTGGCGGCGCGCCGGCCGCGGGGGCGGCGGGAATTTTGACGGGCAGGAAGAGCGGCACCCTCTCGTCGGCCGCGGCCTTGAGCGCGCCAGCCTCCTTGAACAGGGCCATCGCGTCGGCGCCGTGCTTGCTGGCCAGGCCGCGCAGGCCGCCCGCCTTCGGCAACTCTTCGGCGAGTTTTTTAAACGGCACGCCTTTTCGCTCCGACAGCAGCAGCACGGCGGCCAGCTCCTGCCGGTAGAAGCCACCGCGCAGGTAGCGCAGGATCTCGCGCTCGGGCGTGGTGGATTCAAAGACGGCGTACAGCGTGGCGCTGCTCACCTCCGCCGTCAGCGCCCAGGAAAAAGCGTCCTCGCCGGAGGTGTCGATGCGGGCTGAGTCGCCCTTGAGGAAAGCGTCCGGCCCCACCTCGGCGCCGAGGAAGACCTGGGCGCCGGCAGGCAGGGAGCCGGCCAGCAGGCAGAGCAGGAGGACGAGGCGCTTCACGGTGCCTAGAGCGAGGTGGTGACGAGCGTTTCGGTGGAAAGCACGCCGGGGATGCAGCGGATCTGCTGCACGACGATGTTGGAAAGCTGCGGGAGGTCGTCGGTCTCCATGTCCAGCACCAGGTCCCAGCGGCCGAACACGGCCGACATGTGCACCACGGTGGTCAGGCCTTTCAGTTTGGCCAGGGCCTGCTTTTCCTTGCCAGGCATCAGTTTAACGAGTACAAGTCCGGTTACCATAAGTTATCCTTTCCGGCGCGGGGGCGCGCCGCCTTACCTTTATTATACAACCGGGCCCGGCTCCGTTCAATAGGAGATTCACGGGGAAATTATTATAATAGAGCCATGAGAGCCGTAATACAGAGAGTAGCCAGGGGCGGCGTGACCGCCGCCGGCCTGGAGCGGAGGATAGGCCCCGGCCTGGTGGTGCTGCTCGGCGTGGGCGAGGGCGACGCCAGGGACGACGCGGACCTGCTGGCCGAAAAGACCGCCAACCTGCGCATCTTCTCCAACTCCGAAGGCAAGTTCGACCATTCCGTCCTGGACACGGGCGGCGAGGCGCTGGTAGTCTCGCAGTTCACGCTTTACGGCGACGCCTCCAAAGGCCGGCGCCCGGATTTCACGGCCGCGGCCAAACCGGCCGAAGCCAACGAGCTGTACCAGTATTTCGTCTCGGCCCTGGAAGCCAAAGGCGTGCCGGTGAAGACCGGCGTGTTCGCGGCCGATATGGAAGTGGAGATCGTAAACGACGGCCCCGTGACCATTCTGCTGGATACCAAAAAGCCATGACCTTCGACTCCGCACCGAAGATCGCCGGCCTCACGCTGGCGGCCGCGCTGCTGGCCGGCTGCCTGAACCCGGCCATGTTCAAAAAGGGCGCCTACGCCATGGACGACTGGGACACCTGGACCGGCTGGAACGACGCCTACGGCGCGGGCGAAGTAAGGAGCAACGGGCTCTACTACCGCCTTACCGCCAGGCAGGACGATACGCGCGACGAACCTTCGGACGGCTACAGTCCCGGCCTGATACTCTCGCGCGAACTGCAGGGTCTGCGCTGGCGGGTGGACCTGGAAGCCGATTTCAAGATACCGCCCGGCCAGATGAAGCGCTTCTCCTACGGCGTGTGGGTGGGCGGGGATTCGGCCAGGCCGTCGCTGGGCAACGCCTCGGCCGCGGTGAGGCTGGTGGTGCAGCGCCAGAACGGGCCTCGCCCCTCCGACGACGCGCTGGACCTCATCGTCATGCCGGGCGGCAAGCCGGCGCCCCTGCCCAGGAAGGTGAAAGTGCTGCGCTTCGAGCGGGACGGGAATTATTTCACCGTCGCGTACGCGCTCAACCGCAAGGATTTCACGCAGTTGCTGCGCCTCGACGCCAGCGCGGCCGCGGACGCCCCGTCGCAAAAGTTCTTCGTGGGCGGTTTCGCAGGGGGGGACCCTCAGGGCGCCTACGCCAGGTTCAAGAGCCTCAAGATAAACGGACAGGAAGTACTGCGGTAAAAGGAATATATGAAAAAACATTGGCAAAAAAACGAGCGGCGCCCTGCCGCCGGGGGCCATGAGGCTATCGTGGAAGGGGTCATACAGCACCACGGCACCTTCGCCTTCATGCTTTCCGAAACGGAAGGGGCCGGCGACGTTTTCCTGCGCGGCCGCGGCCTGGATCTAGCCATGGACGGGGACCGGGTGCAGGCCAAGGTGCGCCCTGAAAAGAGCGGCCGCCTGGCCGGCGAGATCGTTAAAGTCGTCAAGCGGGCCCACACGACCATGGTGGGCGTGCTCCGCGGCGTCAGGACCAGCTGGGCCCTTTTCCCGGAGAAAGGCTCCGCCCCGCCGGCCCTGGTTTCCAGCTTCGCACCCGGGATAGTCCCCGCCGAGGGCGTGTTCGCCGTGCTGGAGGTCAAGCGCTGGCCCGAGGGCGGCGAGCCCGCCTCCGGCATCGTCACCGAGATCCTGGGCAACCCGGCCGACGTCAGCGCCCGGATCGATTCCATCCTGCGGGCGCGCGGTATCAACGAGGCCTTCCCGAAGGAAGTCATGGAGCAGGCCGAAGCCTATGGCGTGCGCCTGGAGCCGTCGGCCTGGAAGGACCGGGAGTCGCTCTTCGACCTGCCCGTCTGCACCATCGACGGCGCGGACGCCAAGGACTTCGACGACGCCGTCTCGCTGGAACCCCTGCCCGGCGGCCTGCTGCGCCTGGGCGTGCACATCGCCGACGTGGCCCATTACGTCAAGCAGGGCACGGCCCTCGACAAGGAAGCCTACGCCCGCGCCACCAGCGTCTACCTGCCGGACCGCGTGGTGCCCATGCTGCCCCCGGCCCTGTCCGACAATCTCTGCAGCCTGGTGCCGCGCCAGGAGCGCCTGACCATGTCGGCCTTCATGGACATCGACAAGACCGGCAAGGTGGTCAAGCGCCGCCTGGCCTCCACCGTGATCCGCTCGTGGCGCCGCTTCACCTACGAGGAAGTGCAGACGCTGCTCGAAGGCGGCAAGGTGCCGGACGTGCCCAAGGCCGTGGACGAGGCGGTGCGTCGCATGGGGGTCCTTACCGACGTCCTCTACAAGCTGCGCGTCAAGCGCGGCGCGCTGGACTTCAACCTGCCCGAGTACAAGATCAACGCCGACCCGCACGGCCGCCCGCTGGGCGTCTCGCTGCGGCCGCGCCTGAAGGCGCACCGGCTGATAGAGGAGTTCATGCTGCTGGCCAACGAGGCCGTGGCCACCGAGCTCTTCGAGGCCAAGCGCCCGTTCCTGCACCGCCGGCACGACACGCCCGACCCGGTCAAGCTGAAAGCCCTCTCCACCGCGCTGGGCGAGCTGGGCCTCTCGGCCGGGCACATACACGGCGCCAACGTGCAGAAAGGGCTGCAGGACGTGCTGCGGCAGGCCGAAGGCCACCCGCTGGCCAACCTGATCAACTCGCTGATGGTGCGCAGCATGCGGCAGGCCGTCTACTCGCCGGTGTCCCAGGGGCATTTCGGCATAGCCACGCGCTTCTACTCGCATTTCACCTCGCCCATCCGCCGCTACCCGGACCTGATGACTCACCGCGCCATCAAGGCGCTGCTGGAGGGCCGCAAGGAGAACCACGCCGCGCCCACGCTGGAGAAGGCCGGCGTGCACTGCTCCGAACGCGAGCGCGCCGCCTCCGACGCCGAGCATAAGTCGGTGGACGTGATGCGCGCCGAGCTTATGAAGGACCTGGTCGGCACGGTGATGGACGGCGCGGTCACCACGATCATCGAGAGCGGCGCTTTCGTCATGCTGGGCGAAAGCGGCGCCGAGGGCCTGCTGCGGGTCAACGGTCTCAAGCCCGGCTCCAAGGTGCGGGTGATGCTGGCCTCGGTGGACCCCGCCACCGGCAAGATAGAACTGGCCCTCGAGGGAGGCCGCCCGCAGCAGCCCGCGCAACCCGGGGGCGGCCAGAGCACGGCCGGCCGCGACCGCTGGAAAGTCTCCAACCGGGGCGGCAGGAGCTCCGGCGGCGGCAACCGGCGCGGCAGGGGCAGGGGGAGGGGACGTTCTTAACTATTGGACTATTTATCAACTATTTTGTCATAAGTTGCCCATATGTAATCCAGTAGATGCAGAACGTTCTCAGACCTCCGCATTCGAATGGAAGAATTTGAACAATTTAAGCGGGCTCTTGAGGCGCGAGATTTCAATGCGCTAAAAAAGGTCCGCAAGACGGATCTTCATGCCCATGCCTACCTCTCAGCAGGTATGGAGACTTATCAGGAAATTTCTCCAGAAATAGCTCTTCCCCCAAGCAGGTTCGATGGATTCGGCGGCTTTCGCGAGTGGCTGGAGAAGAACTGCGCGTTGATTGAGCGCGCCGGCTATGAAAAAGTAATTTCAGCCGCGTTCCAGAGAATGGCTGACGATGGTATCATTTACGTAGAGATGTCTTTCGACTATCATGACTGCCTGTCGATGGGTCTGGAGATTCCCGACTGGGCTAGGCTGATACAGACGCAATACGAACCATACAGGGCGCGGTTTGCCCTGTGCCCGGAATTCGGGATAAGCCGTGAGGAACGCCCAACTGTCTCACAGCGCTATTTGGAAGAAGCCGCAGAAACAGGCATGTTCCGTTCCATAGATCTTTACGGTGACGAACTCTGCCGACCGGCGAGCGAGTTCCGGAATATTTACGATCTTGCTTCTTCTTTCGGAATGAAAAAGAAAGCGCATCTGGGAGAATTCGGACAGGCCGCTGACATAAAAGATGGCGTTGAAATACTGGGCCTAGACGCAGTGCAGCACGGCGTCTCCGCCGCCGACAGCATAGAGGTAATGTCTTTTCTGCGAGACCGCGGGACAACACTCAACATCTGTCCCTCCAGCAATTTAGCGCTTGGCAGATACCGCTCCTTATCAGAACACCCGATACGCCGACTTTTCGACCACGGAGTTAAGCTCACGTTGAACAGCGATGACTACATGGTTTTCGGCGCAGGGGTAACCGACGAGATAACGCGCCTGCACGAAAGCGGAATTTTCAGTGCGAAAGAACTCTGGCAAATAGTCCGCGCAGGTTTAGCCGCTAGCGAGGGACGTTCTTAACTATTGGACTATTGCCTTCCTGACCAGCCAGTTGTTTATTGCCCCACAGCCGCCCCATTAATCCCTACCCCATAAAAGCCGACAGGCCCTTGTCGGGATGACCTGCTATGCTATCTCGAAGGGGGGCATATGCCAAGACAAGCCAGAATTGACGTGCCGGGACAGGTCTATCACGTTCTTTCAAGAGGGATAGAGCGACGCGAAATTTTTTACGGGTCAGAAGATTATCTGGATTTCAGGGACCGGATGTCGACTTGGCTGCTGAAAACACGAACCAGTTGCCTCGCTTGGTGCCTAATGCCAAATCACTTCCACGCCCTCCTTCGGCGTGGCGAAAGACCACTTTCAGAACTCATGCACCGGGTAATGACTGGATACGCCGTAAACTTCAACCTTCGCCACCAGCGGGCAGGGCACTTGTTTCAAAACCGGTATAAGGCAATACTCTGCTCAACGGAAGGACAACTTCTGGAGTCCGCGGTATACATACATCTGAACCCGCTACGGGCTAAATTGGTGCAGGACATACCGGGACTTGAAACCTACAAATGGTGCGGACATCGTAGCGCAGTGTCCGGATTTGCGGACAAACTGCTGAACAGGGAATCCCTGCTCTCGCACTTCGGTGACAATGAGACAGCCGCACTGGCGCAGTACAAGTTAAAACTTGCAGAAAGACATTTTGGAATGCAGAGCGATGGCCAACCTGAAGATAAGGGCGACCCCGGCCAACAAGAGTCATGCCGGAGCGAACAGTACAATAATGAATCCGGTTCTTCTGATACCTCGGGAACTCCGTCCATTACCCGCATGGATGCGCTTTATGAAGCGGAGAAGATTACCGGAATATGCAGAGCCGACATTCTCCGGCGCACACGGTCCCGCGGACCGGCAAAGGCCAGGGCGATATACTGTAACCTTGCCCACGAAAGTGCGAGAATAAAAGCCACTGAATTGGCGCGGGAACTTGGATTAACAGAAAGCGCTGTATCCAAATTGATACTTAGGGGGCGCGAGTTTGAGACGCGTGTAACCGCAAATAGTCCAAAAGTTAAGAACGTCCCCTAGGCTTATTTCCGCAGCAACGGGCGCAGGCGCTCGATATCTTTCAGATAGGTTTCCGACTTGCGCAGCTCTGCGTGGAAGAGGTCACCGAAAGCCTTGCCGGCGGCTATGTCGCCGGGATAATGCACGCCGCCCACCACGCGGTCCTGCGCTATCTCGTCGGCCTTGGCGTAGAACTCGGCGCGGCGCTCCGGCACCAGGTCGGAGAGCACGGCCGCGGTCACCCGTGCGGCCGAGGAATGGCCGCTGGGATAGGAGAAACTCTTGCCCTTCTTGATGCAGGGCTTGGCTTCGTCGGGGTAAGCCTGGTAGGGGCGGGGGCGGGTGAAGCGCGCCTTTATCTCGTCGAGGGCGGCCTCGAAATCGGCGGAGAGGCGGTCGAAGAACTCCTTGAATTCTGCGGGCACCGGCTCCGGGAAGGGGCTATTGGCGCCCCAGTAGGCGTCGTAGGTCTCGTCGGCGGTGCGCGCGGCCCGGGCGCAGTCGGCCGCGGTGCGCTTGTTCTGCCAGGCCAGCACCCCGGCCAGGTCGGCCTGCTGCTCCATGGAATCCGCGGCCGGCGGCGGGGGGAACAGCGCGGCCTTGAAGGGCTGCGGCGCCACATAGTGGACGCGTACTTCGGTCGCGCCCTGCGGGGCGGCCGGGCGCTGATGGGCGCAGGCGGCCAGCGCCAGCGCCGCGGCTATTAACAGGTATCTTTTCTTGAAAGTCATAAGCCGATTATACCAATTCGGCCGGCAGCCGCTCCCTGGCGGGCAGATACTCATTGTAAGCCGGCTTTAAAATTTAAATAATAGTCATATGACACCGGCCATAAATGAAAAACGGATGGTCCAGCTCTTCTGCGAACTCGCCAGGATCAAGTCGCTCTCCGGGAAAGAAGGCGCCATAGCCCGCCGCCTCTCCATACTCCTGA
>Ga0209212_1001312_pt1 | contig 41655 bp, 51 predicted proteins | sample RifGroC2_FD_183996 | JGI IMG/M metagenome (GOLD analysis project Ga0209212, IMG submission 183996) | Groundwater microbial communities from Rifle, Colorado, USA - Groundwater C2 (SPAdes) (version 2) | ecosystem: Environmental > Aquatic > Deep subsurface > Groundwater | place: Rifle, Colorado... | reverse complement strand
TGTGAAATCATCGTTTACAAAATTGACAAACCATTTTCAAACAATTATCTTGTAGACACCTGGTATACATGCTAAAATATGCCTGTCAAACGTTCGGGTGCCCCCCTCACCCGGGCGTTTGACATTTAGGCATAAAAATATTCTTACCGGCCGGTGGCAGGTAGTAGTAGATCACCCCCACTAACTGATTTTTCCCCTCGCGGCGCACCTCGATGTGATCAATGAGGCCCGCGAGGATATTTTTTGTGTCCGCATTTCGTTCCGGCGTCAGCAGCCGCGTTTTGATCTCCTCGACTGTCGGCATGATCTCGTCGATGGGTTTGAGCTCGACCGGCTGCACAGGTACCGCCAGCTCCCCGATCTGTAGCACCAGCTCAGACTCTTTGGCCTCCAGCGTGCGGACCTTATTCATCAGCGCCCGAGAGCGGAGGCCATCCTCCGCCAGCAGGTCGGCCAGGTTGCCGAGCTGGCGCCGTACCTTCCCGAGCTGCCGGTTTAGCGCATCGATCTGTTGTTGCGTGGAGCGTCTCAAATCATCCGTGTCCTGCCGGTAGGTTTTGAGCAACTGCGTAAGATTGTCGGTTTGCAGGATGTGGTTGACCAGGTTATCAATCACCGCGTCCTCGAGCACCACCTGAGGGATCGGTTTGGCGTCTGGGCAGGCGCCATTTCGCCGGTTGGCGCAGTCGTAGTAGCCATAGCGCTGCCCTCTGGGCATGACAACGTTGCCGTACATCTGAGTTTTGCAGATGGCGCACTGCACCAGACCGGACAGCAAAAAATTTGACCTGGCCCGGCGCGGATGGTTTTGGCGCAGGTGCAGGTAGGATGAGTGATTGGCGTCCATAACGGTTTGTACAACCTCCCAGGTGTCTCGATCTATGATCGGCTCGCAGTAGCCAGTGATCAGGCGGCCGCCGTACTCCAGCTCGCCGATGTAGATGCGGTTGCGAAAAAAATTAGCATACGACTGTCGAGTGGTATAGAGTTTTGTAGCCTGGTGGATCGAGCCATAGCCAAAACCACCGGCCCGCATTCTCCAGGCCAGGCGGATCGTCTCCAGCATGTCCGTGTCTGGCACCCAGCGCGCGGCCTGACGCACCCGGCCGTCGCGATGCCTGCCAAGCTCAAAAATCTGTCGTTTGAGACCCTTAGGCGGGTTGCCCGGCATGCCACCATACTGATCCACCAGGTGATGCAGCCCGCGTTTGATGTCTGCGCTCAGATCCTCCAGATAGCGGGCGTTCATCCAGTCAATGGCCGCCTCGAAAAACCGACCGTCCAGCCCGTCCGGGACGGAGTCATGCAGCGAATGGACGATGTAGCCGCGGCGGCGCAGATCCGCCTTGAAAAACTGGGCGTCATCAATATCGCGCGCGAAACGGTTAAATTTCCAGATGATCACGCCGCGATCGGCGCAATTCGCCGCATGAAAATGACTGATCATGGCGCGGAATTCGGCGCGGCCGATGGTCGAGGATCCCGGCGCGGCGGCGTCGGTGAAAACGCGGGTGAGGATCAGGCCATGGTCAGCGCACCAGGAGCGGATGGCGTGCTCCTGCTGATCGACCGACAGCTCCTGATCTTCGTGGCCACTGTCGCGCAGGTAGGCAACCACGCTCGCACCGGGGGGGAAGGCGGAGCTAGGACGCATCGGCTTTCGCGGGCTGATGATAGCATCTACACCCTTTGAGTGCGGTGCAGTTTGCATGAGGAATTCCGTCCTGGGCTGTTTCGATTGGAATTACCTTTTTGTGCATCGATTTGCAATATTCGCACACATAACTATCATTTGCAGTCATCACACGCACAAACGTTACCCGGTTGTTTTTCCACTTATTGAGGTGGAATTCTCGAATTTCTTCCGGCGTTTCAGGTTCTTTTCCGCCTGGATTAAGAGGTAAATTCCAATTAATTTGAATTCCGAGTTTAGAATTTGTTTCTGGAGCCTCGTCGTCCAATTCTTTATTGATAGCGATTATTGTTTTTAAAAACGTCTGGGGATCCGGCTGAGTGGTTTCGATACCCCTTGATTGGTATTCTTGCATGAAAAAAATCAAATGATCGACAATAACCTTTGACCTGGTTTTAATTGTTGAGGGATTGTTTGATGTTTTAATTAACTCTGCGCTTTCCTCAACAATCCTAACTCTATTTTTTATATCTTCTTCGATATTCTTAAGACATCTTGCACATAATCCCCGTTGGTTTAATGTCAGAAATATGCCAGTTCGCCCACAGTATTTACAAATGGCCATTATTTCCTCTGATTAAAACAACAATCCGAATCCGCCGGTCAAAGCACAAAGCAAAATACCGCCCAGTAGAAACACCAGCCATAATAATTTTCCGATCTGTCCGAACATTTTTTCCTGAAGCATGCGTTTGTTCACGTCCCGACCGCAATGCATGCAGGTAAATGCATCGGCTGGAATTTCGGCTTTGCACCATGGGCAGATTTGTATGGTCGGCTTTTCAGTTGCGACCGGTACTGCCGGTTGCGCTGCTGGAATTGCGACTATCTGTGGATCAATTTTGCTGTTCCTGACCCGGTACGCCAATGCAGCCACGATGAGGATGATCAATATCAATCCGCCCGCAATTACGATATCCATTGCCCCTCCTTACAATTTTGTAAACAGGAATACCCTCTTGTTATAGTAGAACAAGTGTACTATACTATTCTTGAGAGGGGAATATAGAAATGAAAATCATCGTTGTTGATCCGCGTTATCCTGAATTATTGACCTTTTTGACAGTCAACAGCCGCTTATTGAGAATGGCGCGTGAAATTTCCTCGGCCTCGGACGATTCAGGATCGATGGAATACTTGTTTAATTCACTCGCTATTTCCAATATTGCCGTTTTCAAGTTCGATCCGAATTCCGATGGCAATTTGTCGAGCGACACGTAATCGACCTGGGGGATATCCAAAACATCATAAATAACCGGCCCAAAATAGGCCGCTAATTTTTGGATCGTCTCCATCTCTCGCGGGGTGGACCCCCGATTCATCCAATTGCTCAGAATTTGAGGATCGAACCCGATTTCGCGGGCATAACTGGCTGCCGAACCTGCGCGGCCGGGTTTGTCCCTGCGCCACTGCAGATATTGTTCGGTAATCCAATTCTTCCAAGTCATGAATCTGATTATAGCCATAAGTAATAAAAATTAATAAATATTTATAAACCTATTGACAAAATACAATCAGTGATTATAATAAATTCACTGATATATTTTTATTCGCTGATGAGGCCAACATGACCCAAGAAACAAACGAAAATCGCATTGTGCGCACGTACTCCCTGCTCGAGCTGACAGAAAAAATGGTCGTTGAGATATCAAAAAAAACGTTCCGCTCGAAGGCCAACGTGATCGACCTGGCGGTGGCTGAGCTGTACGCCCGGGTGATGGCCAGTGAGGGGGAGAGCGTCAACGAGCCGGAGCAAGTATCAAAGTAACACAGTCCCCGCGCGCGCGGGGATTTTTCGTATCCAAACTCAGAGAACAGGAGATCTGAAATGTCAACCACAACCATCCACTATTTTGAGTACGCCCATCTACCCGAAGCGCTGCAGCAGGTGGCCAAGCCAATCGCGGAGCTGGCTCACCTGATGGAAGACACCCTGCCGGACGGACCTGAAAAATCTACCGGCATGCGCAAGCTGCTCGAGGCCAAGGATTGTTTTGTCCGCACCAGAGTGGTTACCAAAATCGAGTTTGAACGCCGGGAAAAGCTCCAGTCAATTCTCGATCTATGCAAATCAGCCCTTTTGGCTGCCCCGGAAGACAAGGAAGCAGAATCAGATAAAGCGCGCCAGGCAATTTTGGCGCTCGATGATTTCTATCTCTCGCAGCACAAAGGGCTTTTTTCGCGCGAGCTTGGGTGTAGCAACCTGCGGGAATTTGATGCCTTTACGAAGGGTCTGATCCCGTTCCCTCGCTCGCTCTAACAAACAGGCGAGCATGGTTGCAGCGTTTGCAGATCACCGCCCAGAAGAGCTGATCGGGAGGATGAACCTCAATAGCAGTGATTTTCACAATCTTGACATAGTACTCATTACTGCCACACACCGGGCAAACTACTGCACTTCAGCTTGATCTAAAAACGCATCGAATTTCGCTTTTTCATCCATCGCTTTTCCCTCCATATCCAAATCAGATAACGACACATACGCAAATTATAGGAGCAAATGCCATGTACCACAGTCGAATACTTTCCAAAAAAGTCATAGGAAGCGTCATCGCGGCCTCGCCGGATGGCGGGTTCGAAATCACCGATGTGGCGCGAGCCTGCCTGGCTGTGCTGCGGAACGAAACGGAAAATCCGCTGCACTGCCGCATTTTCAACACCGGCGGCGAAACCAGCTACAGCATGAAGGTCGGCCTGATCGCCGAGCTGATCGAGGGCGGACCCACAGCGCACCTGGTCGGACGGGTGCTGCACGACCTGGGCCTCGAGTCGACCCGCGTCAATATCGGCTACCTTATTTTCTGGAACGTCGCCCAGCTCGACATCCTGGATGCGGCGCTGGCGGTGCGGAAATGAGCGAAATCCAATTCACGCCGGAAACCATTGCGCGACAAAGAAAAATGCTCAACCGATACCGGGACCATGATGCGCGGATTGCAAAATTTTTGGCCGCATTGGATGAGATCGAGCGGCTGCGGATATTGTTGCCTGCCCCAAATGAAACTTTCACGGTGTTGATTCCGATGGACAGGAGCGATCAGGCACACCGCAACTGGGTTGAGCAGCTCATCGACAAGGCGGTTGAGAATACGGGCATATGTAAACTCCAGCAGTCTCATCGCATAGATGCTGGGTATTTGGCCATTGGTTACAAACAAGTCGCTAAAAAACCTCTCTCCGACGGTGCGAAATGACCGACCTGGCCACCGTCTCCCAAACTCGTGTAATCATTTCCGCCGGCTGGCAGGCTGATTTTCGCTCCTGGCTGGAACAGCGGGGAAAATCCAGCAAAACCATAGCCGCCTACAACTCGGACATCAACCGGTTTGGCGCCTGGTTCTGCGACATCAACCGGGAGCCGTTCACACCTGAGCTGATCACCGGCATCGATCTGCGCGCTTACCGCGAGTATGCGCTGAGCGTGGAAAAAATCTCCGCGGCCACCTGGAACCGGCGGCGCGCATCGCTGGCGGTGTTCTGCCAGTGGGCGCAGCACGCCGGTCATCTCACGTACAACCCCTTCCAGGGCGTCGAATCCATGGAGGAGGTCGAGCTCGAACCGCGCTGGCTCAGCCGGCCGGAACAGGGGCGCATGATGCGCCAGGTGGAGCGGTTGGTCAACGGCGCGACCACGGAGCACTGGCGCCGGCAGGCTGCACGCGATCAGGCCATGATCGCCCTGATGCGCTACTGCGGGCTGCGCGTCGGTGAGCTGGTGGCGCTGGACCTGGGAGATGTGATCCTCAGCGAGCGCGCCGGCCGGATTGTGGTGCGGCGCGGCAAGGGTGACAAGCGGCGTGTGATCCCGATGAACTCCGAAGCGCGCAGGGCGCTGGGTTACTGGTTGGCTCTGCGCGGGATCGGACAGAGTGGTGAGCCGGTGTTTAGCGGTAAGGGCACGGCCCGGCTCACCACTCGCAGCGTCGAACGGCGCGTGGCTGAAATCGGGCGGCTGGCCGGGCTGGAGCTGACGCCGCACCGCATGCGTCACACGTTTTGCAAGAGCCTGATCGACGCCGGCGAGCCCGTGACAGTGGCTCAGCGGCTGGCCGGTCATGCGCGCAGCGAAACGACCAAACGTTATATTCTGCCCGGCTGGGATGATCTGACCGCGGCAGTCGAAAAATTAATCTGAGGAGGATCCATGGCAGGTAGCAGAGCCGGTTTAGTTAAAGTGCGCCTGATCGCCGGGCAGAGCAAAATCGAAACGATTGCGGATCAGATGGTGGACGTGCTGGAGAGCGCCGGGTACGAGGTCATCGAGTTGACCAGTCCGTATCCCTGCCGCCCTCCGGAGGACGATAAAAGCCGGATTTATATCTCAGCGGTTCCGAAATAGGAGGTAAAAATGGACCCCAAAATTCAGCAGGCCGTTTTGAATGGCAAGGAACGGTTGGCGTTTCGAGAATTGAAGCACAAAGAATTTCAGCGGCAGCAGGAGAAGTTTCGGGTGGAGGCAGTTGAGCAATTAAAAAATGCGGTGCTCTCAGCCTTCCCGGATTACATCCGTAACTACGTCTCGTTGGATGGTTTTGCCAACAATGAAGACCTTATTTTTTTTCCGCAGTCGATCAACCGGATACGCGCCACAATCTCCGTGCCCGATTTTGCGCCCATCCGTGTTTTCCTGGGCTACAACCCGGTCATAAAAAAATGGGTCGTCGGCACGTTCGACGGCTCGTACGTGGTGCCGTCCATCAGTAGCAGCGCGTTGTTCATGCCTGCCTGGAACTATAACAACGGCTACGGCACGACCTTTCTGGAGATCGCGCTCTCCGAGGCATACGACCGCGGCCGGGAATTTAGCAAAATCACGGATCCTCAGCAGCGGCCGGAACCGCAATACGAGGACATCCCATCATGAGGATGGCAGTTGTTTTAACTGGCGTCGAGATCCCCTGTCCTGGCAGGCGTGAAGTGCGATTTCACCTAGCCATCCAAAAATTAGCCGCTTTGCTACACACGGAGAATGCTGATGATCTGGAACATTGTTTTGACGGCGCTGATCAGCTGTCTGCTGCTGATCGTGGAACATTACTGGCCAACGCAGGCGATGATCAAACGGCCGCTGAACAAACTATGGGCGTACACGCTGGGGACGCTGGCAATCCAACTGCCATTCACGGTGCTGATGATCGTCTGGGATGAGTGGATCACCGTGTACGCGCTGTGGGCCATAACGCTGCTGGGCGGCCTGGTAGTGGCGGCAGTCAATCAGTTGGACGTTTATTTGGAAACGCGCACGCGCATGGAGATATCCGAGCATGAGGCGCAGTCACTGAGGCCAGGCCATGGCACGGATGACCGCTGACCGCTCGGAGTTGGTCGAGGAGATCGAGGGAGATCTCGGCATGTTGGGGAGCTCCCTCGTTTATCTGCGCCTGGTGGCAGAGCGCATCCAGGCGGCCATGGCGGTCACACAGCAGCTATCTGTGCTTGCGCCAGCAGTTGACGATCTGCGCCAGGCGTCCAGCCTGATCCGCCGCGTCCAGCAACGCGCATCGAACCGGCTCGCGTCCTCCCCGCCCGCACAATTCAGTCCTGAATCCAGTAGCGAAAAAACTCACAAAGTTCACCAAACCGTGCTGTGTAAGGGTGTACGCCTAGAAAAGGGCGCCCGGCCATGATGCGAGCGGGAAAAATCTGTCGCATAACAACGCATTATGCGACACAAAACCGGCCAGGGCATGGCGTTTTGGGCTGTTTTGCCGCCTGGATCGGCGCTATTTTATGTCGCATAACCTGCATGACCGCGAGCTGCACGCCAGCGCGGGGGCAATTACGTTCGGTTTGACGGCTCGACCTGGGGGGTAGTCAGTGCCCCCCTCTGACAAATTTTGCAATTATCCCAGTAACGCCCGGAGAAATTCATGGATATCGTTGACCAGGTCAAGGGCAAGCTCCGCATCGAGGACATCATCCAGGCTGACGGCTGGCCGTTGACCCCGCGAGGACGCTGGCGCAAATGCACCCGCTCCGGCGATGGCGGGTTGGTGGTGGACACACAAAACCAACTCTACCACTGGTACTCCTACGGAGAGTGGGGCGATGTCATCCAGTGGATCCAGTACGGCGGCACCCACCGGGCAAAAACCGATTTCAAAGCCGCAGTCGAGGAAGCGTGCAGCCGGGCAAACCTGCCCCTGCCAGAGTGGAGCCAGAAGGAACACACCGCCCGCATTGCTGCCCGAGCGCGCGAGGAAGCGCTGGACGTGGCGCACCGGGTTTTCATGCGCTGGCTGCAAAAATCAGATGACGCCATGGCCTACGTTGCGTCGCGGGGTTGGTCGATCTCTCAGGATGAACCTGGTGAAAAAAAACGCCCAACTTCTACTGCTGCGGGGGCTTTACTTGGCTACACCGGCGATGGCAGTGCCGCCGAAATCGAGGAAATGCGCGGGGAAATGCAACTTGGGGGGGTCGAGCTGGACAGCCCGGCGGCGATTGCGATCCTGGGCTACCAGGGCGACGTGCTCTCCTGGGCGGCGCGGCATGACGTCGAAATCAAAAACGATGAATGGGTGAAACGGGGATCGATCCCCGGCATGATCGGCCACAAGCGGCTGGTGTACCCACACATCGAAAACGGCAGGTTGCGCTACCTCTCCTGCCGCTCCATCGCCGAAAAAACGCATTACAACCTGCCCGAGGCGCTGGTCGGCAAAAAACGGGTGTATCTCAACGCGGAGTACGCTACTGCTGCTGAGGTGGTAGTGCTGTGCGAGGGCCAGGCGGATGCCATTAGCTGGGGGGTATGGGGCTACGCCGCGATCGGGCTGTGCGGGGTGGACTGGAGCGACGAGCTGGCCGAGGTGGTCAAACGGCATAAAACCGTGTACCTGGCAGTGGATATCGACGTGACCGGCATCAACAGCGCCTGGCGCATCGCCAACCAGATCGGGCCGACGGTGCGGCTGGTACTGGCGCGGGACCCGGACAACATCACGTTCGCGCCCAAAGCGGACGCGGCGGCCAAAATGATCGAGATCACCCAACAGGCCAACAACATCCTGCGCGGGATCGACGGCGCCAGTCCGCGTTACCCGATACCGGATAAGCTGAGCTCATTTCAACGGGATGACCTGGTCGAGGACAACAAGGACAGCAATGATTTACTACGCGCATTTACGCAGGCTGGCATTGAAGCCGATGAACAAAACCGGCTGATCAAAAGCCTGCTGGATAAGGCGCCGATGTACGTGGAGGCCATGACTGCCTGGGCCGGGGCGCGCGAGGGAGCCGAACGCGATGAGGCGGTCAAACTGGCGGTGGCGGTGATCGGCAGGCTGGACGAATTCGACCTGTCGCAACATAAAGGGCGGCTGGCCAAGATACTCCAGGTGACGCTGCGCGACCTGGAGCGCATGATCCGGGCGATGAGCGGGATCATCGAAAAAGCACAGCGCATGGGCGACCCGACCTACACCTGGGGTGGCTATGTGGACGGCTGGCAGATCGAGTACCTGTATGACATCGACAGCGACCGGGCGATGCTGGCCTGGCGGGACCCGGACGGAATAGTGGACAGCGGTCCAGGGGTAAGTATCAACGGCAGATATTTCGAGCCCTCTCCGCCCAACGATGTGTTGAAATCGGGCGGGGTGATTTTCCCGTCGGCGCTGGGGGATAAAAAACCGATCCGCGAGCTGGTCAGCTACATCACAATGTATCTCAAATCCATTTACCTGCTGCCGAGCGACAAAATGGGCAGGCTGATCGCCTACTGGGTGATCACCACCTGGCTGTACGATGCGTTCGAAACAGTGATCTATTTGCGAGCCATGGGCAGCGCGGGCGCCGGAAAATCGGAGCTGATGCGGCGCATCGGGCTGGTGTGTTACCGCACCATGACCGCCAACGGCGCCGGATCCACCAGTTCCCTGTTCCGATCGCTGGAGCGCTACCGCGGCACGGTGTACATCGACGAGGCTGACCTGCAGCAGTCGGACACCGAGAGCGACATGGTCAAATTCTATAACCTGGGCGCCATGCGTGGCAATCCGATCTGGCGCACGGTGGAAATGACCGGCCCGGACGGAGAGAAAACGTGGGAGGCCGTGGCGTTCCAAACGTTCTGCCCCAAGTTGGTGGCTATGCGAAAAGAATTTCGGGACGATGCGGTGGGCAGCCGGAGCCTGACGATCAAACTGGTATCGCGCGAGATGCCCGAGCTGGTGGCGGCTGGCATCCCGCTGACGATCAACGCGCCGATGCGGGCGCGCGCTCAGGCGCTGCGCAATCTGCTGGTGCGCTGGCGGCTGGAGAACTGGCAGCCGGACATCGAGGTGGACGCCGAGTTCTACGACATGACCATCTCACCACGGCTCAACCAGGTGGCCGGGCCGCTGCTGGCAATCGCCAGGGATGATCCGGAGCAACAGGCCGAGATCCGGATGACGCTGCGGGATTACTACGCTGAATCGATCCTGAGCAAATCGATGACACTCTCCGCGCGGGTGATCGAGGCGCTATGGTCGATCTGGAACTATCCGGACAAGCACAAGGAATGCGTGCGGGTGGATGAACAGGGGAATAACCTCATAAAAATTGGGGACATTACCAAAATGACCAATGAAATTATGAACATGATGAACATGATGAACGATGAGGAGGAGGAGGACGATGACGCCCAGGGGCAAAAGAAATTCAAACGGACGGAGCTGAAAGCCCAGCGGGTAGGGCGGATCGTGCGGGACGAGCTGCAACTACAGATCAGCGAGCGGCGGCGCGACGGATTTTTCGTCTACTGGAACGAGCCAAGAATGATCGGCTTGGCCACCAAATTTGGGATCAACCCGGCCGACTTTGGACCACAACCCGAACAGCCCAGAGCCATCCAACCAGCGCTGGCGGTGGGAGGAAACGGCGATGCGTGAATTGATGAACTTCGCGAACTATGCAGGCAGATACTACTTTTGTTTTGTAACGAAGATTAAAAACGGCAGCAAAAAGGCCACAAATTTTAATCTTCAACACAAAACAAATCTCTCCCCTTCCTATGTGCTTCACATAGTTCATAGTTCACAACCAGCAAAATTAGCAGAATTGGCAGAATCGCAGGTCAAAAACCCGCAAAATGCCCATTTCACCCGCTTTTTGGGTGAATACATTGAACATTGGTTAACTTATATGATGGCGCGTCGGTTTTTTGATAACCCTGCTGCTGCGAGTGTGTGAATACTCGTGAATACTCGGTTTTTGAAGTTCACAGCAAGTGTAATTTTTCACAATAGGAGTAAATGAGATGAAAAACTGGTGTTATGTGAAAACGGCGGACGGGCAGGAAGGGTACGTCGAGATCGATGACGACCGATCGCTGAGCGACCAGGTGGGCGAGCGGGCAGTGGTGATCATCCGCGACCTGGAGTACCTATATCGCAATGAGATTGCCCGCGAACGCATGGTTGGCATCCCGCTGGAAACGGCAGCTTACGGGCTGCTGGCGCTGCTGATCCTGCTGATCGTGGCGATTTTTGGGTAGGCGGCGGCGATGGACAGCATCTATCTGATCTGGCGCTGCGGCATCCCGGTCGATCTGGAGCGGGCTATCGCGCACTATGAGTGCAAGTTCCACCGGCGGCCCAACCTCTGCCGGGCGCACCCGAACCTGGCGCTGCCGCTCGAACTGCCGGACGGCATGCGGGTGGTGCGTGACCGGCGGTTGCTGCCCTACGACTTGTGGCTCGGGGTGGAGGAGGGGCAAAGAAATGAGCTCATCGCAGGTTAGAACCATGTTAGAAAAACCGAAACAGGCGCGAGCGGCATTGATGGACATCGACGGGGCAGAACTGCTGTCTGACCTGCTGCGGGCGCTCGATCATGACCCCAGTCTGATATCCGTTGCTGAGCTGCAGCGGGTGGCGGACCGGCTGGCGGAGCTGGCGCATCACGAACCGGGCTGGGGCTGGCGCTATCTGCGCAACGTGCTCAACCGCAAGATCGAGCCGGGCAAAAAACTGGTGGATGCCATGTTCCGGCTGGGCGCGGTGTTGGACGATACCCCGCTCGAGCTGGCCCAAAGCCACACTGTGACCATCCAGGCGCTGGGGAATGTGCGCCCGGGCGCGCTGATCCTGGCCGATTCCCGATTATGCGAATACCCGGCCTGTTATATCGAATTCGTACCGCGCCATCCACGGCAGCGGTTTCACTCGGCCCGGTGCCGGGAGTTAAACAGGCGAGGAGGTCGAGTGTGAGGCTGCTCGATCTGTATTGCGGAGCTGGAGGCGCAGCCATGGGATACCACAAGGCCGGGTACGAAGTGGTTGGAGTTGATATTAATCCGCAGCCACATTATCCATTCGAATTTCACCAGGCAGATGCGCTGGATTACCTGGAAGCCCATGGGCGTGAGTTCGATGTGATCCATGCCAGCCCACCATGCCAGTTATATACAGGCATGCGACGAATCACTCTCGCACGGTTTGGCCATGTTCCAGACCATCCGGATTTAATCGCAGTAACCAGGCGGGGACTTTTGAAAAACGGGAAACCATTCGTCATTGAAAATGTCCAGAACAGCCCGCTTCACACCCAGTTCATCCTCTGCGGGGCGGCTTTGGGCCTTCCCCACGTGGCGCGACATAGGCATTTCGAGTCAAACGTTCTATTTCTGGGTATTCCCAAGTGCAACCATTTGAAGCAGCCCTACACCATAGGCGTCTATGGCGAGCGACCTGATGGACGGCGCGTCAGTTACAGGCAATACCGGTTATGCCGTATTGCCAGATCACTCAACGAGGCGCAGGAATTAATGGAGATCGATTGGATGGACTGGAATGAAATTCGAAATGCTATTCCGCTGAGGTATACGGAATTTATTGGCAAACAACTGATTATCCTCGGATTTATTTCACAAGGAGGTGAGGGATGATAATTTTGATTAATGCCAGCGAGGATATGATTTTGCAGGAGGTCGCGCAGCACATGCGGATCGAGCTGGACAATCCGCGGCTGCTGTATGAGATCGAAAATCCGGATCTGGCTGCCGTGGCGATTGCCCTGGGCGGCAGGATATTCGTAAGCGAGGCCGCGGAGGACGACCGGGAACCGATCGGAATTTTGCCAACTGAGCCTGATCCGGAACCTGGGAGGGCTGTAGTTAAAACGGTTGTCAGGGGAACCGGCAAAGCCAAACCGCTGACCCTGACTGAAACCGTGAAAACCTGTGTGATTTGCGGTGAGCCGGTGCATATCAAACGGCACAAAACCTGTTCAGCGGAGTGCGAGGCTGAAAGGAAAAAACGCTACAACCGGGACTACCAGCGCAAACTGCACGAGAAGGCCGTCAGTCGGCGCCCCCAAAAAGACAAACCTGTCGAAACGGGGGACGCCGTCAGCGAACCGCCCCCTTTATCCCCGTCAATATGACCCCGCGCGAGAAATCACGGCTGGAGACGACACATTTCAGCAACGGGCGCTGTGTGAGATGCGGAATGAGTTATGGCGTTTGCAAATGCCGCTGCACCTGGTGCGAGACGAAAATCTGGACACGTACGATGCACGGCTGGCACCATCATGTGCATAACGTCAATGGAGGCGAACGAAAATGAGCGATAGAAGCAAGATCGAATGGTGCGATGCCACGTGGAACGTGGTCACAGGCTGCACCCAGGTTTCCAGCGGCTGCGCGCATTGCTACGCCAAAACGTTGCATGACCGGAGGCACCGGGCTTACCAGGCAGGGGCGAAGTTGCCCGAACAATATGCCAAACCATTCAGCACGATCCAGCTGCACCCGGACCGTCTGGAGATGCCGCTGCACTGGAAAAAGCCGCGGCGGGTGTTCGTGAACAGCATGAGCGACCTGTTTCATGAGGATGTGCCAGACTGGTTTTTGGCAGAAGTATTGGTGATGATATCAAGCTGCGCCACTCATACCTTTATGGTTCTGACCAAACGACCAGAGAGGATGCTGGATTACTTAAGCAAGTGGGCCGAGATCGAGAAAGGTTGGATTACTTCTTCTGGTCCACAACCTCGAAGGATTTATAAACCGTTTTGGCCGATCAAAAACCTTTGGCTGGGTGTGTCGGTTGAAGATCAAAAGGCTGCCGATGAACGGATCCCGCTATTGCTGCAGACGCCGGCAGCAGTGCGATTCGTCAGCTGCGAACCCCTGTTAGGGACGGTGGATCTAAACCGTACTATCTGGGAGGGCATGGGCGCCTATGGTTATCAATCATTGACCGGACTACATTTTCCATTCACACTGGAACCTCAATATGGTCCAAAATTAGATTGGGTCATTACCGGCGGCGAAAGCGGCCCGAATGCCAGGCTGATGCACCCGGATTGGGCGCGACGTTTGCGGGATCAGTGCGTTGCTGCGGAAGTGCCGTTTTTCTTCAAACAGTGGGGGGAGTGGGCACCTGATTATTTGTGCGATACGAAAGAACCTCACAAAATCATCGAATGGCCACACCCTGGTCACATTGGTTGCATGTTCCGTTGTGGCAAAAAAGCCGCTGGCCGGATGCTGGATGGCCGCGAGTGGAATGAGTTTCCGGCGGTGGAGCGATGAAAGAGGCGTTCATAGAACGGACGTTCGGCGCTGCCAACGTACTGATGATCCGACGGATCAACCAGGTACTGGAGGAGTATCGCCGCCAGGGATACCGGCTTTCACTACGGCAGCTTTACTACCAGCTAGTTGCCAGAGACATCATTCCCAATAGCCTGCGGTCGTACAAAAATATCGGCAACCTGGTTAGCAACGCCCGGCAGGCAGGTTTGATCGACTGGGGCATGATCGAGGATCGCAACCGCGACACCAACATCCCCGGCCACTGGAACAGCCCGGGCGAAATTGTCAACTCGGCGGCTCAGCAGTTCCGAATCGACAAATGGCGCGTACAGCCCTACCACATCGAGGTGATGGTCGAAAAGGACGCCCTATCGGGGGTGCTGGTGCCGGTTTGCCGCGAGCTGGACATCGGCATAACCGCCAACAAGGGCTATTGCAGCTCCTCGACAATGTACGAAATCGGCAAGCGCATCGATGAAAAACGCAAGGCCGGTAAAAAAATATGCGTACTTTACCTGGGCGACCATGATCCCAGCGGGATCGATATGACCCGCGACGTGCGCGAACGGCTCGAGATGTACTCGCGTCTGCACAACATCGAAGTCGACCGGCTGGCGTTGAACAGAGAGCAAATCGAGATCTGGCAACCACCCGAAAACCCGGCAAAGGAAACAGATTCGCGTTTTTCCAATTATGCCCGGCAGTTCGGAGAGTCATCCTGGGAGCTGGACGCGATCGAACCGGCGCAGTTGGCCGAGCTGGTGAAGACCGCGGTGCTGGAGCGCAGGGATGCGGATCTATGGAACGATGCATGGGTGGTCGAGGAACACATGCGCTCGTTGCTTTTTGAGTTTGCCAAAAAGTTTGATGACGATCAGGAGGAGCGATGAACAAAATTTCTGTCTTAGCACAACGGGCGGCGTGGAGCCCACGGTTTGAGCTGCTGATCATCAGCGACACGGCCACCACCCACGCAGTTGGCGAGGTGATTTTTCAAGAACTGCGCGAGGCAGATGGTATTCCGAATGCATCGCTCCAGATCGATTATGAGGCCGCACAGGCATTGATGGATCAACTGTGGAACTGTGGGATTCGGCCTACCGAGGGATCGGGCAGCGCCGGGTCGCTCTTGGCCACTCAAAATCATCTGGCCGACATGCGCAAAATCGCGTTCACTGCCCTGAAAATGGATGGCCAAAAATGAACGAAGAAGAAAAACGTCTCCTCGAAATTGAAGAGGAAATTCGCACCGGCATAGATCCACGGGCGGCAGTGATTGGATATATCGATGAATGTTATGAGAAAAATACCGCTGAGGAGAAATACGAGCAGGATCCAACCGCGTCCGCCTATTTCATCCCCAACCGGCATGACCGGCGGCGGGCAGCAGCCAAAGCGCGCCAGGCGCGGCGCGAGAAACTGAAAAAACATGGCCATGCCTAAACCCATTACCTGGTTAACCGAAATCCTGCGTATCCTGCAGCGGGCAGGGATACGGGTGCAGTTCATCCGGCTGTACCGCGACGGTCAGGATGAGGTTGGCATCATCCTGGGCGGGCTACAGTGGCGGGATGTATTTGGCGAGGAGACGAAACAATGAGCGTGGAAATTTTGGAAAACACATTAAACCAAAACGGGCTGCGCTGGATGCACCTGGCACAGATGGGCGCGCCGGTCGAGGCCGCTCCATGGCTGGCGCGCGTGCCGCATTACTCGCGTCCGCTGGTCGAAACGCAGCACCAGGTCGAGCGGGGATTGGATCTGCATCACCTGCGGTTGTGGTGGCCAGCCCGCGAGCTGGTGGCCATCCACAACGGACCGGCCTGGCTGGAGGGGCGCCAGGCGTTGTTATGGATGGTCGATAAAAATCAGACGCTGCGCGAGGCAATCTGCTACGCGGGAATCGCGTATGTCGATCTGGTCTGTCGCTGGCCAACGGCAGCGCTGGTACAGAGCATCCCGAACGGAGCGACCGACACGGTCATGGTTTATGCGGATGCGGATGAACAGATTGCGGTGCGGCTGGAGTCACTGCCCGAGCTGCCGCGCGGGTATATCCTGATGGTTGAGAGGGCGAAATGAGCGAGATCAAAATTTGGCATTGCCCAGGCGGGCATCAGATGGGGCAGGTGGTACGCAATGGGTCGGGCGTGCGGGTCTTGCTGTTGTACCGTCAGGCGCTGGATCTGGGTCAGTCGGTGGCGCAACTGGGGGAGATAGATGTAATCGCCATCATCGAGGGGTATGTGACGGATGTGCGCTGCAGCGTGTGCGGATCGGTGCGCACCTGGATCCCGGGCGAGGAGGCGCTGCAGCAACTGCTGGAGCGGACCAGGGCGATGAACCGGGCACAATGAAAAAGCCCGCCTTCACCGGCGGGCTTAGATTTTATTGATTTTTTTATTTTTGGTAGGGCGCGCGCTGCCTGCGTGTTATCGTTGCAACCGCAGACATCGCACGATAGCGATTAATACCAAAATGGTTCATGACCATAGCGATTTTTTCTTCGTCGGTCCCGGTCAGGGACGAAACATAGGACAGGATTTCGTTGCGTTCATCTGCTGTGACGTGATTGCCGCCTGTAGTGAGCGGAACGCGCTCGAAGGTCACTGTTTCGCTGCCGGACATCAACGTGATGAGATTTCCGGCGATGCCTGCCACGGTGTATGGAGCGTTATTGATGAGCACCTGGTCGCCCATGGACAGATATAGATTTTTTTTTGGGCGGCCTGCGCCGGGGCGAGCGCCGCCAGAAGTGCCGGGTTTTGCCCCGGCACCTGGACGCGAACCGCCTGATTTTCCCGGTTTACCGGTCATAGTTCACCTGATAAACTGTTTTCCCATGAGCGTCAACGATAATGATTTTTTCGTTCTCAGCATACCCGTACCCGTACACCACATCATAGCCGGTCGATGCGTGAACGCTCGACCCCTCGAGGTGGTACCACCGCCAATGCCGTTTTCCCAACCGCTCATTTTCACGAGCCAGAGCCATGTCTCGCAGGGTTATGGGGTGGCCCTCGCCACCCATACGGGGCAGGAAATTGAGGTTTTCCAGGCGTTTGATCTCGTGGAACGCAGTTTCGATGCCACCCAGAGTGGCGATTACGTCGTTCATGACATAAACTCCCACCCCGGAGTAAGTGCCCGTGATCGCGGTGGCGACATCGGCACCAGTTTCAATGTTATAAATCGTTTTGGTTTTCATTGTTGCCTACACCAGTGATTAATATGAGTCCCAGTGATTTGAACATAAATCTTCGCCAGCGCCACTGTTCCAGGTGGCATCAGTACTTCCGCAGCGAGCGCATTTTTTAGGGCGTGAGCGTTCGACACCAGCGCGCTCATCCAGGGCTGTCATAATAGCGCCGAAGTTTTTTTCCACGCCTGGCAGACTGCTGGAGTGGTACTCGATCCAGTGCGCCTCGCACAGGACACGGCTACCCATCGTTCCAGAGTGGTACACGCGCGTTGATATGATCTCTCCACACTGATGGTAGCCTGCACCTGGCGTAGTGTTTTCTGTGCACCCGTAGTTGAGGCGGAGTTGCTCATCGTGTTTATGCCAGGCGATAGACTGTTCGTTTTCGATGCTCAGCGTTTCCGCAATGTTTTCTGGATTACTCTCGGGCACAGTGCCCAGCTCTCCGATCCCAAATCCACTCGTTTTTTCAGGTATGTCGCTCGATTCGTTCATCTCACCCTCCGTTGAAGTAGATTAATTATTTGATATGATTATATACATATTCAATTCAAATGTCAATAGGTTTTGAGGGATTGCGAACTGTTTTGCAAACTCTAATCTAATGTTCTAACTGTTCTATGAAAATTGTGCAGTTGTAATCCGATTCGGTTTGTGTTATAAAAATAGCATATTGCAAGCCCGATATTTGTTCGGGCACCAGTCGGAGATGAGCGCCCGGCATCCATTGGATGTCGGGCGTTTTCGTTTTTAACCCAACGGAGGGAAACATGAAGGAATTGTTCACGTCGCGTAAATTTTGGATGACCGTTCTGGCGCTGCTGGTGATCATCATCAGCGCGTTCGTACCCTCGTTTGCCATCGACCAGGAGCGGGGGGCTGGCCTGGCCGTGATTGTGGTCAGTTATGTCATCGGAGTCAGCGTGGACCCAGGCCCGGGCGGCTGGGCCGGGGTGTTCCGCTCGCGCAAATTTTGGGCGGCTGCGGTGGGATTGACGGTCATATTTTTGGATGGATTCGGTGTGAAACTACCGTTCGGCATCACGGAGGGGCAACTGGCGGACATTGCAGTCGTGCTGGGAGCGTATATCGCAGGGGTGGCCCTGGAGGGCAAAATACCCTCGTTCAACCCCACCCGTTGACATGAGCGAGATCACTCCCATGCCAACATTACCCGTGCCTCAGGCAACCATGTGGGACCAATACGCCGTGGCTGCCATCGTTTTCGTGGTTTTCTGTTTTGCAATTTTGGCAGCCTGGCGAATTTTCCGGGAATACCGCGCGTGGCAGACCGGTGAAAATTTGCAGCAGCGTAGCTGGTATGAGTCCATGGAGGCCAAACGCGATGACTCGCAGGGGTTGCGCGATTTGAAATGGCAGCAGTTCTACCAGCAAATCCAGGATCACCAGGCGCGACGTGACCGGGACAACAACGAGGTGCTGGGTAAATTGATCTCCCGCATCGATATGTTGACCGAGACGCTGACGGTGCATGACCGCAAATCGGCGGAGCGCGCCGACCGCATCGAAAATGTGGCCAACGGGGTCGTGCGCAAACGGAGGGCAGCGTGAAAAATCCATTTTTCCGAAAAACTATTTTCCTGTGGCAGGTTCCGGCGGTAGCAGGCGGGAAACCGACTGAAATCGTCGACTGGCTGAAAAACGCCGGGTACGAGGGGGTGATCGTCAAGGTAGCGGATGGGCCCTGGGCCTACAAACCGCCGGTCATCGGCTGGAGCGAAAACCTGTCCGCGCCGCTGGTGTCTGCGCTGCGCGCTCGCGGCATCGCGGTGATGGGTTACGGATTTTTGTACGGCGCCAACGCAACCGGCGAGGCGGACATCGCCATCACCCAGGTCAACCGCTACGGGTTGGACGGCTATGTGTTCGACGTCGAGGGTCAGTTCGACGGCCGGTCCAATGCGGAGGCCAACGCCTACGCGGTGATGAGCCGGTTCCGCAAATCCTGCCCGGTAACCCCAGCGGCATTTTGCTCGTGGGCGCTGTGGCGCAGCCCGCGCAGCGGAGCAACCTGGCACCCGCTGCCGGTGGCGCGCGCGTACATGCAGTTCTGCGATGTGGGCATGCCGATGGTGTACTGGGGCGGCGAAACCGTGGCGGACGCGCTGTACTGGTTGACAAACAGCCTGGCGCAATGGCGCCAGTTTACCGATAAACCGATCGTCCCGGCGGGGCGAGCCTACATCGGCGACGGCGGCACGCCCAAAGCGGATGCGCTGCGCGCGTTCGAACAAACGGCGCGGGAAATCGGTCTGCCGGGGATCACCTGGTGGTCGATGCAGCATGCCAAAGCGCTGCCGGAAATCTGGGCGCAACTGGCCGACATGGCCGGTTTTGCGGCCAGCGATCCGACGCCGGATACAGTCAGCCTGGATTTGTGGGCGCGGCTGATCGACGAATGGGCGCGGACAGTCGGCTATAACGGGCCGTCGGTACGGTGAAACCATGAAACGACCGCTGCAAAAACCGGATTGGAGCGTACTACAGCAGATGCCGCTCGGGCTCGAGATCGACGAGATCGAGCCGGGCATGGTCACGCCGGACGAGGCGCGGCTGCGTTCCGAGACGGCGCGTTTGCAACTGGACGACGGCGCTGACAAACCGGAATGGTTTGCGCGTTATGCCGAGCTGCGGTCGGCGGGTTGGAGCTGGCGGGTAGCCTGTTACATCGCCTGGGCGAGCTGCCCGCGCAAAAGCCGATCTCCTGAAACCCAGGAGGAGCTGGCGACCAACGTGCTGGGATTAACCAGTGACCGACAGATCTGGACCTGGCGGGTTAAAAACCCGGCCATCGATGAGACGGTGGCGCTGTTCCAGGCCGCCCCACTGTTCGAGCACCGGGCGGACATCATGGACGCGCTGATCACCTCCGCGAGCACGAAGGACTACAAAAATTTCCAGGACCGCAAAATGGCACTGGAAATGATGGGCGATTACGTGCCACGCGTGCAGGTGGATGCCGAACGCCATAAACCGGATGACCTGGGTCAAATGACCGAGGAGGAACTACGGCAGATCGCCAGCCTCGGGAAAACGGGACCGGTAGCGACGACCGAAAATGACGCCGACAGCGAGGAAAACGATGCTGGCGACGAGTAGAACCGAACGGATCACGCCGGTGGAGGCACAGGCGGAACGCGCGCGGCGCGAGCTGGCAAAACGACGGCTGGCGCAGTTTGGCCAGTATATGATGCCGGATCAGATACTTGGCCCTCATCATTTTTTGCTATGCAAGAAACTGGAACAGGTCGAGCGCTACATCGCCAGCGGCGGGACAGAGGGCATTGGGCGGCTAATTGTTGAAATGCCGCCACAACACAACAAGACGACCTGGGCTGCCCAGCGGTTCCCGGCATGGCTGTTGGGACGCAGACCCGACTCTAACATCATTCTAACGTCATACGGCGCAGATTTAGCGAGCGAGAACAGCCGCAAGGTGCGCAACATGATCACCAGCGACCGTTACAGCAATGTTTTTGGCGAGCGATCAACACTGGAGGAGCCAGTTGACATCAGCACTGATTCGAGATCCAGCACGAGCTGGGCGCTGCGGGCGCCACATCAGGGCGGGGTGATCGCGGCCGGCGTGGGCGGCGGTATCACCGGACGACCGGCGGATCTGCTGGTGGTGGATGACCCATTCAAAAACCGTGAGCAGGCGGACAGCCTGCAATATCGCAAGAGCGTCATTTCATGGTTTGGATCCAGCGCCATGACCCGGCTGCGCAAGGGTTCGGCGGTGGTGATCATGCACACGCGCTGGCACCGGCTGGATCTGACCGGTGAACTGCTGCGGGCGATGGTGCAGGATGAACGCGCCGATCAATGGGATATTTTGTGCCTGCCAGCGATTGCGCTGGAACCCGAGGAATATGCCGTCGATGAGGCACAGCAGCGCGAGAAAATGCGCGAGGGAATCTACCTCAACCTGAGCGACCCGCTGGGCAGGAAACCGGGCGAAGTACTTTGGAAGGAACAGTTCCCGCGGTCGATTCTGGATTCTCTCAAAGCCAGCCTGGAGGCACAGGGCAACGGCGGCGACTGGCACTCGCTGTATCAACAGCAACCGCGGCCCCAGGAGGGAGATTATTTCGGGGCGGGCGATTTCAAAGTGATTGAACGCAACCAGTTGCCAGCCGGGCTGCGCTGGGTGCGGTACTGCGATCTGGCCATCTCCAAAAGTACGCGCGCGGACTGGAATTCGACCATCGCCATCGCAATGGATGCAAGCGCCAACCTGTATCTGCGGGGCATGATCCGCGCCAGGGGCTGGATCGAGTTCAAGAGCCGGATCAAAACGGCGATGCTGACCGAGGAAGAGCTGGGCACGGACTGGGGCGTTGAGAATAACGCGTTCCAGGAGCTGGCGTTCCAGGAGCTGATCAGCGATCCGGATTTGATCGGGGTGGCAATACGTGGAATCACGGTCAGTGATGACAAGGTCATGCGGGCGCGCCCGCTGCAGGGGCGGGCCAAGGGCGGGAAAGTTTTTCTGGTACGCGGGCCATGGATCGAAGCGTTCATTGCGGAATTTGTCGATTTTCCGACCGGGGCGCATGACGACCAGGTCGACACGGCCTCGGGAGGGCTGCAAATGCTGGCGACACCCAAAACCACCCGGCTGCACGTCGGACAAAAGGCCAGGAGCAAACAGGCATGAATCAAATCAATATCGCGGAACGAATTGCGTTTGGCCTGGGGAAAACGCTGCGGGCATTCCGCAGCGGAATGAGCGATGATACGACCGCCAAGCGCCCGGCATTTCTGGGCGCAACCGCTGAAGCCGGAAAATGGCGCGGCGGGAATTTTTCGCCGGAACGCACCGGCGCCCAGCAGCGCGCCATCCAGAATTCCTGGGTTTTCACCGCCATCAACGAAAAGGCGATGGAGGTCAGCAAGGGGCGGTTGTCGGTTTACCGGGATGACGGGCAAAACGATGAGGGATTGGTGATCAACGGGCATCCGTTCACGCGGGTCATACGGCAGCCGAACCCGATCATGGGGCGGGCGCTGCTGTGGCAGTTCACCCACTGGTGGCAGGATCTGGACGGCAATTCGTACTGGTTTCTGGCGCCGGATGATATGGGCGAGCTGGCGGAAATCTGGCCGCTGCCGTCGAATGCGGTCAACATCTGGCCGGGCTCAGCGGGGCGCATGGTGGATTATTTCGAGTACCAGGCCAACGGCATGATCTATAAAATTCCGGCAGAGTACATTTGCCATTTCAAGTACCCCAACCCGTTCGATATTTTCCGCGGGCTGTCGCCGCTGGTGGCCGGGATGCTGCCGGTGGACAGCGACATGGCCATGGCGCGCTGGAACGGGGCATTTTTCGGCTCGGACAACGTCATGCCGAGCGCGGTGATCAACCTGAGCTCGGGCAACCCGAACGCGCCGATCGACCCGGCGGACGTGGACGCGGTCAAATCGCAGCTTGAGGATGACTATGCGGCCTACCGGCGCAGAACGGTGGTGACCAATGCCTATCAAATGGCGGTCAACCTGCTGGGCTACAACGCCAAAGACATGGACTTTTTGGGCGGACGGGCAGCGACCAAAGACGAAATCTACCAGGTGCTGGGATACCCACCGGGCTACGCCGACAAAAACGCGACCGAGTCCAACTCGACGGTAGGTTACGCCAAATTTATGGAGCGCATCTACGCGGTGCACGGCCTGTATGCCGAGCAGATCAATACCCAGATCATCCACCCCTGGTATGGGGATGACCTGGAGGCGCGATTTGCCGATGTGCGCCCGATCAACCAGGACATGCGGCTGCGCGAGGCGGATGCCAGCCGGCAGGACATGACCATCAACGAGCGGCGCAAACGTTTCTGGAACCTGCCGCCGCATCCGGATGGCGACAAACTGCCTGCGCCGGAGGGACAGGTTGGCGCGCCGTCCGCCGGGCTGGAGGACGGGTTTATGGCGGACGTGCTGCCACAACCCAACAACGCGCTGATGGAGTCCGCTCGCGCTTTGCGCGAGGTGGACCTGCGCAACTGGCGGGCCAAGGCGGTGAAATCCCTCAAACTGGGGCAGTCTGCAGCGGTTGGGTTTACCTCCAGCGCCATCGAGCCATCACTGGCCGAGTTAATTTCGGATGGGCTGTCCTGCGCGAGTCAGGCGGAGGATGTGGCAACGATTTTCGAGCGGGCGCGCAAAAATGTGATCCGCTCGTGGCGGCCGTGGTCCAGTTACGAAGAGCGCCTGGCAGCCGAACTGGCGCCGGTGCTGCGCGACCAGGCCGATGCGCTGATCAGCAAATTGCGCGAAAACGGGGATCCGGCCAGCCTGGAGGATGCGGCGCTGTGGACGGCGATGGCCACTCAACTGCAGGGCACCATTGAGCCGGTCTTGCTTGAGCTGACCAAACAGGCAGTGGCGCGGGTGCAGGCGACGCTGGGTAAAACTGCTATCAGCGTCAACTGGGAGCTTGCCAACGAACAGGTGGCGACCTGGGCCAAACGGCACGCCGGCGAGCTGGTGACGGGCGTGATGGATACCACCAAACGCGAGATCGGCCAGCAGGTGGCGCAGTGGTCGCAGACCGGCGAGGGACTGGACGGCCTGACCCAGCGCATCGGCAGCCTGACCGAGGAGGGCAGCCGGATTTTCAGCCCGGAACGCGCCGAAACGATCGCGATTACCGAGGCCACCAACAGTTTCTCGGCGGCCAACGCGATGAGCTGGCAGCAGGCGGGTTACGCACCGGCGGCATACAAACCCGCGGCGCACGTGAAATGCCGCTGTTACCTGCAGCCATGGAAAATGAGCGATGGAACGAAAGTTCTGGTATGGTACACGGCGCGGGATGAGCGGGTGTGCACCCAGCCGCTGACCACCCCATGGGGAGCGGTGGACGGCTGCCGCGATCTGCACCGCGTGGTGATATCCGAGGGGCCGCACCTGGGGAAAAAGGCGGAATAATGCCGGAATTCATCTATTACGGGACCGAGGAGTTGATGACGATGATCGAGATGCTGCCGGAGCTGGCGCTGGATGCGGCGCAACCGGCGATGGTGGATGCGCTGATTTTTCTGCACGGCGAGCTGCCCGATTATCCGCCGGCGATACCGGGCTCGAGCTACAAGCGCACCGGCATGCTGGGGCGCAGATTTACAGAGGCCGTCGATATCGAGAGCAATGCGGTGATCGGCGAGCTTGGCACCAACCTGGCGTACGCGCCGTGGGTGGTGGGAGAGGATTTCCCGGGAAAAATGCACGGCGGACGGCAAAAATTCCAGGCGCAGGTGCATGTGGATCGCTGGTGGCAGTTCGAGGATGTGGTCAACGCCAGCGAGGAGGGCGCCTGGGATGAATTCGAACAAAAATTCTGGCCGGAGTTCAGGGAACGTATCCAACAGGCGGCTAAAACGGGAGAAATCCATGCCTAAATTCGACAACGCACTGAAATCCATTTCAAAAACCGATTCCGAAATACGGGTCGGAAATTATATCGTCCTGTTCAACTCGCGGGATCTCGAATTTATGAACAAGGGCAAAAATCTGGATGGTTCTCTGGGCGAATATTTTGCTTCGACAGTCGAGGTCGAATCGCCGTTTACTCGTCAGGGACGGCTGGAGGTCGATTTCGAGCACGGCGATGATCCAGACGTCATCGACGGGTTTCCCAGCGTAAAAAATGGAAATTTGGGCTATGTCGATTGGAACACGGCCCGGCGCGATGAAAAAGGGATTTTTGTCGAACGCGTTTTGAACCGGCGCAAACGCTACATCCAACTGGTGGACGAATTGATCGAGGCAGGTTTGATCGGCAACTCGTCCGAGGCAATGCCCGAACAGGTCAAAAAGTTAGCAGACGGCGCGATTGTGGCCTGGCCGTTGATGCGCGACACGCTGACGGTCATGCCAGCCGAGCCGAAAATGCTGCAGGGTAACACCCTGCGGGCGCTGAAGGCATTATCCAAAGAATTTTCAGCAGTCAAAAAACTGCTCGAAGAGAGTTCATCAACCAACCCGAGCGACCAGAGCGGCGGCGGCAGAGGCGGCACAAATCGAGGTGACCGCGCCAGCAGCCGGACGTCAACGGGATCCAACAAACGTGAGGTTAAATCTATGGACATCCTGACTGCAATCAAGAAACTTGTGCCGGGACTCACCGCCGAGCAATATGAACAGCTCGCCGCAGTCCTTGGCATGGCTGGCATGGCCATTTCCCCCACCGATGCCCCCGTCACTGACGAGGCTGGCGAGGAACTCAAATCCATTCCGCTGTCGAAGCTGACCACGGAACTCAAGGCGTTGGACTACGACGTGGTTTTGCCAGGTCAGAAACCCGCCGCCAAGAAAGCGGTTGTCCGTCCGCCGTTCCAATTCGCTCCCGCCAAGGAAGACGATGACGACGATGACGAAGCCAAACGCGCCGCCAAAGCGGTAGGCGCCGCCCACATGCTGCGTTTCGCCACTGAGAACGAGGCGCAAAAAGCTATTCTGTCTGACGTGATCGGACAGAATTATCCCCAAATCATCCACGAACAAAACGTGGCCTTTGGCCGCTACCTGCGCGGCGGCGAGCGAGCCCTCACCAGTGCAGAGTACAAATCGCTCAAAGCGATGTACTTCCCCATCGACCAGGTCACCCGCCTGGTGCGCGAGGGTTTCGATACCCGCACGATCAAAGCCACCCAGGTGGAAGCGATTGGCGAATTGGGTGGCATTGCGGTGCCCCCGAATGTGCAGAGCGAAATCGACCGGCGTTTGCCTGGGCTGACCGCAGTCCGCGGCGGCGGCGCTCGCGTGGTGCAGCTGATCAACAGCAACAGCATCGAGATCCCGCAGTACGTTGGGGATAGCGACCGCTGGATCGGCCTGATGCGCGGCCAGTGGGGGACTGAAACACAGACCCCGGTGGAAAAAAATTTCAAGCTGCAAATGGTGCCGGTGTTTGCACACATTTACACCTACAAAGTACCCTTCTCACGCTCGCTGGTGGAGGATGCGGCCAACCTGGTCAGCCTGGTTGAGGAAGACATCGCAATCACAGCTGCCATCGACGAGGACGAAGCCGACTTAGTCGGTGACGGCGCTGGCAAACCCGAAGGGATCCTGCCAGGTGGTGCCAACGCCCACGCCCTCAAGTCAGTCAAGTCTGGCGCTGCGGCTGCATTGACTGCAGCTGGCATCAAGGCGCTCAAGCGCGGCGTAGCCAGCCAGTACCGCAAATCAGCCCGATTTGTCGGCAACAGTGACACCTACGGCGCGATCGAGCAATTGGTCACCGTGGCCACCGGCGAATTCGTCTTCCCGGACATGTCCGAGACGGAAAAGCTGTTGAACAGGGCCATCTCTGAATCGGGTGCCATACCCGACGTAGCCGCCAATGCCTTCCCGCTGCTGTTTGCAGACATGAGTGGCTACACCATCGTCGAACGGCTGGGAATGAGCATCGAGCGCTTCATGGACTCGGGCACCGGCCCCAACAAAATCGAATTCCATGTGCGACGTCGCATCGGCGGCAAGCTGGAAAAACCATGGATGTTTGCGGTGCAGAAGGTTGAAGCCTAATCTGTAATTCCTGAAATCAACCGGGGCGGCTGAAATGGCCGCCCCACCGGAAATTTTGCGAGGTGAATCATGCGTGTAAATGAGCTTTTCAGTGAAGCTGCCAAAATCGTGCAGCTCAACGTGGAGGTGGCGCTGGCTGCGGCATCCTACCCCGCCTCCGGCGCGTTCATCGACGTGAGCCAGTTCGAGCGCTTCGCGTTCCTGGTCGAGGCTGGCGTGCTGGATTCGGAAATTACCTGCCAGGTGCAGCAGGCCGCCACGATCAACGGCGCGTTGAAGAACGTGACCGACGCGGTGGTCGTCATTGCGGCGACCGGGGATAGCAAGTGGTACCTGATCGAGGTGCAGACCGCCCGTTTGGACATCAACAACGGGTACAACTATGTGACCCTGACGCTGACCGGCCCGGCGGGGATCAACGATTTCGGCGCGATTACGTTCTTTGGGCTCAACGGGCCAGCCCCGGCGACCCAGGGAGCGGACAAGGGCGCCGTGGTTGTGGTCGCCGGATAAAAACTTTTGTGAAATCCGAGAGGGGGCGGGCAACCGCCCCCATTGGAGATCGGAGGCAACATGCAGATCAAAATCAAGGTCGCCGGGACGTACATGAACGAGGAGCTGCGGGCGCAAAAGTGCCAGGCAGGCGATCTGCTGGAGACGCGTGAGTGGTACGCCCAGCAGATGGCTGCGGACGGCAACGGCCAGCTCCTGACTCCGGCTGAGGACGAGACCGCGGCTGCGGCCAAAAAAGCCGCCAGAGCGGCAGCCGCTGCGAAAAAACGCGAGGCCAGGGTTGCAGCCAGAACCGCTAAAAAAACGCCGCCGTCCAATCCATTTTTGGGGTAACCGATGTACAACTACATCACGCTGGCCATGGTCAAACGGTATATCGGCGGGGCGATCAACACGTCCGATGACGACCGGCTGGTCGATTTCATCGGCTGGGCGGCGCGATTGGTGGAGTGGTGGAAGGAGCGCCGCTTCGACGTGCGCCGGGAAACGCGGGTGTTCAACACTCCGTCGGCAGGCGGTACACTGTTCGGCGTGTACGATGCCAGCCTGCTGGCGGGAGCTACCAACCCGGTGCTGCGGCTGGACGATGACCTGCTGGCAATCATCGAACTCAAAAACGGCGACGGGATCGCGATCCCCAGCACGGATTACGTGCTGGAACCGGCCAATTTCTATCCCAAAAATCGGGTGCGACTGCGCGCCGGGACTGTATGGCTCGATTCAGAGGATGGGCCGGAACAGGCGATTGCGCTGACCGGGCTGTGGGGCTATCACGAACGCTATGCCGAGGCCTGGCGGGCGGTCGATACGGTGCAGGTGGCCAACGTGCTGATCGGGGATGTGCTGATCAATATCACGGATGCCGCGGACTATGAGGTCGGCCAACTGCTGAAACTGGAGGATGAGTTCATGCTCCTCGAGGAGATCGACGCGGTCGGCAAAAAACTGACGGTCGAGCGGGCGGTAAACGGGACCAGCGCGGCGGCGCATGCGCTGGCCACACCGATATCCATTTACCAGACGTCGGGGACGATCAGCCAGGTGTGCATGCGGCTAGTCAAATGGCGCTATGTGCAGAAGGACGCCGACCAGTTCGACCACTCCTACGTGATGGGATCGGGCGTGATGACCATGCCTACCAGCATCCCGATCGACGTGGCACGGATTTTAGGTGCGCATAAGGTGCGGCTATGACGACCATCATCGAGGAGGTGTGCGCGGGGATCAAAACGGTGGGCGCGCTGGCGCCGGGGATTGTTACGGCGTTCAATCCGCCGCCGGTGGCCGTAGAAACGGCGCATATGCCCGCGCTGTATGCGTTTTTGGGGTCGGCCAGCCATAACGAAAGCGTTTATGGACCCAACCGGGTATTAACCACGCGCATCTACCGGGTGCAGGTGGCGGTCATCCCGACCGGGCAGGGCAACCCCAGCACGCGCGAAAATCAGATACGCCCGCTGCTGCAGACCACCATCGAGCACTACCGGAAATTTCCGTTGTTGAACCGCACGGCCTATGTGCGCAATGCGCGCGTGATGTCCGACAGCGGTATCGTCATCCTGCCCGAATGGGGCGGGAAATTCATCGGATTTGAGATCAGGCTGCAGGTCGAGACCCTCGAGCCGCGCACCTATCAAGGAGAGTAGCTATGACCGCAAGAACTGGAAAATTTTTACCGGTTGGCATGCGTTTTGCCGCCGTGTACGAGTTGGATACCACCGGGCGTCCGAAGGCCGGCGCGGTGACGGCGTACAGCGGATTGCGCTGGTCAGGCCCGCTGGCGTTCGACCTGACCTTCCCGCAGGCGCGCATCATCCCGCACCCGGGCGCCGACCGCGTGCTGCGCACTGCCATTTTGCCGACCAAAGAGGTGGCCTCGGCGGTGCTGCGGGTGTCGGATTATCGTTTCGACATCCAATCGATTTTGGCCAATGTGCCGGTGGGGACGGTTGGCGAAGCCAAAGAATTTCCGCATGTCACCAGCCAGCAGGGATATGAACCCACGGTGGCGCTGATGCTGTACCAGCAATCGCAGGACCTGGACACCGGGCTGCTCACCTGGCACAGCTATATCATCCCAAAATGTCGCTGCGTCCTGCAGCCGGGATCGATGAACGATAACCCGGGCGAGGTCAGCTACCAGATTGCGCCCACCCCGGCCACGCAGCGGCTATGGGGCAAAACCCTGACGGCGGTGGATGACGGCATCGTGGATGCCGGGATTTTCGAGTATGACAGCGAAGGAAAACCGGCGGTGGTCGGTTTCAAGGGCGATGGAGTGGCGGTCGATTTCCTGTTTCCGGTGGGCGAACCAGCGCTCAGTATAGCCAAAATCGAGGTTTATAAAAACGGCGTCAAGATCACGACCGGCATGACCCCGACTGTCACTAAAATCACCTTCACCGTCGCGCCGCTCGTGACCGATATCATCACGGTGTGGTATGAGATCTGAGACCGTTGAGTTCGGCGAGATCAGCGTGACGGTATCCGAGGCAACCGCGCTGATGGGCATGCGGCGCCAGTTGCTGCGCAATGAGGCGTTCCAGCCGGATGCCAAGGACGCCCAAAAAATGGCGCCGGTGCAGCAGGACGAGGCAGCGCACATTTTGCGGCTGGTCAGCTATCCGGATTATGTGTCCTGCCTGGCGAAGAGCCAGGGGCTGCCGGATCCGCTGACGTTCGAGGTCTTCCTCGAGCTGCCGGATGCGCTGCTGGAACGCTGGGGCACGCTGGTTTACACGCTCAACCCGCACTGGCTGGAGCTGCCGGTCGACGAGACCACGCAAAAAAAAGTTTAGAGACCCGGCGGCGCCTGCATGCGTTCGCTCATAAAACGCAGGCCGGGTCTGGCAATCTGGCGCCGGTACTCCAGCTCAACAACCCCGATTTGTCCTGGCGCGTATTTACGTGGATGGAGGCGACCAGCTGGCGGCACCTGCCCAGCGAGTTACTGGCTCAGCCGGACTGGTTGATGGACGACCTGTTTGCACTGTCAGCGGATCTGGAGATCATAAAAAAACAAACATGAAAAACCTAACCGAGCAGGAACTCCTGGCTCAACTGCGTTTTGCCGTCGACCAGGTCACGCTGGAACAGGCGAAAAAAGCCGTCGAGGCAATCGATAAGGGACTGATCAAAACCTCCATGTCGACGGAGGATGCGCGCCGGCGGTTGATGGCCATGCGCGAGAGCGCCGAGAAATTGCAGCAGGTTGGCTCCACGCTGGCGATGGCCAGCGCGGCGATCGTGGCACCGCTGTTACTGGCAGTACGCAGTTACAACCAGTATGTCGGGCAGGGCGAGGCGACCTCGCGCAGATGGACGGAATCATCGGAACGATTGAAAAATGCGCAGATCCGCATCGGACGGGAGACGACCGAGGCTATGCTGCCGCTGCTGGATAAGGGCGCAGATCTGGCCGATAAATTCGCGGGATTGATCGAAAAAAATCCAGATTTATTGAAGGGCATTCTCACGGTGGGCGTAGGGCTGGCGGGCGCCGGTACAGTGGTTACCATGATCGCGCAGGTGCAGCGATTAATCGCCACGGTGCAATTGCTCGCCATGGGTCCGGTCGCGGGCAGGGGCGCCGGGATTGCAGCTAAAATTGCCGGATCTGGCCTGGGCGCGGCAGCCGGACTGGCGACCGGAGGGATTGCGCTGGGCGTGACCGGTTATAACGCCATTGCCCAGGCAACCGGACGGGACAGCGCGGGCGAGATCCTCGGGAAATATCAGACGTCGCTGGCGTATATGTGGGGCAAAATGCTGGGCGGGCCGGAGCTGGCGTATAAATGGGGCGCAGCCATGGGGAAATTGACCGGCGTTTTGCCGGAGGTGGCTGACGAGACTGAAAAAGCCTCCAGCGCGTTGAGCAAAACGGCGCAGGCGCAAATGCGTGCCTATCTGAACTATGCCAAGGCCGAGCGCGAGGCGACCGTGGAATACCGGCAGCGCCAGGTGGAGCTGAGCAAAAACTACCTGCAGCAGCAGGCACAGGCGCAGGCGGAATACAACCGCAACCAATCCCAGGCGATGCGGGCGTTCTACAACTTGGAGAAACAGGCCGAGAGCGATTACTACCGCAGCCGCATGCAGGCCGCCCGGGCGTACGGCACTGAGGTGGCGCGCGCCGAAGAGGATTTCCAGCGCGAGATGCAGCGCATGCAGGAGGACAACTCCCAGACGATGGAGGATCTGATCGGCAAACGGGATGCGCTGGGGCTGGTGCAGGCAACGCGCGAGTATGAGCGCCAGCGGCGGCGGGCCGAGGAGGATTATACCGTCGAGGCAGCGCGCCGGTCGCAGGATTTTGCCATCCAGCAGGCCGAACAGGCGGCAGAGTTTGCCGCCCAGCGCGAACAGAGACTGGCGCAATTCCAGCAGCAGATGGCCGACAATTCAGCCGCCTACCAGGAACAGCGGCGGCAGGCAGAACAGCAGTACCGACAGCAACAGGCCGAACTGACGCGCCAGTACAACGAGGACAGGGTCAAACGACGCCAGGCGATGATCGATCAACTGCGCGACCTGGCGGATGGACTGGCCAAGGAGCGCGAGCTGCGCGCCCAGTTCACGCAGGCCATGCTGGCCGATCTGCGCGCCGCCATGAGCGCGGCGGGCGTGGCCATCCCAACGCGGCACGGCGGCGGTTACACCGGCGACGGGTTGTACCGCATGAAACGCGGCGAATTTGTGTTACGTCCGGACGTTACCAGCGCAGCGGAACGCCTGGCAGGCAAAAAACTTAATCAGGACAACATGCTGGCGCTACTGGCCAGAGGCGGCGCGGGCGGTAACAACTATAACTACGTCGATAACCGGCGCTTCGACAGCCGGTTGAGTTCCGAGGACCGCAAAGCGATCCGGCGGGACCTGGCAGTCCAGCTCGGGGAGGTGTTCGGTGGCTAGATACTCGTTCGAGATCGGCGCGACCCAGGGCGGCATGCTCAACCTGGAGAGCCTGTCCACGCCGGTGATCCCGCCGGACTGGAGCTACAGCGATTACTCGGCCGAGGTGGAGCTGGCCAACGGCAAGGTGCGCGGGATGGGTTATCCCACGGCCAGTTGGATCTGGGGACATCTGGAAAAGGCCGAAAGGACAAAACTGCGAACATTTTGCACGGGCAAATCGGCTGAGGTGTACATCAAAACGCTGGTCAACGATCTGAGCTATAAAACGTTCCGGGCGGTGATGATCTGGCCAGCGGGCGAGGAGCCCACGGTCGAGATTTATCCGGATTTCACGCTTGAATTCCGGCACCTGATCGAGGTGGTGTAATGGCGCGGGCGATAACGGCGGACGAATTGGTCAAACTGCGCTCCGATGGCCAAAAATCGGAGCTATTTTTAGCCATCCTCAAACCGGCAACGGTTTACAGCGCGAGGGTCAATCAGACGACCTTCAACGACCCGCTTGCCGAAATCACCTACGATACCGGTACCGGTACGCTGGCAGCCGTTCTGCCCGGCATGACGCTGTACGTTGGCAGCGCGGCTGGCGGCTACGACAAGGGGCTGTACCGCATCCGCAAAACGCCCAGCGCCACGGTTTTTTACATCGGCGAGACCAGCGAGATCGCCTGGGCGGACAACGACTATCTGACGGTGGTGGACGAGTTCGGCCTGTGGCCGCGACACCTGCGGCTGGCGGGGCCGACGGCCTACATGGATTATGACATCGGCTACAGCGACCAGCACGCGCTGCTGGCGCCGTACCCGGTTTTAGGCCCGGATGCGGTGCTGTGGCTGCCGACCGGCGGGACGGTGCAGTTGTTGCCGGATGCATCCGGATCCTGGGTGCTGGGATCGACCATCAGCAGCTACCTGTGGGCGGCGCCGGGGGCATCGGCCACCCTGAATCTCAATACCGCGACGCCGACCATTACCTACAACGCGGCGGGCACCTACCGGGTAAGTTGCCTGGTGACGGCGGCCAACGGTGTAACGGCGACCGGTTACCGCACGGTGCGCGTTTTCTCGGACGCGGCGCCGCCGGTGACGCAGTTCGAGCTGCTGAGCTGCGCGGGCAGTTACGAGGGCGGCGGCTGGGAATTTTCAGTGCGCATGTTCGCCGAGGCTGCAATTGCAGACGTGCGCGACCGGGCGCGGGTGATTTTGTTCGCGCGAGACTGGTACGGCAGCGCGGCAGGCAGCCTGGGGCCGGTAACCGGCCATGAGAACATCCTCGCCAGCGGCTGGATCGAGGGCGAGAGCATTTCGGTAAATTCCGACAACGGATTGGCCGAATTTACCGTGCAGGGGCCGCATTACTGGCTGGAGCAAATGCCGGGCTATCCGGTAGGTATCGAGCGCACCAGCGCGGCGGCAACCGCCTGGACGCAATTGCAGGGGCTGACGGTGGATCATGGCCTGTGGCACCTGCTGCACTGGCGCAGCACAGCCAGCCTGTGCATGGACGCATTTTTACCAGGCGACACGCGCAGCCTGCCGGTGGCGGAAGCACCGGCAACCAGCATCTGGTCACAACTGGAGACGCTGGGTTTCCAAACCATTCTGGCCAAACCGGTATGCGATCGCTACGGCCGATTGTTCTGCCAGATCGACACCCAGTTTTTGGCGACTGCCGCCCGGGCGAGCATCCCGGTGGTGCAGGAAATCACGCAGGATGACTGGAGCGGCACGATCAACGTGGCGCGCGCCACGGTACGGCGCTGTTCCATGCTGCAGTTGAGCGGCATCCAGGACGATACCGGCGGGCCGCTGATGAGCTGGGCGCGCGGCGGAGTTTTTACACTGTACGGCACGGCGCAGAGCGTGGAGAATTTGCTGCTGGACAACCAGGCGGATGCCAACGCGCTGGCCGGAAACTATTTCGCCTGGCTCAACAACGAGTTCCCCAACGTGGATCTGGAGCTGGGGCAGAACGACCGAATGATCGGCATTGCGCCGCGACAGCGGATCGCGCTCTCGCTGGCGGCGGGCGATACCCCGCGCGGGCTGACGTGGACGTCAAAATATTTGCTACCGCGGCGGGTGTCGTATGAGTTCGATGCCGAGAGCGGTCATCTGACGGTGCAACTGGAGTGCGAGGCCGAGAGCGGCGGAACCGGGGCGATCGACGGCCAGACGGTGATCATCACACCGCCGCCGCTGATCGGCGACGGCGACATCGGTTTCGACATCCCAGATTTCGAGGGCTGGGGTAACTGGCCCGCGCTGACCCCGCTGGCGCCCGGTATGCCACCGCCGGACTATATTCCCGGTGAGCCGCAGGTGCCGATCTCACCGGGCGCTACCTGCCCGAGCGATGCGCCCGCTAACGGACCGTACGTCGTGCCGATCAGCGGGATGATCAGCGTGGATGACACCTACATCGCGACCGGCGGCATCGCGGTAGTGATCCGTACCAGCACCCATGGCAATCGGACCACCTATGAGCTGCGCGGCATTTTCGAGAAATTGGTCAACGGGGTGTGGCAGGAAACAGCAGACGACGCCTGGTATGAGGTGGAGGGCATATCGGCCAGCGGCGCGGTGGTAGCGACCGGCGTGCACAACCCGGTTACCAACCTGCGGGTGCGCAGCGGATATCTGGATGCGCCGGCCGCCACGCCGATTGCCTACCTGCGCATTCGCATTCTGGCAGACCTGGTGCGGCCGACGGTTGTATCGGCAGTCAGTGAGACCAGCCATTTCTGGTGGCCGATATCCTACCCAGGGGATCTGAAGTGGGGATATTACGGGGCTGGAATTTGGGCGGTGCTGATGAATGTTGAAATCGCGAGTTCGACCGGCGTCTGGCCTTTCGGCGAATTCATGAACGGCGGCATCATCAATAAGATCAAACTCGGCGAGAACTATGAGTTCAACGGGAAAACACTGCGCATCCGGCATAACGGCTATCAACTGGTCACGCCGCCGGGTGACATCCAGGCGTATGCCCACGGCAGTTTCGCCGGGCAGGGATCATGGGAGGAGGGGCCGAACGATGATGTGTTGTCCTACCTCACCCAAAAACATGAGTTTACCGCGACGCCCGGGATAGAGGCAGTCAGTTACATCAACATCGGCGCGTTCATCCCGGCGAATACCCCTGCATTTTTGATCCGATCGCACCAGTTTTTGACGGTGCTGCCGACAGCGACCTACCGAATGCACCTCACACAAACCCTACTCTGGAATGTCTGCCCGATAGGATGATATGAAAAATTTACGACGCGAATTCAACGATCGGTTAAACCAAAAACAGGATGCTCTGCCTGCCATGCCGGGCGTTTTGGGCGATTTTTCGGGCCAGGTCAACGCGGGCGGGGGTATGGTGTACGTGCAGGTGGCGCAGACGGTGGAGGTGGCGCTATGTCTGACCACGCCAAAAATCGCCGGTTTACAGGTTTGGGTAGGGTACACGCCGCACCAGCCGGATGTGCTACAGGTGCTGGGGCAGCGGGTGGGATACGGCACCAGTGCCTCACAACCGCAGCCAGGAGTGGCGGCGCATGCAGCCAGTCATGAGTATATGGGCACTGGCCCGATTGGCGGAACGGACGTCGTCAAAGTGCAATTGCCACAGTTCATGCCACTGCGGGTTTTCCCGTTTTCTGGATTGACGGTTGCCATCTATCCAGGCATCATCCGTGGGTCGCTGAATTATTTGTTGATCGCAGACACCAATGCCCTTGGTATGCCGATCCCGAAAACACTGGACATGACCTATGAGGGAACCAACGTTGTCGGCAAGGCAGTTTATGTGTTGATATCGATCAATCAGGCAGGCGCGGTTGTGATGACGCGCGGCGCTGAGATGGACCTGACGGCGCTGGCTCTATCGGACATCCCTGCCCCGCCAGCCGACACGCTGATGGTCCTGGCGGCGGTGCGGCTGTATTACGGGCAGGATTCCATCGCGGTAAACCGCAACAGCACAGACATCATCGATCTACGTTACCCGATCATCCACAACCACTCCGCAGATGGGTCGAGTGGCGGAGGAGGCAGCGGGATGATCGATCCGACCACCGCAATTGGAGACCTAATATTTCGCGAGTATGCGACCGATCTGATCAAGGGCGAAAACGCAATTAATCTAAATTACGCCAGCCTCAGTGCCTCATCTGAGGTCATTGGTCACGAGGTTGGATATGTCACTGACTGGTCGCTGACGACCTATTGGCAGGCGGGGGTGTCCCCCGTTGCAGGCAGCTATATCGATGTCGATCTGGGGGCAGCGGTTGAGTTGTGGAGTTGTGAGCTAGTACAGTCTGAGGATCCTGCCAGTGCGGCCATTTGGTATTTATACTACAGCGATGATGGCGTGACGTACGTGCAGTCCTCCCTATACGGAGGTTCCGCCAGTTATGAGGAGGTTTACAACCCAGCGGGCGGAACGCATGTCGGCGCCCACCGATACTACCGCATTTATGCAGATAGCGGCGGGACCGGCCCCTGGAAAATTTTCGAGTGGCGGCTGTACCGCGCGGTTGCGATCGCCGGGCTGGGGCGGTTACCCGCCAGTTTGAATGGCGATGTCCTGACACTCGTCAGCGGTAAACCGGCCTGGGTTACGCCGGTGCTGAATAAAACGGATGCAATAACCGCTCCAACAATATATGACGACAGTGGAGACGGTTTTTCAGCCAACAGCGTGTGGCTCGATATAACCAACAAACGAGCCTACATCTGTCTGGATGCGACAGTTGGCGCGGCGGTGTGGAAAGAAATTACTGAGATCGACACGGCCAACTACATGATCAATCCGATGACCACCGCGGGCGACATGATCTACCAACCGGCAAACCTGGCGCTGGCCAACTCGGATGCAACCGGCAATAAGATCATAAACGAAAGCCCGTCCAGCACCGAACGTATCATTCCGATCTGCGATCTGACGATCCCGAACCCACTGGGGAACATAACCATAGCCTGGAATGTTTGGGTCAGCATGAGCCAGCTCGGGACGCAGAAAAAAGTGATGGTCCGGCTGCGGCGGGATAGCGTCAACGGGGAGATTTTGTGGTCGCAGGAAAAAACGATGGCAACCGACTCAGTCGCCGGGCACGATCAACAATTCACCTCATCGATGGTCGACACTCTGGTCACGACCGGACGATATGTGCTCACCAGCGACGCAACCGGCGCATCCACGGTCGCCATTTATGGCGACACGCGCACGTTCACAATTTCCGGCGCCACCAACGATCCATCCAGGCTGCCGATTGGCACGGAGGGACAGGTCCAAACAGTGCTGAGCGGACAGCCTGCGTGGGAAAATCATTTTTATCGCGGCCGAGTGTTCAGCGAGGATTTCAGAGCCAACCTGCCCAGTGGCTGGGCGTGGGCGGCCAGCCCATTTGTCACCCCGCCAACGGTCACCCTGGTAGATAACACGATATTGCGCTGGACCGGGTACACGGCCGCATCCAGGTCGTTCCTGTATAAAGCGATCACGACCGCGCGAAATTATTATCTGCTCTGCCCGGTGTACCGTCTGTCAGCGGCGAACTACGTCGGCTGGCGGATCGATGATGGCAGCGATAACAACTATGCCGAGTATTATCACGCGCCACAGTCTGACGGGTCATTCTCTCTGCTGAAGAAAGTTCGCACGGGAGGGGGTGCGGCGACCGAAACGCTGCTGAAAAACTACCCGGCGCCGATCCCCTGGGCCACGTTGTATCCATACGTCGTTGGCACCCAGTGGAGCGACTGGTATGTGGATTTTTATTTACTCGGGCCGGGAATACCAACTGTTTTATTAGGCTCCACCGGTGCGCCGCATTTCGCATTCACGCCGACGCGGGCGGGATTCGTGCTGAGCGTTAGTGCTGCGAACTATCTGTTTGCAGATATCGATGCGTGGAACAATGCGTAAACGACAATGATATAATCAATAAAAATGCGAGAATTTATGTGTATAGATGACGCCCCTCCCGGGCGTTTGACATTTTAAGCAACCTTTTCCAGCTTGAACTCGTATTTATTTAACAGTACTATGAAATCAAGGCATGGCGAGATGTGTAGGAGGGTGCTATGAATCAACAGTCGGTCGAAACGCAAACACGGTTACCGGAAAAGCGTGAAAAACGCAGCAGTTGGATCTGGGGATTGGTTTTCATCATTGGCGGTATCATACTTCTCGCCCAACAGGTTGGCTGGCTTGGCGCCCGCTATAACTGGTGGGCCTTATTCATTCTGGTTCCGGCGCTGGCGTCCCTCGGCGGCGGCTTTTCGGAACTACAACGTTCTGGCAGGTTTGGTGCTGCGGTACGCGCCGGGCTGGGCGGCGGGCTGATTCTGGTGACCCTGTCGCTCATGTTCCTCTTCGGACTGGACTGGTCAAAATGGTGGCCGTTGATGGTGCTGGTTTCCGGTTTGGCAATTTTCCTGGAAGGTTTCGGCACCCAAGCGCCCACTGGAGTCGGGGGGATACTCAATATTGGGTTGTGGATTGGCTTGGGCGCGATGTTCCTTGGCGCCGGTTTTTTAGCCAAGAACCTTGGCATTTACGACGTTCCAGCCGTTTTTGACCCCTTCCGCTGGTGGGCAGTTGCCATCCTGATTCCAGGGGTGGGAGCGCTGTTGGGCGGTTTGGTCTGCATGCTGCGCGGCGGTAAGGCTGCCATCGGCGGCTTTGGCTCGCTGCTCTTTGGACTGATGACGATATCGGTCGGCTTGATCGCTCTGCTGGGCGTTAGCTGGAGGATCTTGACGCCCACCTTACTCATCCTGGCCGGGTTCGCAGTCCTATTTGGGATTTTCAGGAAGCATTGATCCTTTCGTTGAACGTGAGCAAAGCAGGGAATGATGAGAGCGTAGTATCCTACCGGGACTCGTCAAAGATTTAAATCTGTGACGACCTGCATTTATAAATGTGTGAGTGGTGTAAGCTATGGCAAACTTCGTCTTATGACGAAATCACTCGGAATGACTTGCATTACCAAAAGGTTTGAACATTTTATAGATCAAACCCCATAAAATGGTCGGATGACAAATACTATTCCTGTTGAATATCTTACGGAAACAACCGGCGGGCTTTGACCTCGGCGACGGCGTCTGCACGGTAACGATAGAGCTGTGCAGGTCGCCCTTCGCCGGAGCGCCGTTCAGGGGTCGGTTCGATGATTCTAGCCCCCAAAATGCGGCGTCTGAAATTGCGCTTGTCGAGATGCTCCCCCAAAATCAGCTCATAAGTGTGTTGCAATTCACTCAAGGTAAAGACCTCAGGTAGAAGTTCAAACCCGACTGCCGAGTATTCTATTTTGTAGCGCAGGCGGCGGATTGCATAGGTCAGGATTTCAGCATGGTCGCTAGCTAACGCCGGCAGATCACCAACCGACTGCCAGGCTGCCTGAACCTGCTCGATCCGTTCCGGTGAGAGCGAACCGGCTGCCAGAAGCGCAAAATAAACCACGGAGACCACCCTTCCTTGCGGATGGCGATCCGGGTCGCTGTAGGTATAAAGCTGTTCGAGAAAAACTTCTTTTAAACCGGTCAACCCTTCAACACAGCTGGCAGCAGCGCTTTCCAGGTTCGCATTTTCGAACAACCCGCAGCCTGGCAGTATCCACAGCTCATGGTCGCTGATGGGATGGAGCAATACTTGCAACTGATTGTTTTGCAGGGTGAAGACGACTACCCGCACTTCAAGGTCAGACAGCGTTAACATATGGATTTCAAAGTTCCTGGTGTCTTCCAACCGATGGTATAAATCATTAAAATGATTATAGCGGTGATTGAAATTATTTCGGAAGAAAAGGGGCGGCTGACGCGGACGTCAAAAAGCCGCGTTTGAACAGGAGGACGGGTATGAAGCACAAAGCAGCCAAACGTTTGGGATTTGTATCGCTCATTTTGATTGGCGCTATTCTGGCATGCAACCTTCCCGGTCGCGATGCTCAACCGACCTCCTCCGTACCGACACCCAACATGACCATGACGGCGCTTTTCAGTATTGTCACGAAAGCGCCAGGCATATCCACGCCCGTAGCACCGGATGTCACGATGACTACTGTGCCAGGCACGAACAACCCACAACCCCCAGCCGCCAGCCCGACCAGCGCGATCACTCCTCTGCAGCTGGTTACTACTACTCCTCTGCCTACCACCGAACCACGCCCGGCGGGTAAATTCACCGCCGATTTCATGACCACCGCCCCGGTCCTTGACGGCCCATGGGATGAATGGACCAATACCGCATACCCCGCCAAGTTCATCGTGTTTGGTAAAGAAAATGTTGCGGATAAGGCTGATCTGGAAGGTTCCTTCCGGGTTGGCTGGGATAACACCTATCTTTACCTGGCAACTAAAGTTTACGACGAAAAATACGTCCAGAACGCGACCGACGTTAATATATTCAAAGGGGATTCAATCGAACTGCTGTTTGATGTTGATTTGGTTGGCGATGTAAATTCGAACGAGCTCAACAGCGATGACTACCAACTGGTCTTTTCAGCAGGTAAGGGCGGCGTCAACGGCGTGAAAGAGACCTACCTGTACTATCCATCGAATGTCGCTGGCCCGCGAGCTACGGTCAAAATTGCCGTGGTCTATGGTGCCGGTATTATCCGCACGGAAATTGCCATTCCATGGAACGTGCTGGGTGTTTCACCGACAAGCGGCAAACAGTTTGGCTTTGCACTGTCACTGAATGATAATGACAGTGAGAGCCAGAATATTCAGCAAAGCGTGATGTCCAGCGTATTAAACCGTGATTTCCGTGATCCAACCACCTGGGCTTTACTGGAATTGAAGCAATAAAGAATTTCGGGTGCGTTGCTCCTGGCGGGATTACACGCCGGTTGAGCCATTACCCGGGAGCGACGCACCTGTACGTCAGCACCCGAAATTCACATCGTCAATTGCACGTGCAACGCACCTGAAAGGTGCATCGCACGAAGGTCAGAGTCAAAACAAAATTGAAGAGAGCTCTTTGCGGTATTCGCGGGTGAGGGGATTGTCGTCGCCGAGCAACTCCAGCAGCGCAAGAATGACTTTTCTGGACTTCGAATCATGCTTGTCCAAACGCAACACATCCAACAGCCCATCCTGCGCGGACGTGATTTTACCGCGGGTCACCAGATGGATCGCATTCCAGTAAGCTGCACTTTGCTCATCATCTTCAGCGCCAATGGTGTGTCGGCGCAATTGATCCATTTCTTCGGCCAGCGGAAGCAGGGTCATGGCCTGAGCGTAACGGCGGCTGGAGGGGAA
>Ga0209212_1001311_pt1 | contig 41662 bp, 34 predicted proteins | sample RifGroC2_FD_183996 | JGI IMG/M metagenome (GOLD analysis project Ga0209212, IMG submission 183996) | Groundwater microbial communities from Rifle, Colorado, USA - Groundwater C2 (SPAdes) (version 2) | ecosystem: Environmental > Aquatic > Deep subsurface > Groundwater | place: Rifle, Colorado... | reverse complement strand
GGGGTTTAGCGGCAAGGTACTGTTTATACTCCTCGGGCTTAAAGTCCTTCATCATTTCCAGCCGCCCATCTTTAGCGGTATCATCACCTAACGCCGCGTCTTTGCCTTCTTTTAGTATTACCAGCAGATCTCCGCCGGCCCAGGCGCCCATACTCCCCAGGAACTTTTTCAATTTCTTTTTATCGGCCGCGGTAACTGATGGCTCCGCAATGGTTTTCTCAAATTTGTCCACCACCGGCGCTTTGCGCAGGATGCTGTGGCTCATTTTGCTGACCCTGTAAATGCGTAATCTGGGCGGGCGCTGGCGGGTGTCCCACGAAGCCATCCCCGCGTCGGCGCCGAGACCGCCCGCCGCGGCAAGGTCGCCCTTGATGTCTATAGCTGTATATGGCGTGTTCCTGATTATCATCAGTTCCGAGCCCATCGGGTAAGCCGTGCTTTTAATGAACTGCACCAGGCTATTATATTCCTCGATGATTAAGCCGTTTTCCCCGAACCGCGAGATCGTCAGTTCCGGCCCGTCATAAGTTTGCACGGATTTTGTGTATACCGATTCCCTGCCGCTCGGACGCGCCGCCTTAAGCAGCCTGCCGCCGGCCCAGACCGCCGCCCTGGGGTCGGAGCCGGACACAAGGGGACCCCTGGTCCTTAAAGCCAGCTTTTGCACCCCGTCAAGCGGAACACGGATGGGGCCCAACCCCTCGTTCAGTTTACTTACCTGGCTGGAAAAAAGGAGCTTACCGTCGCCGCGTATCTCGAACCTCACCTTCTTATCGGAATAAAACTCCTTTCCGGCCGGGCTGAGTCCGGCCTTGATATCCAGTTGCCTATAGTCCCCGTTAAGGGCGTAGATAAGACTCGAATTTATTTCAACGCCTATCCCTTCCCTAAACACTCTGCCGCCGACCGTCACTGGCCCGATGGACCTGTGTTCGCCCAACTGGATCACATGATAAGCGTGATAAATTTCCGAGACCGGAGTTAAGTCGCCAAGCTTGACGGCGTTCACGCCCCCCGCCTGGCAAGCTACAATTAACCATGGAAGAGCGGCCGCAACCGTAAGCATCAAAGCCAGGTATTTGTTCTTCATATGTTCGGCCTCTGAACCTCGCCGGCTTTCCCTCTCCATATTAGACGCCCTTTCCCCCGAAATAATTCAACGCGCCTGCTGAACGCAGAAAGCAAGCTCTTTAGAATCTTTATGCTTTCCCTTCGGCCCGACGCTGCACAAGCTGAAGCTTTTCCCTCCGGAAGCGGCGGCATATTCGAGTTCGCGGAAAGAGAAGGGATCCGCCAGGAGATCTTCGGAGAGAAACCCAGGGCTTAACTCCCCTGCCTTGGCGGGATAGCGGCCGTGAGCGCTGTAGTATTTTCCTGCCGCAGAGGTAATGAGCGCCATTTGCGCCCAGGCCTTCATCTCCCATTCCTTCTCGTGCAGATCGCTGAATTTCCCTGTCGCCATCTTCGCTAGGATATAAGGCCAATCTGGAAGAGCCTCCAGCTCCTGATCGGCCTTGCTGCCGAGAGGCTCAAACAGTCTATACCTGGAAGGCGTAATAATTAATTGAGAGAAATATGAAACGGATTTCAGTATGCTTATATCGGTCAAGCCGGTGAATAACACAAGACGCTCAAGAACCTCCCAGCTAATACGCTCCAAGCCGGTAATTTTATTCTTGTCTTCCTGCGGGAATGGCGAAGCTATAAGGTCAAGACGTATCGCCGCCTCCGTCTTCATTCCTTCCGACACAAGTGAGCCGGCCGGGAACACCCGCAGAGTTTTAGCGATATCGGAGGGAACTCCGGTTTCTGGCCGGTTGAGCATAATGCCGACAGCTGCCAAAGCCGCCTGGCGCCGCAGCGTTACTGTGACCACCTTACCAATTAGCGACGGCTCCGTGGAGACAAGCTCCGCGATCTTTAACTGCAACCTGACATAGCCCCACGCTGCCGGCAGGTTCCCGCGGACCGCTTCAACACAAGCGCTTAGGCGCAGAAGCTTCGAGAACTTTATCTGGTCCATATATTTGGGGACCGGCATATTCAGCGGATCTTTAACCGCAGCCAGGTAGTCCGCCTTCATCCAGCGGGTCCGCCCCTTTAGAGTCGGGACGACTTCTCCCGTGATTAAGGGGGCCAGCCTCGCGACGAAAGCGGCTTGCCGCCTGAAAGTATCTTTATCCCACTTAACCGGCTTCAGCGCCAGATCAGTTTTCTTGTCCATAGCGCTCATATCGATCTTGAGCAGGGCGCTCTCGAAAGCCGTGGCGGCGTACTGGTCATCAGGCAGGTCCTCCCGGAAATCTGCCAGACTGGAGGGCCAGCCCTTCTCCTTAAAACTCTGTTTTGAAGCCTCCGCTTTTCCGTGCCAGATACTGTGGGTAAAGAGCATGGCCAGCAGCGAAACGGCTATCACCGCCGAGAACCGCAAAAGCAGCGATGGTATCCCGCGTATTTCCACAATGCCGGGAACAGTCCCACGGCTAGAAGTCCACTTAAACCAAAAGAGCTTACGGGGCTCTGTCGTTTTTTCCACAACTGCGATCCCGGTAATCTTGAACAGCTTTTCTTTATTAACGGCCCATGGCAGCGCATAAAACGACGCAACTGCCGCCACGATCAAAGCGGCTGACAAAGTAATGAGCGAAGAGTTAACGGGAGAAAAAGTGCTAAGGCTAAGCGCGCCCAGAAGAATGACGATAAAGAGCAGCAGCCTCAGTCCAATGACCATGCAGTATGAGGCAAAGACCTTAAATTTAAACAGCCATCTCCTTCTCGCCTCCTCCGAAGTGTTGTTTCTGAAAAAGAAGAGCGATTTCAGCAACAACCAGCCTAAACAGAAGCCCATCAGCCATTTCACCGGGTCCCGCAGGGAGCCCACATCTTCAGCTGTAATGCGTGCCCGCATATATTGATCCACTGCCTGGGCCTCCTCTTGCCGGGCTTGGACTAGGGCTTGCTCTTTCCCAACTACTACCTTAAGAAAATTCTCCTTTATGGCTTTTATCTTCTGATCGCAGAAGTCCACATGAGCGGAGTATTTTGCGGCGATAGGCGCCGTCTCGGCCAGGTATAGCCCAAAGGCCACATTCAGGAACAGAAGGAAGAAGATTGGGCCCGCCCCCCTGGCAAGACTTGCCTGCAACAATTTATTCCCGCCGATCATTTTCCCCATAAATATCAGAAAGGAGATGACACCCGTCACCAATGCCGCCACCTGCACTATAAAGTTGAACTTGGCGATATATATCGGCATCGTCAGGTTAACCATTATCGCTGCTGTCCCGGTAAAAACGATCATCCCGGCTACTGACAGCCGCCCCCAGCTGAACCCGGCTTCGCGCCAGAACGCCGACTTAACAAGGGAAAAACCGCGTTTCAGGATATTCATATTATTAGCCCTCATTACGCCCGTCCGAAGTTTCTATGCCGCCTATATTAGACGCGGCTCCCTGTATTTAAATTCAGCATGGTGTACAATCTTAGTCGCACGCGCTGCCAGCTGCGATTGGTATGCTCAGGTGCCTGTTCCCAACCCTCAGCGTATTTATGACGGCGTCTTCTTTCAGCGCTTCATCTTCCCGGCCGACTTCTCGCAGCGCGCCTGCCCTGTACAGGTGAAAACCGATATCGTCGGGTTTTATACTTATGGCTTTTTCCAGTTGAACAATTTCCTCAGAATGCTTCCCCAGAACGCAGTACATCATAGAAAGGGTCAGGCGCGGGAAGTAGTCGTCGGGGGCTACTTCTATATTTTTCTCAGAGGCCGCCATGCTCTTTTCCAGGTCCGTCCGGTTGCCGGAATAATAGCGCCAGATATAATAATACGCCCCTCCTAATATGGAATACCCTTTCGCATCCCCGGGCATTACCTCTATCGCCTTCTCGCCAAGTGAAATATTGTCCAGATATTCTTTTAACGGCTTTCTTATTGCATAATCAAGCGGGGTTAGAGGGTGTTTCAAGAAAAAGGCGTGGCTTACGGCAACCCGCCGGGAGGGCGCGGTGGCACAGCCGGCCGCCAGCCCGAGCGCGGCAGTAACAAGAAACAAAGAAGCCCGAAGGCCCATTTTCACCCAGGCGAGCTTAATGTTTTTACCCGTCTTGCAAATACTGCTCATCGTATCAATCCTCTTCCAGCCGCTGCCAAGATAAGCGCTCACATATTTGCTTCAGAAAGCGCATCTTTAACCGTCGCAATGAATTCCTGCGGGGAGCAAGGTTTCCCGATACAGATCGATACGCCGGAACAAAGTAATTCCGTGATATATTCCTGCAGGAAATGCCCGGTAACGACCATAAGTTTGGTCGTTTTAATTTCCGGGAGAGAATGCAGAAACCGGCAGAACGCGAGCCCGTCCTTTGCAGCCGGCATATGCAGCCCGGCAAGGATCAGCAGATCGGGCTTAAAGCGCCGCGCGGCCGCTAGGCCCTCTTCCGTGGTTAAAGCGGTCCGGACATCTGTGAAGCCTTCGTCTTCAAGAAGGTTTTTGCAGGACTCGGTCAGTCCCCAGTCATGATAAATGATAAGGATCTTATCGCCTTGCATAAGCTTACCTCCATATATGCCGACACTGGCCGCTAAAACACTTTAGTACCGGGCAGGTATTTGTCCGTATCTTTTTTAAGGCAAGCGGGAAAAGTCGATAATTCCCTGATGACCAGCTCCTTCATGACAACGACCGGCTTAACTTTCCTGTAATCAAAAGTGATTTTCTCTTTATTGAACCACTTGTCGTGAAGCCCCACCCTGACAAGTTCGCCAAAAGGGCTGAAGAGCAAAGGCACATGCCAGCCGTCGCCAAACTTGTAAACACACTCCTTATCCCGTTCGATATTGATTATTGTCCACCTGATACTCCCCGGGTCAAAGGAAAAGCCCGCCGCCTGGTACTGATTTATCTCGTCATTGATTCCTATATGCGTGCCCAACACGATGTTATCAAGAGTCACTTTGCATAGAATCGGCCAGGGCCGCAGCGGATTTCTGAACGGCCGATGTGTTTCACCATGGGCATTTTCATCCGCGTCGAGGAGATATTCGAATCTGAAGGGGACATAAACCCCTTCACAGGCTTTCCCGTTTTCTCCAAGCGCATTATAAATGTCTTTCATAATCTCCCCCTCAGGGTCTATATGACCGCCGTCTCCAGCCTGTTATACGTCGCCGTGCACCGCTGCCCCGGCTCAACCTTATCCACACTTCCTGGCGGTTTTCAGCCTCTCTACACCGTCTGCCCATATTAGACGCGCTTTAGCCATAAAGAATTCAAAACCGGCCAATCTACAAATTGGCCGATGATAACGGAGTGAATGAGGGGACCATCGGCAACCAAAGGATTTAGTGTTTTAGCTTTTCCGCTTTTATACCTTTCAATCCTAAGGCGTATTGAGGTTTATGCTCCAAAAGGTAAAACGAAGGCAGGTTGAATATTATGGTCAGGAGAATGCTGCCCATAGTGACTGCGGAACAAATCCCAAGTCCAAGAGCGTAATAGGTTCTTGCCGGGGGATAGCTCATTATAACACCGAATCCAATTACTGCTCCCAAGCCGAATGAGCTTCCATAAATCAGCATAACAATGTAACGTTTAAACGCTGGCAGAAGACGTGCCGCCAAAGGAACCACAAGGGCATCGTCAAACTGTCTAATATGTGCGATGTACTTCGCTCGCATATAACAATATTCTGGGGTAACCCTCTTCTGAAGAAGGAGCCCCCCAATCAGAAAAAATAGATTTACAAAAACGCATATAGCAGGCAGCAGTATTTCCAACTTATTGGCTTCTTTAAGTTTCTCTTTGGCCAGTTCATCCTCCGGGTTTAGTTCAATAGCCTTTTTGAGATCAGCAATTGCCTGGGGATAGTCGTCGTTCTTGGCATAAGCGACTCCGCGATTGTAGTATGCTGCCCCTTTCGCGGACATTCCGCCGCATTGGCCGGATGGATCAATGGCAATAGCTTTACTATACTCAGATATGGCCTTCTTCAAATTATGATTAGCGTAACAGGTTTTTCCATGCTCACATAAATCCGTAGCCGATTCCGCCCAACTATGCAGCGGTGAAGGAACAAGCGATAAACAGATAAAGGCCCATTTCCAAGTGTTTTTCATAATCCTGTTCTACCCTGGTCAGTCTGCCCATATTAGACGCACTTAAGCGCTAAAGAATTCAAAACCGGCCAATCTATAAATTGGCCGGGTACCGGAGGCAGCGTTCTGCTTAGATACTAAGCAGGAATTACTTTATCGGCGGGTAATCGTCGCGCAGCCCGCACAGTATTTCCGCCGCAATGGCGGGAATCGCTATAATTTCGAAAGGTTTGGGCAGATAGGCGGAAACGCCGCAATCAAGCGCCTCTTGGCAGTCCACAAGCTGGCAGCCAGTACACATTATGATCTTTATGTGCCGGGTTTCAGGGTGCTCCCGCAAGCAGCGGCAGAAATCGACGCCTCCCCCCCTCATCGGCATATACATGCGCGCTATCACAAGGTCGGCCCGCCGCTCCAGCGCCATTTCAAAGGCTTCATCGGCCCGCTCTGGAGAGAAATAGATATTCTTAAATCCCACAGCGCGAAGAACATGATCGTAGCACCAGATCAACTGCGAGTCCTGCTCCGCAATAAGTATGTTCTTGTTAAGGAGCAGGGGCGAAAAAAGAGGCGCCTTTTCAACGACGGCCGCCGCATGACGCGCATCCTTACCGGAAGCGAGGCCGCGGAGCCGTTTCCCGACATACTCCCGCGTGATTAGCTGTCTCAGCACGGATCGCAGAGCCCCCAATAGCGGCCCCTGACAGTTTTCCAGGCCTTCCACGAGCGTTTCCACCAAGGCGGGGGCGAATCCCCCTTTTTTATAGCTGCAACTGAGGCTTTTCCCTATGCAGGAGGCATCCCCCGGCTTCACTCCTCCGGAGGAAATATTCAGCAGCTTCTTAGTGAAAACGCAATTATCCGTGACTTCGCAGCGGAAGAACAGCCCCGCGTTTTCAGCCCATAAGAGAGCCGGCAGGCCTGCGTTGGCCGCCTTTATGAACATGGCCCGGTCCCCCGCGCAATGCAGGAGGTCGTTCATCTCCGGTCCGCTATCATTCCCAGCGTCTTTTTCAACCATATAAATAACCCATAACACGCCCAGACAGCCCAAATAGCCCGTAGTCTTCCGCTCACAGCTATGACAGCTCGCATCTTTGAAGTACGCCCTCCTTTGCGACGAACCTTATAGGCGAGCCCAACAGCTGGCGGATTACGCCTATTTCGCGCGCCAGGCCCAGCGCTTTCCCCTCCGGCTCCCCGCCCGGGGCGCGGCATTCCAGCCGCACCGCCTTCCCGGTAGGGGTCAGCCATTTCTTTACTTTACCGGGATACATTCTCCACTGGTTCATGCCGTACGGCATCAGAGTCTGCTTTACCGCCCGCAGACAGTCCCCGCTCAACTCTGCCGGTGCTTTTGCCCGGAGCCTTTCCTCAAGGGCGTCCCAGACCTTGAACAGCGAATACATCATGTCCTCGCGTAAGCCCCTGGTTGCCTCCCGCACCTCTAGTATCAGTTCGTCGCAGTCTGCGGCGGAGCTGAACTCAACCTCCGGCATCAGCCAGGTGAACAGATTCGTCCCCGCATCCAGGGCGGCTGCTACAGGATAATTATCGGTCCGCCGCCCAGCCTTATAAGCCTTCCGCACGGCTTCAAAAGCCGCGCAAGTTGAAACCGTGGCCCACATCTCCGCCATTCTCATCGCCTTTTCTATATCGTAACCGGGCCTGTTTTCATACCAGGAAAACGGCCGCAAATACTCCGGGGCAAACTTATCCTGCCGCAGCAGGTGAAGGAAATAGTCGAACTTATCATCCATATCCAAAGACATCTCTTTAATCTCGCCTTCACATCTGAAGTATTCCAGCGTACATATCAGCTGCGACCACGCCAGGGACGGCTTACCACCTCCGGAAGGATTATCAGTTCTGGTGTCCGTCATAAAGAACAGCGCCTTATCCAGCAGCAAGTGCCCTGGTGTCAAAGGATTGATCTCTTTCACGAACCGCCTGTGAGGAAGCCACACCTTGTCGAACAAGGTGCAAAGGGCGAACCTCTCGGCATCGTCAAAAGGCCAGATAGAAGCGGAAAAGATAACATCCCCCCTCCCCGGCGTCATGTATTCGTTAGTCATAACAGTGACCTCGCGCGGAAATCCCATAATATCCGCCTATACCTGCCCATATTAGACGCAATTTCCCGCCAAATAATTCAAAGATCCCAGCCAATCCATCTGGCTGGGACCAATTCAACTAAAAACGGAGATCAAATATTAGATAGGGTTAGTCAAGCCGCGTAGCGGCGTCGGTTATCCATATGGCGGGTATCGTCAACCATTCTCATAACGCAGCCGACAAGAAGTATCCGGCAACATTACAGGGCACTGACTTCGCAGTGAAAAACAACCCGGCGTTTTCTACCCACAAAAGGGCCGGCAGCCGGCGTTGACCGCCCTTATGAACATGCCCCGGCCCCCTGCGCAATGCAGGAGATCGTTCATTTCCGGGTCGTTTTCAGCTTCTTTTTCCGTCATAATTTCTATGCACCAAAATATCTTATTGGCGTGTAATTTTTCGCTTAAATTCCTCTCGGACTTGAACCAGGCATCTGCCCAGCAGGTCCTTTCCTTCATTACGCCACCCCCAAATCTTATCGTAAGGGCTGTCCTCATGCAGTTCCTCGCCGCCGGTGGCCAGGAGTTTTGCAGCCAGGTCCGGGTTCTGCCCGTACTTGTGCCGGAGAGCCGTCATCATTATTTCCACCTTCACCCGTTCCCAGTCCGAGCGCAGATGCGCCTTACGGCCCATTTTCTTGGCCTCAAGCGGCGTGGCCAGCCCCGCGAAAATCTCCCAGATCCGCCTGTCTTCCGTCTTCATGGCCTGGAAGAAGTGCTCCACGGTCGGCCAGGTCAGCCCCTCGGCCTTGAACGGCGACGGCCAGAAGTTGCTTAAAAAGCCGTATTCATCCCGCCTATAGCCGAATAGTATCATTATGTATCCTGAATACCCGAGATTCCAGACTTCGTTAACAGAGAAGCCGGTTCCGCTACCAGGCACACGAAAGCGGAATATTCCTTGACTTCCGCCAGGTCCTGAGACAGCCGCACTTAATGTTCATATTCTCCGTATCATTGGATATCCAGTATGCCATCTCGGAATGGGTTAATTATTAATCCTTCTTTTCCCCTTCCATCAGCATTCTGCGGATGCGCTTTACGATCTTTTTGGGGTCGAAAGGGAGTTCCTGCCATTCCACGTACATCCCGCTGAAAGGATCGGACGTATTTACAAATCCGCTCATTCTAAACGGTGTGCCCGTTGACACCAAAACGGGGATTTTCCGCAGCTCCTTGTCTTTTTGCATTTCCTTAAAAACCTGGTACCCGTCCATCTCCGGCATCATTAGGTTGAGCACCAGCAGGTCGACTTTCTCCTTTAAAAGCACATCAAGCCCTTCCCTGCCGTTTAACCCGGTGAGCACTTTAATTTCGGGCGAATACCTGTTTAATAAAACGCCTATTAAATGGACCGTATCGCGCTCGTCATCCACCACCAGCACGGTTTTTCCTTCGCGCAAACCGGTCTCTTTCGTGTGCAGCGCGCGGATCCTGGCTCTGATCTCTGGTAAAGTTCCGCCGTTCCTCAGAAGGACAAAGGCGTCTTTCAGCGGGCCGTCGCAATTTTCCAGCCCCCAGCTTAAGCTGTCCACCCATTCGCGATAGAAACGGCCCCTGCCATACCTTGCGGTCAGGTATTTATCGCGAAGGAAGTCCCCCATATCCCATGGCTCACATGGGGAAACGGTCTCTATCCGCTTGATGAAATGACCGGCGTTGTCCACATGGCATCTGTAGATAGTTCCCTTGAAGTCTATTTTAAGGGTCGCCGGCACAAATTTATTCGCGCGTTTTACGAATAGTTCTTTGTCATCCCCGCAATCCAGGGCGCCCGGAAATTCATCCGGGTACTTTATCCGGGGGCCGGAATCGGGAGAGATGGAATGACCGGTACTTATTGTCCCGTCCGAACCCACCACGAACGGGAGCATGTTCGCGATATCGAAAAACCTGCGGGGGTCCAACGCGGCCTTCCAGGTTTCCCAGGTAGCCCCGGGCTTTGCCTCAGGGCAGGCGGGACAAAGCGGACTGGAGCGGGAAACGTATCCTTCCAGCAGCGGCCTCAAAAGGTCGGCGAATCTAAGGCCTGTCCGGTGGGCGTACCGTACGCGGGCCTCTTTACCCAGCGAATCGTATTTTTTATTATCGATAGACCTTATCGCCTCAGCCAGGAGCCGGAGAGCTGCAAGCCAGGCCTTTTCTTTTTCATCCAGCTTCTTCCCCTCCGCCCCCGACAGGATCGCCCTGATAAAAACGTTCACCCTGGTTTCCGGATGCGCGATGTTCTCATCCCACACCCCCTGCGCCAGATGATAAATAATGCCTTCGTTGACGCGGAGCATTATCTGCTCTTGCAGCCGGTTAAAATCGTATTTATTGCCCTCTATTATAATTTCCAGCATATTCCCGCCGTTTTCCCGGGATACATCAAAGCGTAACCTGAACCGGGCTTTTCTCGAGAATTACCACCCGTTCATGCACGTTCAAGACCTGGACGCCGCCGGGCAGTTCCGCCAGCGGGTTATCCCAATGCTTATGCCCGCAGATGACCAGCGGCCCTCCGGCCTTGGCAAAGGCCTGCTCGACAACGGGGTTGCCGTTCCGGGCCGTACCCGGCGCCCCCGGCGGCTCATGCAAAATGAATATTTCCGGCTGTGCCTTCAACAGGCTACAGACCTGCGGCGCATAAGCCTCTGGCGCCCACCGGAACGGCTTACGCGGATTCCCGATAACGCCGCCCATCCCGGCAATGCGCAGCCCGCTGATATCGGCGACCTCACCGTGCAGGAAATGGACGCGGGGCTCCTTGCGGAAGTCCTTCAGGTCCTGCGGCCGGTCGCCGAATAGGTCATGATTTCCGGCGACCCCAGCCAGCCAGGCCGCTTTCCGAGCCAAAGCCAGCCAGGCTGACCGCACATCCCCGCAGCCGCCGCGCTTCGCGCAGTCAGGCTCAGAATGCATGTCCCCCGCTACAATGATGCCGCAGCGCCCCAATGGCGGGATCATGCCGAGCTCGGACATGGCTGCAAGCTCCTCGATTACGCGTTCGCCGGCCAACCGGGCCGACTGGCCCTCGGGCGCAATTTCATAGCCCTGCAGATCAGCCAATGCCACTAGCGCCTCTACCCCGCCGGGCAGGGAATCCACCGTGGCGCGGAAAAAGGGAAGGCGGAACTCCTGCGGCCCGCCGCTCCTCGAGGGAGAATGGTAAACCAGCCTCTCAAAAGGCTCGAACAAAAAACCAGTAATTCGCATAGGGATGCCTCTATTGATGATTATAGATTAAAACGTCAATACTTCCTTTATTTTGCCTTCTCCGCCCATATTAGACGCAATTCTTCTCCAAATAATTCAAAATCCCAGCCAATACATCTGGCTGGGACTTATTAAATTCAAAACGGTGGATTAAATATTACACAGGTTAGTCAAGGCGTGGGGGAACTCCCCCTACTTGATGGTTATTTATCATTAACAGCCATCCTCTTTCTTCTTTCTTCCCGGTAACCAAACAAGCATACTACGCCAAGACATAAGGATACGCCTGGGACCAGGAATACCAAAGTTGGGGAAACCTGATTTTCTCCGGGATTGGCTGGATTATAACGCACAGACACATTATCTCCAATAGAACTTGACCTTCCCCGGTTGCCTAAAGCATTATATTTTACGCCATTCACCAAGAACACTACGCTCACTTCTGAAGAAGAACCTCCCTTTTTGTAATAACGATTCTCTCCGCCAACTACGACGCCATCAACAAGCGCGGAGTATTTGACCCGCGCAAACAACTCATTACCGAAAAGATAAAGCCCGACCAGCAGGAATGCCCCGCCTATTAGCGCCATTACCGCACCCTGACCAAAATGTTTGTTCAGCAAATGAGTCACGCCTTCCTTGATCAGCACCGCCAAAAGCAAAACCACCCCCATCGCCACCGGTGCCGCCCAAACATGATCCATCATGAAATCACTCATAAACAGTTCCTTTTAGAGAAGTATATATCTGCGGAACGAGATGTTCCAGATATTAAAGGTGATTGGGCGGAAGCTGTATGCAACTGATGCCAGCACTGATACAAGAATGAGCCGACTAACACTAAACCCATGCATGCTATAATCAGCAACACCCAACTCCCAGACTTCGGTCTTCCCGTGAAAACCACAGTTTTATTCATAAAGCCGCCTTTTCCGAGCTGTCGTCCCGGTCCGCATACTTTGTTACAGCATTATAAAGGCCTAAAGCAAGTTTTTGCCGAGTAGAGGGATCGCGGAGAAGCTTTGCCTCGTGTGGATTTGAAACAAATCCCAATTCTGCCAACACCGCCGGCATGCGCGTACCAACTAGTACAGCGAAAGGGGCAGTTTTAATGCCCCGGTCCGGAAACCCAAGAAGCGAGACCAGTTCGCGCTGTATAACCGAAGCAAGCCCGATGCTTTCACGTCCTTTTACAGCCTTCTTAAACTGCCGTACAATAGAAAGCAATTCGCTTGTATCCCGGACATTTTTACCATTTTCATATTTAGCCGCTAGTACAGCCGCTTGGTCCGATGCGGGACCCAGATAATAGGTTTCGAATCCCGAGTCCGTTCCTGAACGTGGGCCGGCATTGGCGTGTATGCTTATAAAAAGGTCGGCATCTTTCTGATTGGCAAAAGCCGCCCGCTGTTCCAGGGGAATAAAAACATCGGCCTTCCTCGTAAGGAATACTTCATAGGCCGGGTTACGGCTTAATAGCTTTTCCAAGCGAAGCGCGACAGACAGGTTAATGTCTTTTTCTTTCAGGCCTCCTACTCCTAACGCACCGGAGTCGTGTCCGCCATGCCCGGAATCAATAACAATAGTGCGTATTTTATAAAAGGAGGGCAGAGGACGAAGCGGCAGTTCCGGCGTAGAAGGCCTGACAACTACCGGCGGTTTGGAGGTCACTGCTGGCTTAATCGCTATGGGGGCCGGGCCAATATATGCCGGCCGCTCTATTTTGTCCCCTTCAACATCCAGGATCAGTCTGTAAGGCTCATATAGTGGAAAAACACGGTACCCATCCGGATTATCTAATCTTACAATCAAACGGGTGCCGCCACCTAGATCCTCAATCTGTATAAGTTTTACAAGTCCATCGTCTATTGCAAGGGAGCGGATAAGGGCAGTCGACCGTGTATTCGGGAAATCCAATTGCAGTGCATTTTCATCCTTAAGCTCTTTATATGTATAGCCGGGCTCACCGGAAAATTCCAGGACGAACCTGGTTGACTTGCGCGCAGACCAGATTTTAACATCAGTCAGGTCAGCCCCCTTAACCGCTCCTGCCCACAGCACGTTCTTTTTGTCCAAGCGGGACTCACTACCGCCCCTCGTCAGCAGATCTTTCCCAATTTTAGCCTTAAGCCGAGGAGAAGCGGCAAGGCAATGTTCGGCCCTGTTCAAAGCCTTAGCCGCAATAGGCTCGCCGGCATAGCCGGTTAAGATAGCTGAATATGACTTAAAAGCCTTCTCATAGTCTTTTTTCTGCTCATGCATTCTGCCCAGCATAAACAAGGCATTAGCCGATAATTCCCCTCCAGTCCGGCCTTTTTTTGCGATATCAGTAAATATAGCTTCAGCTCTTTCCCAAGAACCTTTCTTGCCAGCTAGTGAAGCCTGGAAGTGACACAACCCAGCCATATATTCCACATCATCAAAAGCCTGTTTGTCTTTAAGACCTTCCCGGAATCGGGTAATGTTAGCCAGAACGGAATCCCACTGCGAAACTTTAGTATCCCCATTTAGTAACCGGCTATAGTGAACCTGAATAGCACGATATTCCCCCGCTTCCTTTGCCGTTAAAGCGCGTAAACTAATAGGGGAAACAACCAATAAACACACAAAGAAATAAATTAGCTTACAATTATTCTTCATAAAATAAACCATCAGTTTTACGGCAAATCTGTTCTTTGAATGGTAAGGTTTATAATCTTAATCCCCTGTATGGCATTATGATCACGATAATCTATAGGAGCGCCATTTAGCTTTGAATGGCATTTTCGGGTCCCATGACGCAATTCAAGATAATACTGCATTTCTACCTGGAATCGAACAAGCTTAATTGAAATATCTTTTGATTTTGTATGACAAAAAGTAAGTGGCGCAGGGGCATACGGAGGTTGGTTATTAGTCTCGGCCCAACCTCCACATTCAATTTCACTGCCATTTATGGAGACTTCCTTGCTTATACCATCCGCCTCTACGGTTAAAACTGAGAGAACAGGGCTGTTTTCTTTAAGCCATTCACAGTACTTAGGGCCAGATACATTGCCCTCAAGTGGTGTTCTTATTTCTGGCACCTCTTTCTCTACCCCATTTACCAGCACTGTCAGTTGCACAACTATATCCTTGTCAACAGGATTGTTATATTTAAACACCGCCTTTCCAGGGTTGACCCAAATATCTGGATTGCCAGAAAACACAATCCTCCTGGCTTGTTGGCTAGCGACTTCTTCTAGCGCATGCGCATAAAGGGTTGTAACACCTGGATTATCCTTGTAGCCGGGGATTTCCATAGCTTTCTTGGCAAAATTTACCGCATTAGCAGGCTTTCGAGCCTTTAGTGCAGCTTCCCCTTTTGAGAGCAGAGATGTAAAGACTGCCTCCCGAGAGCGCTTAAGAAGGAATGCGGCATCTGGATTGTCTTTGTAACCAGGGATTTCTATGGCCTCCTCGGCAAAACTAACCGCATTAACAGCATCTTGAGCTGCTAAAGACGCTTCCCCTTTTGCTAGCAAGGATTGAAACATCCCCTCTCTTGGGGAAAGGTTGGGAACTGGTTTTACCAATGGTTGTGTATCAGCAGGAACCTGCGCTGATCCCCCATCTCGTCTAATGATGCCTGACTCCACACTCTCCCCAGTTTTGCCGCCACCCGGGAACAAAGTCCTGAACGCCCATGGTGCAGCAAAAAAAGCTCCAACGATACCGCACAACAATAAGAACCACAATTTATATTTGCTTCGGGGACTGGAATACACACCTGTCGCCCCATCACATTTTTTTATAGATTCGTTTAGCTCCGCAGACGAATAATACCGGTCCCCTACTTTTGCTTTAAGACATTTCAGTATGACCTTATCCAGCGTCAGCGACACTTCTAGGTTAATTTGCGTGGGGCTCTCAAATGCCCCGTGGGGCCGCTCTCCGGTGAGGCATTCATACAGTACCACGCCTAACTGGAAGATATCTGACTGCGAGGTAATATTCTGGCCTTCCATTTGCTCAGGAGACATATAGGCCAAGGTGCCGGAAGTTGAACTTTTTTTGCTTCCGGTTGGACTTTTTGCTGCGCCATCTTCGCTTCCAAGGCAGCTTTCGGGGACGGGAGCTTCGCTGCCCAGGCAACTTTCTGGTACGGCGAAACTGGATTTGAGGTAATTTTGCTCACCGATTGCTTTCATAAGGCCGAAATCGGTCAAAAGCGCAGCGCCGTCGGATTTACGCAGAAGGATGTTTTCAGGTTTGATATCCCGGTGTATTACGCCCATATCGTGGGCGTGCGCAAGGGCTGAGCTTAACTGGGCAGCTATGGCCACGGTAGCTTTAACGGACAGGCGTTTCCCCGGCTCCCGGTTAAGACGGTCACGGAGGCTTTCCCCCTCTATGTAATCCATTATCAGGTAATGCCGGCCATTGTCCTCGCCGAAGTGGCGGCCAAGGACTATATGCGGGTCTGAAAGCTTCAACATTTGCCTTCGCTCATGTTTGAACCGCGAGATAAAGCCTTCGTTGGAAGAAAATTCTTGCTTAATGACCTTCAAGGCCATAATAGTCTCTGGGTCATCCTTATGACACGCCTTATAAACAGAGCCCATCCCTCCTGAGCTTACGAACTCAAGGATTTTATAATCGCCTAGTATCTGGCCTGTCAGATTTTCGTCTGCCATAAAAATTGAAACCCTCACTAATAGCAACTGCACGGAGAAAATAATCAAATACAGAAAATCACGAGCCTCCACGCACGCAACGGACGTTGGTGACCCTAGTCTTATAATCAACTACATTTTCGTCATAGAGGAAGAACCTGCCCCTTGCTAATGTAGTATCCGGCACATATTCTTCGGACGACCAAAACAACCTGCCACAACTGTCAGAATTGTGACCGCTGTTGCATTCGGCTTCATACATATCCTGCAGTTCCGCGCGCGTAGGCAAGCGCCCGCCGTTTCTTTTGCAGTAATAAACCCCATCCTGCCATGTCATTCTTGAATATGGCCCGTTAAAGGCTTTGTTGCGTTCTATTTCAGCTTCGGTTTTCTCCTTAGCCTTAACTTCAGTGTTCGTTGCGCCCTTGCTACCCCGCGATTTTACTGCATAAAACAAAGAAACCACACCGACAAGCACAGCGACAAACAATAACAGCCAACCTGTATGGGATTTCCGTTCCGGCGTTGCCGGCGAACTGCCCGCTGGATGTTGTGAAGCAATGCGGCTACCAATTTCATCATTTATTCGAAGTGCGTCAAGCGTCAACCCTATCAAGGCGACAAAAGGATTCTTGGGAGCAAACTGCTTCAATTTTTGATAAGTTTCGCGTTCACTTGCTGTTAGGCCGTGGGGTATGCGTGGGGTTATTGTATCGGCTATCGCTTTAATAAGCTTTACAGTAAATGGATGGTCAGAGGGGAGATTCTTATATTTTTCAAACATAGAACTAGCTTTTCCAAAATCCGCTCGCCAATCTCCAGACTTAAGCAATTCCTGCGCCTCAGACTCCAGAGTTGCAACTTCGAAAGCTATCCTTTCGGCATCCGCTTTCTGCTGCTCCTTAAGCTTTTTTTCCGTTCTTTGTTGATTTTCATCAGCCTCCCTATATAATTCTTTAGTTATTCTATTATGCTCCGCCTCAAACATGGAACGCTCAGGTGACTCCGGAAGAAGATCAAGCAAAACCTCCATATTTTTTTGAACAGCAGTTTTGCTCCCCTTGCTCCGATCTATTAATACAGCCTGCAGCACAGCCCGTGACAAATCAATTTGAAGAAGCGCGTTTTCAGCCTTTTCAGCTAAATCACTGGCCTCAGCGTTAGTCGCATCTATTTCCAGGACCTCGCGGCATTTTTCTATAACCTCTTTATACTGTTTTAGTTTGTAAGTCTCCTTGCATTGGTCTATCAATTTAGAGATATTTTTTATCCGCACACGTTGCCGTTCCTGCTCTCGCTGTTGACGCTCCCTTTCAGACAACTCATCGATAAGGCTCTGATCTTCACCTATAAATGCAGCAAGAATACGGGCTTTATCCTGCGTAAATGCAGTCAGCCTGGACAACTTATCCGCCTCCGTAGTACAAAGGACTTTATATTCTGATCTGAGATCAGCCTCCGGATCCACACCGGCACAAATCTCATCCTCATCTCCCATTTTGCCAATGTATCTCAGCCAACTTTCAACCGCCCCTCTGGCTATACAATCCATTGCCATAGCCTTGTTTGTTTGAAATTCTTTCTTAAGTTCTTCCAAGGTATAAATGCTTTTCCCCTTAGGCGTGATATACGGTCTCCGGCCTTCAGCGAATTCAATTAACCCTGCCTGGCGATCTGGACAGGATTCCCTTATTTGACGAGCTATGAAGGCAAATTTATCCTCATATACGCTTTTCAGCCATTTCTCTATTTCACCACTATAAAGATACTCCTCGGCAGCTTCCGGATTTTCCAAGCAAAAAACGAAAAGTTCGTCTGGAGTTTGTATTTTTTTACCAGCCATTGGTTCAAAAACTGGCAACCGCGAGCGAGGTTGAATCTTGCTTTGTGGTAAAGTCTCTTTTATATGGGCAGCAGGTTTGTCCACTCCCACTGTGTGCTCTTTCCCTGATGGGGGATACTTACTCACGGCAGACGCGCCAGATTGCTTTTGCAACTCTTCGTTAAGTTCGCTCGCAGAGTTGTAGCGCGAGGCTGGTTTCGACTCCAGACATTTAAAAACCACATTCTCCAGTTCTTTCCTCACTTCAGGATTATGTTTTGACGGATCCGCAAATTTTCCGTGCGGTCGCTCACCGGTCAGGCATTCATACATTACTACGCCTAACTGATAAATATCCGATTGTGCTGAAATGTTCTGGCCTTCCACCTGCTCAGGTGACATATAGGCCAAGGTACCGGAAGTTGAACTTTTTTTATTTCCGACTGGACTTTTTGCCGCACCATCTTCGCTTCCAAGGCAGCTTTCGGGGACGGGAGCCTCGCTGCCCAGGCAACTTTCTGGGATGGCGAAACTGGATTTGAGGTAATTTTGCTCACCGATTGCCTTCATAAGGCCGAAATCGGTTAAAAGCGCAGCACCATCGGATTTACGCAGTAGAATATTCTCGGGCTTTATGTCCCGATGTATTACGCCCGTACTATGGGCATGCGCCAGAGCGGAACTTAACTGGGCGGCCATGGCTACGGTATCTTTAACGGGCAGGCGCTTCCCCGGCTCCCGGTTAAGACGGTCACGGAGGCTTTCCCCCTCTATGTAATCCATTATCAGGTAATGCCGGCCCTTGTCTTCGCCGAAGTGGCGGCCAAGGACTATATGCGGGTCTGAAAGCTTCAACATTTGCCTTCGCTCATGTTTGAACCGCGAGATAAAGCCTTCGTTTGAAGAAAATTCTTGCTTAATGACCTTCAAGGCCATAATGGTCTCTGGGTCATCCTTATGACAGGCCTTATAAACGGAGCCCATCCCGCCTGAGCTGATGAACTCAAGGATCTTATAATCTCCGAGTATTTGGTCTTTAAGGTATACGTCTTTCATAAGAACCCCGTGCTATACGCAAGTAGGGGCCGAAACTGTAAGAGAAAAAGAATCAAATTAATAAAATTAAGGCCTCAAGGCACGCAGCGGACATGGTTACGTACACCCTTGCTGTTGCTAAACTCATTTCCAGATGGGAAGGCCACGACATAAGCGGTATTAGCATTTATCTCCTCAGATGACCAAAACCACAGGTTACATCCGTAGGATTGTTTCCCAACAGCGCATTCGGCGTTCATATTTTTAAGTTCATCTATGGTGGGTAAACGGCCACCATTTCTTCTACAGAAATCTCCCGAAACAAACCATGTCATATCTAAGCCTGAATATGGCCCATTAAAGGCTTTGTTGCGTCCAGCTTCGACCGCCACCCTGGCTTCGTCCGCTACCTTGGCTTCAGCTTTGGATGATAAATTACGCTGCGACTCCAATTGACGCTCTTTTATTTTTGTAAAAAGAAACCAGGAAAGCAGACCAATAAGCACGGCGCCAAGGATTAACAACCGCCTTCTATTGGATTCCGGCATAACCGAACCAGCCATTTTACGCACTGAGGGATCGATAGCGGATATATCCGGTATCACAAGCCGGGCTGCCGAAGTCTTCTCCTTTTTTGGATCCGCCTCCAAGCCCGGCCGTTGTAGAGTATCAGTTACGCCGCCCATATTATTGGGCTGGGGATTCGTTTCCGATTGCAGACTATTTTCTTTTATTGCTTCGCTCTCAGCGGTTGTTTCCCGCATCCCGGGAAATTCGGACGCCGCATTTTCCGGTCCGGGCTTTACCCCCGGAAAAGATTTAGAAATCCCGGCTAAATTTTTTTTCAGGCTGGATATTGATTGAAACCTGTCAACCGGCAGCGGCTCAAGACATTTAAGGATTAGTTCTTCAAGGCTTTTCGGTACTTGGGGATTATGTTTTGACGGGTCTACAAATCTACCCAGGGGCAGTTGGCCGGTGAGGCATTCGTAAAGCACCGCGCCGAACTGGTAGATGTCCGACTTGGCGTCACCCTCACCGCCTTTTACCTGCTCTGGCGCCATATAAGCCAAAGTGCCGGAGGTTGTGCCTTTTTTGCCGTCCTCAGCGCTCGGGCCGCTGCTTAAACAACTTCCGGGGATATCCACACTATCACTTACACAACTATCCGGGATATGCAGGCTGGACTGAAGATAGCTTTTCTCGCCAAGGACCTCCATAAGACCGAAATCGGTTAATAGCGCGGCACTATCCGACTTGCGCAGCAGGATGTTATCCGGCTTGATGTCCCGGTGGATTATCGGCTCCTCCATGCCGTGCGCGTGCGCCAAGGCTGAGCTGAGTTGCTCGGCAAGACGGATTGTATCGGGAATAGATAATCTTTTCTCGCGGCGCAGACGGGCGCGCAGGCTTTCGCCCTCTATATACTCCATCACCAGGTAATGCTTACCCTTGTCTTCATCGAAATGATACCCGCGGACTATATTGGGGTGGACAAGATCAACAAGAAGCTGCTCTTCCTGCTGGAAACGAGCAATAAAGCCCTTATCGGAGGCATATTCAGGCCTGATTACTTTAATGGCGCGGAATTTATTTTCAGCGGTTTTATAGCAGGCTTTGTATATAACACCCATCCCGCCTGAGCCAATAAGCTCAAGTATCTTAAAAGCGCCTAGTTCCGTGCCTGTCAAGTTATTCATAAAGTTCACTGGCTATCCGGGAAAGCACAATTGTCTATCTTTTATCTTCAGGGAACCGGAGACTGGCCATCTGCGACGCGAAGAATATCATACAAGTCTTTTAAATTTGAAGCGGTAACATAGCGAAAAGCCATTTCGCACTTACCTGTTTTTTGTAAGGGTTGATAGGACGCGTCTAACTGGTTAGGATTAACCAATGCATATAATTGCTCTTTAATATTACACAGATAATAATGTCCGTTTATCATGCCGTGAGGCTCAGGATACGTGGCAAAGACTCCTTGCGGAATTACAGACGGGAAATCAACACCTAAATCAACATATTTAAGGGCCGACAACTCTATATTGACACTCCCCCCTTTTCGCCAACCCCGCAAGAATGAATCTCCGGAGTCGGTCGTTGCCTTCTGCACGCCAAAAGCATAATACACCTGCCCGGAACAGGCAAAAGACACAGGATCATCAGGATTTATCGTGCCCCTTAGCTCCGCCTTTCTCCAAGGCAGTTTTTCCAAGAATCTCGGCGCCTGAGTACTGCGAATAAATTCTGATTTTTCCCGGTTATAAGAGTAGATAAGGGGTTGCTGAAAGAAGAAAGCAAAGCCCATCACTACAATTGAAACCAAACCTGTCACAGATATCACGAATATAGTAATTACTCTTTTCCACGCGTCCCACCTATATCCCCTATCTACCAAACCAGAACTTAAAATCACTACGACTGGCACAGCAAATCCAAGCGCGGAAAAGAGAATTTTGTGTTTAATTTCAGTTTTCACAATCACAACTATTGCCAACTTCAGCCAGACAACAATCTTGCAAAAGATTGACATTACTAATACAGAAACCTGATTGTTTCCCTGGCCGATTTTAAAGCCAACAAAAGACGCAATAATAGCTAGCAAAGCAAGAACAACCAAACGCACACCGTATGGAAGTTCAGCCCCGCAATGTTTACAGTACTTGGCGACATCTTTATTGTCGGTCTTACAATTAGAACAGGTTTTCATTTCTGATCCCCGGCAGAATCAGTCCGCGTATCAGGGCCCTCTTCCTCTTTGTTGACATGGTTTATGGCAAACAAAAAGCCCATCATCACCAGGTTCGTAAACAGTGAAGTGCCGCTAGAACTTAGCAGCGGCAGCGAAATACCCGTCATGGGGATTATGTTTAATACACCGCCTATGTTAAGCAGGGCCTGTATGGCGAACATTATTGTAAAACCGGCGGCCAGCATGTGAAGGAATGGATTACGCGCCTTGGAGGCGATAGCAAAGCCGCGCAGAATTATAACCAGATAAAGCGCCAGTACCGCCATCCCCAGCAGCCAGCCGCCCTCCTCCACCAAACCGGTATATACGCAATCGTTCTCAATTGAATAAACAAGCCGCGGATACCCCCAGCCCAAACCGGAACCCACCACTCCCCCACTATCCACCGCAAATAGAGAATTGACCGTTTGATAGAAGCGGTTCCACCAGATATCAGAGATTTCGCTATTCCAAATATTCAGACAGATATCAAAACGCTTAAGAATAACCGCAGGCACAAAAGACTGGAAGTTAAATATCAGCAAGGTCCCGGCTAATACGCTGGAGGCCGCATAAAGTGGGTAAAAAAGCCGGCCCGTTGCCATAAACAGCAAGGCTAGCACAAGAATTCCGTATATAAGCACCTGGCCGAAATCATGCAGGAGAAGTATGCCTACCAGCGGGATTAGCCATAAAAAAACCAATGGGCCCCAGACGCAAAGCTTAAACCGCGGCAACCAATGCCAGGTTTTTGAAAGTTCCGGCCCGTAATCCGCAAGATAACCGGCGAACACAATGGTCAGCAGCACTTTAAAGAAATCCCAAGGTACACGCCAACCGAAAAACACGCCGCCGTCCGTAATCTTTAAAAACAAACCTATTAAAATACTGAACAGCATTACCCCCGCCGCTATAAGAAAATAACGCCTTAGCAACCCCAGAAGGGCCTCTCTCCGCGAGAAATAAACAGCGGTGACAGTCAGGCCACAAATGCCCACTGCCCGTTTAAGGAAAATGCTACAGAATCCCCCGGTGGACGAGGCCAGGCGCCAACCCATAAGAGCGCCTAGCCCGGTAAGCGCAATTACAGCCGTCAGCATCGGCCAATCTATGCGGACATCATAATATACCAGCGCGCAGACCAATAAGGCGGCAAGCACAAGAAAGCCGAAAAAGAAGGCCACTGCAACTGCAGGCGCTGCCACGGCGCTGCTCCAGGAAGCGGCAAGAAACTGCACGAAGAAGAAAAAGAGGAAAAAGCCGGCTATAGCCACAAACTGATATGGCTTGTTCAAGCGTTTTATATCCATCATCGGAAATACCCCATTTCTGCGGCCTTTTTCACAAGGTTTCCGGCTATGGTAGCCGCCTTACCGCCGCCTACCCCTCCATGCTCAACAATAACAGCAAAGGCTATGCGCGGCTTATCAGCCGGTGCAAAGCCCACAAACCAGGAATGCGGCTTTCCCGAGGCAGTTTCGGCAGTTCCGGTTTTGCCGGCCACTGAAATGTCTTCAACTGCGGCAGCGCGGCCTGTCCCACGTTTTACAACACCAGCCAGCATATATGAAAGTTTTTTTGCTGGTGTTTTTTCGACTGCCTTTGAAAGGGCTTCGGTTTCCCGGTTGCGTTCAAGGCGTGGGGTAGGCATCATGCCGCCATTAGCGACAGCCGCGGCAACCAACCCCATCTGCAACGGCGAGGCTGTTACGCCGGCCTGACCGATCCCTGACCATGCTAACTGCACTTCTGAAAGCGGGGCAACCAGTTCCTCAGCGGTAAGGCCCTTAAATGCTCCCCGGGAGATGCGAAACTCGCCCTGCAGGCCGGAATAGGCGGAGTTCCAAGGGATAAGCTTTCCAAAATAGAAATGTTTTGCAGTTTCGGACAAGGTATCCTCGCCCAAAAGAAGGGCAAGTTGGGCAAAATAATTATTGCAGGAAACCTCAATGGCGTCCCCAAGGTCAAGCCGGCCGTGGCCCTTCCAGTCTTTTTCCTTAGAATCATAGTCCTTAACTCGGCGGGACGTTCCCCTGAGGCGAAGCCCCTCAGCCGCGCACTCAAATTTGACGCTGTGCGCCTTTTCCAACCCGGAAGCGGCTGTGATAATTTTAAAGGTGGAACCTGGAGGGTAAACCCCGCCAACAGCCCTATTAAAGAAAGGCTTATTGCTGTCGGCTATAAGGTGGACCCAGTAATCCCCGTCATCAACTTTGTTCGGATCAAAAGAAGGGCTGCTGGCAAGTGCTAAAATCTCGCCAGTCTCCGGAATAAGAGCAACTACCGCACCTCGCTCGCCACCCAGCAGGGAGTATGCTTGTTTTTGCAGATGGGAATCAATTGTAACAACTAAATCCTCGCCTTTCTTATTGAGCCTCAACCATTTATTCAGAAAAGCCAGCCAGCCTTCGGACAGAGTCTCATGCGAACGGCCCGCAAGCAAATCGCCGAAGGCTGCCTCAAGCCCGGAGCGGCCCACTTTTTCACTGCTGTAACCCGTCAAAAGGCCGGCGGCGGAACCGAGCGGATAATAGCGCTGCCGTTTCCCGTCAAGAATCTGGAAAGTTGCCAATGGCATCCGGTTGCGGTCCAGTATGCGGCCCTTCTCGATCTTGCGCTCCTCCAGCACAGGCCGGCGGTCATAGCGGCGCTGGGCGGTCAGGTATTTGTCGGGCTTGGGGCCAAGCTGGAAGGCTGTTTGGTACACAGCAAGGCTGATAAAACAAGCTGCGATCAGCCAAACAGCCAAACGTATGGTTTTATCCCGGTTATCAAGAAAAAGCGGTTTTATTTCAGATAATGAGACAGCCCCCAGCCTGGCAATGAGGAGCCAGAGAAGCCCGAGGCTAATGATCTGTAAAAACAACATTAAAAGGCCCATATTTTAACCACACAAGGGATAGGTTTGGTTTACTGGGTTTCTGTTATTATTTCGCAATTCACTCATTTTTTATTCACCTGGAGTAATTCGCCGCAGGAGATGCAGAATTTACTGTCGGCTTCATTTAGTGTTTTGCAGTTACTGTTTCCACATACAATCCCACCGCCCACTGGGAGCAAAGCCGAGCCGCAACCTATACAGTGCCTGTCCCCATCTTCTGTTTTATGGCCGCATTCCGGACATTTAGTTCCCGCAGTATTTTCTCGGCGCCGAGGAATCACGTCATATTCCCCCTCCGGAACTGATTTTCCATTCAGGGCCGCCAGGAAATCACTTGCGGATTGGAATCTTTTTTCACGGTCAGCAGCAAGACATATACATAGGGCCGTTTCCACAGGTTCAGACAAGTCTTCCATTGGCGGCAGAATGTTCGGAGTTGGGCCTTCAGGGAACGCCGCTAGCCCCGTCAAGCACTCATAAACCACGCAGCCAAGGGAATAAATATCTGCTCGCCAATCCGGCGGAGTTTTCCGGGCAATTTCAGGCGCCATATACGCGACTGTCGCCATGCTAACATTCTGCGAAAGGGCGCGCTTTGCCTCACGCACGGCTCTAGACATAAAGCCGTCAAGTATTTTAGGGGTGCCATCGCTGGCGATCATAATATTTGACGGCTTTATGTCTAGATGGATGTGCCTTTTCTGATGCATATAATCCAACCCCAAACATATTCCCGACATATACGACATAAAGTCAGCCGATTTAATCTTACCCACCCCTCTTATAATCTCTGCCAAAGTTTTGCCTGTGATATATTCCGCTATAATAAAATGATAACCATCCCATTCGTCATAAACGAATGTCTTCATAATGTTTTCGTGCGAAAGGTCTTTCCCGTGTCGGACCTCTTCTTTAAATCTATCAATATGCTTGTGAGCATCCTCAGTCCGAGTAAGCTCCGGAGAAAGTGTTTTTAGCGCGACAGTCCTGTTTTCTTTTGTATCTAGCGCGCGGTAAACAGTCCCCATCCCGCCCGAGCGCGGCTTCCCCTCTATTTTGTACCTGCCTGCGACAACAACCCCTTCCCCCAACTTCCTGGGTAAAATATGTACTGGTTTCATGGGATCTGATGATGCTGCAGGAGTTGATTCGTCAACTCTCACGCTGTTAGTAGGCATTCCTTCAGATATACGCATGCTTCCCGTTACTGCACCGGTAAGGCGGGTATTACATCTGAAACATGTTTCAGCATCATCACGCACCTTGCTGTTGCATTTGGGGCAAAACATAATAATACCTACGGTATCTCAGCGCGTATCATCTGCGCGCATTTCTTACAACAGTTAAATTCATCGTCAAAACAACAGTTAGCAATAGGAGCCTTACAATACACACATCGCAACTCTGCCTTTTGGGACCCACATATTGCGCAGGAATTGAACCCAAGCGTCTTGTCATATCCCAATGCCATGGGAATTTTGCTGACTATTTCGATAAGCGAAAAAGGTTTTTCGTTAATCCGGGCCCCGCACTCTTTGCAAAATACCGCCTCATCTTTATTTTCGATTTTGCATTTCCGGCAAGTCTGCATATATACCTCCTAATGTCAGTTTAAAGAATTTTTATTTCTGCACTATCTTAACCTCAAACTGAAAAGGTTGGCGTTTTGTCAATTGGAATAGGTCGCCATTTTTAAGGGAGACCGGCTTATCTACTTTTGCACCCTTAAAATATGTTCCATTCGCGCTGCCCAGATCTGACAGAAAGATATCGCAGCCGGTTGTAAACTCAACTGAAGCGTGCTTGCTTGAAACAAGCTCGTCCGGCACGACTACCGTATTATCTGACGCACGACCCAGGCTTATGGTCTGGCCGGGAAGCAACAAATACTCTTTACCTGTTTTTAAGTCTTTTAGTGTCAGTGTTAGCGCAATTTTAGCTTCTGACAGTCTCACGATAAACTCCGGGGCTCCTTCTTTGGCCGACGCGCTTTCCTCAACGCTTAATGTCAGCTTCCGGCCAAGCAGATACTCCCTGATCTTAATATGCCGGTCAAGTCCGTCCAGTACAAAGGAAAGCAGTTCCGGTGTAAATTTTCCCAGGTCAACTTTCGAGGAAAGAATGCGAACAGTATCAGGAACTATCAACAAACCGCAGCCGGAGGCTTTTTGGAGCTGTGTTTCAAGCAAGGCGACAATTGCGTCCGTTACAGACTCCGCCTCCAGCCGCCCCTTGCCCACAGCAAATATCCTTTTTACAGCCTCCCGGGATTTTACCTCAAGGTAAGTCAGCTTACCCATTGTCCTCCTCCTTTTCCAGAACCGTTCCAGAAGCCCTGCGCGCCGGCTCTGGCGGTTTCTGCTGTTCTAGAACGGTCCCAGTGCCAGTCGGACTTACCCCATGAGGCTTCTTCTGCACGGAAATTATCTCTGCCGTCAACTCCTTCTTCAACTTAATCCAGAAATCCGCCAATATTTTCATAAAAGTATCATTAGCCACAATTCAAACCCCTCATTGCTTTCGATAAACAATTCTGTCAGCTACTCCTTGATTTTTTCCTGAGCGCAAAGTTAATTTTACCTTAAAAAAGAACCGATTCCGGGATTGAAAGTCCGAGGTCCTCTTTAGCCGATTTGGCTATGCCTTTCAAATCTCCTTTTTTCGCATTAGCCTTGGTAAGCAGCGCAAGGCGCACATCCATGCTTAGCTTAGGATCTTTTGCTACCGCCAGCGCCAGGTCGGAGCAGCTATGCCGCTCGATGCTATAAGTTATACAGCCCGCTATAGCCAGGAGCAACGGCAAAGCCTCCACACCAAATTTACGCTCCAGGGTTTGTATCATTAGCTGCCCAACAATATAGCACGGCTCCTGGCCGAAAGTTTGCGCAAACAAGTCTCCCAGCGCGGAATCACACCTTTGCAGGAATTGCATTTTATGAGGGATGTCCGCCGCCTCAACGTTTGAAGCGCCGGAACAAATAGCGCATATAGCGTTGCCAGCCTTTTCCAGAAAGTCTTTCCCCTCCGCTGCCGTGTCTGGGGAAGCGATGATTTTGTCGAAAAGCCGCAGGATATGCTCAGGTTCTATTGCGCCGCCAACTTTCTCCAACTGCATTCTTGGCGAAACATAGTCCTCGATCCATGAAGCCCAGCCCTCCTCGGCATAGCGGGAGACGCCGAATATTGTCCGCCATTTCTCGTCTAAAAGCGTGTAATCCGGGGAATCGGCTAGTTTAATGTTAAATTCTCGCGCCAACCTGTGCAGTCCCATGTGCAGGGCGCGCATTTCTACACCTTGTTTAGTGAATTCTGCCAGGAAGCCGTGCCCTAGTTTTTCATGCGCCGCTACCCGGACTACCCTGGCCTTTACCGCGGGATTAGCGAGCATGGTTTTTGCGTCGCCGAGCTGAAGCCCGCAAGACTTAGCCACCAGCCAGCCGTTCACATAACAGCCTTGCCCGTTAATGAAAAAGCCGTAGGTGCCTCCCTTATCCGCTTCTGCCTGCATATCGGCGGAAGCAGCCTCCACCAATTGCCTGCGCATGGTTTCTGAAATATTCTGTCTTTCAAACATGGCCGCGGTAAACTCCTCCGGCGTGGAGCAGAAGACGGTGGGCAAAAGAAGTTTATCCTGGGAAAACCAACGGTAGTTCTCAAGACGGAAATCCCGCGCAAAGACTTTATCCATTTCGGCAAGGTCAATTTGATTGTAAAGGTCGGTACCGCTGCGCGAGACGGCCAACGGCGCGCCCTGTGAGAGAAAGCTACCGCCAGACACTGATGATTTTGAAAACCCGGGCAGATCCAATCCGGAGCCGCGCAAAAGCTCCGCAAGAGAGCGGTCAAGCCCGGCTTTAATTTTTTGAATTTCCTCACCTAGAGAGGTTTTAATCCCGTCTGCAGTCACACTGCCGCCGGGATTCAATATAGTGTTAAAATCAAATGGCGCAGCAGCATCACGCTCCAACACTTTTTTGCAGCTTTTGCAGGCGCCGCCGCTATCTTCATTCACCGTATAACAATGCGGACATACAAAAGCCATAGCAGCACCTCCCCAAAATATCACCACATCTTAAATCAAGCGTATCTAGCTTTCTACTTAGACAAGACCACGTGGTGCACCTCGCTAACAGACCCTGTAACAAAGCTCCGCTGGACCTGTTTTAAATAGCCGCCCGGTCCCTTGAAAGTTAGAAAAACATTGTCATAAATGCAAGGCAGAAAGATATTCCCCCCATCAATTAGTGCCCCCATAGGGATAGGGGCTTTCCCGGGAATATTTGCATAAAACTCAAGGTCCATGCCTGTCTGATTTGACACCCTTAACCCCCGAGCTACTTCCGGGGCCGGCGCAACTTCCAACTGCTCCGGCGCCTCATCCGTTTCCGAGGCCGGCGCAATTTCCAATGGTTCAGACACCTCCTGCCGAGATATCTCCGCCGCCGGTTCCGCTACCGCGCCGGCGCGTGAAGCAACCGCCTCAGCCTGAGCCTGCACAGGCGCATTGGAAGATTTACCTGTATTAGCCGGCCTTAAAAAAACCCATATAGCAAAAACGACCCCGATTGCTAAACAAAACTGTAAACCAAGCGCCAATTTGCTTTGGAAGGACATTACAGTACTCATTAATGTTCCGCATCCCTTGCAAAATCTGGCTTCTTCTCTATTTTCTATCTCACATTTTGGGCAGACTTTCACTTCCCCTCCCGGCTTCTAAGCACACTTGCAGACCAGACTTTCTCAATATGAAACGTAATTCAAGGCCGCATTATTCAAGGTTAAACACCTTGACTATGTTTTCACGGCACTACTTTTAATTGCTTAATGAGCGGTTCCAAAGTTGCTTTATACTCCGGATTCAAATTTATCGCTTTATACCAATCCGCCACGGCTCTGCTAGATTCTCGCTTCGTTAAGTAAACAAACCCCCGGTTATTGTAGGCAACAGCCAATTTTGGGTTGAGCTCAATAGCTTTGCTATATTCCACTATCGCCCTATCATATACCCCAAGGCTATTGTACGCGAACCCACGATTACTGTAGGCTTCGGCCATTTTTGGGTTAAGTCCAATGGCTTTATCAAGGTCCAATATTGCTTTGTCGTATTGTTTATGATTTAAACTATCAACTCCACGGATATTGTAGATTTGAGAAAATTCGCTGTCAAAGTCGTGGGCAAGTCTTGGGTTATATTTAATAGCTTTCAGATAGTCAGCCATCGCCCGGTCATATTTCTGCAGTTTGAAGTAAATGTCTCCGCGGTTGTGATAAGCGAATGAATATTTAGGGTCAATTTTAATGGCCTTGTTATAATCCGCTATCGCCTTGTCATATTGAGGCGGGGTAAGAGCGGAATAGGCAAAACCTCTTCGATGATAGATGGCAGCATTTTGGGGATCATATTTAATAGCCGCGTCATAATCCAATATCGCCTGTTCGTATTTCTTGCTATTGCTATAAGCAAAACCGCGCTTGTTGTAGGCGCCGGCATTCTTCGGTTCGAACTCAATAACTTTAAAATAGTCCGCAATAGCCTTAGAGTACAGTTTACGTTCTGAATAAGCATCTCCGCGTGAAACATAGGCGCGAGTGCGCTTGTTGAAAGCCTCGGCATTTTTCGGATTAAGCGCGACAACTGTGTTAAAGTACTCTATCGCCTTACTGAAATTCTTTCCTTTAAGGAAATCATTACCACGGGCATTAAAAGCGACCACGCAGTTGTTATCGGAGCTAGCAGATTTGGGGTCAAGTTCAACGGCTTTTATATAGTCCGATACAGCATTGTCGCATTGCTGGAGGGCAGAGTACGCACTCGCGCGATTAAGGAAGGCAACGGCGAATGCAGGATTTAGTTCAATGGCTTTAGTGTAGTCAAGTATCGCCTGATCATATTTCTGGAGGTCGTAGTAAGCATCCCCGCGGTTGTCATAGGCTACTGAGAATTCAGAATTAAGTTCAATGGCTTTATTATATTCCACTATAGCCTTATCGTTTAGCTTCTTTAGGTTGTATTCAACTCCGCGGTTGTTGTGGCCAACCGCAGTCGTCCCAAAATGCACCCTCCTCAGCAAATCCGCAACGCTTTTGTATTTGCCGGTATTTAGAGTCCTTACTAACTTGGGCCACATAATAGATCCAACTAGGACGATGAGGAGTAGGAGAAGTATCCACTTAAGCAACCGCACATCTCCCATAGTCATATTTACAACCGGTGCAGGCTTCGATTTCACCTGGGGTTCAGGTTTTTTTGTATTATTGGTCGGCTCGCTATTACCTGTTCTATCCCGGGGCTTAGAATCTTTATCCGGATGAATCCGGTTCAAGTCTGATAACAGCGCCGCCACAGTCTGGTATCTGTCGCCAGGATTGTCTTCCAAGCATTTCCCGACAATACGCCTAAATTCTTCCGGAATCTTTTCAAGGTTCTTAACGAACAAGCCGCTGTCTCCGGTCAAAAGACAATAAATAGTGACCCCAAGGGAATATACATCTGTGCGGCAATCAAGTTTCTTGCCTGCTATTTGTTCAGGTGACCTAAAACCTTCTGTGCCGGAACCGGATTGCCCCGTTACCTGCCCACTAGCATCGGTTATGCGTTTGGCCAAACCGAAATCAGCCAGTTTAGGATTCCGCTTATCATCAAGAAGAATATTTGCGGGTTTAATATCCCTGTGAATGATTCCTTTCCTATGCGCAGAAATCACCGCTTCACATATTGGCTTCATAAGGCGCAGCACATACTCCGAAGCCTTCTGCCGCCCAGCCAAGTTCCCCCCGCTCAAATACTCCATTGAAATAAATGGGTAAGATCCATGTTTACCCAATTGATGGATTTTTACGATGTTGGAATTATTAAGATTGGCGAGGATTTTAGCCTCATCCATAACACGCTTTTCCTCACACGTTGAAGACAGAAATTTAAGGGCCCACGTCCGGTTGAGATTATCAACAGCTTCATAAACTATCCCCATCCCCCCTTGCCCCAGGTATTTCACGATTGTGTAGTCTTGTGTTTCCTCGCCAGGTTTCAGGTCTATAAATTCAGGCAATAGGTCAGGTCGCTCGGGGGAAGACCCGAGGCAGGACGGGGGTAAATTGTTGTCGCTCACAATAACTCCATATTTTTTAAGGCCGTTTTTCCCACCTGACCGCAAGGTTGTCCCAGCCAAACTTTTTTATTTTAAGAGAGAGATCTTTCTGCTCCAGCGAGGACGCCAGCACATAGGTTGATTCCGGATAAGTTATTACAAATTTAGCCGAACCACCTGCTCGAAATTCAGACCCGCTTTTCATAGTAACCCAGCGGCAGTCGGTTATCATGGCTTTCAGGCGGTCATAAGAATCTTTGTCTGAAATATTTTCAGCAAGGATAGTGATTTTGCGCTCGGCGTTGCCCGTATAGGCGGCCAGTGCCGGCATCAGCTTTTTCTTAAAGTCGCTTAAGCCTTCCTGCACGGCATTGGCGGAAGCGGTTTCTTTGCTCTGGCCATAGCCTTTTATGCCGGATACCCGGGAAGAATAAGACAAGATGTCTTTTTGGGAACCCGTATCGATTACCTTAATATTTAGTTTGGCCCGATAACAAATTTTTGCCCCTGAACCGAACGCTTCATAGGTAGGGGCTTTGGTTTCACCGCTGTAAACCGAATCTACCGTGCCCACTACCAGCAAGCGCGCCAGAAACCGCCCGCCGAGTGACTTTATCGCCGCAGGCTCGCCGTTTATCGCTGAGTTAACTAAGCGCGCACCTCCGGATAATTTCGCAAGGCGGGCAGGGTCTTCCACTTCGTAGCCCTCATTCTTAAGTAAGGAGTAAAGCCAGCGGGAGGCGGGCGCGGCGGCTGATTGTTTACCATCAACGGTTTCTTCAAGCCAGGTGATTGTATTGTAATGGCGATAATATCTAACGGCTTCTTCATCCTTAAGGTCCCCGCTTACCAGAGCGTTAATTTCCACATGGTAAAGGGGCCCCTCCTGCCATTCCTTAAGTAGCTCATAACTCCTTACAAAACCGCTGGTACGGTTCACAACCGTGTGCTCAACCAGCCTCTCCTGGGCCAGTATAGCCTGTGACTCCACTTTAACTCCGCAGGCGGTTTCAACCGCCTTAACCCTGGCGTCTATAACCGCCTTGTCGCGGGCGGATGGGATATCTCCGTTTACAATCGACGACATCCCCTCGGAAACAACCGTCTCAACAGAAGACAGGCACCCGGCTTGCGCGGGGGCGAGAAGAATCAATACAGCGCCCAACGCTGCCATAAAAAGCGCACAAGTCGCCGGCAAAAAGCCTAACGGCGGCGCACTGCGGTGACACTGCATAGACGTACTCCTATCTTGTCTCAATAATTCCTCTAACCTTTTTCAGCGCCGCTATAGCTTCGGCGCCGGCAACGGGGCCGGCGGCGCCGAAAGTGCCGTCAGCCCTTCCTTGCAGGAAGCCGCGCGAAACCGCCAGCATGGCGGAGTTAAAAGCGAAATTAGTATTTGGCACGTCAGAGAACGGGGAAACAGAATCAAGGAACATTGTGGGCGAAACATCCCCTTTTTTAGCTTTTATAAGGATATTCTGCACAACAAGCGCAAACTCACCCCTGGATATCACCTTCTCCGGCTGAAACTTCTGGTCGGGGTAGGCTTCCATCACCCCATACCTGAGGGTCTTTTCAATGTGCTTGGAAGCCCAGCTGCCAGCCATATCAAGGACCTGCGCGGGGTCATAGGGCGCAGGGAAAGGCTCCGTGCTGGCTTGAATCTTCGCCGGTTGCTGATATTCCAGGTAGCGGTCAAAACCCAATTCTTCCTCAAGCAGGGCGGCGGTTTCGCCGCGCGTTATGGCGGCGGAAGCGGCGATAGCCAGGTATTCTTTAGGCAGACCGGTCCGCGCCCGTTCCGCGTCCTGCAGCTTCTGCCATGCCTCTTCGGCCGGGAGGAACTGTCTGTCGGCTTCAAGTGCCTTGCGATACATTTTCGCTGCCGACTTAACATCTTTTTTTAATTCCCAGGTGCGGCCCTTCCAATAATAGGCCTCCGCGTATTTATCATTCTTTTCAAGCGCGATGTGGAACTTGTCCGTGGCCTTGCCATATTCACCCTGCGCCAGGTAAATGCGGCCATAAGCCACATAGCAGGCCGGGGTATCATCGCCAAGGCGTATGGCTTTTTTGATATTGGTTTCGGAGTTCTTGTAATCGCCGCCGGCAGAATAAGCCAGCGCCAGCCCTATATAGCCGAATTGGTATTTGGGGTCCAGGCCGATGGAGCGCTGAAAATTACGCAGGGCTTCGGCAGAGTCGCCCTTCTCCAGCGCTTTACTGCCCAAGTCGTAAGAATGGCGGGGAGTGTCTTCCGGGGAAATTGCCTTTATTGTAGGCTTTAGCCCGGCACAACCGCAAACGCCGAAGGTTACGGCCGTTATAACCGCAAGTTTTGCAAGCGAAAGGTAATGTTTCATATTGCCCCCTATTTTATCGGTTCAGACCGGTCTAAAGAATTTAGCCAGATCGGCATGCTTGTTTTTCAGGTCCTGCACGCACGCGATAGAATCGCGCAGGCGGCCGGCGAGGAACATCGTCCCATTGTTGGCGGTTTTATCCCGCAGTTTGGATATTATGTCTGCCAGATCCGCCAGGCCCTTAAGAATAGTCTTGCTGGTTTTGTTGGCGCCGGCAGCGTTGGCAGGATTCATTTTTGCGCCTACGCCGTAAGGCGAGTTCTCCACCGTTTGCTGCAGGTCTGAAAGGCGCAGACTCAAGTCTTTGGCCAGGGAGGCCAGTTCGGTGTTGTCATGTTTTGTCATGCTGTTTTGGACTTCCATGGAGTTGTCACGGCATTTGCGGATTTCCTGGAGGATGTCGTTCCTGATTTTTTTGCTCTCATTAAGCCCGTCCACAACATCCTTTCTTCCCATCCATTTTTCATACACAAAAATTATTATCAAGAGAACGATTATGGCCGCTATAAGCCCGGCTATCTTAAAACCCTTTGATATTTCCCTGACGGCGATATTCTTGGTCCAGAGTATTTCGGTGGTTTGGGTGTCGGCAATGCGCAGGCTGGCCTTAAGGGAATACGCCCCGGGTAGATGCAGATACTGGTCCACGCTGCCGTAAAGGACAGCTTCGGCCTGCATTATCTTTCCGGCCTTGACTGCTGAGGTTTCATCAACCAAGTCAACCGGGATATTCTGTTCTTTAAGGATGGTGGGTAAGTTATCGCGGTCAACTACGGGACATCCGCGCCGCTTAAGTGAGGCCACCACGGCGTTGACCACGGCGGAAGAGGAATCGCCCTTAATCGGCATTACAGCTAGGCGCATGATGCAGAGGTCTTTTGGCATGTCGACAAATACCGTATCTCCGGCTATGCGCTCAAGAAACCCCGACGGGGCCGCCGCCGGCTCTGGCGCAGCGACCGGGCCCTGTCCGAAACACAATGCCCCCGAAAGCGTAAGAGCCGCGAAGCAAACTGCAAAAATAGTCTTCCTGTTCATATAACCTCCCGTTTAGCGCACACTTATTTCTGCCTTATAACATATTCCATGATTGCGTTCTCTCTTCCATCTTCCGAAAGCCCAGCGACACCATTTATCCATTCGAGCTTAACTTCGGTTATTTTATCACCATCTTTTTTAATATGGCATTTCCAGTCTGCAGAGGGGCAGTGTGCTGCGTGAAAATGGAGGTCATCCCCATTCGAAAGAGTAACTCTCTCTCCAGGTTTTAGTAAGCGAGACTTATAGTAGATATTTCCTAGTGTCACCAATTCCACCTTGGATTCCGATATGTGTAGGTCAGCCGCGCGGCGAGGGATGGTGTGGGCCCCAATGTTTTTTTTCCCCTCAGTATTTCTTTGTTTATCATACAGCACAATATGGTTGCCGCATGCGTCCATATTGTCTGCGCCGCAAGGAAATTTCTTCCAAGTTGAATGATTCGAGCACCTTTCAAAACAACTATGCTTACACATACCGATTTTAATTACCGCGGCGACACCGGATAATTCTGATCTGGATAGGACCTTATCCCCCTCGCGCCCCTCTAAAACAAACGTATACTCCGGCATATCTATGCCATCAAGAGCACAATACATTAACTCGTGGTAAATATCGGTCCTAAAATGTCTTTCTTCAAGGGTTCCCCTCTCTGCCAAGCCTAGTATTTGTGTTTCAATAAACTCGTCCAAACTGGAGAAGTTGCAGAAAAACGATCCGGCCGGATCGTTTTTCTGCAACTTCTCCAGTTCTGCGTTAAACTCTCCCGGTGTCCACACGTAAAACTTCACCTTGCGGCTTTCGAAGAACTTAACCTTATTATCAGCCACATAGGATAATCTTACACGGCCTGAGACATTACCGGAATGTTCGAAAGGCGTCTGCACAGAAAGACCATATTCCCTGGTGCGTCCAGGCAATATTAATTTTGTACGAGCATCGAGGTCTTCCGCGCATGGGAATCGTTTATTCTGAAGCTTAAAGTCAATCGACAGGTTCTTTAACTGTATACTCGTGTCGGATAGGTTTTTAAGCTTAATTTCCAATTCATCCTGATCCCCGACAACATAACATGCTCTCCGCCCAAACTTGACAGAAAAATCAGCTGAAACAAAGCTTTTGACTGCTTCGGCAAATTCTTCAGCCGTTTTATTGACAACCTCAATTCGAAACAATAATTCTTTTTTTTTATAAAAATAAATCGCCGGGATGCTTATCCCCCCCAATATGCTTGGATTCTCTTGTGTATAGTCTATTTTGAAGAAGGAAATCCCATCATCACTATTAAAATCCCCAGAGATACTATTGCAGACAGATAATACAGTTTCCGTTTCCTCCGGTCTGGTAGGGTCGAAATACAAGGCAATTACATTTCCGCCCGTAGCAATAGCAGCATTCAGTTCTTCAGAGTCTTTCTCAAGGAATTTCATTTTTTCCTGCCTCCAGAAGGGCCGAAATACTTTCTGCACCCCTCATGCGGACAACTTAATTGATTAGCGGCAACAGGGTTGTGGCAGTAAGGGCACTCTGGAGAAGCGACGGGGTGGCCTGCCATAGAAATATTCTTAACAAGGTCCAGAAGTTCCCTGTTTAGCGCTTTAAAGTCCTGAAGTTGTTCTGCGTAACGGCCCTGTTCATCCGGATTTTTTCCATCCAACGCTCGGATTTGCTCCGTCGTTAACCCGGACTTTATTTGGAGTTCCTTAATTTTATTTTGCATCTCAAGAACCCGCAAAAATACGTCTTTCTGATCTTTCGGTAAATCACTATTTAACATGGTTTCTATAGAAATATCTTTAAGAGCCTCCAGGCTACCCCTTTTTAAAGCATTCTCCAACTCACCAGCAATCTTTTTTGCATTTATTGCTGCGCCTATCCTTTTATTCCCCTCCTCTATATCAGCGTCTACCCTGATCCCGCGAAGCAAAACCTCAGTTCTAACCTTCAACTCCTCATACTCTCGACGCATTTTCTCAAGGTCGATTAAGTGTGAAATATTTTTTTGCTTGCTAAGGTATTCAAGCTCTGCTTCTTTGTTATTCAGGTCAGTCTGGAATCCCATTTTTGAAAGAGCTAATTCTACTGCAGCCTCTTCCAGTTTCCCCTGGCGCTTTAAGTCCTTTATCTTTTCAGACAGGAGTGCTTCCTTATTCTGTTCATCTAATTCTATTTTCAACTTATTCAATACCGCCCTATCCCCCCTTAGTTTTAGCTCAACTTTTTCTTTGCGAAGCTCTTCCTCATCCGGCACAATAAAATTAATGGCACGTAAAAGCTCAATAGCCAACCCATAGCGACCAAGCGTCTTAGTCGGGCCGTTAAGCTTTTCGTCAAGTATCAGTCCGGTTTTGAGTTTGAGTTCAGAAAGATTCTCATAGAACTCCGTGGTACTTTTTTTATTTACAATTTCCTTTAGTGCATCCCGGAAATCCGATTTGCATTCCGCCCATATATCAGCTTCGAGAACGACTTCATTCTCTTTTATTCGTTGGTTGTAGAAACTGCCCGGGTCTGACACAGCAAGGTTAAGAAGGAAATCCACCTCTACTGCGCGGCCGTCCTTACTAGAGAACCCTGTCAATCTAGCACTGACAGGGACATCGCCCCTGTTTATCACTATTATGCGTACCGCGGCCCCTTTTTTAACTGAGCCGAATTCATCGCCAAGATCTCTAACCTTGCGCTGGCCTGGTTTGAGAGGGGCTAGATATGCTCCGCCCAGGAAAAAGAGAGCGTTGGTATGCTGTGCCACAACTACCTCGTCATCCGGATAAATATCAAAATCATACCTATGAGCAAGTTCCCCCGCATTTGCCTGAAGACGAATCACATTCCCTGTTTTTTCAGTTCTGAACCAACCCATATTGCCTCCGTTACATGTCCGCTTTTTTTAATAAAGCTTTACACTCTGTATTTCCCGGCTCTAGGCGCAGGGCCTCTCGCCACTCACGCACGGCTTCAGCGGTCTTGTTAAGCCCATGATAGGCTTTTCCCAGCAGCACACGGTACTCCGGGTTTTGCGGCTCCGCCTTCACCGCCCTCTCAAAAGCTTCAGCCGCCTCATAGGGCAGATTAGCATAGAAATAAGCAAGGCCTATGCGCGCGTTCAGGTGAGAATCGGCAGGCTTAACCTTGCGGGCCCTTTCATACCATTCCGATGACCGCAAATACTGCTTTGCCTGAAAAAAGACTTGGCCCTGCCGGCAAAACTCCGCAAAGGCACTGTCAGCGGCAGCCTGCTGCCTCATATGCTTTTTATGCACAGTAAAAGCAGCCACAGAGACAACCAGTACGCCTGCAACCATCAACCAGATGAGTTTAGAGTGCTTTTGGCCAAAATTATTTGGCGCGTTATAAGTCTGGACAACAACGGGAGGACGCACCGCAGAATTAGATTGAATTAATTGAACTTTAGCCACTATAGCGCAGAAACCGGTCTTCAGCAATAACCAGCCCTTTGGCCCCCACACCTTACATAAGCAAACGGTATTATTAATTAATGGTTTAATAGTAGCCCATAAATCCCGGGCACATTCCCACAGTGCTGATATCCCTGGAACATCAGGCTCCCCCGCCAAATCGCGCTTAAACTTTGCAAAGTCCTCGTCCATATCGCTATCTGCTCCGGAAGAGGCCCCGACCGCGGGAGCCTCTGCACCTGCAGCCGACTGGCATTCCAATGCAAGCAGAGCTTTCAAAAACTCACCGGCAGAAGAGAACCTGGATTTAGGATATTCCGCAGTGGCCGTTTTAATAATCTGCAGCAATTCTTTGTCCGCTACTCCGGCGGGGGCCTGTGAAAGCGGCTGCTCTGCTAACGTCTTTTTGAAAAGCATGAAATATATGGTAGCTCCAAGCCCATAGATATCCGCTTTCTCGTCAACCGGAACATCAGTTTGCACCAACTGTTCCGGCGCCGCAAACCCAGGCGAGCCGGCAATAGTGAACGACGGGACAGCGCCGAGGATCTTGGCTATGCCCAGATCGGTAAGCTTTAACTGGTTGTCAGAGGTAAGCAGTAGGTTCTCCGGCTTGATGTCGCGGTGTATTGTTTTGCGCCCATGTATAAACATGAGAGCTTCACAGGCTTGGCGGGAAAACTTCAGCAGCTCTTCCGTTGAAATAAAAGGAGGTTTGTTTTTTGCTCCAAGATACTTATCAAGCGAGCTTGGGACATATTCTAGCTCGAGATAGAAACCCGTACCGGAGCCGGTCTCAAACTCTCCGGCGCTGAAAATTCTTACGATATTGGGGTGAACAAGCCCTTCAAGAAGGGAGGCCTCTTGGCGGAAGCGGGCGACCACATCGGCATCCCCGCTCCATTTAGGGAGCAGGACTTTAATGGCCCGGGTTGTGCCTAGGAACTTATGGCGGGCGCGATAGACGACGGCAAATGCGCCCCTGGCAAGCTCCATTTCGATGAAGCAACTGCCCACAAGGGTGCCGGCTGATAGCCGCATATCGCCAGAAGCTTCCACGATAGTCTCCCTCCTGTGTTTAAGCGTTCAAGCCTCTAATCCACGACAAAAGCCACTTTGCACTTGTCCAGGAAATTCCCAAGGGCGTCGGCGTGTCTAATCTCCGCCGCGATCTCGGTGGTTACAATAAGATCCACATTTTTACGCGCCACCGTTGCCTTAACTACTAAGGGATTTTTTCCTACGCGGCCGGCCAAGGTCCTGGCCTTTTCCAATGATTTGGCGTAATCCGCCAGACCGTTCCTTTGGACATAATCGGTAGTAACTGTGGATACGCCGTAAACAACCCTGCCGTCTTCTATCAGTACTTTAGGGGCCATGGCCGGCACAACACTAAGGCCGCGGGCGTCAATAATCAGGCCGGTATATTTTTCAGCTGGCGCCGTCGCCTTGGCTGGCGCGGCCTCGTAAAGAGGGAACTTAGCCTCTTCGCGCTGGATGAGCGGCGCGACAATATGGTTCAGCCCTGTTTCCCCGTTTATCAACACCTCAAGCGTAACAAAATACAGTTCTGAGCCGTCCGGCATCCGCAGCATCGTGGGTTCCTCTGTTTCGCGGGCGCCCAGGACAAATTCGTTAAGCGCCAGGTCAAGGGCATGATTTCTCATACGTTCGTTGATTAGGGTGGTTTCAGAAGTTACCTTCACATTGCCTATGGCCTTGGCTAGCTCTATGTAGGCGAGTTTGCGGGCCTCGGTTACGCCCCATACCTTGCGCTGGGCCTGATTTTTGCATTTGCGCGAATCAGGCACCCCGACAGCTTTCACGGTAACACGCCCGTCTTCCCAGGGGGTGAGAAGCTCAAAGCCCTGCGGCAAGGGCCCTGGGAAAGATTTTGCCGGCGTGCTAGAAGCGGAAATCCCATCTGAGGATTTCCAGAACATGGTCTTGAAAGTATAAAGTATGAGCCCGGCACAGACCAGAACAAGAACGTAAAATATAATTTTTCTCATAATATTCCCCCTTCTGGGATTAAGCTAAATAATAAAAATAACGTTCCCTTTCTTTAAAAAACCCGCGCGCGCATCCTCGGACAGCACGCGTTGCGCTTCTGCAGCGGGTATAGCTACGGTTTCAGGCGACTTTTCTATTACAGACGCAGCCTTTATAACGAGCGGATTTGCGCCGACCCTATCCGCGGACTTGCGCGCATCCTCCTCCGAAAGAGAGTATTTAACCATCTCCCCTCTCGCAAGGCGGTCCTCGCTGATTACATCCGCGCTGTACACGACCTGGCCGCTGCCTGAAACTATCTTCACGGTCAGCCCTGTTTTAAAAGAGGTCAAACCGCGCACGTCGACTATAAGCCCGGTATGAGCCTTTTTCGCCGGAACAGGTACTATCTCCATGCTTACTCCAGGCTCAAGGCTTGCAGCAGGCTCAAGATCGGGCACAGCGGCCGCTGATTCTTTTATAACCTGCTTTACCGCCGGGATGGAAAAAGTCTTTGCAGCTATGCTGTCGCTGCCTTTAAGCCGCACTCCCCGGACGCAGGTAGCCAAAGCGGAACCATCCTCCAGAACATCAACCTTTCTTTTGAGCGCGCGCGAACCTTTTACATAGGCTTCGACTTTTTCTTTGGCAGTTGCATCACGTTTAAAAAGGTCCCTGTAACTGACATTGGAGGTTATACTTACGCCGCCGATAATTTCCGCAAGTTTCTCATAGGCCAGGTCGCATGCGGTAATGTCGGCCTGCTTCATAGCGTCGCCCTGGTTTATCGCCTTGTCCGGATCTGAGGCTCCCACGGCAGTCACCTCAAGGAAGCCTCCGTTCCAATCTATTTTATATTGCGATGAACCTTCCGCGGAAGTTTCCTGCGCAGAAGCGATTGACAAGGCACAGCACAAAACCGCCGCACTAACTACTGAAACCCGCAAGAATTCTTTTCTCATAGCGCCCCCTCATTTCTTGTCTTTGTTTTTATTCTTCTCAAGCCACTTAGCAATATCTCCCGATTTCAAGCGCCAGGCAACGCTAATCCGTATTTTACCCCAAAACCCCTAGCTGGCTTCTTTTTATCTTAGCTGTCGCCAGGATCCATCCCCGGATTGAACCCATGAGCCTTTCTGACTGAGTTCTATGAAGGCGGAACCATACAACCGCGCCAACTCCTGGCCTATAAGGTCTTCCGGCTTTCGCAACTTCCGGCTTAATTGTGCTGCATGCAACCGAATGATGGC
>Ga0209212_1001310_pt1 | contig 41688 bp, 33 predicted proteins | sample RifGroC2_FD_183996 | JGI IMG/M metagenome (GOLD analysis project Ga0209212, IMG submission 183996) | Groundwater microbial communities from Rifle, Colorado, USA - Groundwater C2 (SPAdes) (version 2) | ecosystem: Environmental > Aquatic > Deep subsurface > Groundwater | place: Rifle, Colorado... | reverse complement strand
CATCGTCCGGGAAAAACAATGAAGACGATCATCTGAGATTTGAAAATCTGTAGTACCTAAATGAGGCATTGTTCCTTTGTAAGTAGCTTATTCTACACATAAATATTTTTGAGATCATGAACTTGGGGTAAATCCAGCCGGGGGGAAGTCCCTCGGCCAGGTTGTGTGAAATACCGTCGCCGGCAATCAGGCGGCGAGCCTGCGCTTTGAGGAGGATATCTTCCCTCTTTAATCCCTGGGGTATCCGGAACCATTCAGCCGCTCGATGCCCCCATTTATTTTATGATGGAAGCCAGCTTATCCACTGATAGAGCCTTTACCCCGCTCTTCAAAGCCGTAGTCGGAAAATTTTCCTTACTCTCACGATGGACAAGATACTTGGCGATTGTGTATTGCGTATTCGTTCCGGCAAGACGTTCAAGGGGTTTCGCCATCGTGGGAGTGACTGTTCGGGATGCCTTTGCTTCAATGAACAGCAGTTGCTGATCGCCGGCTGGGACAATGAAATCGACCTCCAATCCCTGCTGATCCCGGAAGTAGTAAAGTGCCTTTAGTTTCCCCGTGCCCGTCTGACGTTTGATAATCTCGGCGGCCACAAACCCCTCAAAAATGGGTCCGAGAAAGGGCGATTGATTCAACATCCTTTCCGATTCAATGCCCAACAGGTGACAGACGAGACCGGAATCCACGAAGTACAGCTTTGGCGACTTGATCAGCCTTTTCCCAAAGTTCTCAAAAAAAGGCGGGACAAGGATAATCTGGCCCGTTATCTCTAAGATACTCAGCCATTCCGAGATCGTCGGCACCGAGACCCCCAGCGGAGCAGCCAGATCCGTGCGGTTCAGGATCTGTCCGCAACGGCTCACCACAAGGGACAAGAAGCGGCGGAAGGTCGCCAGGTCGCGGATGGCGCTCACGGACCGGACATCCCGTTCGAGATAGGTCTGCACATAAGAGCGAAACCAGATCGAACCGGCGGAAGGGCGAGCCAGAACTTCCGGAAATCCTCCTTTGAGTAAAGTTACTTTCGGGGTCTCTTGCTGGGAAAGAGGCATCAGGTTAAACAGGGCGGCCCGGCCCGCCAACGATTCCGTGACGCCCCTCATCAGCGGCGCCTCCTGGGAGCCGGTCAGAAACCAAAGCCCCTTTTTGTCGGGAGAGCGGTCAATGCGCGTCCGCACATAGCCCAATAGTTCAGGAACATTCTGGATCTCATCCAGGATCGCCGGGCAACGCACCTCTTCCAAAAACGAGCGCGGATCGGCCCGAAGCCGTGATATGATATCGGGATCTTCGAGGAGATAATATTCCGCCGCCGGGAAAAGCTTTCGGAGAAGCGTCGTCTTTCCCGCGCGGCGAGGTCCGGTAAGAATGACGGCGGAAAAGCCTCTGGAAGCTTTTTTCAGCTCTGTTTCGATCAACCGAGGGATGTATTTCATAATGAGAATTATAAACCATTACTTTAGAATACTCAAGACAAAAACATCATGCCGCGCCATCGGGGCGTTCCGGAAAAGTTCCGCCTGATTGTCGATGGTGAACTCCAGTGCGGGATTGTGCCTGATTCTTTCCCGATTTGATCGTCCCGGCGGTTGTTTCACGAAGCGTCCGCCACAGACGGATTACACTGGATCTCGTTTGATGCAAGTCTTTCAGATCCTTTCAAGTTGGAAGCCTTTTTCTCGAAATAACCTCAGACAGGCATCCGCAACCTCGTCGTCGTAACAGAGCCCTCTGTTCTTCTCTATCTCTTCCAGGGCCACATCGATGCCCAGGCCGGGACGATAGGGCCGGTACGATGCCATGGCTTCCACGACGTCGGCCACGGCAATGATCCGCGCCTCAATGAGAATCTCGTCCCTTTCTAGCCCCTGCGGATATCCGGAGCCGTTGATCCGTTCATGATGCTGATAGGCGATTTTCGCAACGGGGTATGGAAATTCTATCGTTCCCAGTATCCGGTAACCGACTTCGGCGTGAGTTTTTATCAGATCGAATTCGATATGGCTCAGTTGGGTCGGCTTACTGAGAATTTCCGCCGGGACTTTCATCTTTCCTATATCATGGATCATTCCCGCCATCCGGATGCCGCTGATCTGCTCTTCGGAAAGGTTCAGATCTCGAGCGATCGCCACGGACAAGTTGGCAACCCTCTCCTGGTGACCGGCGGTATACGGATCTCTCTCTTCAACAATCATAGCCATCGCCCGGATCGTATCGTCGATGCCACGCTTCAACTTTCCAACGGTCTCGCTGATTTTTTCATCGGCGCGGCGCTGTTCTGTGATATCGTCGATGGAGAACACCACCTCGTTGATATTGCCCTTTTCGTCAGAGATCGGAGCACCGTTGATTGAAAGATATATGCGTCGCCCGTCGGGGGAAGTGATGGCATGTCGTATCCCATAGACGGGATTACCGGAGGAGGTCACCATTGCAAAAGGGAGCTGCTCAATGGGGAAAGGATTTCCATCGAAGTCCGTGATCAGCCACTCGGGAGAATCGTAGGTGAGCCCGGTAATTTTATCGAGGGAGAGACCCAGGATTTCCTCGGCCCGCTTGTTGGCGAAGACGATCCTGCCGTCACGATCGGCCACGGTGATGCCCGCCGGGCTGGTTCTCATGATGCGGTCCACCATGCTGCGCTCCCGGAGCAGCCATTCCTCTGTCTCTTTCCGTTCGGTTATGTCCCGCGCCACGCAAATGACCGCCGCGGCCCTGCCGTCGTGAAGCATGGGGGCGGCGCTGGCCTCGCAGAATCTCCGCGTCCCGTTTTTGGCTATGAACTCATACACCTTTGCCGGGATTCTGTTGCCCGCCAACACGTGACGGATATCGGAATAGGCATCTTCCAGATGATCCACAGCCAGAACTTGGAGCTCGTGAATAGGCTTGCCGATCAGTTCCTCCGGCCTGTATCCCAAAACCTTTTCGACGGAAGGGGATATGCTGAGTAACTTCAGCTCCAAATCGATCGAAAAGATCATGTCCGTCACGTTCTCGAAGTGCAGGCGGTATTTCTCCTCGCTTTCCCGGAGCGCCTCCACGGAGCGCCTCCGGGCGACCGCAATGCCGATACTGGCGCCGATACCCTCGAGAAAACGGATCATGCCAGGGGTAAATAAATTCTGCCGCGTATCGTTCAACTGCAGAAGACCAATGATCTCCTCCCCCGATCGCAGGGGGATCAGCGCCAGGGACTCGTACCCCTCTGCATTGCAGCGGTTTCTTATGCGGCCCTGATACTCCTTCTCGGATTTCTCAGCCAGATGTTGCGTCGTGGTGTTCGTCCAGAAGCTTCCGGCCTCCGTGAAAAAAGGCAGGGCGGGATCCGTCCGGCCGCGCAGGACGTTACCGCATCTTCCATCGAGATATGGATTCCCCTTTGAATCACGGATGATTTCACCGGCGGCGTCGCGCGCGCAAAGGTAATTCTCGGCTTCCAGGAAAGGGTCGGGAAAACCGTTGGTCACATAGTAAGGGTAATCTTCTCCTTCCCGCAGCCGTATCCCGACGGCCTCGATGCCCGTGTTTTCCTTCAACATGTGAAGAATGTCGCTGATCAGCTTTATGATGTTGTTCGGGCGGTTCAGGGTCTCGAGGATTTCCTTGGTCAGTTTCAGTTGCAACTCTGAACTTTTACGCTCGGTGATATCTTCGCTCATTCCTTCGTAATAGAGCAAAACGCCATTTTCATCCCGAACGGCGTACCCTGTGACCGAGATCCATGCCTGCGAGCCGTCTTTGCGGCGAGCCCGGTATACAAAGTTTCGGACCTCCCCCTTGGCGTCCATCAGGCGATTAAATTCGACGCCACGGTCGGGATCGACGTAGACCTGACGGACAAAGTCGGTGACGTTCTCCATGAGGTCTTCGGGGGTGTTATAACCGAAGATGCGGGCGAAAGAGGGATTGGCGGTGATGAGCCGTCCGTCCGGTGATCGCTGGAAAATTCCCTCGATCGCGTTTTCGAAGATGGAACGGTAATTCTCCTCGGCCTTGCGGATCTGGATATACAACGCCGTGTTTTCCAAGATGGGAGAAATGATGCTCACCAGAATGCTCAGCGCCTTCAACTGTCCTAACGTGAATTGGCGGTGGCTCTTTGTGATGTTGACATTCAAAACACCTACAAGGTTGCCTTGGGAGAGCATCGGTATGGAGACGGCAATATGAATATCGTTGCGCGGCCGGATCGGCGCCATGCGCGGATCACAAACTTCTCCCTTAAATACGACGGACTCACGGTTGCGGGCTACCCAGCCGGCAATACCCTGGTCGATCGGCGCTTGCTCCCCGAGATTTTCCAGACGCCCGCCGCGAACGACGGCAACATAAAGTTCTCTGCCGCTTTTTGTCGGCAACATGATGGAAACCTCATCGGCGTTGCACTGCTGAAGCGCGGTGTCTGCGATCTTGTTCAAGATCGAATTCAGATCGGAGGAGAAGGAGATGGCCTTTCCCAGTTCGTGAATGGCCATGGTCTCCTTGAGTTGCATGTTTTCCTGCCGCAGATTGCGCACCTGCATCGCGCGGGAGAGTAATGGCAGAAGGTTCTTGAGCTTGAACGGTTTCAGGATGTAATCGAAGGCGCCGGTCTTCATCGCCTCCACGGCGGTCTGCACCGTGCCGTGTCCCGTCATGATGATGCCGATGAGATTGGGGTCGATCTCGAGACCGGCCCGGATCAGCTCAATCCCGTCCATCCCGGGCATCATCAGATCGGTCAACAGCAGATCGAATTCCCGCTCCTTGAGAACCGCAAGGGCTTCGCCGCCCGTCAGAAATCCCGCCGTTTCGTATCCCTGGCCTACCAGCATCTCGCAAAGGGCGCTCATCAGTTCGGCTTCATCGTCCACGACGATGATGCGGCCTATTTTGTAGTTGGAGTCCTTTTGAACGATATTTTTCATGATCTGCCTTCCCCGTTCACGTATCCGTTAAACCGACGGAATTGTCCGAATCCGTTGATGACAGGGTGAGAAGATTACCATTTACAATTGGGTACCTTCAAGTTTAAAACCTTTTTCCCGGAATAATCTTAGACAGGCATCTGCGACAGTATTGTCGTAAAAGATTCCTCTGTTATTCTCGATTTCTTCCAGAGCCCGATCAATGCCTAAGCCGGGACGATAAGGTCGGTGAGATGCCATGGCTTCCACCACGTCGGCAACGGAAAGAATTCGGGCCTCAATGCAGATTTCTTCCCCCTTCAGATTCCTTGGATAACCGGAGCCGTCCATCCGCTCATGGTGCTCATAGACAATTTCCGCCAGCGGCCAGGATGATTCCACATCCTTCAGAATCTCATACCCTCTTCTGGCGTGTTCTTTGATCAACGAAAATTCGAGTTCCGACAGCTTGGTGGGCTTGGATAATATCTCTGCGGGAACGGCCATTTTCCCGATGTCATGGATGGCGCCCGACATCCGGATGGCATCGATTTTATCCTGGGGGAGTTCCATCTCTACGGCAATTGCGCGGGCCAGGTTTGAGGATCGGACCTGGTGACCGGCGGTGTAAGGATCTCTCGTTTCCACAGCGGACACCATGACCTGAATAGTCGCGCCAACCGCCTTTCGGAGACTCTCGAGGGTATCTTGGAGTTGTTCCTCGGCCTGCTTGCGCTCGGTGATATCACGGAATGTAAGAACGGAGCCGAGCAGCCGGTCTCCTTCGCAGATGGGCGTGAGGGAGAATTCCACCGGGAAACCGGTCCCGTCTTTCTTCCAGAATAGATCTTCCTGGTTATGACGAACCACCCCCTCCCTGCAGGCTGCATAGATGGTGCATGCTTCCTCGTGATAGTGGGAGCCATCGATTTTGGTATGGTGCCAGAGGGAATGGCTGTGCAAGCCTATCATTTCGGAGCTTTCATACCCCAGCATTCCAGCGGCGGCCGGATTGACAAAAGTATGGTTGCCGGCCAAATCCAACCCTACAATCCCCTCGCCGGCGGAATTCAGGATCAATTCATTTTGGCGCTTGAGCTGGGTGACAGTCCTGTGTTCGCGGACCAGTTGGGCACTGTGGACGGCGCTTTCCAGCACAGACGGAATTTTGTAAAGGTAGCCGGGACTTTTGACCACATAGTCCGTAGTGCCAAGTTTCAGGGCCTGCACCGCCACCTCTTCATCGCCCTGGCCGGTGATCAGGATAATGGGCAGGTCCGACTTACGCACCTGTCGCAGTTCCTTCAGGATTTCCAGCGCATTCATCCCCGGGAGGCGATAGTCGAGAAGGATCGCGTCACAGGAATGTTCATGGTGTTGATCGGAGATAAGCTGGAGCACATCGGGGGCATTGCTTACCGCCTCCAGCGAGATATGGGGGGCAAAATTGGTCAGATGCCGCTTGGTCAGATCAACGTCCGAGGCGTTGGGTTCGGCATAGAGCACCCGCAAGGGCTGAGAGGAGCGGATGGACGCTTCGCGATAGCACTCCAGCGCCTTTTGGAGGATCAGCGGCAGATGGTCGCGATACCCGTCGCGCTTGACCACGTAATCCTGGGCGCCGGCCTTGAGTGCGGCCACCGCAGTCTCTTCATCGCCCTGGCCGGTGATGATGACGACCGCCACTAGGAGACCGCGTCCGCGTATATGGGTGAGTATAGCCAGACCGTCACCGTCGGGAAGGCGCATATCCGAAAGCACCAGATCGTAATCGCGTTTATTTTCCAGGGCGGACAAGGCGTCGCGCTGGGTCGTGACCGTGTCCATGATGAAATCGGGGGCGGATTTCTTCAGTTCGCGGCGCGTCAGGTCGCTATCAAGCCTATTGTCTTCTACATAGAGGATTTTCATGCTTCACCTCGCAGGGGCGTGTTGACGGCAAGCCAGTAGATCTCGATATGCCCGGCCACTTCGAGGAATTTATCAAAATCCACCGGCTTGGTGATGTAGGAATTGGCGCCCAACTTATAGGCGGCCTCAATATCCCGATCCTCGTTGGAAGAAGTTAAAACTACCACCGGAATGGTTTGGAATTGAGGGTGGGATTTAAGCTGCCGCAGGACCTCCATCCCGTCCACCTTGGGAAGTTTGAGATCCAGCAGGATGATGATCGGCAAGGGAGCGCCCGCCTCCCAGCGGGGCAACCAGGCCAGCGCCGCCTCCCCGTCCTTGGCTACCTCGATGGGGTTGGCCAGCTTGCGCCGGACAAACGCGCGTCTGGTCAGGTCAATGTCCATGGGGTTGTCCTCCACGAGAAGGATAGGTCTGGTGATGTCATTATATGTATTCATTTTGGTACCTCCAGATAAAAAACAGCTCCTTTACCGGGGGCACTTTCCGTCCAGACCCGGCCGCCCATGCGCTCCATCGCCTTCTGCACGATGGCCATGCCGATACCCGTCCCGGGGTAGTCTTCCGCCGGGTGGAGACGTTGAAAGATCTCAAAGATGCGGTCGTGGTAGCGCATGTCGAAGCCGATGCCGTTGTCCCGCACCCACAGTATACAGTATTTTTCCTTCTCCTGCCCGCCTATTTCAATATGCGGATCGGGGATCTTGCCGGTGAATTTGAGCGCATTGTCCAGCAGGTTGCGCAGAACCTGGGCCAGCCCTTCGGGGTCGGCCCTGACCACGACATCGGGCATGTTCACGGTAATGCTCACATTACGCGTATTGATATCCTCAGTTCGTTCGGCAAGCAGGGTCTGCACCAACCCGAGCGGATGCACCTTGTTTGAGGCCAATGAACGGCGTTCCATTCGAGAATAGGCCAGCAGATCTTCGATCAGTTGCCGCATCTGGTCGGCCGCGTGCCGGATGGTCTTCAAAAAGGTGCGCCCTTCTTCGTCTAGGCTCTCGTAGTAGTCTTCCAGAAGCAGGCGGCTGTAGCCGTCGATGCCCCGCAGAGGGGCTTTCAGGTCGTGCGAGACCGAGTAGGTGAACGTCTCCATCTGGCGGTTCCGCTCCGCCAGATCTGCGGTGCGCGCGGCGACCCGCTGTTCCAGTTCGGTGTTCAGTTGACGGATTTCCTCTTCGGCCCGCTTGCGCTCGGTGATGTCCTCAATTTGAGTGATGAAATGGAGCGGCTCGCCAGAGGAATCTCTGAAAAGCGCAGAAGTGACGTGCGCCCAGATCGGTTCACCTGTTTTTTTCAGGTATCTTTTTTCAAAAGCGGCGCTTGGCGTTTCACCACTGAGCATCCGATGGATCGCCTCTGTGCCAATCGCACGGTCTTCGGGGAACGTGATATCGTTAAAAGGGGTTCCCTGAAGGTCTTCCTTTGTTCGACCAAGCATGTCGCTCATGGTTTGATTCACTTGCAGAAGCCTTCCATCCAATCCGGTTAAGCACATCCCGCCGGCGGAATACTCAAACGCCGTTCTGAACCGTTCCTCGCTTTCACGCAGCGCCGCCGCGCGCTCGGAGATGTCTGCCGCCATCCGGTTAAACGCGCGCGCCAAATCACCCAGTTCGTCGCGGGAGGTTTCCGGCAGGCGCACGTCCAACTCGCCGCGACCAAAGCGCGTGGCGCCGGCTTGCAGCGCGAGAATCGAACGCGTGCCGATACGCGCCATCCCGGCAGCTAGCGCCGACGCAACCAGCAGCGCCAGGGCGCCGAAGATGGCAAGCGTCTGACCGAAGGCGCGCGACGGGGCGAACGCCTCGGCTTGATCGATCTTGACAATCAGGCAAAGCCGGCGTTCGGGCATCCAACGATAAACGGCAATCACAGGCACGCCGCGATAATCGTCGGCGAGCATCGTTCCATTCTGTCCGGCCAGGCAGCGCCTGACCGGCTCCGTGTGTATGCCGCGCCGGAGCACCGCCGGGTCGGTCATAGCGCGCGGTTGCGTAACGAGCAAGTTTGATGTGTTTACCAGGAACGCGTCGTCGCTTTGATGGGTGCCGGTGCGCCGGCTGATGATGGCGTTGATGGTGTCCAGGTTCGCATGTCCGGCCAGCACCCCCAGCAAGCGACCATCCGCCGACCGGAGCGGCGCGGCAACAGTCATCGCCGGTCCTTGTAACCCGAGCGAGTTATACGGATTCTCGGCAAAGGGACCGTTCTTGCCGTTTACAAAGTAGGCGCGGTCTTCCCTGAATGTTCCTTCTTCACGCGGATCGGTCGCGGCGAGCACCTTGCCGCTTTCCGGGTCCATCACAAACAGCATGAGGAATTCCTTCCCCGGTCCGGTGCGCGGCTTGAGGTCTCTAACCAGGTGATCGCGCGCGGCGCGCGCCTTGGGAGAATCGGGGGCGGCGGTGAGGTCTGCCAGATCGTCGAGCACGCGAGGCAAACCCGCCGGCACGGCAATATCCATCAAGCGCTCTTTGATCCAGTCGTCCAGCGCGGCTTGCTTTTCGTTTACCACTGAAAGTAAATCGGCGGTGGTTGCTGCTTGCAGTGCGTCACGCCCGCTGTTGTATGCAAACATGCCTGCACCCATTAAAAGTATGGCAGCGAAGAGAACGAAAACCAAAGTTACTTGCAGTGTTATGCTCAGGCGTGGTTTCACTTTCTGTAAATCTCCTTTAAAAACTGCATCGTATACACCTGCGTCACATCCAGCGGCCTGGTCAGTACGCGCTGCTCGCGCAAGGTCTTTTCCATTCCCACCCACATCTGCGGTTTCATCCAGCCGATGTGGTCTTCGCCTGTGTTGACGAGCGGCAGACTGGCCGTCATCTTTGCGATTTCGAGCGCGGCATCGGTCTTGGGGTTGTACTTGACTACCATTGGCCCGATGGTGGTCGGATTCTCAACGGCGTAGGTCCACCCCTTGAGCGTGGCGCGCAGGAATCGCTGCACCAGATCCGGGTTTTGGGCGATCAGATCGTCCGTGGCGAAGAGGGTATCGGCGTAAAGATGCACACCGTAGTTATCTGGATAGATGATGTTGACCTGGTAGCCGGCTTGCTGCACAGTGAGCGCCAAGCCATTGAGGTACGCCCCCCACACCGGGACCTGACCAGAAGCAAAAAGCTTCAAATCGGAGGGCAGGGCCACTTCATTGTACTGGTCAGGGCGGATGCCGATACGCGACGTAACGGCGTGCAAGGTCGGGACATGAGCGGGGACCACACGGACGGTCTTCCCAACGAAATCTTGAGGACGGGCGATGCCTGAATCCGCCAGGGCGATAAAGACAAGCGGGCTGCGGCGGTAGATGGCAGCAATGGCGCGCAGCGGCTTTCCTTCGGCCCGCGCCAGGATCAACTCGTCTGCGCCGGCGACGCCGATTTGCGCCGCACCCTTGAGCACCAATGTCGGCGAGTCAACCTCCGGACCGCCAGGAATGAGAGTGGCAGCCAGTCCCTCGGCAGCGTAATAGCCGTTCTGATCGGCGGCGTAAAATCCGGCGAACTGGGCGTCGTGCGTCCAGCGTAGTTGAACGGTGACGGATGTGAGTGCGCGTGGTGGCTTCTCCGACGACGTGCAGGCGGAAAGCGCAAACGTCGCGAGAAGCAGCAACAACACTCTCTTGCCGGAGGTACGCGAAAAGCACGCTATTTTATTCATCTTTAAGTTTTCCTTTTAATGAGTTTCTGACAGGCGCTGACAACATCCGGGTCGTACAGAGACCCGCTGCGATTTGCTATGACCGCCAACGCCTCGTCCATGGGCAGGGCATTTCTGTAGCTCCGGTGGACCGTCAAATCTTCGACGGCATCGGCAACGGCCAGAATCCTGGCTTTGATAAGAATGTCCGCCCCCTTGATCCCTCGCGGGAATCCGGAGCCGTCGTAACGCTCGCGATGCTGAAGCACGATGTCGGCAATCGGCCAGGGGAATTCGATCTTCTTCAGAATGTCATGTCCGGCTTGGGGATAGCCTTGATACATGACCAGCTTGACCCCAACCAAGTTGTCGATATCCTGAAGCAATTCGATGGGGATATCCATAAGGCCGATATCGTAAACGGCGGCCGCCAGCTCGATCCCCTGGACCTGAAAATCGGTCAATCCCATCTCCCGGGCGATCGCAGAGGCCAAGGCCGCTACACGCTGGTGGTGGCCGGGGGCATAGGGACCCTTCCTCTCTGCCATTTCCGAAATGACATCGATGGCCCCCCGCAGGTTTCTTTCCAGCTTGGCATGGCTTTCCCGAAGATCCGCCTCCATCCTCTCGCGCCTGGCGATGTCAGCCTTCAGTTGTTCGGCGATAAGCTTCAGTTCAATGGTTTTCTGGTAAATCTCTATAAACACCGACACTTTTGTCTTGAGAATCTCCGGCATAACGGGCTTAAACATAAAGTCTACCACACCGCCAAGATTGTATGCCGTCAGCACCTGCTGATCGTCCTTTTCAAAGGCCGTCAGGAAAATGAGGGGGGTATTTTTTGTCCTGGCGTTTAGTCTTATCATGGCAGCGGTCTGGATCCCATCCATCTCGGGCATCTTCACGTCAAGCAGGATGAGGGCAAAATCTTCCCGAAGTATGCATCTTAACGCCGCTCGGCCTGAGTCTGCCTTGACGATCTCTATCCCGGGATCTGCAAGGATGGCCTCCGTGGCAATCAGATTTTGTTCGTTATCGTCAACAATAAGAATCCTTGGTATTTCCCTCTCAGCCATAGCAGCCCCTTTCACTTTGGCGCCTCCAGAAAAAAACAGCTCCTTTGCCGGGAACGCTTTCCGCCCAGACCTGGCCGCCCATGCGCTGCATCGCCTTCTGCACGATGGCCATGCCGATGCCCGTCCCGGGTAGTCTTCCGCCGCGTGTAGGCGTTGAAATATCTCAAAGATATGGATGTCCCCAAATTAAGTTAACAGCCAGTTGGCTATCGGTTGTATATGAATGGTCTCGTTGTCTGATCGAAGGGAATCTTCTCCGGTTGCTGTTATACACAGCGCAATAAATAATTGCGCATTAATAAGCGATATGATACACTGTATTCATGAAACCATTAACCATAGCCGATGCGTCAACGATTGTTCTTGGATTGCAGGATGAAATTCGTCGCTCAGAAGAAGCCCGGTACGACCATCGCCTCCATGGCGTATTATTGGTGGCCCAAGGGATGAGCTGCCCGGAGGTCAGCCGTCTCTTGGGGGACTCGCCGCGAACGGTGGAGTACTGGGTTCGCCGCTTCGAAGAAAGGGGTTTAGCCGGCTTGGTGGAAGGAGAGCGTTCCGGCCGCCCCCGGCGTCTGAATGATAAGCAGTTGGAGGAAATCAAGTCGGTGCTGCGGCAGCCGCCAGAGTCTGTAGGAATCGCGAGCGGTCTCTGGGATGGCAAAGGGCTGGCCGCCTTCATTAAGCAGCAGTATGGGGTGACTTTAAGGGTTCGCCAGTGCCAATACATGTTTAAATCCTTTGGCTTTCGTCGGCGCAAACCACGCCCTCTGATCGCCCGGGCCGACCCTGAACTTCAGGAGGCATATAAAAAAACTCCGGAGGGTCGCAGCCGATCCCGAAATCGATCTGTGGTCGACCGATGAAGTCCATTTTCAGCAATATGGGTCGCGTTGTCTGATGTGGGTCCCTCCGGAGGAAAAGGACCCTGTATTGTTGCACCATCCCACTCGTAAGAGCGTGGGCTATTTCGGAGCTGTCCGTATGCGCGATGGAAAACTGGTTTTCCAGAGAGAGGAGGAGATGTTTAACGCTTTGACGTTCCACGTGTTTCTCAAACGTCTCCGACAGGCCAGTTCTCGAAGCGGGCGGCGTGTCGTTGTCATTATAGACAATGCCAGATACCATCATGCCAAACTCCATGCTGACTGGAGAAACCAACAAACGCCTAACTTCATGCTGGATTTTCTACCTCCATACAGCCCTGATCTTAATCCGATTGAGCGGTTATGGAAATTGACTCGTAAACTCTGCCTGCACAACCGATACTTTCCCCCTCCCCATCATCCCCTACCGCCAGGAGAGGGGAAACGTGACTAATTCCCTCCCGCCAGGGGAGGGGAAATTTACTTTTACGAGGGCGTCAAAATTGGTGATGACCGTTATGTAATGATCTGTTAACGGCTGAATTCCGGGATGAAAGTCTCCCACAGGTTTATGCTAACGTATCCAGTTATGACTTGTCTGTAGGGGAATCCTGATTTTTTTGTAGGGATATCCTTACAAGGAAAGGACTTCAAACAATTGTGAAAATATCGAATCAGTTTAATGTGCGACGTTACAACTAGACATAAAAATTTCTTGACTCCACTTTAATCTCCCCGTATCATAACGCCGTCCTAAGCAAGGAGATTTGATAACCATGCCATGCATCACTCTTAAAGAAACGATTACAAAGAAAATCGAAATCCCTATAGAATCTGTCATTGAGATGGTGGAAAGCCTGAATGAAGAAGAGCGAATGGAAGTCATGAGACGGCTGCAAACACGAAATCTTTCTTTCAAGGCATTTAATAAGGATTCCGTTGATAATATATTAAGGGATTTTGCCGAAACGAACTCATACGAAGAAGATTTCTTAGCTGACCTTGAAGAAGGTTTGAAAAAATCTTCCCCATACAAATAAATGCCGGCCATTTCTGAACTTCGCAAAGACATCGCAGAATACCTCAAAAAACATGGCCTTTTGAAAAAATGGTATAAGGCAAAATTCCTATTCGAAAGCAATCCGCACCATCCTTCCCTGAATACAGAACTACTTGAACCGCATCAGCGTGGCATTTACTCCTTCCGACTCGATAAAAGATACCGTGCACTGTTTTTGTGCCTGTCAGAGAACGACGTGGAAATTATTGCCATTACAAAGCATTATCGCAAATAAACTCCGAATTCATTACGTCGCCAGCAGTAGGAGCCACACGGTCGTCCTCCCCGGCGGGATTTCCCAGCCTACCGCCGCCGCCTTTTCCCACGCCTCCCTGACAGCGTCCCGGCTGTTGGCGATCATGTTGACGAAGACCTGTTCCAGTTTTGCATCGCGGCGGATCCGGAGGAGATCAGGCGCGAGGTATCGAAAGGTATCAAAGGAAAAGGGGGGATGCCTATTGACGTTTTTCAGTCGAGGTGATGTTCCAGGGCATAGCGGGTCAGATCCGCGTTGGTGCTCATTTTCATCTTTTCCAGGATGCGACTGCGGTAGCTGCTGACGGTCTTGTCGCTGACGCACAGAGCCGCACCGATTTCCTTGAGCGGCTTCCCGGCGGCTATCAGGCACATGATCTGGAATTCGCGGTTGGAGAGCTTCTCGTGGAGCAGGGTTTCCGAGGAATTAAGCTCCGACGCCAGCCTTTCCGCAAGCGAGGGGCTGATGTATTTCCCGCCGGAGGTGATCTTCCGTATTGCTTTGATCAGTTCCTGCGGGATGCTGTCCTTCATCAGGTAGCCAGAAGCGCCGGCTTTGAGAACCCGCAGTGCGTATAGTTCCTCCTGATGCATGCTCATGATCAGGACCGGCAGGGTTGGATGTTCGGATTTAAGCCGGCTGAGCACATCAAGCCCACTGGCGTCCGGCAGGGTAATATCCAGGACAACCGCATCGCAGGCGGTCTGGCGGATGACGCGGATCGCCTCCCTGGCAGTTTCCGCTTCGTTGACGACCTGCATGTCCTGTTCTGCGGTAATAATCTGCTTCAGGCCGCGCCGCACGACGGGATGGTCATCGACAATAATCACTCTGATCATCCGGCGTCTCCTTCCTGATCCCGATCTCTTTGTCTCTTCTTTACGGGCGAGATCTCAACCGTCACTGTTGTCCCTCTTCCCGGGGTCCCCGTCACGGTGACGCGTCCCCCGAACATCTGAGCCCGTTCTCTCATCCCCAGGAGCCCGAGTGACTCTTTGCTCAGGGTTTTCTTTTTTCCGATGCCTTTGCCGTTGTCCGCCACCTCCAGAGTGGTGGAGTCTGCATCCGCGTGCAAGCGGACACATACCTCCGTTGCTCCGGAGTGGCGGGCCACATTCGTCATCGCCTCCTGAAAGATGCGAAACAATGCCGTAGAAAGATCGGCGTCAAGGCTTATGTCTTCCACAGGCGGAAAAAATTCGCATCGGATACCGGTGCGTTTCTCGAAATCTTTGAGCTGCCATTCGAGAGCCGCAGCGAGACCGAGATCATCCAGAACGCCGGGTCTGAGTTCCATCGCGATCCTGCGCACGGTATGGATGGTTGCATCAATGGATTCAATCATCGAGTCCATGCCGGCGAGCAAAGATGTTTTGACGGTCTCATTTTTTATTTTCAAAGCGGCTCTTGTCAGCAGCGAAAAATCGATCTTCAGGCCGGTCAGGGCCCCGCCCAGTTCGTCATGAATTTCACGGGCGATCCGTGTCTGCTCCTCTTCACGCACCGTTTGCAAGCGCCCCGCGAGGGCACGCATCTGTTCACGGGAAGCCCGTAACGCCTCCTCCGCCCGCTTACGGTCGGTGATGACTTCGGTGTAGGTAATCATTCCGCCGACGGCGCCATCGGGATTGTACCAGGGCCGACATTCCCACCGGTTATAATCGATGGAACCATCCAATCGCTCAAAATAGTCTTCTTCCGCACGTTCGATTGCACCTCCGAGTACACGACGATGCACCATCTTCCATCGCTCCGGCATCTCGGGAAAGACTTCATAATGATGCTTTCCTATAATGTTTTCATCCTTGACATTGTAATCGGTTAAATATCGTTCGCTTACAAAAACATACCGGAGGCTGTCATCATATACCGCTATGGCATTGGGATCGTGCTTAATGATGAAATGCATGAGATTTTGCCATTGGAGTAGTTTAAGCTCCGCCTGCTTACGCTCGGTGATGTCTTGATAAATTACTTGAAACTGTTTTTCACCGTCCCAAAGTACTTCTTTGCGGAAGACTTGGAGATGACGGACTTCACCATCTTTCCTTACGATGCTTATGTCGTATTCGGACGGGATATAATCACCTCGTTTTCTTTTTTCCTTTCTTATCTGGAACTCTGCATAGCTCTCCGGAGTATAGCGTTTCTTTAAAGGCGTTGTTCTCAGTTCCTCAATGCTGTCGTATCCAAAAATATTTAGCGTAGCCCGGTTGGCATAAATTGTCTCACCTTCTATGGTCACGATGCGCACACCCAACGGGGAGTCGTCCAGAGAAAGGCGAAAGTTCTCTTCAGCCCGGCGCAACGCCTCCTCCGCTTGCTTGCGCTCGGTGATGTCGTAGGCAACGACAGTGGCCCGAACCGCGAGACCTGCCTGGTAGAAATATTTGGCATTGGTGGATATCCAGAATTCACGGCCGCTCTTGCTCCGGATCTTGTATTCAACGGCGGGGGGCACCGGTTTTCCGGCAGCGTAATCGGCCATCCTTTGCAGGATAAGTTTTTGGCTCTCCTCGGTCATAAGATCCAGCGGGTTTAAGGCCAGTAGCTCGTCCCGGGTATAGCCGGAGTATTCACACAGCACCTCATTGACCGAGAGGAGTCGGCCGGTGCTCAGGTCCGCTTCATAGATGGCGGCCGGCGCATATTCGACCAGTTGTCTGTAGCGGGTTTCACTTTCCTTCAGCGCCTCCTCCGCCCGTAACCGGTCCTCTTCAATGGCTATGGCGGAGGCGATGATCGTCATCAACTGCAGCTCGTCGTTTGAAGGGATTATGTCGGTCTGATAGACCACGCATAGAGAGCCAACGGCGACCTGCTTCCATTTGACAACTATGCCGAGGTAGGTTTGCAGGCCGTAGGGGAGGATGTTGGGATCGGTCCTGGCGTAGGGACTCTCCTGAAGGTTCCTCACGAGCAAGGGATGTTCCTCTCCACGTTGGATCACATCATAACAGATATGCCCATTCGGTTTATCCTCCGACTTGAAGCCGGCGGGCGCCTGCCACTGTCCGACAGAACAGAGCATGCTTTTTCCAAGGCGGTTATACAGGGCGCAGGTGGCGTTCATCAGTTCCCCGCAGACGGCGACCAGGCGATTGATGTTGTCCTCGGGGGAGACGCCGAACTGGAGGAAGCAATCTTTAAGCCGGGCCAGACGGATTTCCGCCTTCTTACGGTCGGTGATGTCAGTCGAAATGGCGCAAGTTCCGAAAGGGTGCAGGGTTTCTTTATAAACCGGAAATTTCACCGTCAAATAGGTGTGCCATCTTCCATCCTTATGTTTAACGATTTCTTCGGACTCCATCGGACCGCCGGCTTTAAGGGCCGTTTGATCATTATTCCACAGATTTTCAGCTACTTCTTTCGGAAATAGGTCAAATACGTTCTTTCCCACGAATTCATTCAGAGGGGGTGCATCCAACACCGCAAAATTACGGTTGGCTAAAATGACATTGCCATTTAAATCTTTTATGGAAATAAGGGCAGGCGAATAATCAAGAATGGTCTGCAACTTAGCGTGCTCTAAACTCAGTGCCTCCTTCGATGCACGCAGCGCGACGGCGGATCGCCTCCGCTGGATGATGTTGATCGTGAGCAGGGCGATCACTGCCGCCATAAAAACGATGACACCCAAAGCCGTTTGGATAACCACCCGATGGGTGGCATAAAACGATACCGGTTGATTGATCACCGTGCTGCCTTCGGGCAAGGCCGACAAAGGAATCCCGAAACGGTTCATGACCTTGTAGTCAAACATGAATCGCGAATGGCTCTCGAAAACAACCGGGATGGCGGACGCCTTTTCACCGGCCAATACCTTCAGGGCGATGCTGGCGGCATGAGCCCCGTGATGCCGGGCGCCGAGGAGCTTGCCCCCGACGATGCCAAAGCCGAGTCTTTGCTCGTAGGTGGAATAGATCGGAACAGGGCTGTGTTCATAAAAGAGTTTGGTGGTTTCCGATATGCCGAAGGTGCGGCCGGATTTATCGGTGATGAAACCTATTTCCAGGACGAGACTATCCTTGGGCAATCGCTCCAGCTCCTTCAACAGTTCTTCCATCGTCAGAGGATCGGTAAAGCGGAACCGAACCTTGGCGCCGAATCGGGGAACCAAAGCCTCAAGTTCCTTGCGCACCGCCAACCCGGTCGCCGTGTAGTCGTGGGGGCTGAAAATCTCACGAGTGGCGGGGTGAAGGCGGAGCATCACCGCGATCGTTCCGGCAATGTCGATGGCCTCCACGATTCCCGTCACATTGGTGCGTCCCTTTAACAGGGAGGGGGTGTAATTGTTTATTCCGCAGAAGACGATGGGCGCGTTACCGAAAAGTTCCGCCTGGTTGTCGATAGCGAATTCGAGGGCGGGGTTGTCCATCGCGATGACTACCGAGAATTTCTTGCTATGATACTTGAGGCGGAAAAGTTTTTTCAGCTCTGCAAGATGCCTCCCGTCGGGCAGGTGTTTCATATCCAGGTATTCAATGACAGGGAACCAATTTTTATCTTTCGCTCGAAACACGTCGATGATGCCGGCCTGTTCGTCGTCGGACCATGCATAACCGGGATCGTATGAGTTCAGAATGAGGATTTCCTGCAGGATATTGGCCGTGGCCTGGGCCTGCTCTGACGGGTTTACCGCCTCAGCGGCGTGCAGGAAAAGGGCAGTGAGAACCACGATGAACGAAGTCCACAGCAAGAAGGATCTTTTCATGGGTGTGGCGCCGGTCTGTTTTTTCTGCCGGCGCTCCGGCTTCGTTTGCCTTGTCATGGTTTCCCCTTCTCTCCTTACTTCCATAAAGCATCCAAGGCCAGTTCTTCGGCAAAGCGACGGAAAGGCAAGGCGTCAATACCGTCTTGAGTTTTCATCACCGGTCCGTCAGGGTAAACGACAATACGGCGCTTAAGCCCTTCGAGCCGCGCGACAGAGCGCAGTCCCTTGCACCAGTCATCCCTGAATGTGCTGCCGGACTTTGCCTCGACTGCGATAAGGTTTGCCCCCCGAATAAGCAGGAAATCCACTTCGATCTCAGACCGGCCCGACGGCGCCCAGTAATACATGTCGTCACAGATAAAACGGTAGTCCTTGTATGCACGTATCAACTGCGCCACCATCCCTTCGAACAATGCCCCCCTTTCCTCCGGCGCCGGAGGGGCGGTCGTTCGCTTCATCACGCGCGCAAGGCCGGGATCGCACCAGTACCATTTGGGCAGTTTCCGTTCCCGCACACGCAGCCTGGCCTCATAAGCGGGCAGCCGAAAACATAGAAGCGTCTCTTCAAGGATGTCGAGATACCCCGCTGCTGTCGTCCTGGCCACCCCTGCTTCGCGCGCCATGTTGCTCACGTTGATGGCTTGGCCGTGATAAAGGGCCGCCAGGGGAAGAAAACGGGCAAATCCGGGTAAATTCCTGACAAGCGCCTCTGCCTGGATCTCCTCTTTTAGGTAGAGCTGTGCATAAGAGGAAAGGGTCTCTCTTTTAGCGGTCGAGTCCCAGACGATTGGCAGCAACCCAAAGCGAAGAACCTCTTCCAGATCAAATTGGCCGCCAAGCTCTTCCGGGACAAAGGGATGCATGGATCGGTGCAATGCACGACCTGCGAGCAGGTTGACGCCGGCGTGTTTGAGCTTGCGGGCGCTCGATCCGCACAGGACAAAGCGCAACCGTTTTTCTTCGATAGAACGATGCACTTCATTCAGCAGGTTCGGCAGCCGTTGCACCTCATCCACAATCACCCACCGGCCGGCGGCAATGGAACGCAATTCGCTTGCAAAGTGACCTGGATTCGCCAGCAGCCTCTGGTAAATCTCCTCGGATAACAGGTCGATGACATAGGCATCCGGGAAATGGGCTCGGAGCCACGTACTCTTGCCGGTGCCGCGCGGCCCCAAAAGAAAGAAGCTTTGTTCGGGGGCTTTGAATATTCTGCTGAGCATCATATGGTCGCCATGTCGTCACTTTTCGTCGTAATCTGACGGCATCATATACAATAATCTCCAAATTGACAAGCGGGAACTATCCCTCCTTCTATAAAACGTGAATTTTGCGGCTCCAGATAACCACCCGATTTCGCCCCGTGTTTTTTGCCCGATACAAAGCATCGTCGCTCCTTGCCAAAAGCTTCTCCAGGGAACCCCTCTCGCCCATGCATTCAGAGAAATTCGGAATCAAGAATCGTTTGAAGGTACGAGATGAGATCCGGACAGCGCTGCACTTCGTCGAGCATATCGCCATCAGGGAAGCGCCCCAGAAAGGAGCGAGGGCCTTCCAGCGAGGGGTAGGGGCGATCGTTGAAAATGATCTTGGTGAGAGTCGTCTTGCCCGACTATCGCGGGTCTGTCAAAGTAACGATCGGGAAACTGCGCAACAGGGACCGGATAGTTTGTTCAGCATGTCGAACAATCACAATGCGATGCTACAGAAATTTATGCAATGTGTTAAACGTTTTTACAAACTGTATAAATATTTTCGTTCTTCGCGGGAATGTACTCTCGCAAAAGTCCCCAAAACCCTCCCCCTCCCCTCAATCCCCTCCCGCCAGGGGAGGGGAAACCTGACTTTTTACCAAGCCGTCATTTTTCCGGCCCGATCTTTTGCCCCTCGATCCGTTTTTCCAGACCGGCCTGCCTCTTGCGGAGCTCCGCCTCCAGCGTCTTGGATACGGTGATGTCCGTGAAGGTGATCACCACGCCGTCGATCCGGTTCTCCATCGTGCGGTAGGGCATGGTGCGCACATGAAACCACTGCCCCTTTTTTGTGGCGATCTGCTTCTCGACAAAGGCCAGGGTCCGCAGCACCTCCCGCGCATCGGCGGCAAGCTCGGGGTAGAGCAACTCCGAGGCGATGTCGGTAAAGGGCCTGCCGGCGTCGCCGGGGATCAGGTTGATGATTTTGCCCATCCGGCTGGTGAAGCGCCGGACGTTGAGCGCATCGTCCAGAAACAGCGTGGCGATGTCCGTGCTGTCGAGGAGATTCTTCATGTCGTTGTTTATCCGGGAGAGATCATCCACCTTGGCCTGCAGCTCCTGGTTGACGGTCTGCAGCTCTTCGTTCATCGACTGCATCTCCTCCTTGGAGGTGGTCAGCTCCTCGTTGGTGCTCTGGAGCTCCTCGTTTGTGGACTGCAACTCCTCGTTCATCGATTTGAGTTCCTCCTGCGAGGTCTGCATCTCTTCGCGTGTGGTCTGCAGCTCGTGGCGGGTCTGCGTGAGCTCCTGCTCGAGTTCCGCCGCCCGGGCGCCCGGGACGGAAGTCTTCCGTCCTTTCCCCGGCGCTTTGACTTCCAAGGGCGTTGCCGCATCCTTAAACACGGTCAGCACCATCCCTCGCAGAGGCTCCGGCTCGGTGACGGGCTGGATCGTGACGTCCACCGCCTGCATCTCGCCGTCGATCCTCACCTTCACGTTTCGGATGGTGATCGCGCCTGCTTGACGGATCGCCTTAGGGAAGGCGGCGCCGATCTCGTAGCGCAGCCCCTCGCGGGCCATTGCGAAGATGTTCCAGTTCGCCTTTCCGGCCGCCGGCTCCAGGTACTTGCCCGTCCGCCCGCTGATGTAGAGGATGTCCCCCTTGTCGTTCGTCAGCGCGGCTGCCGGGGCATATTGCGTCAGAAGCAGTTTATCCGCCAGGGCCTGGAGGTTGGGGGCGGGCTGCTCGGCTGTGGCCCGCGGCAGCGCCTCCGGCTTGGCGGCGAAGAAGGTGACGGGAAACTCGATCGGTTCGCTCCCGAGCACGGTGTCAAGCCGGCGGAAGATCCTCGTTTTGCCGTCCAGCGGGGCAAAAAGATCGGTAAAGGCGCCGATGGTCTCCGCACTCCCGAGAAACAGTATGCCGCCGGGGTTCAGGCTGTAATGGAAGATCGGCAGAAGCTTTTTCTGGATGGACGGATCCAGGTAAATGAGCAGGTTCCGGCAGATCAGGATGTCGAGCTTCGTAAAGGGCGGGTCCATGATGAGGTTCTGCGGGGCAAAGACCACCGACTCGCGGATCTCCTTGCCCACCCGGTAGCCGCGCTCTTCCTGAACAAAGAAGCGGTGCAGCCGCTCGGGCGAGATGTCGGCGGCGATGTTGGCCGGATAGACGCCCGTACGAGCCTTGTCGACGGCGTCCTTATCCAGGTCGGTGGCAAATACCTGGAGTAAAAAGTTTCCCGCCGGCTTCACAATACCCAGGACCTCTTTGAAAACGATGGCCAGCGAATAGGCCTCCTCCCCCGTGGAGCAGCCGGGCGTCCAGGCCCGGATCGTTCCGCCCATTGGGCGGGTTGCCAGCAGCGCCGGGAGGATCTTTTCTTTCAGTTGTTCCCAGAGCGCCGGATCGCGGAAAAAACTGGTCACGCCGATCAGAAGCTCCTTGAACAGAAGCTCCGTCTCCTGGGGGTTCTCCTGCATGAACCGGACGTAGGCCGCGATCCGGTCGATCTGATGGAGGCCCATGCGCCGCTCGATCCGGCGGTAGACGGTGCTTTTCTTGTACAGCGAGAAATCATGGCCCGTCTGCGTCCGAAGCAGGATGAAGATCTTCTCCAGGGCGCTCTGCGCCTTGCCCTCCAGGGGCAGGTCTTTCCGGTCGATAAGGGGGGTGTGTTGGAGATAGGCGATGATCCGGCCGGGCAGTTCCTCCACCGGGGCGACGACATCGGCCAGCCCAGCATCTATCGCGCTTCGCGGCATCCCGTCGAACTTTGCCGAGGAGGGCAACTGGACGAAGACCACCCCGGCTTTTTCCTTCATCGCCCGAAGTCCCAGCGTGCCGTCGGAGCCCATGCCGGAGAGGATGACGCCGATGCTCTTGTCCTGCAGGTCGTCCGCCAGGGAACGGAAGAAAAAATCGATGGGCAGCCGGAGTCCCCGGGGCGCCGTCGGCTCGAGGAGGTGGAGCACACCGTGCAGGAGCGAGAGGTCCCGGTTCGGGGGGATCACATAGACACGTTCGGGCTCGACCTTCATCCGATCCTTGATCTGGACGACCGGCATGGAGGTGGCGCGCTGGAGCAATTCCACCATGATCCCCTTGCGGGTCGGGTCCAGGTGCTGGACGACGACAAAGGCCATGCCGCTCTTTACCGGCACGTTTCCCAGGAACAGTTCCAGCGCCTCCAGGCCGCCGGCTGAGGCGCCGATGCCGACGATGGGAAAGGGGCGGTCCCCACCCTGCCGATCGACGGCCTGTGGCAACGAAGCATCTTTACGGACAGATTTCGCTGAGGGGACAGATTTGAAATCCGTCCCCTCCCCCCTGGTCTGTTTTTTCTGCCGGCGTTCCGGTTTCGCCTGGGGTTTCATGGTTCGATCTCCTCGGCTATACTCATCGCCTCGTAACGACGACCTGACCCCGCATGGGCTTTAATAATTCTCGGCCAGGATCTCGTAGTAGGACTGGGGATGCTGGCAGGCAGGGCAGAGCTTCGGGGGCTTCGTCCCTTCGAAAATGTAGCCGCAGTTGATACAATGCCACTTCGCCGTCTTTGCCTTATTGAAGACCGTTTTCTTCTCCACGTTCTTGATCAGTCTCCGGTAACGGGCTTCATGGAACTTCTCCACCTTGGAAATCTGCTCGAAGGAACGGGCCGCCTCGGCGAACCCCTCCTCCTTGGCTTCCTTGGCAAAGTTTGCATAGATGGTCGTCCATTCCATCTTCTCGCCGGCCGCCGCGGCCTCGAGGTTCTTCTTTGTCTTCCCGATCACGCCGGCGGGATAAGCCGCGGTGATCTCCACTTCGCCCCCCTGGAGGTGCTTGAAGAACACCTTGGCATGTTCCTTCTCGTTTTCCGCCGTCTCGGCAAAGATGTTCGCGATCTGCTCGTACCCTTCCTTCCGGGCCGCGCCGGCGAAATAGGTGTAGCGGTTTCGCGCCTGGGACTCCCCGGCAAAGGCGGTCAGCAGATTCTTCTCCGTCTTGGATCCCTTGAATGCTTTTCCCATTATCCGTCTTCCTCCTTCATAAAGATGTGTATGTTTCCTGGCGTCATTATACACAAGATACCCTCTGACAAGCAAAAGATATTTGAACAACATCGTTCTTGACGACGGCAGAACAATGGCTTAATGGATGCGTCATAGGAGGAAATCGATGAAATACGTGGGCGCCCATGTGAGCGCGGCAGGCGGCGTCGACAAGGCGCCGGGAAACGCCTCGGCGATCGGCGCACGGGGTTTCGCGCTCTTCACGCGGAACCAGCGGCAGTGGCAGGCGAAACCCCTGTCGGAGATCGAGGTCGCAGCCTTCCGGACCAACTGCCGGGAGGCGGGATACTCCTCAGGGCAGATCCTCGCCCACGACAGCTATCTGATCAACCTCGGCCATCCGGAGAAGGACGCCCTTGCGAAATCCCGAGCGGCGTTTGTAGCAGAGATGCGCCGCTGCTCGGCGCTTGGCATTTCCCTTCTCAACCTCCACCCGGGGAGCCGCCTCCGGATCTCCCCGGAAAAGGAGTGCCTCGACCGGATCGCCGAATCGATCGGTATCGCCCTTGCCGAAACCGAAGGGGTCACCGCCGTCATCGAGAACACCGCCGGCCAGGGGAGCAACCTCGGTTTCCGCTTCGAGCAGATCGCGCATATCATCGAAAAAGTCTCCGAAAAAAACCGCGTGGGGGTCTGCCTCGACACCGCCCACGCCTTCGCTGCCGGCTACGACCTCCGGACGCCGGATGCCTTTGCCGCGACCCTCGCAGAATTCGACCGGATCGTGGGTTTTTGCTATCTCGGGGGGGTCCATCTGAACGACTCCAAAACGGAGTTGGGAAGCCGCGTGGACCGCCACGCTTCCATCGGCAGGGGAAAGATCGGCCTGGAAACCTTCCGTCTGATCATGAACGACCCCCGTTTCGAAGCGATCCCGCTCATCCTCGAGACCCCGGAGAGCGAGCTGTGGGCGGAGGAGATCGCCCTTCTCTACGGGCTCATCAGGGAGCCTTAGTACATCATTTCATAATTACGGTGTCATATCGACCGAAGGGAGATATCTTGTAACGTTTATTCATCATAAAGATTTCTCACTGCGTTCGAAATGACAATAACGTGCAGATGTTTATGAAATGATGCACTTAGCCGATCTTTTTCATCAGCCAGGCCATGTTCTGCCCAAGGGTTTTCATGATCTGAATACCCTCGGTGTCCTTCTCCACCTCGCCCGGCTCGCGACCGATGCCGATGTTCCAATAGCTCGATCCTGCGACGATCATTTCGCCGATCAGGAAAAAGAGGTTGAGGGAGGTGAAGGCATGCATGGCGCCGGCCCTTCTGACGGCCACCACCCCCGCGCCGGCCTTCCGTCTTAGAATTCCCGGGTTGGCTCGGGCGGTCATGCCCGCGCGCTCGATCAGCGCCTTCATCCCGGCGGTGATATCGGAGAAATAGGTCGGGGAACCCAGGAGGATGCCGTCGGCGGCACGCATTTTATCGATGCAATCGTTGACGATATCGCCGGCCACCGCACAGTGGCCGTCGGCATTTTTGAAGCATCTGTAACAGGCGCAGCAGCCGGGAATGGCCTGCCCCGCCAGCGGGACGAGCTCGGTCTCGATCCCCTCGGCAGCGAGTTCAGCGAGAACCAGGTTCAGCAGGCTGGCGGTGTTGCCCTTCGCCCGGGCGCTGCCGTTGAATGCGACGACTTTCATGATCTGCCTCCTTAAAGAATAGAAAAAACCGGCATGGCCGGCAACCGTTAGGGTGAATATACCACAAATGACGTGGATGTATAGTATAAACCCGTCGCCCGCCCATCTCAAATTATCTTGACTCGCAGCCGCCTCCTCGATATACTTCATTCAATCACAAATTCCTATACCGAACCGACAGGACGAGCTCGTAAAAACTCAATTGACGCGAGGTCATCATTATGTCAGGCCATGGACATATCGATCCGTCGAATAAAAAGATCGCACTGCTCATCTCGATACTGGCCCTCATCCTTGCTTTCAGCGAGACGCTGGCAAAGGGCTCCCAGACGACTGCCCTGAGTTATAATATCGAAGCGTCGAACCTCTGGTCGTTTTTCCAGGCCAAAACCATTCGTATGACGATGGTCAGGACCTCGATGGAAGCCGCCGAAATGGATATGAAACAGGCCAAGAACCCGGCAAGCAGGGAGATCCTCGACAAGCAGATCGAGAACTGGAAGAAGAACGCCGCGCGCTACGATTCGGAGCCGGAGACCCAGGAAGGGCGCAAAGAGCTGATGGCGCGGGCAAAGAGCGCTGAGAAAAAGCGCGACCGGTCGATGGCCGCATACCATCACTACGAGCTGGCGTCGGCGGCGCTTCAGATCGCCATTGTCCTTGCCTCCGCCCAGATTATCACAGGGGTCGCGGCGCTGGCCTGGATCTCGGGGGGTCTTGGCGTCGTCGGCCTGGTGTTCAGCCTTATAGGTTATTTCGCACCCCTGGCGATCCACTTGTTCTGAACAAGCACCCGCATCAAGAAAGAGGTTCTGTTATGTGGTCAGAAATAAGGATGGCCCTGTTATTTCCCCTGGCGGCTCTTCTTTGCAGCGGATGTTTGGCACAGCATCAGGCCTCTCCCGGTGAAAGCATGAAAAGCGCCGGTGCAGCCGAGCGGCGGGCGTGTGTCGCCAATTTATCCGTGGAGGGCAGCTACTGGGCCGGACATACCGTAAAGAGCTTCGGGGAGCACCCGAACAGCTCACAGAGCGAAACGCTCGCCTATCTGCTCTCGAAAATCTCGTCGATCGGCTACCTGATCGACTCGTCCGACAGAGAAGCCGGGCTGATCCGTGCATCGTATCCGTTGACCTTCGGAAAAGGGGGGACCACCTCGCTCAATGCAGTGGTGTCGCGCAGCCAAACCGGGGTTCGCGTGGATCTGACCTTCAGGACAGACGGCATGGCAACCTTCAGTATCGACGAGGTTCAAAAGGAGTTCTGCTCTATCCTCGAGGGTGTGCCCGAGAAAGAAATCATCAAACCGGCCGAACCTCGGGTCAGCGAAGCGCCGATAGTCGGCGAAAAACCGGTCGTTGTTGAAAAGCCTGTCGTGGTCGAAAAGCCGGAGCCGCTCATAGTGCAGACGCTGAAATCGCCGTCGCCCAAGAGTCTGGTTGTCACAAGAAAAGCCAATCTGAGGGGCAAGGCAAGCATAAAGAGCAAGGTGATCGGCAGATTAAAGAAGGGAGAGAAGCTTGATATCTTAGGTCGGTCCGGGGATTGGTTTCAGGTCAAGTCGGCTTCGGGGTTGACCGGTTGGATATTCAAGACTCTGGTAAGAACGATCAATTGAAAGATGTTGAGAACCATGCGCGGGTAAAACAAACCGGCCTGCTTCAGTCAGACAAATGCGTTAACGTCTTGCTTTTTTCACCAATCATCGGGTAAAAGCGGTGGCTGATTTTTTCAAGGAAAACCTGGATTATGCCTTCTTCTGTTACGGTCTTGCCTTCATCATCCTGGCGGCCGTCTGCGTCTCGCTGCAGAAGGCGGAACGGGAACGACTCCCGTGGAGGACCCTCGGGCTCTTCGGTCTCACGCACGGAATCGCGGAATGGGTCGAGCTGATCGCGCTCCAGACCGGCGATTCCGTTACTTTTCTGGCCGCCCACAGCATCCTGATGACGATCTCGTTCCTCTTCCTGATGGAATTCGGACGGGACGCGTACGTCCTGCTGAGGGGCAGGGGCCCCGGACGATGGATTCTCCTCCTGCCTTTGGCCTTCACCGCGGCGGGAGGAGCGGCCGCCGGCTGGAGCGGCGTCAACGCCGCCACGCGGTACGCGCTGGCTCTCCCGGCGGGGCTCTGGTTGGCAAACACACTGTACCGCTACGCCGGGACACAGGCGGCGCAGGCCCGCCTTCTTCTGATCGCCGCTGCCGCACTCGCCGGGCTTTACGCGGTCGCCAGCGGCCTGATCGTCCCCGTCGCACCTTTCTTTCCCGCATCCCTGATCAATACGGACGCCTTTTTTCTCGCCACCGGCCTGCCGATTCAGTTGATCAGCGCGCTACTGGCCGGCGGCATCGCCTTTCTGATATACGCCTACTCCGAATTTCCGCTGCTGAAATCCGCCGACCGGCAGCCCGTCCGCAGGAATTACCGGAATCTCCACCGGACCTTCGCGCTGGCTATCACCCTCATCCTGGTCGCGGGATGGATCGTGACCTTCTATCTGGGGCGCTTCGCCCGCGATGAGGTGATCCGTGATGGGGAAAGCCACATGGGGGCGCTGGAAAACCACATGTCCCTGGTTCTTGACGGACCGGAGCGGACCGTCCACACGCTTGCCCTCTCCCCCCGGATCGTAAACGCCTTGGTCACCGGCGGCCCCGCGGCCATCGACCTTGCCAACACCACCCTGGACCAGTACCGGGAGGTCATGGACGTTCTGGTCTGCTATTTGCTCGATAACAGCGGCACGGCGATTGCCTCCTCAAACCGCTTCATGCCTGACAGCTTCGTCGGTCACTCCTATGCGTTCCGCCGCTATTACCTTTCGGCCGCCGCCGGCGCCCCCGCTGTCCAGTTCGCCCTGGGGGTGACCAGCGGCGAACGCGGGTACTACACCAGCCACCCCGTTTTCGCCGCGAATGGAAAGATCGCCGGCGTCGCCGTCATCAAACAGCGCCTCGACCGGACCGAGGAGGCGTTCCCGATGCATAACCCTATCTTTTTCGTCAGCCCCGAGGGGGTCATCTTCCTCTCCAAAAGTCCAAAGACGCGGTTCATGGGCCTCTGGCCGCTGACGGCCGAAGAGCGGAAGAAGCTCGTTGCCGGCCGTCAATTCGGTCCCGGCCCTTTTCCCGCCCTCCTTTCCCGGGAGCCGAAGGACGGCGAGAAGGTCGCCTTTGCCGGCAGATCCTTCCTCGTGATGCGCAAAACGATAAACAGGGAGGGGTGGTCGCTCGTCAATTTTGAAACGATGGAGATGGTCCGGCTCTATCGTTTCATTGGCATCGTCATCACCTTTGTCCTTTGCATCCTGACCATCGGCATGTCGATCTTCTTCAAGAGCTCGCTCGAATCCACCGCACAGATCGCCATTTCCGAGGGCCGTTTCCGGGCGATCTTCGAAAACGCCCCCGGGGCGATCATGACTGTGGACAGCCAGACGCACCGGATCCTCCAACTGAACCCGTTTCTGAAACATTGGCTCGGATACCAAGAGGAGGAGCTGCTGGGAATGACGCTGGAGGATCTCCAGGTCGCCGACGGCGGGGATGGCGGGAGAATGTACCGGAAGAAGGACGGCTCTTTTGTGGACGTCGAAGAGACCCGGACGCCGATTCCATTCCACGGGAAAGAGGCGCTTTTGATCATCGCCCACGACATCTCCGACCACAAGCGGGTGGAGATGATTTTGCAGGATCTGTCGAGACGGGACGGACTCACGGGCCTGGCCAACCGGCGTCATTTCGATGAAAGTCTGGATAAGGAATGGAAAAGGGCGCTGCGCGAAAAAGATCCGCTGTCGATCATCATGTGCGACATCGATTTTTTCAAGGCCTTCAACGACCTCTACGGCCACCAGAGCGGCGATGACTGCCTCCTGGCCGTCGCGCGCGTCCTCGAAGCGGCGCTCCGTCGACCGTTGGACGTTGCGGCACGCTACGGCGGGGAGGAGTTCGTCGTCGTCCTTCCCGGAACGGATCGGGAAGGGGCGCTGGCCGTGGCGGGGTCGATTCGCAGCAGCATCGAGGCGCTTGCAATTCCCCACGCCTCTTCGTCCGCCGCCCCCGTTGTCACGATCAGCCTTGGCGTCGCCTCCGTCGTCCCGGCCACGGACAGCGCCGCTGCGGAAATGCTCGCCGCGGCGGACCAGGCCCTCTACCGCGCAAAGGGGGAAGGCCGGAACCGGGTTTCCATTTAGAGCCCTTTGCCGCGGGAGGCACGCGCCGCGCCTGCCCCGGTTGGGCAGACTGTTCACTCCCGGTACGATGGCCGCCTTCGCTTTTCCCAGAGAAACTGCCGTGAATGCACCAAGCGCCGTCCGGCGGAGGTCTTGAGCGAACGGGGCCATGGCAGACGGGGTGCAGACGCCGCAGAGATATGACAAGAAAGGTTGAAAAAGAAGCGCTTCACGTATATCATCTGTGCCGTTTCGTTTGATCGGTGTCGCTTTGTCGGTATTTAAAAAAAGAGTGTCGTTCGCATTGTAGAAAGGGAGAAGCTATGGGAGAGATCAGTTTCCTTCGGGGTGTGCCTGCACAAGAGGCGCTGGAAGCCGTTGCCGGCATTGTGGAAAATAACTATGTCAAGGCCTTGCGCGAACATGGCGCGAAGCTGCTGCAATACCAGATCCCGGGCCTGAGCGACTTCAACGGGTTCATCCCCCTGAAAAAGAGTCTGGCCGATCGCTACGGGATCGGCGGCGATCCGAACAGGCGCGTGATCTGTTTCAACGGAGGGATGGAAGCCGTGTCGATCCTTCTGAAGGCATTTCCGAGGGGAAGCCGAATCGCCATGGAGGCCATGACCTATGACCGCACCCTGGCCGACGCCCTCCGCTACGAGCACGAGATACTGGGCATCCCGCTGACGAGGGAGGGGGTCGATCTGGACGCCTTGGAAAAAACACTTTCCTGCGGCACGGTCAAGTTGTTCTATCGGATCATCTACCATCAGAACCCGACGGGACTCGATTCCACCATGGAGAACATCGAAGCGGCGGCAAAGCTTTGCGCCCGCTACGATACGCTCTATGTCTGCGATATCGCCTATTACGAATTGCGCTATGACGGCAGGATGAATCGACTGCCGGACATGACGGCATACCCCGACTTATGCCTTATCGGTTCGTTTACGAAGACCCTCACGGCAGGGACAAAGTGCGGCTTCGGGATTTTCCCTGAGAAAATAGTAGATCGGCTCACGCCGGTCATCGCCAATACCCGGCTCAATCCCAACTACCCCACCCAGGCGATGATTCACAACATGATCGCCTCAGGGGAATACGACGAATATCTCACGTATCTGTGGAGACTGTACAAACCGAGGATGGACACGCTCAACAGATCCCTCCTGAGATATCTGGACGGTATCGAGGTTCCCCAGGTGACGGGGGGCTTTTTCATGGGCATCTGGCTGCCGGGGGTCGGCGACGAAGAGGGGTTTGTAAAGGAAGCGAAGGCCAAGGGCGTCAACATCGCCACCGCCAACGTCTTTTGCCCGGGATGGAAGAAAGTGCTCCAGGAGGAGCACAAGGGACCCTTTTTCCGGCTCACATTCCCTTCGATCAAGTCGGAAGAGATCGAACAGGGAATCGAAAGGATCGCCGCAGCCTACAAGGCGGTCCGCTCATCCGCATCATAACGACGAAAGGTCCGGCCGGAAAGGGTGGAGAGAATCATGAACCGGGAGAAGGATATCATCGGATTTGCCTGCGCCTACACGCCTCTGCCGCTCATCCACGCCGCCGGGTTTGCACCGTACCGAATACTGCCCAATGTCGACTGCCCCGACCAGGCGGGCCGCCTGATGCACGACAACCTCTGCCCCCATGTCAAGCGCGTGCTCGATCGGGCCATGAGCGGCACGATCCCCGAACTGAAGGGGATGGTCTTCATGAACAGTTGTGATTCCATGCGCCGACTGTATGATGCCTGGAAGGCGGTCAAACCCGACATGAACAGCGTCCTGGTCGATCTTCCCCCCGTGGCCACGCATGCATCGATCGGATTTTTCCGCGATGAGTTGGAGCGCCTGTCACGGACCATCGAGCAGTGGGGCGGCAAAGCGATCGACGATGCCTCGCTTGCCCGGAGCATCGGCCTGTACAACCGTGTTTCCTCGCTCTTCACGGCATTGCGGGGAAAAGCGGGGCGATCGGAGCTAATGGGGGGTTCCACCGCGCTTCAGGAAGCCTACAACAGGGCATCCACTTCCCCCCCCGAAGAAGGTATCGCATCTCTGGAAGCGATCCTCGATGAGGGCGCCGATATAAAAGAGGGCGAACCCGGCGTCCCGGTCTATCTTTTCGGGAATGTGCTTCCCGAGCCGGAGGCCTTCGCCCTCTTCGAATCGTGCGGCGCGCATATCGTGTCGGACGATCTCTGCACCGGCTCGCGACTGTTTGCGGCAATGGAAACCGGAGGAGGCGACATCCTCCTCGCTCTGGCGCGCGGTATCCTGGGACGCCCCTCCTGCGCGCGGACATTCAGCGCGGAGCGGCCCGGCGGCCTGGGCGACGACGTTGCCGAAGGGGCGATCAACGCGGGGGCACGGGGCGTTATCGGCTACACGGCGAAGTTCTGCGATCCCTATATCGCCCGTATGCCGGGCGTCTGGGATGCGCTGAAAAAGGAGGGTATCCCTTTTCTCTTGTTGGAGGGCGACTGCACGCTCCGGTCGATCGGCCAGCAGCGAACGAGGATCGAGGCCTTCATAGAGATGCTGAGGTGACGGCAATGATGAAAGCGTATTTCACCGACATGGAAGCGGGTATCGTCAAGGCGATCAGCGAAGGAAATTCGAGCCACAGAAAACTCTATACCCTTGAACTGGCCCGCCTCGGGAAGCGGCTCTATTCGGGCGCCGATTCCATCGCGTGGTGCGGCATCACGGCCCCTTTCGACCTGCTCAACGCCATGGGGGTGACCTCCTGCTTCGTGGAATTCATCGGGGCCATGCTCGCGCTGACAGGTTCCGTCGGCCCTTTTATCGAAGAGACCGACCATATAGGATATTCCGCCGACGCGTGCAGTTATCACCGCTCGGTGAGCGGCGCGGCCATCAGGGGGATGATGCCGGCGCCGAATTTTCTGATCGGCACGACCAATCCGTGCAGCGGCGGACTGGCCGTCCTGGAAAACCTCGCCCGCCGCTTCGAGCGCGAGCTCTTCGTGCTGCACATACCGCAGGACGATTCGGCGGGCAACGTGCGATTCCTCGCCGACCAGATGAGGGAGATGGCGGCCTTCGTATCGCGCATCACCGGCAGGGCACTCGACGACACGGCGCTCCGGAAAAGCGTGGAAAACTCGAACCGGGCCTGCGGGGTCATCAAGGAGATCTTCGAGCTCGCCGGCCGTGTGCCGTCGCCGGTCGCGAGCAGGGATTTGAGCAATTTCGGCATTGTCATGCCCCTTTTTTTCGGCAGCGGGCAGGCCATCGCCATCGCGGAGGCATACCGGGACGAGTTCACGAAAAGGATCGATGCCGGCGCTGACGGCAAACCGGGGAGGAAATTCCGGCTGCTCTGGATCCAGAACCGGATCCAGTTCAGGCACGGGCTGGAAAAGATGCTGGAGGAGGAGTACGGCGCCTCCATCATCAGCGATGAGCTCAACGACATCACATGGGATCCGATCGATCCCGAAAACCCTTTCGAGGGATTCGCTCGGCGGGCGATCTCCATCCCCTTCAACGGAACCATCGAGCGGCGGATCGGGCATCTGAAAAAGCTTGCCTGGCAGTACAGGATCGACGGGGCGATCAATCCGTGCAACTGGGGATGCCGCCAGGGCACGGGCGCGAGGGGGCTCATGGAAAACGGACTCAGGGAGATCGGCGTCCCGGTTCTGAACCTCGAGGTGGATTGCGTCGATTCGCGGAAGTTCGCGGAGGGACAGATGCGCACCCGGCTGGAGGCGTTCATGGAGATGCTCGACGGCAGGGAACCCCTCCGGGGGTAATGATCGGCTCAGGGTATGGCAATAACGGCCCGCATGCAATGAGCCGGATCCTTTGACGTTTCGATAGCCTTTTCCCATTCCGTCAATGGAAACCGGTGAGAGATGAGGTGCTCGACCGCGATCACCCCGCCGGCAAGCAACTCCTGGGCGATGATGCAGGAATTGACCGAAGAGAAGCTTCCGATGACCTCGATATCCTTCCGGCAGATATCGAACGGGTTTATTCGGGCGTCCTGGTCGGGCGGGACTATCCCGTAGATGACGATTTTTCCTCCCGGGGCGACGTATCGGAATGCCCGCTCGACAATCGAAGCAACCCCCGTCGTCTCGAAGATCGCGTCAAAGCCCCGCGGCGCAATCCGGCGGAGGTTCTTTTCCTGGGAGTCATCGGCCAGAACCGTTTCATCGATCCCCATCCGCAGCGCCACGTTGAGACGGCTTTTCGTTCTGCCGGTGACAACCACCGTTGCGGCCCCCGATTTCTTCACAAGTTCCGCCAGGATCAAGCCGTTCGCCCCTGTCCCGAAAACCAGCACCTTCATCCCGTGTTGAAGCTGCGTCCTCCTGAGCGCGTAAACGATCGTTCCCAGGTTGGCGATGAACGATCCCGCTTCGAAGGAGACATGATCGGCAAGCGGGATGAGATTTCTCACGGAAACCGCCACCTGCTCCGCGAATCCGCCGTCGAGCTTCATTTCCGTGGATTTGGTATGGCCGATCACCATCCCGTTGAGACAATGGTTGGTCTTTCCCGCTTTGCAGAAATAACAGTAGCCGCACGCAATGAAAGGTTCAACCGCGACCCGGTCGCCCGGTTTGATATGGGTCACCTTCGCCCCAACCCTGGCGACGACGCCTGAAAATTCGTGACCCGGAACCAGGGGATAAACGGCCCCCTTGAATTCACCGTCGAGAAGATGGCGATCCGTGCCGCAGACGCAACAGGCCTTCACGTCGAGGGTCACCTCTCCCTCGCCGGGATGGGGATAGGGTAATTCTCTGATTTGGAAGGAACCGGGTTTTTCTATGACGACCGCTTTCATTTTTCCACCTCCTGCACGGAGGTCAATCGCACGGCGGAGGAGAAATTTCAAGCGGTATCTTGAGCCCGGAGCCCAAAAACTGCTTGACAAATAGGCAGAGTGCAAATACACGATTCTATCGAACAATCCAACAAGGCGGGTCCCGGCATGCAGTGCACCGCATACCGGAGATGACGGGACGAAAGGCTTTGCGCAAATCCTTTTTGGTTCGAGGCAGAACCCCTGTTTTCCGTAATCAAGGGAGGTGTATATGAAGAAGCGATTCGCGGTCATGTTGGTTATTGCCTGCGTGCTCTCTCACATCGGCGCCACATTGCAGGCGGCGGAACGGAACTATCCCTCAAAATCGGAAATGGCGCGATCGAGGGCGTCGCGGCGCCCGAGGCCGCGAACAACGCCGGTTCCCAGGCCTCCTTCATTCCGATGCTGACCCTCGGCATTCCGACGAGTCCGGTCATGGCGCTGATGATCGGCGCGATGATCATCCAGGGCGTGCAGCCGGGACCGGCCGTGATGACCGAGCAGCCGGCGCTCTTCTGGGGCGTGATCGTGTCGATGTGGATCGGAAACCTCTTCCTTCTGGTGCTGAACCTGCCCATGATCGGGCTTTGGGTTCGGCTTTGCATGGTTCCCTATCACCATCTCTACCCGTCGATTCTTGTCTTTTGCTCGATCGGGGTGTTCAGCCTGAGCAACAGCGAGTTCGACGTCTATTTTCTGGCGCTGTTCGGCTTCGTCGGGTATGTCTTTGCCAAGCTTGAGTGCGAACCGGCGCCCATGCTCCTGGCGCTGATCCTCGGCCCGATGATGGAGGAGTACCTCCGCCGCGCCCTGCTCATGTCGCGGGGCGATCCCACGGTCTTCGTGACGCGGCCAATCAGTTGCGTGATCCTGATCGTCGCCGTTGCCGCTCTGGTTGCGGCCCTGATCCCGACAATCCGCAGCAAGCGGGAGGAAGCTTTCCAGGAGTAGGACAGGGCGGATTCCCGGGAAAAACCGCACCGGCCAATGACATTCTGATGACCGGCGGCCGTCTCATAGACCCGGCCATGGGACTCGATGCGATCGACGATGTTCTGATGTTGGTGGATCGGATCGTTAAAATGGATCGATAGGAGAAAAAATGATGAGCACTGCCGAAAGCCGGACGGTTCGTCCCGCCACCATTCGAGGTCCGGACCCCAATCCGCGGCCTCCCCGGATACCCTTTCCCGCCGGAGCGTGCGATTGCCATTCGCACGTTTTCGGACCGCAAGCGGCGTTCCCCTACCTGTCGAACGCCGCGTTCATTCCGCCGGATGCATCGCCCCAGGACTACACTCGGATGCTGCGCACGGTCGGTTGCCGGCGGGCGGTCATCGTGCAACCCAGCATCTACGGAACCGACAACCGATGCCTGATGGCGGCGCTGACGTCGGGGGTCTTCGACTTCAGGGGCGTCGCGGTCGTGGACGAGAGCATCAGCGACCGGGAACTCGAGGCGCTCCACCGGGCCGGCGTCCGCGGCATCCGGATCAATATCGCATCGAAGACGCCGGGGCTTCCTCTGGATCAGGCGCCGAGACTCGCGGCGCGGATCAAGCCGCTCGGCTGGCACCTGCAGTTTTTTGTCCGGATCGGCCAGGTCCCGTCGCTCGAGCAGGTCATCGCCCGAATGCCGGTCGCCTGCATCATCGACCACTTCGGACACGCGCCCGCAGCCGGCGGCGTGGACTCCCCGGAGTTCAAGATCCTGCTCCGGCTTGCCCGGCTCGACCATGTCTGGTTCAAATTGATCGGTCCGTATCGGATTTCCCGGCAACACCCCCTCTATCCGGATGTCGCGCCGCTGGCGCGAGCGCTGGTCGCCGCGGCCCCGGACCGCTGTGTGTGGGGCACCGACTGGCCGCATCCGAATGCGGAGCGCATACCGAACGCCGGCGACCTGGCCGATGCGCTCGGCGAGTGGCTTCCCGATGCGGAGACCCGCCGGAAGGTGCTGGTCGATAACCCCGGCCGGGTTTACGACTACGTATAGTGTAAACCATGTACCCGGTTTGTTTTGTAAAGAAGAGCCATGACTTCAAATCGCATTCGCGTCGGTACGGGCGCGGGTTTTTCGGACGACCGGTTTGAACCGGCCCTCGAACTCGCCGAGCTGGGCGACATAGACTATCTGGTATTCGAGTGTCTCGCCGAGCGAACCATCGCGCGGGAGAACCTCACACGCCTTAAGGACCCCGACAAGGGATACACCTCCTACCTGGTGGAGCGTTTCCGGATGGTGCTGCCCGAGTGCCTGCGACATCACCGACGTGGAGTTTAGCCAGGAGGGAAAGGACCGGGTCAGGGCCACCGGCGCCAAGGGGCCGGTCACGCGCTACGAGCTTCCGAGGCTCAGGGCCCTGAACTTCGTGATCGAAAACGCCCTCGGAGGCGGCGTCACGATCTCGCTCGCCCTGGACGCCCACGGCAAGAGTCTATCCTACCTAATGCTTGACATCGAGCTGCCGGGGGTTTAAAGAAGGACCGCAACCGGGCAGAACCCAAGGCGGGAGAAGCCGATCACCGCTGCACCCAAACAAAACCCAATAAAGAAGGGAGAGCAAAATGATAAGGAAGAAAGAAATTGTTAAAAATCACTGGACAGTATTCTCTTTACTCGTTTTAACGGCATTGTTCGCATGGGGCGCCGGCGCCGCCTATGCCAAAGAGGACTGGCCCGAGAAACATGTGGACTTCGTCAATCCATGGGGCGCAGGAAGCGCGGCCGATATACAGGCCCGGAAGCTGGCAGAGATCATCTCGAGGAATCTCGGCCAACCCCTCATCGTCCGAAATGTCACGGGGGCCGGAGGGGCCATCGCATTCAACGAGGTGCAGAGAGCAAAGCCCGATGGGTATACCATGCTCTGGTATGGGAGCGCCATCAATACCCTGGCCGCCCGAAAGCAGATTAAATACGACTACCACGCCTTCGAACACGTCGCCGGTGTGGGATTCGAGACGGTTTCGATCGCCGTGAACAAAACGGCCCCCTGGAAGGATTTCGGGGAGTTTATCTCGCATATCAAACAAAACCCCGGCAAGGTGACGGTAGGTAATTCAGGGATGGGCAGCGTCACCCACCTGGTGCCCATGCTCATCGCCTCAAAGATCGGGGCGCAGATCGTCCATGTTCCTTTTGGCACCGGACTGGCGGTGGCAGCCCTGATGGGAAGAAAGATCGATGCCTCCAGCCAGCTTCCCGCGGAAATCCTCGGCCAGATCAGGGCGGGAGAAGTCCGTGTTCTTGCAGTCAGCGGCGAGAAGCGGAGCAACCTCTGGCCGAACGTCCCGACGATGAAGGAATCGGGGGTGGATCTTGTATACAGCCTGTGGAGGGGTTTTGCGGCGCCCAAGGGAACGCCCAAAGCCGTCATCGACAAGATGAGCGCCCATGTGAAGAAGGCGGTGGAAAGCAAGGAGTGGATCGACTTCACGACTTCTGTCGGGACCACCGCGCAGTACTTCGATCCCGAAGCATTCATCAAGCTTGCAGCCGACATGGATAAGGTCACCAGAGAGATCATCACCGCCGCCGGGATTAAGTAGCCGTTCGGATTTTCAGAAAACACAGGGAGGATTGTATTGATGCGCGCTCTATTTGTGCTGACGCCCACCGAGTCCAAGAAACTCATCGGGAAGGCGGTGGCCGGGCTTCAAGAGGTGAAAAATGCGCTGAGGGATGACAGGATGGTGATCGGTCATGGGTCCACGTGTGTCTATGTCGCCGAAGAAATCCTCGGAAAGAAAAAGTTCTGCGAGGCGTTTACCCGCGACACCTATCTCTCCGGGTGCGTTCAGCACGGGGTATTGTGCACCATTCCCGGAAAAGACAAGGAGCCGATCCTGGTCTTGAATCGAGGGGAGATCGTGCCCCCCGCCCCCACCATGTCCGAGCTTCTGCGGGAGTTCGGGAGCGGCTCCGTCTTCATCAAAGGGGCAAATGCCGTCGATCCGGAGGGGAACGCGGCGGTATTCATGGCCCACCCGGAGGGGGGCACCATCGGCTGGTCGATCGGGACCATCGTAGCCCGCGGGATCACTCTCATTGTACCGGTGGGTCTCGAGAAGTTGATCCCTTCGGTCAAGGCGGCCATACCCCATTGCGGTCAGCGGACCTTCGACTATTGCATGGGAATGAAGGTGGGGTTGCTCCACATGCCGGGCGCAAAGGTGATTACGGAGATCGAGGCATTGAAGGGCCTGGCCGGGGTCGATGTCTATCACGTGGCCTCCGGAGGCTCGGGCGGCACGCAGGGGGCGGTGGTGCTGGTGGCCGAAGGGGAGACCCAGGACGTCGAAAGGGCAATCCGGATCGTCGAGTCCCTCAAGGGCGAACCCTCGTTGACGCCCCGAAAAGAGGCCTGCGAGGATTGCCGCATGGCCTCGCCGGTCCAGCCAAAAGATTACAAGACCCAGGGCTTCCCTCCCCATTGCACCTATGCCGGGAAAAAGGAGGAACAGCTCCCCGCTTACCTTCGGGGTCTATAATTCAAAATGACCGATCTTCAACAAAGCAAGACGACCACCGACGAAGGCGAGCCGGAATTCAAGGCGCCGCCGCGCTCCTGCGACAGCCACTTTCACGTCTTCGGCCCCGCCGAACGCTATCCCTATGGAACAGATCTGCGCTACAAACCCCCTTTGGCGCCGCTCGACGATTTCCTCACGCGCTCGCGGAGGCTCGGGTTCGAACGGTGGGTGTTCGTACAGCCGAGCGCGTACGGCCGCGACAACGCCTGCATGCTGGACAGCATGCGCATGCTGCCCGGATCGAAGGGGATAGTCGACGTCCACGAGGATATTCCCGACGCCGAACTCGCTGCGCTGGGCGCCGCGGGGGTCTGCGGCGTTCGCATCAACGTTCGTCCGATCATGCCGCCCGAACCCGGTTTCGGCGCCACGCTCCTGCCCCGCATCGAGCGGCTCGACGCCCGCTGCGCCGAGCTCGGCTGGATCCTGGATTTTCTCACCCCGGGATGGCTGACCGAGGAGCTGATGGGCGCCCTGCGCCGCCTCAAGGCCAATTTCATGCTCGCCCACATGGGCATGTTCCTGGCGCGCGACGGCGTCAACCAGCGGGGGTTCCGGCGGCTGCTCGACCTGTTGCGGCATGGCGAAGGGCGCTGCTGGGTGAAGCTGACCGGTCTCTACCGGATGTCGACGGCGCCCGGATTTAGCGACGCGGGCCCGATGCTGCAGGCGCTGGTCGAGGCGGCGCCGGACCGGTCGATCTGGGGCAGCGACCATCCGCACCTCTCCTTCGCGGACAAGGCGGGCGCCGTCGAACTCTTCAACTTTTTCGGACGCTGGGCGCCCGATGAAGAAAACCGGCGCCGGATCCTGGTGGACAATCCGCAGAAACTGTTCGCACTGGGACAATAGGAAGGATGGGGAAATGATGGAGGACCGATGAAAATCGTCGTGGCGCCGGGGTTTGAGCCCGGAGAAGAAGCCCTTGCCCTGCTGCGCGGGGCGGCCCGGGTCACTGTGCTGGAGGACGAATCGGAGGCGGCACTGCTGGCCGAGCTTCGGGATGCGGACGCGCTGCTGATCGGCATCGATCCCCGTGTCACCCGGCGGCTCATCGAGTCGGCCCCCCGTCTGAAACATATCGCCCGGCAGGGCGTGGGGGTGGACATCGTGGATGTGCAGGCCGCCACCGACCACGGCATCTTCGTCACCAACGTCCCCGACGTGACGTCCGATTCCGTGGCGGAGTTTGCCATGACGCTCCTGCTTGCGCTCGCCAAGAACATCATCCGGTGCAACAACGCGGTCAGGGAGGGCCGGTGGGAGGAGCGGTCCGAGCTGATCAGGACCAACATCGAACTCAACGGCAAGACGCACGGGGTCGTCGGTTTGGGGCGGATCGGAAGCCAGGTGGCCCTTCGCTGCCTGGCTTTCGGCATGAAGGTCATCTACAACAAGCGCAACAGGGATCTCGCGTTCGAAAAAGCCACCGGGGTTCGGTACGTGCCTCTGGAGACGCTGATCCGCGAGTCCGACAGCATCAGCCTGCACCTCCCCCTGACGAAGGAAACGCAAAACCTGATCGACACCCCCCAGTTCGAATCGATGAAAAAGACGGTCCTTCTGGTCAACCACTCCCGGGGGGCCGTCGTGAATGAAACGGCCCTTGTCCGGGCGCTCGAAGAGGGGAAAATCGGGGGGTATGGGACCGATGTCTATGGGCACGAGCCGCCGGACCCGACCGGCGAGCTGTTTCGTTTCAGGAACGTCGTTGTGTCGCCCCACCTCGGAGGAGGAACCCGCGAAGCCAGGGCCAGGGTCAACATGACGGTCGCCCGTGACGCCGTCAGGGTCATCCGCGGCGGGATCCCCGAGAACCTGGTGAACCGGGAGGTCCTCCGCGGAATGACCCCATAGAGACCCCATCCATCAGATAAAGGGGAATATATGCGTCATTCGGGTTTTATTTTTTGCTTGCATTCGTGAAAAGGGAGGGGATATACTACTAGGCGTTCAATGGTGGCTCCAGGGTGGGGCTGCCCGAATACCTACTAAAAAATTCAATTCTTAAAAGGGGGCATCCAGTGAGCAAGCTAATCGATCTCAGTCAGGAAATTTATCAGGGCATGCCGGTTTATCCGGGACACTTACAGACGACGATTTGGAGTTACCACTCCCATGAGGAAACCAAGAAGTGGCTGAAGGACGGCTTCAGCTACACGACCCGGGGGTTGATCATCTCGGACCACGGCCCTACCCACGTGGATGCGATTGCTCATATCTCCCAGAATGCAGATGCACTATCCATTGACAAGATGCCCCTCGACGCCTTTTACGGCACGGCCATCGCTCTGGATATCTCGAATTTTCCCGAGAGGAGCGCCCGGGGTCCCGAAGTCATCAAAGCGGCAGAGAAGAAGGATGGCCAAGAGATTAAACAGGGGGACATTGTCCTGTTCTATACGGGGCACTATGACAAACATTACGGAAAACCGGAGTGGGTGGAGGTTTATTCGGGATTCACCAAGGAAGCCGCTGAATACCTCTGCGTGGAAAAGAAGGTAAGAAACTGGGGAGTTGATGCTCCCAGCCCCGACACGCCCGGCAACCTCGCCTATCCTGTGCACATGGTGACCCGCAGGACCGGAATCCCGCACATGGAAAACCTCTGCAATCTCCAGCTTCTGATCGGCAAGCGGTTCATCTTTTCCGGTTTCCCCTTGAAGATTCGCGGCGGATCCGGCTCGCCTATCCGGGCGGTGGCCATTCTCGATTAGTTGGGTCGAAGGCTCGAAGAAAGATGATTTGTATCCATATAAAAACCAAAAAGGGAGCTTATTAAAATGATTAAACTGA
>Ga0209212_1001307_pt1 | contig 41704 bp, 28 predicted proteins | sample RifGroC2_FD_183996 | JGI IMG/M metagenome (GOLD analysis project Ga0209212, IMG submission 183996) | Groundwater microbial communities from Rifle, Colorado, USA - Groundwater C2 (SPAdes) (version 2) | ecosystem: Environmental > Aquatic > Deep subsurface > Groundwater | place: Rifle, Colorado... | reverse complement strand
GCATAACTCCGTCCAAAGTGGTGAAAGCACCCACAACCAGTTGTCTCATTCTATTATTTTCCAGAAAGAGTCCTTGCGGGTGATTTTGCCGTGATCGAACTCCAACAGGTCAACGCCCCGAACTTCTATTTGTTGGCCTGACAAAGAAGTGCCGGTAAGCGTCCATTCGGAGATTCCGAAATTGCCACAGACCCAATGCTGGTCGTCTCCATAATGCACATCCGGAATTCCCTCAAATCGCTTTGCCAGACCGGTCCGAACCTCATCCTTCCCGACGTACCGATCACCACGGGGCCTTGCACCTCTCGGCATGTAGAAGACGCAATCCTTTGCAAAATAATCCATAATGGAATCCAGATCATGGCGATTGAACGCTTCCAGGAATCCCTTCAATAATTCATAGGACACGTTATCGGACATTAGCAGTCTCCTTGGTTGATACCTGATTGAGAAAGCTTGATCTACCATACTACAAATTATACAATCTCTTGATATACTCCAATGTTGTCGTAAACTAAAAAAGCACTCGCCATTTCCGGAGAGTGCTTTTTTAATTCCCTTTATTCAAAACTTAAAATCGCGGCCTAAACTTACAAGCGTCGCGAGTGCTGTGCATACCCGTACATCCGACTCGATCCGCAGCGGGGAGATAATGGTTGCTTTCTAGCGGTGTGGCTCACCGACGCGAGGGTCCGGTAGAGTCGGTGTTAGGCCGCTCTTACTTCTTGAATCAAGTACCCCAAGTTCCTGAGTTCGGTGATTATATTCATATGGCTAATGGGACTCAAATGATCATTTCGCAAGCGCGCCGATTCATTCCGGGGAGAAATAAGGTAAGTAAGAAATGGCGGTCCGACCTCGGGTGTTAATTCAGCGCCGAATCGACTAACGAAATCCGCAAAACACACCAAACTGACTGGATCGTCGAGACGGAATCGCGAATCACTTCCACTCGCAAGTTGTAGAAACATCGTTTGTACCACAACGTGCGCTAAATCATTACGCCCGTTGTAAAGGAATTGAACATCTTCTGGTGGCGGAGTATGGTCATACATCTTGTATTCTCGTTCGGTTTGTTCTGCAGACCTAGGACGGTCAAATCCGTAGAACACGTGGAATAATCTTGGACGTCTCTGCCTGTCAAACCCTGCCACATGATACCCGACATCATCGAGACCAATTTGATCAGGGCGATATTCTCGTGATAGATATTCATGAACAAATGAAGCAAGGTTTTCAACTGTATGTCGCTCTGGTGAAATATGCAAACCTTCAAGGTAATCGCCAATGTGATTGCCGTTTCGTGCTCCCCACGTGGTTACACATCCAACGCCGGGATAAAAAAAGGATTTTCGACCTTCTCGATATTCTCGTGTATCCCCAAAATCAAGAGTCACTGCGCTATCAGCTGACATAACGATGAGTTGTTGCATGATTACGGAGAATACAATTGTCACAGTGATCTCCTCTATGTAGAGCGGGCTAACGACTTGCATTACTGGCGGCGGGGAGGGGTTGGACTCCGTTTAGGAGCAGGAAAAACTCGTAGCCAGAAAAATGCCTGAAAACGGCGACGAATCCTCGCCGTCCGGTGCATGCGGTGTCAAGTGCCATTTATGATTATGATAACTGATTTTGAGCAAAGTCAAATTGATCTGCAAAAAGTTGTAGCGCCTCTTGGTGGGAAAATGATATCTCTAGACCCACCATGGTAATCTCAAGAGTGCGATTGCGCCACGATGCACTTGTTATGCCCTTTTTCCGTAAATCGTCCGGCCACTCGCGCAATATACCACCTTGTTTATGTGAGACTACGTTTCTAATAATCCGGGCAAATTGAAACCAAGGCACTACCCTGTATTTTTCCCCCTGATGAGTCTCCTGACAATATAGCAAGATTAATTCATGACCTTCTCTCAATAGAGCTCGTTTTAAGGATTTTTCAAGTTCGCTTATAGCTTTTCCTCGATTTTCACGATCTCCTAATACACAAGCAGACCAATGCGGGGGAGCATGAAACCAAGGACCGTTTGGTCCATCGAACTGAATCCCACGTTGCGATAGAGAAATCCATTGCTCTTCGGGCATTAATTGAGTCAATGACAAACCAATCACAAAGTTTTGCCAAGTATTTGTTAGAGCAGAAAGTAGTTCTTGCTTTTTCATAATCAAATATCCAACTTTGGGGACCCAACGGCGAGCGTTACCGGCGAGGGCAGAAGGTGGCGAATAAAGCCACCAGATGACCATTCCGCCGTTGGGGCGCATTCTTGAAATGGGTTCAAACTCCTGCACTTGTACACTGCCTGCTTTGTTAGCCACCTTTCTGGTTTAACAATTAACATATCTGATAGGGTTTTGTGCCCCAATGTATTTTTCAACATTTCCGCCGACATAGTGCTGTAATTCTGAAGCAACAATACCATCAAATCGCCAGCGGTCCTGTGATTTCGCATCTAGACTCCGTGCCTTGACAGGATACCATCTTTGGATCTCGTAAACCTGCCTAACTGTGCCATTGTAAACACAGAACGCATATTTTGCTTTACTTCTTCGGGTACCTGTAACCCAATTGCCACGAGTTATTTCATAAAGATCATCTTCGTTCATATTGCGCTTGTACAAACGATTTACAGTAATCAAAACCACCGGCTCGACAATATCAATTTCGGGAGCAAGATATTTTGCGATAATATCTGTAATGCTCATCAATCCACGACTGTCTGAATCATGACCAACCACAATATTTGTTAATTCTCGAATATCGATAAAATCTATTAAAGCTGCTTCAACTTCAAACGCCTCCTTTTCGGAAAGACCATGCCGAATAATAGCGTACTTGATCTCCAAACCCATTGATTGAATTGACCGGATTTTGTCGAGCTTATCACTTTCAATCGGTGAAGTAAGCGCGTTGTTAATATGAGCAAAAATCCGATTTCCTGTACCTTTGCCAACATAAAAGACTTTGTCGATCGTGGGATCAATCAACAAGTAAACATAATAGCCAAGTTTCTCTATTACAGATCGAGGAAATTCGTTGATGCGGTTCATACTTATATGGTGTGCGAAGAAGGCGGATAGCTATTAATTGTACAGCCTTCTGATCCACTGCAATTATGCCATAACAACAAAAAAGCGCCCTCCAATTCAGGAGAGCACTTAATGAGTCGTTTTTGGTTTAGTCAGCCGTGATGGCTCTGGCAACCGCCGGTCTAAACTTATACCCGTACATACGACTCGGTCCGCGCTGGAGAAATTAAGATGATACTTTAGGAGTTTACGCATGCAAACTGGAGTTATACGCAACCAATGCAGCGTCTGCTCTTCCGCAAGTTCCCCATAGTTCTGGGGCTGCATGACAGAGACATCGCAGATGAGAAAGAAAGATCCCTCCTTCGTCATCTTCTAGATTACTAAAAGAGAGTTCTGTCAGCCAATTACCCACATATTCACTCCATTCAGTTAAATCTGCGCAACTTGCAGAAGCAACCAAGCAAATTCTCATTATCTCCTCAACGGATAAAGCATACTGAGGATCACGTCTATATCTACGAACAAGAATATGTAATTCATCTGCAAAGCCCTTGCTCCTAGAGACAGCGGCAACTGTCGCTAATCCATTCAAAATTGACAGAAGCTGATCCTTATTTTCTAATTTTGTGAGCCGATAGTTGCCAAGTCTTAATACCCTTGCAGCTATATCAGCTAAATCTGTACCTATATGGAAAATCAACGCAGAATTAACAAGAGCAATAAATGATGATGGCCCAACTTCCTTTGCTCCAAGCTGTTCTTCTATGATCGCTGCAAATTCTTTAGGCAATGTACTTTGCGATTCCAGTGCGCCTTCAAGCGGTCCCGGCAGATAAGGATAAAAAAATGGGATTAAAGAATGCAGACTTCCCGGTTGGGTGCCCAGAACAAGGTCTGACAACTCACTATTTGTAAGATTCTGCTCATATTTTCTCCCTGCGAGCATGATACGCCCAACGAAGTCGGCTTTTAATTGATAGGCAGAAGCAAAATCCGGATTCCAACGTGGTTCTAAACGCATATCGACATACGATTGCATGTAGTATTGTTCAGCTCGACTATTTAAAACCGATATTCCAAATTTATTGATGTCAACAGATGTGTTTATCAATACACGATGGATTAATGCAGCTTGCGACAAAGCCGCTAATCTTCTGTAAAAAGGGGGAGTGGTTGAAAATAGCCGTATTCTAGACAACTCTCCATCCACAAAAACAAATAATGATGAAAGAAGTTTGAAACCGCTCATTTGTCCATCAATATCATCGTCGCGAATTTGCTTAACTAGATCTAGAATAAAAGGCTCTATGTCAGGTCTTGAAGGAAGAACACGTAAACCAACCTCAACGGCACCTACTTGTGAAAGTCTATCTCCATGCTTTATCAAGAATTCAAATGCACGAAGAAGTTCTTTATCGCTCAACTGGTCAACAGTTATTTCAGCAGATATTAAAGAATGTGATGATAGAAATAGGCTATACAGAAAACCATAATATGGTTGCCATTGAGATAATTGATCTAAGAATACCCTGCCATTGCCGGCAGCATAATCGCGAATAGAATCGCTCCCATCATAGGCACCCACAAGTCTTTCAAAATATCTGCGGGAAAGAGGAACCAGAGTTGAAAAATCAATCTGTCCGCTTACGGCCTCGTCATGCATTAAACGCATTTTTCCGATCGGTGTCTCTCGAAATTCGCTTTGAAACAAATCGACCTCATCATCTAGAAGAGCGCGATCTATCAGAATATTGCGCCATGATTCCGTCGTACGCCTGGGTAAATTTTCATCAAAAGCAGCTTCTTCAAGATATTGCAGGCGTATGGAACTTTCTGGAGAAAGTTCAACAAGTTCAGGAAGGGTGAAATTCTGATTGTCACGAGAAAGTGTAGGCCTTGGTAGCTCTCCCTCTTCGCCAATATTTATTAGTTCCCAAATCTGACCATTAGTATCAATCACTTTCTCTACCATTGTGCCTGATAATAACTTGCGAACAGCTGCGAATAGACCAGAACGTTGAAAAGAAATACCGGAATTACCAAATGCGAGAACGGCATCTGCCTCAAGGCTATACTCTCTCCGAAAATCTTGATCCTCTAGCAAAGTCTTGCGTATTAACGGTGGTGCGTATTCCAAAACAGCATTAGCCAGTCTGGATCGAATATAGGAGTTCATCATTTGGCCATCCTCTCGGCCAGATACATATTGCCTAATTCTGCAATCTGTCTCTTAAACAATTCAACAATCCATGAATATAAATTAGGGTTTTGTTCTTTGATCGGAAGCAGGATCTTTTCCTCAATCCAATTCCAATAATTTTCTTGAACCTCCATTGACACGTCTTGTAAAGGCATAAGCATCATCATGATGTTTGCACCCCTTCCAATACTGACAAAGTGATCCCTATTCTCTACTCCCAGTCTGTGAGCCCAGCCAAGGGCATCAACTTGATCTAGGATCCATTCAGAGCGTGCTCGTACAGTTGATAGATTTGTGTCAGACCTCCAAAGATCTTTTAGCACTTGAATAAACGTTTGAAGTGACATATCTAGCCAGTATGCTTCTTTTGGAAGTTGAAGCCAAGAACTCATTCGAACACATAGTATATTTTCCCGGATTGCCTTTAGCTCAGCTGTTTCAGTGACCTGGTTATCCTTGATTATTGATGCGTTGAGATGCCCTAATAGTTCGTCATTGTTCAAAGGCACAAGGAAATATCCAGCATGGCGTAATCGAGTCCTATATTCCAAATATTCCTCATGGGTAATAGCAATCGAGGAGACAAGTGCATCTAGAATATCTACCGTTGAATATATTAGTGCTTTCTGACTGCCACCTTCTATAAATGTATGCTGATTAAGAGCCCGATCGTCCACAATAATTGCATCACAATCCCCTACTAGAGCGAATACTCCAATTGTAGGATGTTCGGAAAAAGATAGAGTCTCTGACTTGTCTAAATTATGTTTTCTGCCAACCTTTATTTTCCCCGATTCTATCCGTGTGTGGATGGTAGATCTTATATTTTCAATGGCATCTTTGATTTTGTCAGAAATAGTCTCATACAAAATGAAACCATTTGTTTCGGATATTTCGTTGAGCGAAACAATTGGCTCGAAACCTGCGTGTTTGAGTCGTTCCAGAATGCCTAAATGAAGGAAATAGGTTAACGCCAGGGAATCTAAGTACAGGATTGCCCCATCAGCAATTTCAGGTTGATGAGGCCAAGGTTTCTCTTGCAACTTCAAATAGGTTTGCGCTTTCTTTTCTTCTTCAGCTGTGATTTGGCCTTTTTGTCGCAATTTGCTCACAATGGACTGACAACTACTCAACACTCCCGCATGGGATGATAAATCAGCTTCATCCATCATAAGCGAACCAATTAGATGAACGGGCGACGGTCGAACAACAATACGCTGAATGTTGTCATTTTCTCTCTGCTTTTCCGCCTCTGCTATTAATAAGGCTAGTTCATCGCCGACCTGGGCGGATAACTCGCTGTTTGGTACTGTGCTTGGAATTAATTTATCGAGAACATCGGTCGAAAGCATATTCCGCACCTGATGTGCGCACAATATCCGACTAGGCTGATGAAATGCGGCCCTTTGTTTTTCCTCGAAAAGCCATGCGAGAGTAGAATGTGGCAAGTATATTGTTCCGAATTTGTCCAACGTTTTATCTAACAGCCCTAAATAGTTTAGGGTTATCAATGCGGTTGCATCTATTCCGACCGTCATATCTGCACCAAGAAGTATGGGTTGACGATTACCACAAAATGCAGGAATAGCAGCCCTTCGCCGGGGATCCTTCTCCGACAAATTTAAAAGAGCAGGCACAAGGGTTAATTCGATTAGAGATTTATTGAGAGATTGAGCTGCAAGAAAACTCGGAATATCACCTTGAGTCAATAATTTCCATATTTCAGATTCTCGTTGATCCCAATCTGGTTTCCAATCAAGAAGATCCTTCATCGTCAATTTCTTAATCGGACCATTCTCTCCAGACAATTTAGCTGCTTGATCTAGCCAATTAAAAACGTTTATATCGCTTTCCCAACCAGCTTTGGTAGCTAACATATAGGCAGCGACTAATACATCGGCATCATCTTTACCCTTATCTGCTGCTGCATAAATTAATCCCTTAGCATGAGGCGAATTCAAATGAATGGCAAGTTGAGCTGTACCAATTAAATCTTGGGCACTTCTTCTATCTCTTGCCATCCATTCTTGATCGATAATACCCAAAAGCGAATTCCAATCGCCCAAAGCAATGCCTATATTAATTTGTAATGCGCGATAGTTCCGATTGTCTTGGTCCCTAGTATTTTTCGCTAATTCCGCGCGAGCCTCTAACAGCGCACCTTCATCGTATAACGCCCAACAATAAAGTATTTGCAAATTCTTTGATTGTGATAATAGATCTGCATTTGTTTTTATGAATCCGATAAGTTGTTCGGTCTTGTGTGTATTACTCAAGGCATTTGCTAATCTCTCCGCGTCTTGCAATGAGCGTGTTCGTTCAAATAGAATTCGACCGTACTCGTAGATACTTTCCCAATCGCTCCGTGCATGGAATTCATCAACAAGACTCGCAAGATCAATTATCGAATCTGTTTTCTCGAATTGTACTTTTCGAGTCTCAATTTGATCAACGCCTTCTGCTTCGGAAATCAATGTCCTTAGGTGACTTTGTTCTGCTTCCGAAAGTCCCTCGTCTAAAAGAATTTTCAGACGTTCGTTTGCTTTTTCTGGCAGCCCAGCTCGAGAAAGCATCTCTATCTCGAGAAATGACAATGCCTTCTTATCAAAAAACTTAATTAACTCATCTCTATGCCGAGTAACATAGTTCGCAGCATCCAGTGGAGTTTTTTGGGTGAATGCAAGAGCAAAACGCGCGATTGCAGCGTTTTCGGTTATCCCTCCATGTAGAGCAATCTGACGATCGATCTCCCGCTCGACAACATCTAGGTCTAGCTTGATTCCAAATTGGATGGCAAAATGAATTAGGCGAAGACGGGTATTAGGATCACTAAGTTTGGTTTGAAGCCTATGCTTCCCTTTGTCGAATTCTTCAGGATCGCTAAGCTCAAGCCAAAGAGCATATTCGTCATCTATCGTCGCCGCATGAGGACAATTAAGATCCAATGCAGCGTGGGCTGCATTGGTAAAGTGACGCAAAGCTTTCCGGCGGGCATCTAGCGCATTTGCGTCAGATGCAAACGGGAAATTGGCTGCCATGAGTGGTAGCTGGTTACACACGGTGGGGCGAAGCTCGTTGGGCACCGCCTTTAGGAGATGAGTTATTGCGACTAAGTGATTGAGTATTGGAGTTTCGAGTAGATCTCCGTCAGTCACTATATCAAGGCATTCCCAAGCTCTTTCCCAATTAGCAAGTTGAAGCTGATAGGTAATTAGCGAATTCTTACCATCTGAATCTAAATCAGCTCCGTTTAATCCAGCTGCCATTAACCATTCTACAGCTGCTTGAGGGCCATTGTGATTGGCAACGATCATAAAAGCCGCAGAACGGGATGTTGGCATATCGATGCTGGCCAAAGTGTTTAGAGCTGTGCTCATATCTCCTTTTTGCGAAGAAATAAATGCTTGGGCGATTACATTTTCAGAGTTTGTTCCTAAACTTTTGGCAAGATTTAGATATTCTTCCGCTTTATTAATTTCGTTGGTAGCAGACAGAACACGTGCACACCAGGCCAGTGCTCGGCTTCTCACCGTATTTGTCCCGCCATCTAATTCCCCATCAGCAACTCGATCCGCAAAATCTAGCGAATAGCTCTCTCTGTCAAACTCCGCGAAGAATCTGGATTTTCGGAATACATTGGTCTCGTTTTCAATTTTCTGGTCAACGAGTAAAATTGGAAAATGTGACCTGGAGAAAATATTCTGCTCTGCGATACACTGGACGTTCTTTAGAATTTCTGCGCTTTGTTCACGGGTTGACAAAGAATCCATTTGCGCATGTACTGCAGATACCTCATTGTGTAAATCCTCAAGTATCGCTTCATATTTTGAGAATTGATCAGCGAGCATTGCCGCGATTGTAAATTCCCCTTTATTGATAGCGTATTTTAACAAGTCGATTTGCCGAAAAACGTGAGCAATTGCGTGTTGAAATTCATTGCTAGTGGCTAACTTATCAATTCCTGAAGTTTGAATAACATCTTCAACTGTTTTGCGGATTTCGTCATCATGAATGTCATCTCCTCTCGCAACTCGCTCAAGCATATTAGCGAGCACATTACCCCCAATTGTGGTACCAAGTGTTCCCAGGATGCCGGGTAATGCTGCGCCACCAGTTGCCGCAATTGCCAATAACGCGGAGCCGTAAAACAATACCTGGGCAGGCTTACTGCTAAGAGTCTTAACAATTTTTAAAAGAGCTTGCTGATACTCTGGTTTCATACTTGGTTGAGATGACATAGTTACCTTGTTATTTTCTTGATGCTATACGATGCTATTTTCACATATTTTTTCCAATATCATTTTGCCTACAACCCCTCAGCCACGCCATACTTTGGCTATTAGTTAGGCTTAATCTGGTGAAAGTTTTCCTAAAACATAATCCCATAAACATTCATGTCCATCCATTTTTGTACATTCTATTGGGGCATATAACCGGGCGCCTTCTTCCAGTAATCTGGGAATTTCTTTGGATATTTCTTCATTGCGTTGAATTAAAATCCATAAAGCCTGCGGGACATAATGATGGAACGGAAGTCTTACATGATAATCAAAAAGACTTATCTCAAGATGTACTCCAGTTTTTCCATCAAGCGGGACCACTAATCCAATAACAGGTTCTTGAAAATAATGAGTTCCGCATTCCTGGATGCCAAAATCATCAAATTTCGGAGGCTGTTCTGGCGTATCAGTAAATGATCGTAAAATGTATTCTCTCACACGGTCCAAATCGCCATTGAGAATATAACGATATCCAAATGTAAAAAACGCCAACAAATACGCCGAAGTAATCCACCCTGCCTCGGCAAGGTGTAGTTTCATTTCATGGAACGGATAAACAATCATTGAAAATGGGTTGTTTTTTCCGAGGGCTTCGAATCTCTCGCGTTCTTTTGGATTATTTCTTGCCCATTCGCCGGTTCTATCAAGTGGAAATATAATTTTTCCTTGGATGGCCTCGTTTTGCTCAAGCTTTAGTTGGGCCTGAAGCCTAATGGGTTTTTCTGCCGGCCCACGAATTACCTCGACTGTCCTGCCACCAAAAAGCTCTCCCCTTTTCTCTGCGTCCTTGGCTGCCTCTCGCAACTGCATTTGCTTATCGCCCATAGTACCGGCGCGGTTATTACACTCTGTACAAAGTAGCACATGCTGATGCCGGATTTTCTCGGTTTCACTTTTCTCGCGAAATCCTTCAGGCCATATATGTCCATCAGAAAGAGCTCTTGAATGGATCTCCTCATGGGAAAAAACAGTAAAGCATATTGGACAAACAAAATGATCTGGGTATCTGGGGTCAACTGACGCCAAATCAAAAGAATGGGCATGAAATAGTGTTTCTAGGAATTCTTCTTTTCCACCACTCATTATTACATCCTCTTAGGTCAAAATACCAAACACGGCAAACATCATTTACTCTTTTTTAAACCAACATCATCTTCTCTGTCTACTCTTTTCACTTCTTCCAATCAGCCATTAGCATAAAGATGCCGGGGATTTATTATGCAGTTTTAAGCGGTGCACATGAGCTAATAAATGCAAGAAATTATGCGCTGCAGAGACTGTCGCTCGTTCATAAGATGCTGAACCAACTACGGCTTCGGCATCAGCTTTCGGATCACAATCAATCTTGGGTAAGATTTGAATCGTTTGTCCCCTTACCTGAATTACTCCTACATATTGAGTTGTACGCACTCCTTTTCGCTCAAGCCGGATTAATTCCTTTCCAGCATTTTGATTTAAACGGTCTAAGGTTTCCAATAATAGATCATTGGCTGGCAGACCAAGCGCCGGATATGAAATAGCTTGCCGTTCAAACAGGGTTGTTACGTTGTCCACTATGGTTTTCTCAATATCCTTCAAACAACAAGTATGAAGAGACCGAAATATCGAAAGGGGATCTGTAAAAGTCGTGGCCACCTTGTTAATTATAGAGCATCCGGCTCAATAGAGTTTTCTATCTCGGGTGCATTTGTGAGATGGCATAGGACTTGAATTGGTAATACATTTGTATTACAATATAACATAACTTGATCAAGGAGCAAAAATGCCCAGGAAAAACTCACCCACCAAACCAGTACGTTCTTTTCGACTAAGCTATGAATGTGTACGGCAATTGAAAGACCTGGCCAGTAATATGGGGCGCAGCGAGGGAGATGTGGTCGAGGTTTCTATCGATCGGATGTATCGGGAAGAGCTTAGATTTGGAAATTTGATGATCGGTGAAGGTCAAAAACCTGAAGATAACTATAAGGTAGAATAGGCAGAGGAATAGAAATGGTTGCAGGATACATTCACTTGGTTTGGAAGATCATTTGGAATGCAGCTGTGGTGATGGTCTGCGCCGGCCTGATTTTCATTGGGTATAAAGCCAATCAGCCTATGAATATAGCTGGAGGGCCGGCGGGCATGACTTACGTTGAGTTTATTCAGGATCGCCTTAATGCAGCCCAAACGGTCAATCCTTCACGTTGTGGATGGGGTATGATGCTTTCCCTGGCTGCGCTTGGACCGATTTATAGTGTGGTTTATACTGATGTCGCAATACATCCAGGAGGATTACTAGACAGCATCACTGCCCCCGATCCTGATTACCCCACTGGAGTAGCTGGGGCAAAATGGTATGAAGTTCCGGGCATCTGGTGGGGTGTTGTGGAACGGTTATCCTGGACGATGTTGGGAAAACCTCATCCGTATGGGTGCCAGTTCAGGCAAGTAGCCAATAACGATGAATCCCTCTTGTAATATGTGCTCATATATAGGATAATAGACACAAAGTGTCTATTATCCTATATGAAATATTCAATCCTTTCCTCACTTGATTCCTTGCCATACTTCACCATTGAAGCGGTGAAACAGCTTCTTGGGGATGAATCCGCTGCTGCCGGCACTATTCAAACTGCACTTTACCGCTGGATGAAAGCCGGGCAAATTATCCAGTTAAAAAAAGGCATCTATATGACGCACCGCTTTTTTGAATTGCACCGCGCGGATGCCGATTTTGCGCCCATAGTCAGCGCTATTTTGATCTCCCAGTCGTATCTGTCTTTAGAATTTATTTTGCAGCGCAACGCCATTCTCACAGAAATGACTTACCCGGTGTCTGCCATCACTTTAAAGCAAACCCGCGTGTTTGAAAACAGGCTGGGAACTTTCACCTACCGCAATATCAAAGCGGATCTCTATACGGGGTTTACGATCTCCGATTACCAGGGTATCCCTTTTGCCAAGGCGACTGTAGCAAAGGCGCTTTTTGACTATCTTTACTTTCGCTCCTGGAAAGGCAAAGGACAGTCAGCGCATGTTGACATCGCAGAAGAGCTGCGCCTGAACCTGGAGGACTTTTCAGAAAAAGACCAGGTTGAGTTTGCTAAGTTCGTTGAGATAAGTAAAAGCAGAAAGATGGAACAGATTTTGAACAACCTGAGGAAAACAGTATGGCGACTTTAATCCAATCGATGCAAAACATCCTGTCTCAAAAAGACCCCTTATTGACAAATGAGACCAAGCGAGTAATTCTCAAGGAATTTCTACAGGCCTATACTCTGGATTTTCTCTACAATCATCCGGTCTATCGCAAGCTCAATTTTTACGGCGGTACCTGTCTACACGTGATCTATGGCTTGAACCGGCTTTCTGAAGATATCGATCTGGATAACAGCAATGAGATTGATTTGAGCAATCTTGAAAACGATCTACTAACTTTCTACCGTTCCAACATTGGGTACGCCGATGTAACAGCCAAGACTCAAATAGGGGAATGGGGCGTAAGGCGAACCACCTTGAAGTTCCCCATCCTCTATGCTTTGGGATTGACTTCCCAGGCCAATGAACCGCTGCATATGAAAGTTGAAGTCAGCCAGCACAAGCAAATTTCCATTGTGCACCGGACGCCGGTACTGCTTTTTGGCAGAAGTTTTGTGGCCGCTCATTTTTCGCTAGAGACGATGATGGCAGGGAAGATGCTGGCCTGTCTGGAGCGTAACTTTCAGAAGGGTGAAGGAGCTATGATCAAAGGCCGTGATTTTTATGACCTGCTCTGGTTCATGCAGCAGAAGATTCAACCACTGGAGGAGAAGTTAGCTAAAGACGGCCGCCAGTCCTATACCGTTCAATTTGCTATGGAAATATTGGTCGATAAGATTGAGGGATTGAAAATCCCTGACTTGGCAGAGGATTTACTGCCTCTATTTGAACAGAGGCCTTTCATCGAAGCCTGGCTGGAAGGGTTTCAAGAGAATTTTAGGGAGTATGTTAGATACTATCCATAGGTATCGTGGATGCCTCACCTGGCCGTTAGATATTCCAAATTATTGCCATCTCGCTCTAAGTATATGTATTTTGAATGAGAAATTAAGCTGCGAATTTCGCCATTTAATTTGTAGGGAAATAACTCTGGAAGACGGAATAAATCGTTAAACAATATTCTCTGATGGGTGGATGAATTTATTGTTGCTTCAATTAACCACAGTTCAATTTCCGCGTCAGTAATCCTAATATGTTTTTTTGTGTATGCCTTCGTAGCGGTTTTCTGTAAAGTGTGCCAATTTTGCATACTTTGTAATATACGATTCACTGAGCGGGGCAATGTTCCCAAATTACCATAGCTTTCCAACAACCGGCCATGTATTTCATTTCTTTGAAATGAACCTTGGATGCTGCATAATCTACCAACCTGTACAGCCGTGTCTTTGAACAATGGGAACACAGCTAAACTCATACCCCAATGGAGGGCTACCTTATCCAAGTCGTTTCCTTTTTTATGTATGAGGATTGCCTTGTCCCTAAGTTCAGAGAAAACCATATTAGTATCAAGCCATAATCGGGTTAAGACATTCGCTGTTTTTCGTATAGCATCGTTTCCATCCAGATAATTGGACAGATAGGTTTTCAGTTCATTGACTTGATCTTGTTTCCTCATGGATGGGTGTGCCGCTAATTCCAATGCAAATTCAGACCATTCTAAAGCGATAAAACGGTCAAATCCTACTAAGTATTTTTGTTTTGGCTCTGTTAAATTCTGCACGGTTAACTTAAAACCTCTTTAAGAATATCTATTGCCATCCCACGCTGCAAAACATCATGATAAAACTGATTTCGGTAATTGCGAAGGCAATTATAACAACTGGTGTCTTTTCCGCACTCACAATTCTCCACCTTATTCAGAGCAACTTCAAATACCTTCCTAAGGTTCTTGCTGATTCTATCGACGTGTCCTGCGCCACCAGGCACCGTATCATACAGAATAATGTGAGGAGATTGATGAAAATCTCTATAGAACAAAGTTCCATCAATATCGTCTCTGCGTATCCCTAACTCATCGCTTGCACCATCTAGAATTGCATAAAGAGTAGAAAGCATAGACGCTTGTTCATATCTTACACCTTCAAGTTTCAACTCCAATACATTCGTCATGTATCGATGTCCCAGATGGTACGAATGTGTTTTCCCAGAACAATCCTTTTGAGTAAAAGGGTTTTTGTGCTTTTCAAAACGCTTTTTAACATTTTGTGAAAAATCGACAACTTGAGCCCACCCACAAGTTTCACAAATGTCAAATCCTCTTCCATATCCATCATTAACCAGAGCCATCCATCCGTGGGGTGATGTCGCTTTATATACCCTAACTCGGGAATTTGCCAGTTCGAAGTCTGGCTCCAAATCTCTCTCCTCAACTACTTTTGTCTGCGGAGACCTATACTCCGTAAAATAGATTCTGCTGGCATATGTTCTTTGGGGGGGATTCTCACCCGGTGAACTGGTTTCATTTGCTGCGACAAAACCCTGCTGCGGAATAATAAACTTCCCCTTCATCTCTGTATTTCGACTTTCGGTAAGGGAAGTTCCACATGTACAAACGGATGGGACATCGCTAGCGCTATACCCCCAATGAAATCGTTTGCATTGGCCACATACAGCATAATGAATTTCTTCCCACTTCCGATTGGGCAGTAAACGTAACCCCTGACTACGCCAGATTCGTTTTCCTGCTACGACCTCGCTTCCTGGAGCAAATTCGGATATTGCCATTCGGAGATCACGATTCAATTCAATTTTCCGTGCTGCTTCTATTCCCAAATGATCGGTCATAAGTGGTACTACATCCGTTGGGAAACCATACTTGGGCAAGACATTACGTGAACCTAAAAAGCCCAAAAAATCGTGGGATTTGATTTCATCCAGAATAGCTCTTAGTCTTCTTGCTTCTGCGTCGCTTTTTGGATCATCTTTTTCTCTAGCTTCCTTTCGCATTCTATCAAGCTCAGATACTTCGTTCGTGATATCTGCTATTGCTAAATCAAGTGCCTTTGGGTCGCCAGAATTTGTTAATTCATTGACCCAACTCCAATCATCAACCCCCATAGATTTCCGTAATTCTACCGATGGGATTATTCGCGTCAGAGATTCTTGTAATTCAATTGGCTGAGAATGGATAAATTCCTGTAATAATGCAAAACCATTCACTTCATCTTCTGCAAAAAAGAAATCGTTTAATGATGTAAATGTACGATTTTGTGAAACCTTCGCCCACCGGAAAAAAGCAGCAAAAATAACAGAATGCAAATGTCGTCGGATAACTTTTTCATTTGTCAAAACAGTTACAGGCGGTTTAATCTTTCCTGAGATCATCATCTCTGGTTGACTATAATAACTGAGGTCATGGGATCGCCTTTGAGCAAAGGTCAATACGAAAGCAGCCGAATCTGTCCTACGCCCAGCCCGTCCGGCTCGTTGAATATAATTGGCGGTTGTTGGTGGCACGTTCCGCATAACAACTGCTTGCAAGTCACCAACATCTACCCCCAATTCGAAAGTTGTTGAACAACTTAGAACATTTATTTCCCCGTTGATAAACTGATTTTGAACATTCGCAGCTTCTTTGGATGTCCATTGCGCGGTATGCTCTTGGGCAGTTAGAACCATGGGATCACTATTAAGATAGAGATCACGATACAAATTATCTTTCAATAATTCTAACTTTGTGGAAAGAGGCTTTAGGTGACCTTTACATCCATATGTAGGACATGTATCGTCAATAATTTCCCGACAGATGTTTTGGCAGGTATCACAAATCATCAACCCCGATAAATCATCTCCCAGAGTAGGGTTGATATACCATCCATCCTGGGAAATCCGATATGCATTTCCCTTTCTACCACCCAAATCTCGTACAACTAAAACCTTATTCCAGGGTGAAGATGCTTCTGTTAGATGATCCCATAACTTACTGAGAAGATCTTGAACAGCTTGTTCTTTTTGCATCTCTGAAAATTCAGTGCGATTTTCTAAAAAACGAATTAGGAAATCTTTACGCGAATTGCTGAATGCAGTGGGCACCCAGCTAAATACCCCATCTTTCGTTTCGCTCTTATTAAACCTGATTGAGAATTCTCTTTGCCGAGGCGCAAAAGCTTCGTTTTTATAAAGATCAATTTTCTCATCCAACAAAAAAGTGATAGCCCCTTGATAACGCAATGTGTCCAACAAGAACCTGATAAGGTTAAAAGCTTGTTGGTTATTTAATCCCCAATGCGCTGAAGTCATGAATGATGGTGCCTGCCAAGTACTTGGAATCATTGGCGTGAAGTGCATCAATCCTAATCCCTCAAGGCTGATCCGACGGTCAAGCGGGGAGAATTCCTGCATTAGCCAGATGGCCATATGCTTTTCCAACTCTGCATCGGTTTCTTTGGGGAATAAATTGGCTTTTTTCGTTTGGAAAATCAATCGATCTAACAAATCGCGAAGGGTTAATTTGCCTTTAGAAGCATCAGGATCCTTTTGTAGAGTATAGGTAATCATCCTTCTGCGAAGATTTCTCTCATGGGCTCTTTCCAAGTATGGAGCGAAGAACGCTGCATTTTGTCGACTATCTGTAAAATTTAACATTTTCCGACCTTGTCCAGGAAGCTCGTCAGAATTATCAACCCTGGAAGGTGGAATATGTTGGTAGAGTGCGTCAGCCAACACACTAACTGGTGCATCCTGACCTGTAAGGAAACGGTACACGACACCTTTACTATGCCGCGTTGAACAACTGACACATCGTCTCAATGTGTGAGAACGGCCCAAAGATACTTTTTCCACATGGACTAATGCGCCTGTTGTACATTTACACTGCCGAGGTCCTTCCGATTGAATCAAACCACAATGGGTACAGAGCAACTTGGGTTCTAATTCTATATTTTCGTTTATTACATCGGGTGTTACTTCTGGATCTGCAATGATCTCATCTTCATCTTGATCATTTAAAATCGTGTTAATGGTGTAATAATTGGTTTTTTGTGCTGCAAGGGCATCATACATGACACTATTCTGTGTCAAGTAGTTTTGATTTGGCATGTGTTGGATACCAAGCGCTTCGTCATCTTTGAGCATTAACCCTGGTTTTTCCTCACCAATAAGGTAAGGTGTACCACAGCGGGTGCATGTTGCCAACTCAAAAACTCGGCTTTGGCAGTGTGGGCAAAATTTATATCTTCGCAGAAATAATCTCTGTTGTTTTTCAGGAGGTAATCCCTTATGCCCGGCTTCGTTCAAACATAAAAACGCCCCTTCAAGAGCCCTTGCAAAAATATGATATCGCGCAGGTAATAGCGAAAGACCGTCGCTGTCCGCTCGTGCATACACTGCCAGATCAATCAAGTCAATCAAAGCTTGTATGGAATCCAGTTTTTTACCGAATACTTTACTGGCTAAAACCTTTAATTCCATTATTTTTCCCGATTCCAGGTCGCGAAGAATTGTTTGGATATTTTGATCGCCCTGGAGTATTAGATAAAGGTAACGCTGAATCGCTGTTTCAGGGTTCTTATTGGTTTCTAAGTGTGCTTCATGAAGTGGTATAGGTATCGCAGATTTTTGAATCGCTTTATCAAAAGATTTCAAATACTCAATTTGCGCTGATATTTCACTGGGTCGATCATCTAACAGCAATGCGAGCTCATGATACAGTTCAGGTGATCCTTTTCCCCATATATTTGTTGATATTTTTTCTACTGGCACACGCACCGCTTCGATAATATCCTGATAATCTGACTTATTCTCTTCCCAAACAAAAGGTAAATTAAATAGATTATTTGCGAAATCGATGACAGTTGGGTAATCTTGTTTACCTTTACCCAGAGTAGCACTGGTCGCAATCGCTTGTAAACGCCCCAATCGATCTCCCACAATGCGATCTTCCAGTCGACGTAACAACATCGCCATTTCTGTGGCATTTGCACCGTCATATACATGAACCTCATCCATGACGATAAAATGCCAGTGCTGGCCAGTCGGACCATCAAACAATGTTGAATCTGAGGGTCGGAGTAGCAGGTATTCCAGCATGGCATAATTGGTCAATAAGATATGGGGGGGATTGGTTTGAATTTCTTTACGACTAAAAAGTTCATTGTCCAAAATCTTTTCTTTTGGATAAACTTTATGGAAATTCCTGACCGCCTCATCTCGGTCGGTCGATCGGTCTGTTTCACCAATATACCTGCCAAATGTGACATCCCTACTATTTACCAACAACCGTCGCAGGCGTTTCATCTGGTCATTTGCCAACGCATTCATGGGATAGAGCAACATTGCTCGGACACCCGGTTGTGATAATGTTCCGCTCTCTTGCTCTTGAAAAAGATAATTTAATATTGGCACTAAAAAGGCTTCAGTTTTACCAGAACCGGTACCTGTAGCAACAACCAAATTCCGCCCAGATACCGCTTTTCGAATAGCCTGAACCTGGTGGATATACATTGGACGAGTGTATGGCAGGTCTGGTGATCGAAGTTCCGCAAACTTCCTTGATAGGGCACCTTCTTCCACGAGATCTTTAATGCTTTCTCCTTTTTCATAAGGTAAAGCAATTTCAAGAATGGGACCTTTAACCAACAAATCTGGTTCATTCACAGCATCTGAGAAAGCCTGACGATACCATTCATCTTGAAATGGTTTAATCGTTCTCAGGTAACGCAGGTAGGTTGAGCGAAGGTGATTTGTAGTATTTAAAGGATGAATGGGCATATTGACCTCTATTCCATATCTTTCGAGAATTCAAGGATACGTTTATAAGGGATGGCAAAAGGTATTTTTGAATATTGCGGTTTCTTACCTGGATGGGCTTCTTGGGTATGCTTTTCGGCTATTAGTCTTTCATTTACAGAGATGAACACACCACAAAGTTCACAGCGGTATGAGCGGTCAGATGGAAATACCAAGAGACCTTTGCCCATATCAGCTGTTGCTGGTTCAGGGCGAATATCAGGATGCAAAATAAGTTGGATCTTAATTTTTGGGGTTTCAACCGAACATAGCGGCAGGGATTTCCAGTGTTCATCAGAAATGCTGATGATTTTTCCCCACCCCGCCGGTGTTTTTATGAACATCCCAGGTTTGATATGCATTGTCTCAACGGGATACTGACCAGCTAACAGCTGAAGAAGATAAGTGGATTTTTGAGCAGAAGACAATGCATCCATGTATGAAAATGAAGCCTCTGGATTTAAACCAAGCAAAGCTATAGCTTCTTCATCTGCTATTTTTCCTTGTTGCCAGTAAGAAATGACCAGTTTAATTCCATCATCCTGCCCGCGCTTGATTAGAGTTGCAAAATAATCTTTACATAATTGGCTGGAAAGATCGGATACCTCAGCAAAGCGTATAAGCTGCTTGGTGGGCAATGATGCGATCAATAAGGAATTCGAATCCCTTTTCTTAATTTTGCCTAGTAAGGTGCTCTGGGCAATTTCCTGTTCAATTTTGAACTTATATGGTTTGTAGATCGGGATGACGGGTGGTCGAGTGCTTACGGATCCTTTTCCCTTATGATGGATCTTTAAATGTCTTTGCATCAAATCTTGCCGTGCGGTATAAAATTCCTTACACATATCACAGTGATAAGCCTGCTTTTTCCCCTCAAAAACGAGTTTTGTGTTGCTTAAATCTAGTATTGCTTGTTCAGGCGTCCCTTCATTGTAGAGAGAAATTTCTATTACCAGGTCAGGCTCATCCTGGCGAGCGATATCATAACCTTCGGTTTGACCGCCTAGAATTTTTTCGATTCTCCCCCATCCAGCCGGCGTGTGGATGAACATTCCAACTGTGAAATGCCCGGTTTGTAAAGGATACTCACGGGCAATTTCAATTATCAGATCCTGATATTGTTGGACTTTCGGGTTTTCCAGCAAAATCTGATAAGAAAAATCAGGATCCTGCGCAAGAATGGAAAATAGCTGTTGCTCTGAAATTTTTCCCAACAGCGATAAAGTTAACGCCTGGTAAACTGCTTGCTTTTCCCTGCTGCCGATGAGTTGTGAGAGTTTGGTAAGATCCGCTGCAATGTTATCGGATGTATGGCCGAGTTTTTGAGAATTTTCCCCTACTTTCTGCTCTGAACCCACAGAATAAATCCGCGCCAACTCTGCCATTTGGACATTTCTGAATTGAGTTGCCGGCAGCGTGCTTAAATCTGCGTATGAGAAATGCGGATTCACGCCCAACAATCCAGTTACTTCATGTCCAAGCAGCCGTTCTTCTTCAAATAATTTCAGCGTCTTTTCAACACCTTTTCTTTCTCCTCGGCTGATTAATTGGCCAAGAATCAAACGCAAATGGGTTCCATTTTTATCTGCGTCAATCAATTTTAAGAGACTTGGAACGGGCAACTCTTCGATAATCTTGGAAGGGTTTTCAGCAGATATAAATAAAGTGTTGAACAAACGTAGTGCATTAGTGTCATCAAGGTATTCGGCCAGTGACTTTATCGAAAACTTGGTTTCTTCCGTTAGCAAATCAATCGCGTCTGCATCGGATAAATGACCATCCTTGACCATGCGGATAATCTGAGTAACCCCTTGAGTATCTAGCCGTTCAAGCAAAAGTCGCAGACAGAAAAGGACTAGCTGTGGCTCAGTGGAATATTTCAAGAGGATGAGAGCGCTCTGGGTTGGGAGCATTCGATTTTGTGCGTGCTGCAAAATGGTTTCACGGAGTGGATCATCAGGTGGGGTATTTTCGAATAATTCCTGCAATCTTTGTGGTGCAAGAAGCTTCATTCGGATGGATTTTTGCTCAATCTCGTCATACGCGCCTAACCAATTGTAAAAAACGAGGAACATTCGTAAATTTGCTTGCTCGTGATGCTGGGCGCAAAGACTGATTTCTCCTCGGCATTCATCGGATCTCTTTAGATCGGCATAGATGCAAGCTCGCTCAAAATGGATTTGAAATGCACGCTTTGGCTGTTGTGTCAGACGTTTTCCTAACGTTTGTAAATGTTCCTCTGGGCTAACCGTTCGAAAGTGATGCGGTTTCACGTCTAACGGAGAAGTCAATTCGGGCTGCCAGGGTGGCACAATATAGAAATATGCCTGGTAATGTGAGGGGGGCAATCCGATTTCCTTTAAATGCAATTCCCCATGCGCTTCATCTGGGATTTTTATTTCAAACCCAGTGTTCCAGGGCTGCCATATTGGTTTAATGAACACTCGACGATTTCGAAGTATATAGGGTTCATCCCAAAGCAGGGTGTAATCTAAATCACCATGATCTTCTAACCGTACGTTGCTAATTTCTAAAGAACGCGTCAGGGTTAGAAGATTCACTCGCTCTTGGACCAGTTCTTTGTTCAGCAATCGAAGTTCAAATGAAAAAACGGGAACATCTTGTCTGGCGCGCAGCGTGTCATATACCTTGTTCAGTGGAAATCTGAGGTAATCTTCACCTAGAGCGCCTTTTTCTGATGGAAAACTCATAAGGGGTTCGTATGGTTGATCTGGATCCACCAGGACCATTTCAAGCTTATGGCCGATGTGATTAATACCAGGCATTTTGACCATTACCGAAGTAGAGGCTTGTTGGATGGCCTGTAGAAATCCATCAACGGACTGCTTCAGGGAAGAGGTTGTCCATTGGATGGAATCTTCACCAGGTAGAATAAAGCGCCACTGCAAACGCGGAATGGGCACATACAACGGCACAATGATCGATGATGTGTCATTTTTCCCGGGCAGGATCAGATCTAAATCTGCTTGTGTAATGGCATCATTGGAAACTGTTACCGTAAAGTGACCATAATTCCCTTCTACGGTGATGAAATCGGCTCCAGATTGCGGTTGGCACAGAGCGGAGGAAGGCAGTATCAACTCAAATTTAATGTCTTCCTTGCCCGAAGTGGCTGAATCGGACGGGAAAATCGCATCGGGGAGGCCTTTGATCTGCAAGCGGGGCCATATTCGAAACCGGTATTCGTCTTCAACCTCCTGGCCGTTTGAAAATTCAAGTCTGTACGTGCCGGCAGAAGCCACACCCAGGATCGATTCCAAATCCAATTCAAGCGCATGATCCAGGGTATTAAGATCTTGATTGGTGAAATCTCGGCAAACGTAAGGATCTGTCTCCCAGACACTTTCTAGGTGAATGCGCCATTTTTGCCCCGGGCGATCTGGGATCCTCAAACGCGGTGGCGTACCGATATAAAGAGGAATTCCTTTTGGATCGGCGGTTTGAATACACAGCCGTCCATCTACCAGCGCAGGAATCTCGGATGGGGTTGAAATCCGGAATGTTCCGAGTTCCTTTCCCTGTTTGAGCAGGGTTAATTGCAGCGCTTGTTCCAGAGACCAATAATCGGCTCGCCAATTCCTCCAGGCCCCTTCCAGCGGATCACACTCATGACGTTTTTCCGCGTTGCCTTCAAATTTTAACTCAACATCCTTTGGATGAAGGAGCAGCAAAACTTTGGGCGGCAGTGTCTGGCTGATACGAATCAGGCTGGAGTAGTTATCATTTCTTAGATTAAATGCGATCAGGGGCGGTTGGCCATCGGCCGGCAGAAAATGAAGCGCCCACCAGCGCATGACCTGTACGGTTCCTGCAGCAGATTGCAGCCCAAAACCAACCCGTACCCGCCCCACGGGTTCAGAAATGATTACCTGGTCTGCGCGGGCAACAATGTCTCTTCCAGAGAATGCCAGCTTTGATCGCTTTTGAATGACCATCGGTTGATCATCCCAGGAGATCTGCCAGACCGCTTGTCGGCTGTCGTGGAGGTCCCTGGCATTGATTAGCTGCTGAGGAAGGTCAACGACCAGGCCGTCCCCTTCTGGATCAAACAACAAACGAGGTGCTTTCAATTTCGTTTCGAATTCCGCCTGCTGCTCCATGTATGCAATAAAAGTCTGGATCACATAGACGGGCAAATTGATATCAGCAGGAACTTCCCCCTCTTTTTGATAAGCGCGCGCCATCTTCACGCATTCGCTCAGAAATTCAACACCTATCTTCCCACTGTTTTCAAAGAAATTGCGGACGGGTGAATCGGTAAAAAACTGTACATCGCTGCGCTGCAACAGGGCATCCAATAATTCGGACGGCGACAAACCGCGATACTGATCCCGTTCAACCGCCGGTCTGACCATGTTCTTGAAGAAATCATCAAGCGAGTAAACCGGGATTCCACCGTGGATGCGCATGGAGGTCACATATTTGTTTGTGACCCCGCCGACATCCTCAAACGTTGGCTTCCCGTTTTCCTTCAGAATCTTGATAAAGAGTTTGCGCCAGTTGGCGTTATTCAGGTCGCCACTGGAGGCTCCCACCAGAACCCCTAGTGCATCCCAGAATTCCCGGTTCGTATTGCGGGCGGCAAAGTGCGCCAGGAAGGTAGCAAAGGTTTTGGGACAGATGCGTTCTAGCCGGCGAGTGGCTTCTTGAATATTCGGTGCTCGCTTGAGCATGGCGCGGATTTCGATGTTCAACTCATCGAAATCCGCCTGGCTCAATTCAATCTCGCCCAGCAGTCTTACCTGTTTAAACCGGATCGAAAGGTCTTTTTCCCAATCTTGTATTGAACGCGACATGATCCCCCTCGAATTTATAACAAAGACTCCTGCTTGGGTTTCTGTGATTGACGCAAGGAAGCATTGTGGTAATACATCAGCAGCTGCTGATCTTCTTGAAGAACTGCTTCAGGCATTCGTTCTGCAATCTCAACGATGATATCGTACTGCCGTTCGCGCCAGGCCTGGCTGAAACCAGCCCGGATGGCTTCGCTGCGAAACACCTTCAGCCGGCCTTTGCTGCGCCTGTAATCGCTGAATTCGTGCAGCAGCACCCGCTGGCGCAACGCTTCGAGATCCGCCTGGCGGTCGGGGTCCGGGTTATACCAGCGTCCGGATTCATCCTGCAGGAAGGATTGCTCCAGCAGCACTTTGAGTTCCGGCAATGCCTCATAGTTGGATTGGTGGAGAAGCTGGACAAAACGAGGTTGCAATTCACCGTAGGTTTGCGGACCATGCCCTGAGGTAGGTTCCAATTCCTGGCGAATCCACTGGCGGGCAGAGCTTTCATCGGTGATAAACAAGGCCAATTGGGCAACCCGGTCAGCCTGCAGGCGCATCTTATCGTATGCCGCCGCCTGTATCGGGTTGAAAATCATACCTTCACGTTCCAAAAAGCGTTGGGGAAGCCCCTGGTAAAATTCCGGTGCCGAGAGGGGCACGTTGATGCCGCGCTGGATGTGGAAAGCCACCATGCGGTCATACAGCAGGTAGGGTAAGCGTTCCTGGATGGGCTCGATGACCCCGTCTTTAAGCGTTGGCATGGGGAGATTTTCAAGATGCTGGCGGACAAAATCCCAGGCGCCCTGAACAGAACCGGCTTGCTCACGGAACTTTTTTTCAAATTCAAAACCTGGTTTATATGCAGAAATAACTAAATCTTGCTTTACAGCCCCAGCGCTCGTAGCCTGTTGAAAGGAATGTTGTATCTTATTCAACATTCGTACATCGGCAATTGTAAACCCAGCATCCTGCATTGCTTGTAGGATTGCATTCCATACACTATTTTTCGAATTATGAAATTCGACAGTCATCCATTTTCCAGGTTTCAATGCTTTATAGTAGGTTTGGAAACACTCTTGCATCACAAGTTGATACGTTTGGAAACCTTTACCTTTAACTTTATCAATTATTGCTTCACTGTCAGGCGCAGTACGAACTCCCAACCAAGACTCAATCAGAATGTTGAGATCAGAATAATAGATATTTTCCCCAAATGGAGGATCTGTAAAAACATAATCAACCGAATTGTCTGTTATTTGCGTAATTGAACTCAGACTTTGGGCTTGAATTAAGGAAGAGCGAGTTGACAATCGATAACCACTGAAAGTTTTGTACAGCCTGTCTAATTTTCCCTCAAGATTGTACCAGGGCGAAACCTCAGACATTAGTGAAGCTACATAAAATACACCACTTAAAGCTCGATTTACTTGGGAACCTCCAAGCCTTCCATGCATTATCGGTTGATAACGATTTAGTACAGATAATCCCCAAATAGCTTGCTCAACAAAAAATAATAAAAAGTTTTTCAAACGTGGATCAGGATGACTTTGAGCCTTTTTCCAAAGAGCAGCTAAACTTTGTGATTGCCGAGATAAGAAGAAATCATTGATATACGTGACGCTTGTCGTTTTCATTCGTCCGACTCGCGCCATTTGCATATCCGGTAATTTCAGAAGCGGGATTTCCGCGGGAACAGCCAGGGAATCGATGTGATTTAAAATTTCTATATCAAATTCATCCGGTAATTTCTCATATTTCTTATGATCAACTGAATAATTGATCAATACAGGTTTTCGTCTTGGTACTTTTTTCGTTACACCGCTTTGTGCATCCACGCGAACGTCGAACAATAATTCGAGAGCATCCTTATTAAGAACAATATTGCAATATGAACAAGAGAATTCCTCGAATACATGACCAGTTTCTTTATTGAACGCCTGCTCCCAGAAATTAAGCTCATGCCCGCAATTTGAACAGACGAAGATTTCACTCCATACAGTGTAGTTAATTCTGCCTTTCGTTTTTCCATCCGTATGCTGAGTTTTATACATCCAGCCGCACTCTTTTTCCACCTCTTTCAGAATGCGTTTGGCTTCATGCTCAAACGCGCGCGCGTCCACCGGTGTGTTGTAGTTATAGGCAATAAAGGTCGCCGTGGGTGAGAGGTCCACCAGCACGCTTTTGCGCGCGCCCAGGCGGGAGATTGGTTTGCCTTGCGCATCTAATATTTTATCGCCGTGCAACTGGTATCCCAGGCTCTCAACCGTCTTCTTATCCCCGCACAACTGGGCGGCTACGCCGGTCATACCCGTGCCACAAAACCCGTCGAACACGATGTCGCCAGGGTCGGTGTAGTGCAGGATATAGCGCATGATGGCTTTGTGCGGCACTTTGGTGTGGTAGGAATGTGCGTTATAGATGGGATCGTTCTTGCCTTCCGAAACATCCGCGGCAAACGGCTGGCGGGGTTGGATTAACTGCAGCTGGTGCTCGTCATCCGGCAAACCGATTGATTTGTGCATCTGGCGGCGTTCCTCAATCCAACCCGCCACAATTTCGCCCAGGAACGGGTTGGGGCAGGCGGTGTAATAGGGCGGGTCAGAAAGTGTTAAAATGGCTTCATCTATACCGATGGGAAAGCCTTCTATTTTGCGAAATTCGGGATCCTGCAAAAGAAGTCTGAGCCGGTTACGATAAACTTCCTTGTCGATTTGCGATTCATCGGCGTGATATTCGGCGCATGGCTCTGAAATGAGCTCGGTTTGCTGGGGTTCGGTAAAGTCTGTCATTTCTCACCAGTCAATCTGAATGCGAATTTTGGTTGGGTCTTTCCCTTCCAGGATCGGGCGCAAGAAACCGCGGAAGCGGTTTTCAAACTCTTCGGATGTACACGGCATTCCGGGGCGGGTTAGCGCCAGCAGCAGGTCAGCGCCTTCGATAGCCACCTTTTCAAGGCCCTGGAGGGTGTCACGCAACGCAGAAATAAACCGTTCGGTCATTCTCTCGGGCAGCGTGCCGGTTTCGATAAACGCGCTGATCTCTTTGCGCTCCTTTTCAGGGATCAGGGCAAGGTTGGCAAGCGAGCTTTCACTTTTCAGGTTTTCGCGCAGTCCATTGACCCACTTCACGTACAACTGGCCGAAGTCGTTGGAAACCTGCTGGAGCTGCTCGCCAGCCGAGGTGGTTATCGTGTGCGTGCGCGGCACAAAGCCGCACGAGCTGCAAAACGGGCGGGAGCGCAAATCGGCTACTGTCAGCGTAGGGCAAGATTTCAGGTCGGTCAAGCGCTCTTCCAACTTTTGAAGCTCTACCCGGTTCAAGAAATCCACCCCGCTCAGGGCGCGCAGCTGCCCCCAGCGCGTATCGCTGGTGATGCGCTTCTTTTCCGCGTCCTGCGCCGAGTCCAGGCGAGCTCTGCAGTGCAAGTCAAGGTAGCGCTGGATGTAGGCGTCCTGCAAATTCGCCAGGCTTCCTTTCAATCTTGCCAGCAAGCCATTACCAGGGGCGCTGGCTGAAGAACGCAATAATGCGATATGCTCCGTTCGACCCTTGGCCGCTTCAGACTGCCAGGGGTCATCCGCCGGCAGTGTTATTTCTGCCTGGTAAATATAATCCAGCGAGGCCGCCAGGGCACCGACAACCTCGAACAGATGATTGATCTCCTGCGCCTTCTTGCGTGAGCGCAGCTCGTGGCGCACCTCGCCCTGCCCCAGGGTAAAATTCCGCAGCTTTCCGGGGGAGTTAAGCGGCTGCAAGGCAGACAGGAAATTCTTATAATCGGCCATTTCTTTACGGAGTTGTTGAAGCTCAAGCGGTTCCAGCAGGCTTTCGCGCCAGTAGCGGGGACCCTCTCGCAGGTTGTCCATCATGATCACCACGCGGTTCAACTCCTGGTCTACCGCAAATTTCAATTGCGAAATTGCCAGTTCGTGGCTTCTTGAATCGCTGATCAAATCCGCATTCAGGTCCAGGCCTTCAAATAGCGCGCGCAGACTCTGCTCGGGGATAGGCTTTGGCCGGGAAATCGCATTGAAACGAATCAACGTGGGCAATCCGACCCGCACAGCTTCATCCAGATTTGATGAATCGATGCGAATTCCGGGGAGATTCATAGATATTTCGCCCTGCCGAACGAGCGCAATCAATACGACCATAAACCACTCGAGTTCCAATCCAAATTGAGTATCGCGTTCGGCATCACGTACCCCCTGGATCAACTCAGAGCGGTTGATCACCTTTTCTTCTGGTAACTTATACAGTCGCTCAAGGATATATTGGGCGTATTGACTGTTCTCGGTGGTAAATTCGAGAAGGCCGTTTTCCATGTGCGCCAGATTTAATCCATCCAATACAATTTGCGCCGGCCGCGTCGCCGCATTGCCGGCAATCGCCCGGATGGCTGCTTCTGCTGCCTGGGGCATGGTATCCATGGTGAATTCAAACCCATTGAACCTTGGATACTGCGGGTATTGCGCTATGAAGTACTCGCCTAAGAATGCAGACGCAAGCCGAAAAACCTGGTCGCGCAAAGAAAGATCGCGCATATTCAAGTGAAATCGAGTCAATGCTTCAGGAACAGATGCCTGCTTTCCTTTATACTGGATCAAGATCACCCGGGTGAGATTATCTCTAAGCCAATTGTTAAGAATTAGGCGCGCCTGGTCAGCTTTTCTTTCATATTGCTCTTTATTACTGCCCGAGGAGATGGCGCTCATCTCTTTCGCGCCGGCATAACGGCGCATTGCTTGATCAAAATCTGCGTTTCTCTGGGACATCCAAAAGAATATTTCATCTGGTTTTTGGGATAATTCAGTCTTCTCCTCTCCATAGGGAGCCAGAAAATGGAGATAAAAATCCCGTTCCGGCTGCGCCGTTGAGCGTTCATTGGGCGCACCCAAAAATAAATAGCCCCACCGGGTCATCCCCTGGCCAGCCCAGGGTAATTCTCGAGGCCAGATTCGAAAACCAGGCACATACGAACTTTCATTGAGTTCAAGCCCACGAGAGAGCATATCAAAGAAATAGCGGTTTAATTGTTCCACATCCAGAGACTGAGCCCGTTGTTCAATCAGTGCGTCAAAATCGATATCCTTCTTGAGATCCAGATAATACTGGTCATTTTCAGGATTTCGAGAAATGAATTGCCCATTCACAGTTCTGGAAATTTCCCGGAGAACCGATTCGACGGTCGTAAGCAGAAAGTCAGCATTATCTTCAGGAATTGGCAGGTACAGGCACAATTGATCGCGCAGTTCTCCAGGCGTGAGTCCAACGGGCGCGTATAAATCTGTGAGGGTGAGCCGGTGTACTGCCAATGCAGCGATCACTCGCATTGCTGCCGGGCGATAATCACGCATATTCGGAGCGGTCTTTATGCGGTCCTGCAACACTCTAGCTTTATCCTGTACCTCTCGAATTTCTGGAACAGAGCGATAGGATGGGTCTTCGTTTAGGATTGCCCAATATTCATCAAAGGAAAGCAAGCCGGTCTCGTTGGCGGGAACTTCAAGACCCAATTTCGATTCCATCTGGCGGCTTAAGGCTTTCAGTAAATCGCGTTTTTCAACGACTGTCACCCGTTCAAATATCTCAAGATAAGCTGGATGGATGGGGAATAAATCAATATATTCATCCAAGTGTTCCGCCATAGCCATATAGAGCGCGGTAAATTTTTCGAGATGTTTCCGTACTTGTTGTTTTTGCGCATCAGACTTGGCCAGGAGACGACGTGACACAACATAGGCCATATCTTCGCGAACAATCCGTACCTGTTCAAAACGGGCTTTCACTCTCCGGATGGAATCAGCAGCAAACTGGAAGCGTGGGCTGTCAAATAAGGATTCCTGAATACCAGCAATAAAGCGAAACGGAGAAATCTCACAAGCCTCTCCCAATTCACGAAGAAAATTTAAATCCAAAGCAAGCTGCTGGTCCTTACGCCCACGGAGATAATCAAGCAATTCATCCATGGCAACCAATAACCCGTACCCTGGATATACTTTTTGAAATTCCCGCATCATTTCAATAAGCAAGTCTTTGTTATTGGATGCTTTTTCCATGGAAGGGAAGTGATATGCCACTCCCATGTCGATCAAGTGTTTTTCTAGATCTTCCAGAATAATATCGCGCAGGTTCTTTTCGGTTGCCCCCGTTTCCTGACGGACAACTTTGAAATTACCTGCTATGGGGTTAAACCCTTCTGTGACAGCCGGGTGCGTAACACGTTCCAATAAATCCGGATATTCAGCAATGGCAGTGATCCATGCCATGAGGTGAGATTTGCCGGTGCCATAGTTGCCAACGACAAACAGACCATCTCCAGGCCGATCCAGGTCAAAACGTAAGCTTGGCAGAATCCGATGCAGGATAACATCTGTCATACGATCCGATATCACATAGGTTGAAACGAGCTGTTCGGCCCGGGCGCGTTGATCAGCCTGTCTGAGTTGGATGATGTCAACAACCGGTTCAAATTGTATAAGATCTCGATATTTCATAGGGTCCCCATTTATCCTTTACAGGCAGCTTCGATGGGCTGTCGAAGGTCTGATGAAATCTTTTCATCAGCGAATATGATTAAGTGAGTTCTTGCTCTGGAACAACCAACGTACAGGATCGCTTCAGGTTTGTAACGAATTGAATCATCAATCTCAACCAGGATTACGACACGTCGTTCAAGTCCCTTAAAGGAGTGTACTGTCGAAACCTGAATGTCCTTTTCCCATTTACGAGTACCATCGGTAAGCATAAAGCTCCCCAGTTTGGAACCGATTTTAAACATGGTTCTTTCTTGCCCACGAGGGGTCAAGATCACAATATCTTGAGGAGAGATATGCTCATCGACAACCAGATGATGCAGCTTCGCCTGGACTAATCTTTCCAAGCTTTTATCGTCCTTGTAATAGGATAATTCGGGGAGCCGGCCAAAGGGTGCCCTGCAAATTAATTCATCCGGCTGGTTGTGAAATTTAATGACAAAATTATGAATGGCTTTCGTATTTCGACAATTCTCAGGCAGCACAAATGGGTCGTCATCGATGGCACCTTTTAGAACATCTGCTCCGTTAAACAGGTTCTGATTGTCATCGTAGAAAACATAGAAGATTCCATCCGGTTCCAATAAAGCACCGAGCGCTATCCAATACGCTTCTTTAAAATCCTGACCTTCATCGACAATGATTGCATCAAACTGAGGGCCTAACTGTTCTGCCGCATCCATCAGTTCTTCTGGCAAGATCACGTCATTATATTCTTGTTCATTGGCAGGTCGGCGCAAAGAGAAACCTTTTTCCTGGGCCATTTCTTTGCATAACCCGTGAAAATGGTAAACCGCCACTGAGGATGGGGTACTATTCCTAAGAAATTGAGCTAAAGCTACATTGAAACATACTAATAACACACGAAAACCTTGATCACTGAGCTGTTTGGCTTTATTAAACGCCAGCATCGTTTTCCCCGAACCGGCACACCCGGCAATTGCCGCCCGTCTTCGTTTGCGTAGAACTTGCAGCACCAGCATCTGCTGTTCGGTTAATTGAATAATCTTTTCATCTTCCTCTTCCAATTCCACACCTAGGGGAGTACGAAAGACAAATGAAGATGCTAAGAGATTCTGGATAATCCGCGTGCGTTCCTGGCCAAGCGATTGTTTTCTGTCATTGCTGACGTAGTACTCAAAAATGCGCAGGACCGATTTTTCAATTTCCGCAATATCATTGTGATCTATGATAATCTGACGGGGCAGATCCCATTTAGGAGAATTCGCTGGAACAGGAATGTGTGGAAAACATACGGCATGACCAATCCTTACATAGCGGTTCTTATCCCAGCCAGGTAAATCGCATAATTTATCCAATAGCGTGTAATGACTTTTCTTCGCCTGTTCTACTGGATCATGAATTTTATGATGAATACCATCCCGATCAACCGTAAACCATTCCCTTGTATCTGCATGGTATTCAACACCGCCGCCCTTCACCTCAAGAATTAGAATACCCCAGTCTGGATGAACAATAACAAAATCTGCTTCACCATCTCGTGTAATCCCATCCCGCCTTGCCTGCCATGCAACACTATAAAAAACCGAAAATCTTGACTCCATTGTTGACAAAGCATCATACATGATAATTTCAGCTTTGCGTTTTGGATCACTTAAGATCGTTTCAGGAAGATGTTCCGGGAATATTTTTGCCATGATGTAGTCTTATAAATATTTACAGACCTATTCTTGTTTATCAAAAACCAGTAAATCCCCCACCTGGCACTCGAAGTACTCGCATAACGCCTTTATCACTGGTGCATCATAGCGGGTCACCTGGTTGTTCGCCCAGGAATTGAGCGTAGACCAGGCAATGCCGGTCTCGCGCTGTACATCCATCAGGGTGATGTTTTGCTGCTGTTTGGTCGCCTTTTGAGCCAACAAAATACGAAAGTGATTGACAATTTTTCCGGTCATGTGTGACCTCGCGTAGGATCTTTCTTAAAGCATAGATGAGGTCTTGATATTTGTCAACGAAAATAGAGCACAAGTCGTAGAAATTGATCAGTAGACACCTTGCAATTTCCTTTCATAAATCCTTGAATTAATGCACCAGGGTTTTACCACCTTTTGACCATAGAAAACGCGTGCTATAATCAAATTACAATTGAATGAGACGCAAATGCGTCCAAAAAAGTTAACGATAGCTTGTTTTTTTGACTGTAATACTGAACGTTGGCCTGTTTATTTCCGCCCGGGTGCAATGTTCGGTATTTTTGTTTTAATACACAAAAACCGAACCGGGCAACCAGTGGGATTGGAACGCCGGCAGGTGTTGCTGATTGCGTGAAAATTCCCGGAAGTTGACCTGCACCTAAAACCTCCCAAAGCGTAGTACGCAGCGGGAACCGCTCAACAGAGTCTAGTCGATCTATTGAGCGCACGGCAGCGAGATTTGACCGTATTCTTGCTGGTCCGTGGGCCTCACACCAAACGGTCACCCTGTCCGATGGATAGGGCGCCCATCCCTGGGTGTGCAGCCGAATCGGCTGTCTGAACGAGGCAAGTACAACAAAAATGCCCCATTTTCAGAAAAGGGTTCCCTTAAGGAAACAAAGGGAAACAACCAGAAACGGTAAAAAAACCGTTCGAACCCGATTTAAGTGTAAACAGGCAGGTGCAGATTAATGTCAAAGCAAGGTGGATTATCTTATCAAATGATGAAAGTGCTCCAGGCAATCTTCCGGCCTGGAGGCAGCCGGCACGAAGATAAGCAGCATGGACGCAATCAGGATGTGATTCGCAGCATTGGAACCATGCAAAGCATGGTGGCGGACGTACATGAATTTGCGCGGTTCATCCGCAGGCAGTGGCCCGAAGTGAGTGAAATTGAAGATGTCGAGCCAGAGATGGCACAGGCATTCGTCGAAGAATTGATCCGGCGTGAGCGTAGTGGTGGCCGGATTGGGCGCGTTATGGCATCGTTACGCAAGCTGGATCGCGCTTGCAGGATTACCGGGGTATTTGGCAAAGATGCACTCCCGTTACTTCCTTATAAAATCGATGGGGGATTAAGCGGCTTTCACTCCGAACCTCGACCGATGGCTTATACGACGGAACAAACAGAACGAATTATCGAGTGGCTAATCAATATCGATCCAATTTCAGCGCGGGTACTGCAGGTGATGCGAAAAACAGGGCTGCGGATTAGAGAAGCGGTCTATCTCAGAGCACAAGACATCGAAGCGTCGGTGTGTGTCGTTACCCTGGAAGGGAACGTGAACCATACCAAAGGCGGCAGACCTCGCCAGGTGCACATTTTGTCAGAAGAAACCCCCTTCCTCTTTGAGATCAAAGCAATCGGCGAGAAAAATCCAACCGGTCACATCTTCCATGACCGTGGCTCTCTGCCGGATCGGGTGCGTGAACAGGTACGCAAAGCGTGTGAAGCTCTCGGAATTCCTTGCCTGGGCACGCACGGTTTTCGGAAAACATTCGCAGGACAAAACTACCAAAACAGGATCAAAGCCGGCGCGGATGATGACCAGGCGTTATTGGACACATCCATTCAACTTGGTCATAATCGCAAAGAAGTCACAATCCAGAGTTATATTCCTCCCCAGGATCGGAGGATCTAGCTCTGTGACAAGCTGCATCCTTAACGCTACTTCAAATCGATCATTGGCAATTTGCTGGCTGCTCTCTCAACCTCCGTATGCACATCCTGCCATTCATCTTACCGTGATGGTTGAGAAACGGGAGATTTCTCTGGAGCATAAAACCTGGGGATCGTTGGTGACGTTAGGTGTTTCTGCCCTTCCAGCTTCACAATCTTTTTTAATCACTCATTTTCCGGAATATCCAAATGCCGCTGAAACTCAATTGTTTCGCACTGCCCTTTTATTGGAGTTGACCCCGATTCAACCGGATATTCGCCGATTGGCCAACTCCGTTTTTGATGAAGAACAGTTGTTAGTGCGTCTGGCAAACGAACTATTTCAGATACGCTCAGAGCAGCGTGCCAATGCAATGAGATGGTTCTTAAATGGGTTGAGAATTTGGGGAATAGAAATATTCGATCAACCTCATAGGGCCATATTCCAGGACAGTTTATGGAGTCAATGGAGTAAAAGAATGGGTTTGATCCAGATGCCAAGGGCTGCCTTTGATTTTATCATCCAGGGTTTGCCGGCTGAATTTGCGGTCATGGCGCGCGAATCGATAGTAAAGGATATGGGCGTGAGCTGCTTAATTCTGAATCCTGGCACACAGCGAAAAATCCTGGAATTTCCGCTGGATATTAATCCGATTGCAGTTCGATTTTTGGACAAAGGCGCTTCTCTTGACCTTGTTGCCCATAAACTACTAAACGGAAATACCCTACTCAAGGTTTCTTTGTCAGACAATGAAAAGGGGTGGGGACTTTGGAATGCCTTTCGAGATGAGATGGAACGGCTTGGCTGGTTTTCGATACCTGCTATAGAAAACATGTCTTTACCTGTTGATTTTAAAACCACAGAGAGTAATCGCCCAGAACCATCCTCGTCAAATACTGATTCGGAACCTCTCCCGCCGATCGATGAACCCAAAAAAGAATCACCTCAGATCTGGTTGATGATTCCAGACAAGGGTTGGGATAGGGAATGTATTCGGCTGTGGCATCGTGGGTTGACCTGTAAAGACATTGGAATACGTCTCCAGAAAACGGACAAGACAATTCTCAACCGTTTGAACCAGCTGAGGAAGGAATTTGGCGAGCAAACCGTGCCCTATCGGAATGCAAATTACCGTTCAGGTTAAATTGGGATGTTTCAGGACATTTCGGGATATTTCGTGATATTGCAGGAAGGATATCCCTCGGTGGAAAATGGCGGCGAAACACAGAACCGCCATTTTTCTATTGAGGAGCTAAATGATCAATCGCTTACGCATCATCCTTGAACAACCCGAATATTCTGCCCTGATCAAGCTTTCAGGGCAGGAGGTCCGCAGCCCTGCCGACCAGGTGGTCGTCATCGTCCGGAATGACTTGGTCCGGCGTGGACTGCTGCCGGAAGACAAACTGCCATATGGACCAGACGTGAAAAAATCTACTGAAACTACCCTCACGCCAGAGGAGAAGTGAAATGACGAAAACAAATACCCTGTCCCCTAAACCGAATGACACAGCATATCTGCCGGCAGAACTTCGTGAAATTCTTGATCTACTGGCTGCTTATGGCCGCAAGGTGCGCCTGGCTGCGAAAGCGAATGGTGAGCAGCAGAAACAGGCCAATTATCAAAGAGTGATCGCAGATGCCAATGAATTCCTGTCCAGAATGGAAAAAGAAGAGAAGCGGAATGGCAAATCTGCTTGAAATTGCTCGCTCTTATGCAATGGCCGGCCTATCCGTTATCCCTGTGGGTCAAGATAAGCGCCCACGGATGAAATGGGCCGAATATCAGAACCATATCGCAGATGAGCGAACGCTGGAACACTGGTTCGGAACAGAAGGCAATATCGCCGTGGTTACCGGAAAGGTATCAGGCAATCTGTTGGCAATTGACTTTGATGAACCGCGTTTTTACGAGACCTGGTTGGAGAGAGCCGGAGCATTCAGTAAGGGATTGGTTGTTCAGAAAACCGGTAATGGAATGCATGTGCTTTTCCGCTGTCCGGACCCAGGTGTTAATCAGAAGTTGGCTTTTATTACAGATGACCAAGAGGTGGATGGCCGCCGGATCGCGATAGAAACGCGCGGTGAAGGCGGTTACATCCTGGTGGAGCCAAGCATGCATCCCAATGGATCTTTATACTCCATTGTGTCTGGCAGCCTGACAGCAATTCCAACGCTCGAGCAAGAGGAGGCGAACGAATTATTACGGGCTGCCCGATTATTGGATGAGTGTCCATTGACCCGCCGACAATTGGACAAGCAAAATAAAGCGCATTCGTATCACTTGAAATCTTCCGGAAAACAATCAGCCGATGTCATTGGCTCGTATAACAACAACATATCCATCTCAGATATTTTGTCCCGAAATGATTACCAGGTGTCTGGTGTTAGGGCAATCCGTCCTGGTGGTTCTCATTACTCTGTATTCATCTCGAAGGAAAAGAATCACAGCTTTCACCACAACACCAACGATCCGTTAGGGGATGGCTATTGGCACTCACCTTTTGATGTGTTTTGTTTACTTGAGCATCAAGGGAACATTTCTGCCGCAGTGCGAGCTGCGGCAGAAACTCTCGGGCTAAACAGCAATGACGCAGAAGATGAACCTGATGCTGAGCAAGATGGACTTCCGGGCATTCGTGTTAACCATCGCCACTTACGCGATGTGGTGGACGATTCGATTCAGGCATTATTATCGGCCAATGCGCCCCCGATACTTTTTATCCGGTCTGGATTATTGTCCAGAATCCGAATAGATGAACACCATACACCGACCATCGAACCTCTTTCTGAAGTAGCGTTACGCGGACGACTCGCTCGGATCGCCAACTATTATTCGGAGCGTACCTATAAGAAAACCACCTTCAAAGATCCTGTGCCGCCACCTTATGAAATTGTACGCGACATCCTTTCTCTGGGATCCTGGCCATTTCCAACAATCGATGGATCAATCGAGTGTCCAACAATACGACCAGACGGTTCCATTTTGGCGGATCCAGGATACGATCCATTAACAAAGTTATTTTATGTGCCCAATGTTCAAATAACAAAGAACTGGTCCAGTCAATCTTCCTGCCAGGATAGAAGACCGGCGGTCGTTGATTTGATCCAGGAGATGATGCAGGATTTCCCATTTGTAGACCAGGCGTCTTGGGCAAACGCAGTCGGTCTTCTGATTACGCCTATCATCAGGCCTGCAATATCAGGAAAAGTACCTTTGGCCTTGATTGATTCACCCCAATCTGGAACAGGAAAATCCTTGCTTCAATCGGTGATCGGACTGGTCGCAACCGGTCATGAACCGGCAGTGATTACTGCCCCCAGAGATTCTGATGAGTGGCGAAAAAAGATCACAGCGACCTTGATGAATGGAGCCTCGGTGATTTCAATCGACAATGTGACAGAACCGTTGGACTCCAGCGAAGTAGCAGCTGCAATCACCGCACCCGTTTGGTCGGATCGGGTTCTTGGTCACTCAGAGATGGTGAAAGTACCTCAGCGAGCTACCTGGATTGCGAATGGCAATAACATTCGCCTTGGTGGTGATCTTCCACGGCGTTGTTACTGGATTCGCCTGGATGCAAAGACTTCACGTCCATGGCAACGTGACAACTTTCTACATTCTGACTTGCCAGAGTGGGTACTAAAAAATCGCGGTGACTTAATCAGTGCTGTGCTGACACTCGCCCATGAATGGTTTACTGCAGATCAGCCGGCAAGTGGTTCTCCGGTCATCGGTGGATTTTTAGAGTGGTCGAAGGTTATTGGGGGAATCCTGACATATGCTGGAATATCCGGATTTTTAGATAACCTGGAGAGTCTTTATGAAATTATTGATGATGAGGGTCCTCAGTGGGAAGCCTTCTTGATGGCGCTTCACGAAATCTTTCAGCATACTCCGATCACGATTGCAGAAATTTGCAAAGAACTGGCTTCAATACCTGAGTTAATGGATGTGTTACCGGATACTTTTGAACCACCGCTGGATGAACGTGGATACATTCGGCTAAATTTCAAGAAACGTTTAGGGAAAGCTTTTATTCAGCGTCAGAGTACTCGCTTTGGGGAGGCGCAAGTGCGGGTTGAGCGTTGTTCCAACGACAGTCATTCGAAGGTAGCGCGCTGGCAATTTGCCTGCGGTGTATGCGGGATTTGCGGGGTCAACAAAACAAACTGAGCCATAAGAATTACGGAAGGGTTGGTTTCTAAAACCCAGCATATACCGCAAACCCCGCTTTTGAGGTCGAGGATTAGTAAGTAAGTCAGGACTTTAATAATTGAATAATTGGAGAGTTTTTATTGCATTCAACGTCATGAGACAGTAGAATCATGATGGAGTAGTATTTATGCCTGAAGAATGGCTAAAAACAGCCGAAGCTGCCGAAATCAGCGGATACCATCCGAATCACATACGCCGGTTAATACGTGCCGGCGAAATTGTGGCGCGTAAATGGGGTTCTGCATTGATGATCGATCGGCAATCTCTCATGGATTATCTAAAAAAAGTGGAAACGCAAGGGGGAAGAAGAGGCCCAAGACATCAGGGTTGACGCACTTCCATCTCTTTATTTTTATGCTATAATGTTCATATAGGTGAACATTTATCACCCTTATAACGGGCCAAGTCAGTGCTGGTAACACGAACATGGCCCTAACCCTCTCGCCGGGTTGACGGCACAGGGCTGAAGGTATTGTACCAAAACACCCGGTACAGCCTCAAGCTATGTAATCGGCCGCTCTCCCGGTGAGGATGAGCGGTTTTTTTGTTTCTATGAATGAGGTGAAAATGAATTTACGCAATATCGATAATTTTGAAAACGGGGCGATTGATCTGGTGGCAAAGGTTGCACCTTGGTGCGCTCCTGTGCCAACGGCATACCTGGTTGGTCGGGCAACTGTAACCCATCTTGAATGGCCTGTACCCATTGGAATTCTTGCGGCCGCTGTGATCGAGTCGCTTGGCTTAGTCACCTGCGCAACGGCTTTGGATCTATACCAGTTCAACCAGAACCGGCGCAAGAACGACCCTCCAGCTCCTTTTTGGCTGGCGGTGTTTTTGATTTTTCTCTACTTCTTTGTGGCTGTTCTCCTGACCGTGGTTTTGGATACCCAACCCTCATGGTCGGTGATCGCACCGGCGATTTTTCCTTTTCTCAGTCTGGCAGGAGTCACGGTCATTGCGCTGCGCAAGGATTATCAGAAGCGGCTTCAGCAAATCGCCAATGAAAAAGCTGAACGTAAAGCAGAGCGTCAGGCAAACCACGGATTCCAGCGTCAAGATTTGAGAGGTTTGTTTGAACCCTCCATGTCCAAAGATATGTCAAATAATGGACATCTTGACATGTATTTGAACAGATTACAGGCAGGCAGAAAAGCAAAACTGGACAATCGACTTGACAGGTTATTGGACGCATATCGTGTCAATCCAACTCTGGGAATTAGTGATGCGGCTCGTATATTGGATGTTTCCAGACAGACCATTTATAGCTACAACGATCACCTGGTGCACTCTGGAAAAATCCGCCGCAATGGTCATGGGGTCGAGGTGCTCGAATGAATGAAATAAAACCTTCCAACCGACTTGCCGCCATATATGTACGAACATCGTCTGAACACCAAGGCGAAAAAGCCAGCCCGGATGAGCAAGAATCAGAATGCCGGGCTCTGGCTCAACAAAACAACCTTACCGTTTATAAGATTTATCGAGATACAGAAAAATACAGAGTCAAAGGCCGGTTGGTTGATCCTTCTGGTACTCGTGTGGACAGACCGCAATTATTGGAGCTGCAGAAGGATGCGGCTGCCGGCCGTTTCGGTTACATGATTGCCTGGAGAGAAGATCGCTTATATCGCAGTATGCGGGCGATGCTTACTGTTCTGGATACCATTCAAGATCATCATATTCAAGTGTTTCTCGCCCGGGAAACATTTGATCCCATGATGGCACCCTTGAAAGCCTGGGTGGCCAGTATGGAATTAAAAGGTATGCGCGAACGCATGAGTATGGGGGTCAAGGCTCGTTTGCGTAACGGGAAAGCAAACACCGGGCAAGATCGCTACGGCTATCGCAGAAATGGTGAGGTTATTGAAATTGTCGAGGAAGAAGCCAAGTGGGTGCAAAAAGTTTTCGACTGGTACAACCAGGGCGTCAAACTGATGGAAATCCGCCGTAGGCTGATTGAGGTACGTGCGCCCCAAAAGGGATCAACCCGGCTGCGGAAAATTGAATGGGCCATCACATCCATTCAGTCTATTCTAAAAGCTGCGGACGCATATTATCGTGGGGTAAAGCACCAAAGTCGCGACGGAGAAGTATTCGAAATTCCTGCACCGCCAATTATTGATTCCAAGACATATGAACGATTCCGAGTTGTTCGAGAACGGAACGTGAAGCACCCCATGTTCAATTACCGGCATGATTACCTGGTCAGCGGTTTGTTGAAATGCACCTGTGGACGCAAGTGGGTCGGCAGAACCCAATCTTCCAGAACTCGAAAGAATCGTAAGGGTGAGATTGTGCCGCGCAAGACGATGTCCAGCACATATTGCTGCACTCAACATCACAAGGAACTGATTCATGAGGAATGTCCCCGCAGCATTGGACACCTTAAGGCGGATGAATATGTTTGGGGGAAAGTAAAGGTTGCGATTGAAGATCCAGAGATTTTAATTGCCAGGGCAAGGGATTATGTAGATGATCTGCGCAGAAAAGCTCAGTTTGCAACCGAGGATAATGAACGGATTCAGCGAGAGCTAGATAATCTGGTTTTAGAGCGGAAATGGGTGATCACCCAGGCGCGCAAAGGAAGTATTTCAGAACAAGACATGGATGAGCAGTTAGCAGACCTATCCGCCCAGGAAATTACGTTGAAGCAGGAAATAGAGATGGTAACCGATCAATCTTTGCTGTCTGCCCTCAACCATTGGGAAGAACATGCGCGCGAATATTTTGCTGATCTGAAGGTAGGTTTATTGGAATTAAATACCGTTCCTCAAACAGATGAGGAACGGCTTGAACAATTTGAGTTGAAACGAAAGATAGTAAATACGTTAGTTGAGAAGGTCTACATCCATAAAGATCGTTCTTTGGAGGTTACGATCCGTCTAAACCTGCTTCAGATGGTTCAGCAGGGGTCTAGTGCGGACCAAGTCCCAGAGGTCGGAACTTGTACCCGTACACAATGATTCCCCGCTGATTGCCGTCGTCGCGAATCTTGCGCGTGACCATTTCCACCGGCATGCCAATTTTTACGTCCTGGCCGTCCAGGTCGGTCAACTGGGCGGTGACCACCGGGCCTTCGTCCAACTGCACCAGCGCCACAGTGTAAGGGGCGTTGTGCTCGAAGCCGGCCGGCGCGTCACTGACGGTGGTAAAGGAGAAAATCTTGCCGTGACCGCTAAAGGTGAAGGTGGTGCGGGCGTCGTTGCCGCAGTGCGGGCAGACGTCGCGCGGGGGGAAGATTTTGCTCTCACAATGCGGGCAAACTTCACCGACCAGTGCATACCGT
>Ga0209212_1001305_pt1 | contig 41727 bp, 34 predicted proteins | sample RifGroC2_FD_183996 | JGI IMG/M metagenome (GOLD analysis project Ga0209212, IMG submission 183996) | Groundwater microbial communities from Rifle, Colorado, USA - Groundwater C2 (SPAdes) (version 2) | ecosystem: Environmental > Aquatic > Deep subsurface > Groundwater | place: Rifle, Colorado... | reverse complement strand
TATTATATTCTTCAAAATAAATAAGCTTATTTATATTATATTTTTGACTAAAACCTTTAATTTGTGCGTTTTTATGCTCTTCTACTCTTCTTTCAAGATTATTGGTTACTCCAATATATAAAACCCCACGAAAACTGCTCATGATATAAACAAAATAATTGTATTTATTCATATAATAAAGTTAAATTTTAAATAAAATTATCAAGAAAAGATTAAATTTTTCTAAAAAATTTATTAAATCATATGTCCTTCCGAACGGAGTGAGGAATCTTTGGAATAAAAAGAATATTGAATATAACTTTAATTCCAAAGATTCCTCCCCCGCAATGCGGGGTCGGAATGACAGCTAACTCATGCGATTTCATACTCTACTCCCTTTATACGACATACTACCTTAAGTGAGTCGTTACATTATTCCCCCCCCTTCACTTCACAACCACATACACATTACTCTTATCCACCAGCGTAGTCCCCGCATTCACATCCACCATAATATAATCATAATCCCCGGTCCCCGCATTATAAATCGCCTGTAACCGACTGCCATTCCCCGAAGAAATATAATTTTTTTCACTAATATGATTCTTCTCCGTATCCGCCACCAAAATAAAGGATTTAAGCAATCCATTCTTAGTCAAAGGAATATAATAAAACTCATTTTTTCCCCCGCAAATACCAGTATTATTAATTTTAATTTCATTGGTTTTTATAGGATCTACAGAAAAATCGCCATTTTTTATATATTTAACTAATTCAGGAAAAACCGTGGCGTTCAAACATCCTTTGTGATTTGGTAGAGTAGCATTTTCTAAAGCATAAGCATCAATTACATCTTTCGTTTTTTGAAGTTGCGCTTTTCTGCTTGTATCTCTGGAGTTTTCTAGAACGCTATCGCCTACAAATATACTTACTCCTAATAAAGCGACAATAATAGTTAATACAATTATCAACTCAATAATAGTAAAGGCTTTATTTTTTATTATATAATCATTAAACATTTTTTTTGTTAATTATATCATTTTAATAATAGTAATCTATTAACTAATCTTCAATAGAAAATTGATTAAATTATATTTAAAAAGGCAATAATCAAAATTATTGCCTTTATTAATCAAAATTGTTTATATTTACTATAGCTGATTATATTTTAAGAAAAAGTTTCTTGTGCCTGAAGTTTCATCAACCATTTTACTAATATCTGCTGTTAGATCATCACATGCAGTTATAGCAGCTCCAAAACAGTCCGTGTCATTTCCGCTTGTATCTTTTTCCATTCTAGCACCAATTAAATATCCAGATGCAGTGGTTGATGCATCTGCATCTCTCAATACGAGATATCCATATCCACCTGTACAGGTTGTGGAAGTAAAGTAAGTAATAACTTTTCCTGAAGAAGGATCTTTAGGAACATTTCCCCCCATATAATCTTTGATTGCAGCTTCCACTTGGTTAGCGGTATTCGAGATTAAACATTCAAATGTACCTGCCTCAACGGTCGCTATATCAGCATCAGTGTTATCAGGATATTTACCATTATCCCCCATATACTGTTCTAATGCAATTGCTATTTGTCCTAAATTAGATTTTCTCGCTGTATCTCTCGCAGCAGCCGGTGCGCCCGTGATCTTTGGCACTAAAGCTACAGCCAAGATACCGATGATAGTGATTACGATCAATAACTCGATCAATGTAAATCCTTTTCCAAGTTTTGCACGTAAGTTGTACATAATTTTTGTTTTAAAAAATAAAAATGTAATAAAATTTAAGTTTTTTATATATTAAAGTTTAAAATAGCTTATTAAATTTATTGGATAAATCTCTATATAATAGCAAATTTCTCGTTTCCCGTCAATGATTTCAATGCCAATATTTTAAATTATCTGATCCAATTCTCAATTTTTAATCCTTTTATCTTCTTAAAGTCATTATCGTTAGTCACTAAGGTAGCATTATATGTCAATGCAATAGCCGCGATCCAGAGATCATTATCACAAATACAAACACCTTTTTCATATAACATTACTTTTACATCCGCATAGATTTCAGCAGTTATTCTCTGCATTTTTAATAAATAAGCATTCGAAATTATTCTTATCAGATTTTGCCTTTTATCTTCATTCATCTTCAAATTACTTTTTATACCGGCTAGAATTTCTCCGCATGAAATAATCGAAATAAATATATTTTTATTCCCAACCTTCTTAGCCTTCTTCAAAATTTTAGATGTTAATCTAGGATATTTAACTTTATCAAGATAACTTATAATATTCGTATCAAATAAATATTTCATCAATCTGGAAGCTTAATAATAGGAGAATTTTTTCTGAATTTTTTAATTCTTTTCATAAATTCATCCCTGCTTTCATCTCTCAAGAGTCCTGCGTCAGCAAATTCATGTAGCCAATTATTATTATCTCCATATACAATTTTATCAATTTCGTCAGGGCTTACCTCTTCAATTTCCGCGGGACTCGCTTTTTCCATCAATTTTTTCCATGCATTTCCCTTTTTTTTGTCCTTTTTCTCTCCGATTTCAAATTCTTTGACCTCCCCATCCTTCTCAACAATAACAGTAATACTCCATTTTCGCGCATTAAACTTAACCGCGTGCCCCGGCGTTTTTTTTGCTATCTCAATAGCATCATCCAAGTTTTTCGGTCTATTTATAAATTTTTCATTCATTTTAATTAAAACAAAAAATTAAATTACCCTCTTCAATATTAACAAATAACTAAAAATTTACAATTGAGATATAATTTAATCGTAATACGTAATCCGTAATACGTAATCCGTAAATTGAATTTTAATATTATAAAATTATTCCTTTTACGAATTACGAATTACGTATTACGAATCACTCCCCCCCCACCACCATAACCACATCCCCCTCCTCCCCGATCACAAAACAACTCCTCTCCTTAATCCCTTTTCCCATCTCATCCCACGAATCCGTACCTTTTAACAAACTATCCAAACACATATGCCCTGCATATAGCTGATTTTCCCTTATAAAATCATCACTCTCAATATTTGCGGCTAAAATATAACCTTCCTCCCTACTGTTTTTATTGATTATATAATTTTTATACCAAAAATAACCTAAACACTTACCATTAAATCCCTGTTCCGGATCCGGATCTTTAGGAAAAAGTACATCAGAAAAAGATTTTACAAATTCTTCATCCAAATTCTCCGGAGTCAGGCAATTATCCGCATTAATCTGTTTCGGATAAGAACCTTTGATATTTTTGTACATATTCAAAGAAGTCTTCAAACTCTCGATCGCTGTCCTCCTCGAAAAATCCCTCGCGTCCACCTGCATCTTCTCCCATCTCGGCATCACCATCATCAAAAGCACATACAAAAGCACAACCAAAAGAATCAGTTTGTAAATTTGAGAAGAATTTCTATTGTTAGACATGGAAAAAGAAAATATAAACAAATTTAATATAACATGAAGAGGAGAGGATTCAATATGATTTGTTTGCCTCGTAATCCGTAATTCGTAATACGTAATCCGCACTAGTGTTGCGTTCAAGGAGAAAGTGAAGTGCGAATCGGTCTGATTTTAGGACAAAAACGTATATTTTGCAATTTTTCGATTTGAAATTAAATAAGGGATAATGGGGCTGTTTTTCGATATAACCCCCTTTATCCATGAATAAAAACAGATACATTTTTTCGCAAATAACAGATTTTATTAATCCCTATGAATTTAATGGGTTTATTAAAAAATATGAAGGAGATAAATTGACGCGCCGATTGTCTTGCCGTGATCAATTTTTTGCTTTGATGTTTGGCCAGCTGACCGGATTGCGAAGTTTGCGTGGTATTGTGCTGTGTCTGAATGTTCACAGTAGCCAATTTTATCACCTCGGTTTTCGTACGAAGTTGTTTACCCTTTCAACACTTTCACGCGCGAACCAATTTCGTGATTGGCAAATGTGGCGTGATTTCACGAAACATCTCATCGTCAGAGCGAAAAGACTGTATGCTAAAGAAAACGATTTTTCGACTGAGCTCAAAAACTCGGTTTACGCCCTAGATTCAACGGTTATAGATCTCTGTCTTGCAACATTCAAATGGGCGTATTTTGAGCTTCAAAAATCTGCCGTTAAAGTGCATACACAGCTTGATTTGAAAGGAAATATTCCTTCGTTTTTCCTTATAACCAAGGCAAAAATACATGATGTGAATTTTCTTGATCAGTTGAAATTTGAAAGGGATGCTATCTACATTATGGATCGGGGATATTTTGATTTTCGACGATTGCAGAAAATCCGCAAGGAAGGTGCTTATTTTATCATCCGTTCAAAGGAAAGCCTTTCTTCTCAGCGAATATATTCACATGAGGTTGATAAAACGAGTGGACTTCGATGCGACCAAACAGTCCGGCTGAAACATTTTTACGCGCACAAAAAGTATCCGCAAAAACTTCGTCGCGTGAAATATTATGATGAGCAAACAGACAAAAAATATGTCTATTTGACGAACAATTTCGAGTTGCCGGCACAAACAATTGCTGATCTTTACAAGCAACGTTGGCAGATTGAACTTTTTTTCAAATGGATGAAGCAACACTTGAAAATTCAGGTTTTTTGGGGATATTCATTCAACGCGGTGAAGACACAAATCTGCATCGCTATCGCAACTTTTCTGCTTGTGGCGATTATGAAAAAGGAACTTAAAATCAAGCGCGATCTCTACGAAATTCTACAAATTTTGTCGGTGTCTCAATTCGAGAAAACGGCTTTAGAAAGCCTTTTGAACGAAGCTAAACTACAGAAACCCGAATCGGATCTTCAAGAACCGCTTCCCCTAGCCATTCCTTGACGCAACACTAGTGCGTAATCCGTAATTCGTAAATTGAATTTTAATATTATAAAATTATTCCTTTTACGAATTACGGATTACGTATTACGAATTACTCTTCCTCCTCACCCCATACTTCCAATATCCGCCAAATTCATAATCGGCCCCATGATCGCGTAAACAATCACTGCCACGATTCCGCCGACAATAATCATAATCATCGGTTCCAATGCTTTTGAAAATCCTTTAGTTTTCTCATCAACTTCCTCTTCAAAAAAATCCGCCAGCTTCTCGCACATCGTATCAAGCTGCGCGCTTTGTTCCCCGATTGAGATCATGTAAACCACCATCGGATCAAAAAGAGATACTGATCCGGAAAGGTTTTCCGCGAGAGGAATACCTCTTTGCACATCCTCGGAAGCGGACATAATTCTTTCCTTATAAATTTCATTGCCAATTGAATAAGCCGCGATTTCCAATGCTTTAACAATTGAAATTCCGCTTTTAATCAAATTTCCCAAACTTCTTGTAAATCTCGCGATTGCCATTTTTCTGTTCATTTCGCCAAAAATAGGCAGTTTTAAAATAAAAGCATCCAAAGCATATTTGCCTTTCGGTGTTTTTTTCCAAACATTAAAAAGCACGAAAGTTAGAACCAATCCGCCAAAAACAATATACCAATAACTTTTCAAAAACTCGCCCAATTTTATCATATATTCCGTTAAAATAGGCAAATCCTTACCTGTCGAACCGAATAAACTTTTTAATTTCGGCATAATAAAAGCCAGCATCGCATAAACAACCAAACCAACTGCGGTAAATATAATAATCGGATACATCATCGCTCCTTTCACTTTTTGCTGAACCGAATAAGATTTCTCCATTCCCGTAGAAATTTGGCGTAAAATCACATTCAAATTACCCGCGATTTCTCCGGAACCGATCATCCCAACTTCAGCTTCTGAAAAAGTATCGCCATAATCCGCCAAAGCAGAGGAAAAACTTTGCCCCTGTTCGATTTTCAGCTTAACTTGCTCAATGATTCTCTTTAATTTTGGATTCTGAGTCTGACTTGTCAAAATTTGCAGCGATTTAACCAAAGAAATGCCGGCTTTCACCATTGTCGCGAGCAAATTATAAAACACCATTTTATCTCTTAATTTTATTTTCGCGCTTTCCGCAAACTTATTATTAACTTTATGATAAAAATCAATTACCTTATTCCCGCTTGATTTGAAGGTGCTATCAACAACAGTCCTTTTGCTCATCATGTCGCTGATTTCTCCAATATCCAATTCGATCCGATCTTTCAAATTCTGATCCAAATTAGCTTTATTTTCAACCATAAATAAAAAAAGTTACAATAAATCTTTATATTATACATAAAATAGAGAGAAAATGCAAAAGAGAGTGATCAGGAATCAGTGATCAGGAATCAGCGATCAGTGATCAGGAACGATGCATTTCATTCCTGATCACTGATCGTTGATGTCTGATCACTCTCATTGGCTCCTACTCTTCGCAACCCTGAATATCTCCTCCATCGTGGTTTCGCCGCGCAAAGCCTTAATGATTCCGCTTTGAAAAAGATTTACCATACCCTCTGAAATGGCTTGTTTTTCAATTTCTAAAGTGGATTTTTTATCGATAATCATTTGTTTGATATTGTCTGTAAGTTTCATCACTTCATAAAGACCGACTCTTCCGTGATAACCGCTTCCCTGACATTCGTCGCATCCCTTGCCTTTTAAAAATTGGAGTTTTTGCAGTTTTTCCTGATCAATATTCTCAGTTGTCGGAATCAAAGCCGATTCTTTTTTCAATAATTCAAAAGTACGAGGATCAGGAGTTTCCGGAGCCGCGCATTTGGAACATATCCGTCTGACCAATCTTTGCGCTATAATCGCGTTTATCGCGCCAGTCATCAAAAATGGCGGAATACCCATATTATCAATTCTGGTCAAAGTCTCAACCGCACTGTTCGTATGAATTGTGGATAACACCAAATGTCCTGTTAAAGCCGCTTCAATGGCAATATTAATTGTCTCGCGGTCTCGAATTTCTCCCACCATTATAATATTCGGATCCTGACGTAAAGCTGTTCTCAAACCCGTAGCGAAAGTATACTCAATATCCGGATGAACTTGACTTTGATTCAGTCCATCCATCTGAATTTCAATCGGATCTTCAATCGTCATAATATTTACTTCAGGTTTATTTAAAATATTTAAACATGAATAAAGCGTAGTTGTTTTTCCTGATCCCGTAGGTCCTGAAGTAAGCATGATACCATTTGGAACACTCAAGCCGTATAAAATATTTTTTAAACTTGCTCCTTCAATTCCAAGATCTTCCAGCTTGGGAATTTCCTTGGATTCATCTTGAATTCTCATTACAACTTTCTCGCCGTTCGGTGTTGGCAGTGTGGAGACGCGAAGATCCATTTCTTTTGCTTCCTCGGTCGTTACATGACATCTGCCATCTTGCGGAATTCTTTGCTCATCAATTTTTAAATTGGACATAATTTTTATTCTCGAAACCACAGCCGGATGCAAGTTATGAGGATATTCCACAATCTCTCTTAAAACACCATCAACACGGCATCTCAGACGAATGGTATTTTTTTGAGGTTCAATATGAATATCCGAAGAACGGATCGAAATCGCGTAACTGATAATATTCATAACCATTGACGGTATGTTTCCCGCTAAAATAGCATCCTGCAATAATTTTAGTTTCTGATCCGTCATTTAAATTCAGGCAAATTATAAAGAAAAATCTTATATTTTTTTAATATAAGTTTTGAGAGTTACATTATATTGCAATGTTTTTGGCCCCTCAATAATTTCAGTTGGTTTTTCTTTACTTGTAGATTCCTGAAATTCATCGGGAAAACTGATGTTTATCGATTCAATGCTCATTAATCTGGCAACTTTTTTATTTTTTGATTCCAAATCAATATATCCTGAATTCTCCACCCATTCCATAAATTTATAAAAATTTTCTTCCGTACTCTCGATATTCAAAGGAATTGTAATTACACCCGCTCCCAATTCTTCATCAAATGCCGGAGCCGGAACATTCAAAGTACTGACAATCATAGGTGATTTGGCCGTATTCAAAGATTCAAAGAAATCTTCCAATTCCCGATATAAATCAGTGGTAAAAGGCAAGGGAGGTAAAATTCTTTCAATATGTTCTCTTTGTTCAATTTTTCCTTTTGTATTTTTGGCTTCAATTAAAGCTGATTTGGAGTCTTCAATTTCATTTTTTTCAAAATTCGCGATTATTTCATTTCCTTGCGCGATATTTGCTTTTATACCTTTTAACGCGGAATATTTCGTATAACTATAATAGGATATCCCCGCGAAAAGAATTATGGATATTAATAATGATATTGAGAAAGTACGATTTTTCATATTATTTATTAAAATTTAAATTTATTATTTCTTGTTAACTTTTGCTGTTTTGGAATCATCCGTTTTTTTATCATCATCACTTGAATCTTGTGTGTCTATATTGAAATTTTCCAAATATTCTTTAAAAGAAACCATTGTATCTCGCGAGTCAATGCCATTCTGAATTTTAAAAGTCATATTGATTGGAGCAGTATAATAATCTCCTTGCTTGCTTTTATTAAATCCGCTCATTACAACATCCTGAAAAACTCCGGATTTCTCAAAAGTATCAATCAAATCAGCTAATAAAGTAAAATTATAAGGTTCGAATCTGCGACTCATGCCTGTTACTGATATTGTTTTTTGTTTTGAATCAAATGAAAAGCTGGAATAAAAAATTCTTCGAACTTTATCATCATAATAATAAGCATCCAAATCCTGAGTTAAATTATTAATATTGGTAATAAATTCAGTCCATTTAATACGATTTTCTTTTATTTTGGCGACAACGGAAAAGTCATTCTTGGCGAAACCGTTAATGTCTTTGGATAAATCCTTTAAGGTCAGATAAAAATCGCTTTCACGGAAAAGAGTTTTTTTCTTGGAATTTTTTTCCGCAAGATACTTCTTATATTCTGATTTAAGAGAGTCAATGTTCATAGTTTTTAATTTGATGATTAATGCCTTATCAATAAGCAATCGTGAAGCACCATCATACGTTAATTCATCACTTAGAGTTAAAATGTCCAAACCATTCTCTTTTTTGGTTTTCATCTCGCTGATTTTATTTTTTGTTCTATTGTCAATATCCTGAATCAAAGCGGTTTTTTCTTCTTCACTCAAATTGATATTTTCCGGATAAAGAGATTTTTGCATTCTCGATTTAACAAATTCCAGTGAAGAAAAAATTTCCTCCGCAGCTTTTTTTTGTTCAGTCACATATACATCATTGATTTTCTTTTCCAGTTTTGCTTTGGCTGCTTCGTTTTTTTCATATTTGATTTTTTCCTCCAAATTTTCAATTTTTTCTTGATAATAATTGAATAAATCATATAAATAAGCGAAACGATCAATCTTTATTTGCGCCGCGACAATGTTGTTGGCATTTGTCTCCGATTGCAAATCTTGAATTTTTTCTTTTGTGCTTGTAAGGGTATTTATTGAGTTTTTACCCAAAGAAGTATTGTCCAAATATGTAAAAGAAGGGGATAACTCATATGAAAAATAGCCAAAACTTAAAAACGCGACCAAAACCACAACTTTTAAAATTGTCCAGCCAAGACTTAATTGCTTGCGCGTGTTTAGCATTCTGGTCAAGGATAAATCCTTTTTATTCGGAATATTCAAAACATTTTCAGAAGCCTTTTTTTCCAAAATCCCATCCAAAATCTTATTTTCATTCTTATTTTCTTTTTCTTGCTGTTTCTCTGCATTGGCTTTGGCAATTAAATTATCAAAAATAGATTCGGAACTCTTACTTTGATCTTGATTTTGAGGATTTTGGTTATTTATATTATTTTCCATAAATATGAGTTTTTTAAAAGTATTCTTAATATTTTAACAGAGAAACCAAAGAAGGTAAAGAAAATGGGAAAACTTTGCGAAATATACAAAAAAAAAGCGACCGATATCGATCGCTTTTTTTATTTCGTTTTTTAGCGCTTATTTAAACTCTACAGTTGCGCCGACTTCAGCTAATTTTTTCTTCATTTCTTCAGCTTCTTCTCTCTTTACATTTTCCTTCAAAGTTTTTGGTGCGGCATCAACTAGGTCTTTAGCTTCTTTTAAACCTAAACCTGTTAATTCGCGTACAACCTTGATAACCGAAATTTTCTGAGCTCCTGCTGAAGTTAATTCAATGGTTACAAAAGCTGATAGTTCCTCAGCTGCTGCTGCTGCTGCGGGTGCTGCTGCTGCGACTGCAACCGGTGCTGAAGCGCTAATACCGTATTCTTGTTCAAGGAATTTCACTACATTATTTACCTGAACAATGTTTAGCTTTGTTAAAGCATCAACTACGGCTTGTTCCTCTTTGGAGAGTTCTATTTTTTCATCTGACATAACAATTATGTTAAGAAATAAATATAATTAATATTAAAAAAGTATTATTTTTTATCTAAAACAGTCTCGGAGTAAGCCTTGCAGGCTCTGGCAAAAGACGATAGGGGATTATTCAAAGCTGAAGCGAAATTAGTCAAAGGAGCGGAAATAATTCCCAAGAATTTAGCGTATAATTCTTCTTTTGAAGGTATTTGTGCCAATTCTATAACCTCATTATAAGACATTAACCTTTTATTCATATATCCTCCAAGAATTTTCAAGCCTTCCATCTGCTTGGAGAATTCATAAATTTTCTTTACCGGCATAATCTCATCCTCAAATCCATAAGTAACAGATACGGGTCCTTCCATAATTTTATCTTCCGGTTCGCTATAACCGCATTCTTTCAAAGAAATTTTAATTAAACTTTTTTTCGCGATTTTGTATTCAGCTCCATTGTTTCTGATTTCTTTCTTGATTTTACTGGAATTATGAACCGATAATCCTTTATATTGGCTAAAAATTATTACTTTTGCATTCTTGGCTTTTTCTTTCAATTCTTCCAAAATATTTACTTTTTTATTTCGGCTGATTACCATAAAATTATATTAAATAATAAAAAATCTACACAACGCGTAGACAAATAGAAAAAAGTTTTTCCTAAATTTAGTCTCGGCAGGATTTACAGCCTCTTTAATAAAGACAACCTACTGTCTACGACATTGCCAATTTAAACAAAGAGTAAGGAGAAAGTCAAGAAAAAGATTGAAAAAAATATTAATAAAAATAATATGGAAATATCACTAATCATCCCAAATGCTCCATCCCTCTCTAAAATCCCTCATAGACAACTTTTTAAATGAAGAAAGTGAAAAACCTTCTTTAATCGTTATAGTTGGCCCGACTTGCAGTGGAAAAACCTCTTTAAGTTTGGAATTGGCTAAAATTTATGATATCGAAATTATTTCCGCTGATTCAAGGCAAATATATCGTGAAATGGATATCGGTACAGACAAAATTCCGCAAGAAATTCGCTCGAAAATATCTCACCATTTAATTGATATTGCATGGCCTCATGAGGTAATCACCTTGTCTGAATATAAAAGATTGGCGGAAAAAGCTATTCAGCAAATTGTTTGGAAAAGAAAAATGCCGGTTTTAATAGGAGGAACAGGCCTTTATACAACAGCAATTACTGAAAATTATCAAATTCCCCAAACAGGTCCGAATTTTGCTTTAAGATATGAGTTAATTGAAGAATTAAATAATCATGGTCAGGATTATATGTATGAAAAATTAAAAGAATTGGATCCGGCAAGTGCGCAAAATATCGATCCGCGCAATCACAGATACCTTCTGCGAGCTTTGGAAATAAATTTGGAAACAGGAAAAAACAAACAAAACGATAAAGGAAATTCTAAATATCACATTTTAAAAATAGGATTGGAATGCGAAAGAGATTTATTATACCAAAAAATAAATGAACGTGTTTTAAAGCAAGTTGAATCGGGGTTGATTACTGAAACACAACAATTATTGCACAAATACAGCGAAAAACTTCCCTCAATGTCGTCTTTGGGGTATCCTCAAATTGCCAAATACTTGAAGGGTGAATTATCAATTGAAGAAGCCATTGATCTGCTCCAAAAAGAAACCAGAAATTACGCCAAAAGACAATTGACATGGTATAGACGGGATAAAGAAATAAATTGGTTTCAAAATTCAAGTGATCAGTGATCACTGACATATAACAATTTTCCAATGAACCCCTCATTTCTCTCTCTCCTCTCACTCGCTTCCCGCCTCCGCTCCGAAAAAGGCTGTCCTTGGGATCGAAAACAGACTATTGAAAGTATGAAAAACCATTTGGAAGAAGAGGCTTTAGAGGTAAAAGAGGCCATAAACAAAGAAGATTATAAAAATTTAAAAGAAGAACTCGGAGATTTATTATTTCAAATTATAATGATTGCTCAAATTGCCTCAGAACAAAAAATTTTTAATATGGATGATGTAATAAAAAATATTGAAAATAAAATCATTTCCCGCCATACTTGGGTATTCGGATCTGATACAGCCTTAAATGCTGATCATGCCTTGGATCTTTGGGAAAAGAACAAGCAAAAAGAGAAAGAATCCAATCAATAAAAATAAGAATTATGTCTATTATCGGAAAAAAATGGAAAATACTTAATCAAGACAACACTAAAAATTTATTCAAAAAACTTTGTGAAAATCGCAATTTGACTTGCGAAGAAAGTGTGGATGATTTTTTTAATAAGAAACAATTGGAAGATCTCCACGACCCTTTTTTAATGAAAAATATGGAATTGTCTGTTCAAAGAATATTAAAAGCCATTAAAGAACAGGAAAGAATAATAATTTTTGGAGATTATGATGTCGACGGAGTAACCTCATCCGCTATTTTATATGATCTTTTAAAAACATTGGGGGCGAAGGTTTCATATCGCCTTCCTGATCGCTTAAATGATGGATACGGCTTGAATTTACGATTCATTCAAGAAATAATCGCTTTGGACGTTAAAATTTTAATAACTGTGGATTGTGGAATAGCTAATAAAGAATTAATCCAAACCGCTGCTGAAAATGGCATTGATGTGATTGTTACGGATCACCATACTGTTCCCGAGGAATTTCCCGATTCCGCTTATGCTGTTTTGCATCCGCAACAAAAAGATTGCACTTATCCCTATAAAGAATTGACAGGCGCCGGAGTGGCATTTAAATTTGCGCAGGCAATAATTATGAATTCTGACCTCCCTGATAAACATTTATTTATTCAAAATTATTTTGATCTGGCCGGTTTGGGAACTTTATCTGATCTGGCTCCTCTGACCGGTGAAAATCGCATTATCGTGAAAAATGGATTATATCACATAAATAGATCGCCTCGCCACGGGATCAAATCCTTGATCAAGGCAGCCTGGAAAAATATTGATAAAGAACTGAAAAGCACGGATGTATCTTTTTATTTGGCTCCTCGTTTAAATGCCGCAGGCCGAATTCAGTCTCCATATTACGCTTTACAATTACTCTTAAGCACTGAAAAAGATGCTGAAAAATTAGCATTATATTTGAATAAATTAAATCAAACGCGCCGAATGGAAACGCAAAAGTGTATGGAAGAAGCGGAAAATCTATTACTTGAAGATATAAAAAAAGAAAAAATATTAATTGCTTGGTCTAAAGATTGGCACTTGGGAATAATTGGACTTGTTGCCGGAAAGCTGAATGAAAAATATAATATTCCTTCAATTATAATGACCCAAAACAATAATCAATTAGTGGGTTCAGCCAGAAGTCCGGAGATTTTTAATATAATTCAAGCTCTGACCTATCACAAAAAATTACTTCCTCATTTCGGCGGACATAAACAAGCTGCCGGATTTAGCTTGGAACTGAAAGATTTTGAAGAATTCAAAAATTCTTTACGGGAATATGCTTCGAATGAATTAAAAAATAAAAATATTTCTCCAAAATTGGAAATAGATTGCGAAATTGAAACTCCGGAAATTAATTTCGACACATACTCGGTAATTGAAAAATTCGAACCATTCGGAGTAGCGAATAACGAGCCGATTTTCCTTTTTAGAAATACACGCGTTTCCAATCTGAGAGAATTGGGAAGCACAGGCAAGCATATTAGCTTTAATTCAATTAAAGACAGTAAAAGTTTTCGATGCATAGCTTTTAATTTTGCCCAATATTCAAATCTTTTTTTAGAAGATAAAAAAATGGATCTGGTGATTAAACTCAATAAAAATACCTGGCAAAATAATGAAAATCTGGAATTCCAATTAATAGACGCAGCGATCAGTACTCAGTGATCACTAATCACTGACTTTCAAAAAATCCCTTGCGAAAAATTATCAACTATGTAATATAATCTCCTTCACTGCAAAGGCTTTAATTGACATAATGCCAACTTAATTTTATAATTAACAGAATTGTTTTGGATATCAAATAAATTAACTACCCTAAATTTTTTATGGGAATAAATGAAGAACTACAAAATGCCCTTAATATAATAAAACGGAATCAAAAATTTCTTATTCTGCCTTCAACTCCACCTGATGGGGATTCTATAGGCAGCACGCTTGCCCTGTTTTTTGTGTTAAAAAAATTGGGTAAAGAGGTAACAGCCGTTTGCCATGATCCGATTCCAAATATATATGAATTTTTGCATCCTCGGGATTACATAAAGGAAAATATTAGCATCAATCGCGATTTTATCGTTACATTGGATTCCACCAACGCTTCTGTTGATCACATTCGCTATGAAGTTGAACATAATAAAGTCAATATAGTGATTACCCCAAAAGTTGGGGATTTTACAGATAAAGATGTCACGTTTCATCACGGACCGGTTAAATATGATGTAATTGTTACAGTGGATACAGGGGATTTACAGCAATTAGGACCGATTTACGCCAACAATCCGGAAATTTTTTACACTGTTCCGGTCATTAATATTGATCATCACGCCTCCAATTCCTATTTTGGCCGCGTAAATATCATTGACATTACCGCCGCATCAACAACTGAAATTTTGTATCAATTCATTAAAGAATTATCAAATAAAATGCCTCTTTTCGATGAAGACATCGCCACATCTCTTCTTGCCGGCATAATCACGGATACAAGTAGTTTTCAAAATGCCAATACAACTCCCAAATCATTGGAAATTTCATCTGAATTGGTAATTATGGGAGCCCGTCAACAAGAAATCATTAAAAACGTGTATAAAACCAAACAATTAAGCACATTAAAATTATGGGGAAGAGTATTGTCAAAAATACATACAGATAGAAAATATAAAATAATTTGGTCGGTGATAGAATCCAAGGATTTTCAAGAAACAGAAAGCCATCCTGATGAAGTAGGCAGTATAATTGATGATTTGCTGACAAATGATCCTGATGCGGAAGTGATTTTATTATTAAAAGAAAAGAAAAAAGGACTTATTTCCGGTTCAATAAGAACAACCACAAATGCGGTGGACGCGTCTCATATTGCGGAAATGTTTGGAGGAGGAGGACACCCGCGCGCTTCCGGCTTCCGTGTTGAGAGTACAAATATTCATGAGGTCGAAAATAGAGTAATTCAAAAAATCAAAGAATACCAGCATCAACGATTATTTGGCGAATCAGTACCTTTTATTGATGAAGCGGAAGAAAAAAAAACCACACCGATTTTAGAAAAAACACTTACAAATAATACTCAAATTTCCGGAGAAAAAGACATCCCATCCAAAACTCAAACTAATATTAATAAACATACTGAAAACAAAGATAAACATCGTGAAGAACAAATAAAAAAATTAACTCAAAAATTTTTTTCCAAAGAAAAAGCCAATGAAGAACAACCGAATGTAATTGAACCCAAGGCTGATACCCGCCAATCACCTCCGATTGAATTTCACATTGAAGAAAAAATTTCTCGTCCGTTTTCCAAAAATAATAAAGAGAATTTTGATGTTGATCACAAAATCAAAGAGCAAATTCAACCAGATAAACCAAATGATAAAGAGCCGAATAATTAGTTTATTCTTCTCCCATAATTTCATTTAAAAGGTTTTCTTCAATATCGAAATTACTGAAAACATTCACCACGTCTTCATCATCTTCCAATAAAGAAACCAGTTTAATTACTTTGGCAGCCTCTTCTTTATCGGAAATTTTTATGGAATTTTTAGGTTTGAAAATTAATTTGCACATTTCAATTTTATATCCGTTTTCTTCCAGTCGTTTCTTTACCTCATGCAGATTTGCCGACTCAGTATAAATATTAATTGAATTTTCCTCGCTTTCAAAGTCTTCGGCTCCCGCGTCAATTGATGCAAGTTCTATTTCCTCATGCTTCTCTTTATCCGCTTCAATTTGTATAATTCCTTTATGTTCAAACATCCATGCGACAGTTCCCGCCTCTCCCATCCTGCCGCCATGTTTATTTAAAAGAGTTTTTATACTGGCTAAAGTTCGATTTTTATTGTCTGTAAGATACTGAATAAAAAATGCTGTTCCTGATGGGCCATAAGCGTCATAAAATCCTTCCGTAATTTCCATTTCATCTTTTAATTCGCCTGTGCCTCTTTTTATCGCTCTTTCAATATTTAAATTTGGCACATTATCAACTTTCGCGTCATCAATGGCTACTCTCAACCCCGGATTGGTTTCCGGATCGCCGCCTGACTTTGCGGCTAATGCGATTAATTTTGCATGCTTCGTAAATACAGCTCCTTTCTTTGCGTCAGCTAAACCTTTTTTGTGTTTAATGGAATGCCATTTTGAATGACCGGACATAAAAAAAAATTTAAAAAATGTAAAAAGGTGATTTCATGTTATAGGAAAAATGGAAGAATATCAATGATTAGTGACATACACCATCTGCGTCGGATAAGCCATATTTATGCCTTCCCTTTCAAAACTCTCCTTTATCTCAAAATTAATATTCTGCTGAATATCCATATATAAATTATAATCACTATTCAAAACAAAATATACTGCTTCAAAATTCAAACTATAATCTCCGAAATTAACAAAATGAACTCTCTCCAATTGCACATTTTCCTGTATTTTTATTGTCTCTTTTATTATTTCTCCGGCTCTTTTTAATTTTTCCAAACTCGTTTCAAAATTTACACCGATTTTAAAAACAATTCTACGTTGTTGCATCCTTTTAAAATTTTGAATTCTTGTAGAAGTTAATTCTTTGTTGGAAATTATCACCTCTTCGCCCTGTAAAGATTGAATTCTGGTTGTTTTAATGCCGATATCTTTGACAGTTCCCATATGTTCTCCAACTATGATAAAATCTCCAATTTCAAATGGCCGGTCAAAATATATGGAAAAACTGCTGAAAATATCACTCAAAATACTCTGTACAGCTAAAGCCACGGCAATGCCTCCAATTCCCAAGCTCGCCACCAAGGTTGATACATTAAGACCCAAGTTTGATAATATTAATAGAAAACCGATTGTCCAAAGAATAATTTTAATCACCAGAGTAATGCCTTTTATGGCCATCTCACTGTTACGCTCGGACTCCTGTTCTTTTTCTGAAATTTTATTGAAAAAATAAATGATAAAAGCTTGAATGAATTTAATGACTTGAAAAATAATGATAATAATAAATAAACCCTCCAATATTCTATTCACGCTTTTCGGTAAAATAACGAATTTTAGAGCAATATATAACGCAATAAAAGTGAAAAAATAATTGGGAATACTTGAAAACAAATCCACTAAAATATCATCAATTCGCGAGGGAGTCATGGTCGCTGCTTTTTTGATTTTCTTTCCAAATAAAAATTTTAGGACTTTAAAAACAGCAAAAAAAACTATAAATAAAGCAATAACAATTAACCATTGTTCAACATTATTATTGAAAAGTTCAAAATTCAAAATTTTATCAAAATCAATATTTGCCAAATTCATTTTTAAAAAATCTTAATAATTTGAGTGTAAAATATACAATAAATCAATAAAAATAAAATTATTTATTTAAAATATTTCTTGAATAAAAACTTGGAATATAAATTAAAATAAGCAAAAATCATATCAAAATACATCCAAATTCTATAAATAGAGCCTTTAATGAAACCATATTTTTTTTCTTTAAATAAATGTCTGACATTTATAGTAAAATACGTGTAACCTTTACCAAAATATTTAGCGTAAAAATTTAAAGCCACTTCTATTTGGAAACGCCTTTTATAATTATAAGGTATCTTTTTCCATAAATCTTTAATTATAGCTCTTTCCCCACCAAGCAAAGGCGTAAAATATTTTAATACACCCGGAATTGCGTAAATATTTCTATCTCTCATACCAATACACATATCTTTTTCTTGAGTTATTACCGGTTCTAAAATTTTATCAATATGATTATGGCTTAACCCCTTGATATCAGCATCAGCAAAAAATATTATATTTGATGCCGCTTCTTCCATGGCTCTATCCATAGAAAATCCTTTCCCCATATTTTTTTCATTTTTTAAATATTTAATCCTGGGATCAGTAAATTTTAATATCTTTTCATCAGTATTGTCCGTAGAACCATCATTAACAATGATAATATCTTCAAATTTAAAATAAGAAGTTAATATTTCTAAAACCTTTTCAATTCTTTCTCCTTCATTATAAGCGCATAATATTGCTGAAATTTTCATATTTTAAAAAATGTATAATTATCAACTAAAGCCTTTTTTAAAATAAAAATCAAGAAAAAAGTGAGTAATTAATCACATATTATTTATTGCCGACTCAAGATCCTTAATATTTTTCACCTGCATCAACTTCATTCTTAACTCTTTCGCCCCGGGAAAACCACTGATATACCCACTGAAATGGCCTCGCATAATTAAAAAATTCTTTTTCCCTGAATATAATTTATCAAAAGTTTCCGCATGTTCTTTTAGGGTTGCAATAATTTTTTCCAGCGATTTATCTTCTTTTTTTTCTTTCTTATTAAAAAACCACGGATTCCCTAAAACTGCTCTCCCCACAGCAAAACCATCCAAATCATATTTCTCGGTTTTTCCCAAACCTTCTTCCAATGATTTTATATCACCGTTACCAATAAAAATAATATTTTTATTTAAACTTTTTACAATATCTCCGGCATTTTTAATTGCTTCCCAATCAGCAAAACCTTGATACATCTGTTTTTTTGTCCGCCCATGCACGATCAAAGCGGCTAAGTTTGTTTGGCCTAAACATTTAAACCAACTCTCTACTTCATTTTTTAAATATCCGATCCTCGTTTTTACGGAAATAGGCAAATTTGGCGCGCCCTCCTGACAAGCGCTGATCAATTCCTTAGCCAATTCCGGCGTTCTGATGAGCGACGCTCCGGCGCCTTGTTTTTGAATATTTTTTTCCGGACAACCCATATTGATATCAATTCCATCAAAACCCATATCTTTTAATAAATTTGCCGTTTTAAAAATATGTTTTGCGTTAGAAGTAAAAATTTGAGCAACAATCGGCTTTTCTTTTTTATCAAAATATAAATCAATCATTTTTACCTCTCTGCCTTTATCATTCATTAAAGCATCAGCCGGCACAAATTCAGTTAAAAAAACATCAGGTTTCCCATATTTGCACAAGATTTGCCTGAATGCGCTATCAGTAACTGAAGCCATTGGAGCTAAAATTTTTATTGGTTTTTCTAATTCAATCCAAAAATTATTAATCATTAAATTTTTTAATTCACTAAAAAACGAATTATTTTAAACATAATTACTGAAAAAGTTCAATGAATTGAACTTACAAAATTAATAATTCATACTAAATACATATGATTTCAATATTACATTATAACTATCAATTTCGTAAATACTTATCAGTTTAAAATTGTTTGACAAAAAAGTTCTAATATTTTTTAGTTTTATCTTTAACTATATTCTCAAGCTCATTTAAAGCTTCACTTTGATCAACGTCATTTTTTATTAACTTTCTTTTATAATAAAGATTGACCTTTCCCTTTTTCCCACCAATGTAAGCAAAATCAGAATCAGCCATTTCTCCCAATCCATTAACCGAACATCCCATTATTGCTATTTTTATTCCTTTATAATTACCTAATTTTTTTTTCACCTCATTCGTCACTTTCTCAATATCAAATAAGGTCCGAGCGCAAGAAGGACATGAAATAAATTCAGTTTTTGTAATTCTCCGATGAGTTGATTGTAGAATATCATAAGCTAAGGAAACTTCTTTTTCCGGTTCTTCAGTTAATGAAACCCTCACAGTATCCCCGATACCCTCCATTAAGAGCGTACCGATGCCAATCGTCGATTTAACCCTCCCGCTATCTGCGTTTCCGGATTCAGTAACTCCTAAATGTAAAGGAAAATTCATTTTTTCTTCATCCATCATTTTTACCATTAATCTGTTTGAATCTATCATAATCAAAGGATCAGAAGCTTTAATAGCCACAATAATCTGATTAAAATCATGTTTTTTAAACAGTCTTAAATATTCCATCACAGATTCCACCATACCCCGAGGGGTATCTCCAAACATGCTTAAAATTCGATCCGAAAGCGAACCATGATTTGCCCCTATTCTAAGAGGTTTTTGGGCTTTTTTTGCGGCTTTTATAAAAGGATGAAAACCATCTTCCAATCTCTTTAATTCTTCTTTGTAAGATTTATTTGAAAAATCAATATTTTTAAAAGTTTTTCTGTCTAAAAAATTTCCCGGATTGATCCTCACCTTATCAGCGCATTTCAAAGCCTCAAACGCAACTTCCGGCACAAAATGTACATCCGCGATCAAAGGAACGTATATCTTTTTTTTAGATAATTCCTCTTTGATTTTTTTAAAAGCCTCAATATCTTTTAAAGTTCTGGTGGAAATCCTGACTAATTCCGCTCCCTTTTTAACACATTTAGTAATTTGATTTACAGTCCCAAAAATATCTAACGTGTCAGTATTAGTCATAGTCTGCACTCTGATCGGATTATTTCCGCCGATGCCCAAAGCACCAATTGAAACCTCCAAGCTTTTTCTCCTGTTTTTCAATGAATATTTCATAAAATTTTTAGAATTTTTTAATGATTTTTTGATACTATATCAATACCAATTGGTAAAAAAGGTTAAAAGATGGGTATAAAGACTTACGGTGTCTTCTGATTAATTTAGATGGAGAAGACAAAAATATTATAGCGTAGAGGACTAAATATCAAAAGAATTCTTTAAATTTTTGAACATTAGGCCTATAATATTTCATGCCTGAATTATTTTAAAAATACGATGAAAAAAAAATCTCTCCTTATCCTCGGCCAAGGCCAGCTTGGAAATTTCTATCATGAGTACTTTCAAGAAAAATACCAAATTCATTTCCCGCGAATAGACATCACTAAAGAAGATCAAATTAAAAAAACAATAAAAAAATATAAACCTCAAACAGTAATTAATGCCGCTGCAAAAACAAATATAGATTGGTGTGAGAAAAACAAATTGCAATCTTTTGAAATTAATACATTGGGCGCTGACAATATTGGAAAAATATGTGAAGAGCAGGGGATTTATCTTGTTCATTTATCAAGCGGCTGCATTCAGGAAAGTAAAACCGCGAAAGAAGTTAAAAAAGAAACAGATCAGGTTCATCCATTATGTTTTTATGCTTGGACAAAAGTTTGGGCAGAGGAATTACTAATGGATCGAAAAGAATTTGGCAAACTGAAAGTTTTAATTTTACGTCCGCGACAATTGCTCTCAGCAAAAGCAAGTCCTAGAAACGCAATCACGAAAATGTTGACATATAATCGTTTTATTGATACCCCAAACTCCTGCACTATTATAGAGGATTTAATGGAGGCAACAGAACATTTAATCCGAAAAAAAGCATTAGGAATTTATAACATTGCTAATCCGGGGATATCTTCTCCTTTTAAAATTGCCAAATTAATTCAAAAAATTGTAGATCAGGACATGGAAGTAAAAAAAATCAGTAAACAAGAACTGAATAAAATGACTTTAGCAAAAAGAATTGATTGCGTACTGGATACCACAAAATTAAAAAAAGCAGGTATTAATTTGCATAGTATGGAAAAAAGACTCCCGGAAATTCTCCTGCAATTCAAAAAAAACATCTCCACTCCTCAAGGTCAAAAAATATTAACTAAAACCCAAGAAGAAACAAGAAAAAAAATGCTCGTTCAGAATTAACAAATTTTTCCAAGCTACAGGTTGCGGATTAAAGATACCTCACCATATAAGTACCCTCCAATCTATAACCCAACTTTCTATACCACTCCCGGGTACCGATTCCTGCAATTACAGCTATTTTTTTAAATCCCTCTTTTTTAGCAATCTTTTCGGCTTCTTTCATTAATTTGGTTCCCCAACCAACATGTTGTTTCTTGTCTTTACCTGATTTTCCTACTGCGATCTGCTTACCATAGACATGCACTTCTCTAATTAAGGCAGCATTTTTTAACTCCTTAATAAATGTATTTGCCGGAAATCGAAGCCGCAATAAAGCAATGAGTTTATCCTTTTTACTATCCTCAAAAGATATAAAAAATTCTCTCCCTTTATTGGAAGAATATTCTCTTTTAATTAATTTCAAATCCTTAATATCAAATATTTGATCTTTAATTTCTCTCGATCTAATGTCTCGAGGAGGAGTTCCAAGATCAAACAATTTTTTTTCTAAAATCTGCCTCATATTGGAAGCTTTAAATCCGGACTCAATCTCATCTGAAGGCAGATCTCGAGCTACCCGGTCAACTCTGCAATATTCAGGAATAATTTTTAAATTATCCAACAAGATGTCTTGTAAAATTTCATCACTATAACTTTTATATTCATTTTTTTTAAACATTTGGCTTAAAACCGTCTTCGGGAGTACCACACAGGGGTATATTTTTAAATAATCAGGACAATAATTTTCGTCTTTAAAAATAACTCTCATCATTTCTTTATCCAACTCCGGAGTGGAACCGGGCAGGTTTGGCATCATATGGTAGCCTATTTTAAATCCGGAATCTTTTAATAATTTAGTGGCCAACATTACTTGCTCAGTAGTATGGCCTCTTCTTGTAAAAGCCTGTACTTCAGGATAAACAGTCTGAACACCCATCTCAACTTTTGTCACGCCCAAACTTCTTAATCTTTTAATCTCATTCTTATCAATATAATCAGGTCTGGTTTCAATGTTGATTCCAATACATTTCACTTTGGATTTTTCATTTTCTTTAATAACATCTTCAAATCTTTTAGATTTTTTTTCATTACTGTTTATGATCAAAGTATTAACAGTATCGATTCCATAAATGCTTTTAATTTTTGAAGTCCTGATTTTACTTGTTATTGCTTGGGAAAATTCATTCATGGCCTGAATGCACCTTTTTATAAACCATTTTTGATATCTCTTAGGATAAGAGCTGAATGTCCCTCCAATCACTCTTAATTCAACTTTGGAAATTTCATGGCCGGTAAGCCTCATAGCTTTTAATCTGACAAAAACTTGTGTATAAGGATTGAATCGTTGGCGAAATCCTCTTTGCGCCGCAGGCTGGCTGGGCAAATAACTTTTTGGCATTCTCACATCCGTAGGACAATAAATACACCTGCCGGGGCATGGATAAGCTTTTGTTAAAACCGTAACCGGCGCGACTCCGCTCATGGTTCTTATGCTTCTTTTTTGAATTAATGATAAAAACTCAGGATTCTCAATAATTTTTCCTTCATCTATAAGATCATTATAGGCTTTAATAAAATATAAATTGTGAAAAATTGAACCTTTGCTTTCTTTAACAATTTTATTTCTGAATTTTTGAAATTCATTTCTATTACGAACATTTTTGTTGATAGCCTCCAAAACAATTTTTCTTGCCAAAACTTGATTCTCATCCAAATTTAATTTTGAAAAATCCATTACGAATTACGGATTACGAATTACCAATTACGACTTCTACATTATCAAAAATAAATAAATATAAAAAGAGCGTCTAATTTACAGACGCTCTTTGATCAAAATCAATTACATTCCATTCTTCTCAGTCCCTGAATAATATCATTCTTATAATTTTTATTATAATCATCGCCGCATTCTTTTTTCAAATTTTCAATATCATTTTTTTCAATATAGTCTTTTAAAGAATTCGTATATTTTTCTTTATAACAATTAAAAACACACGCGCTTCTATCACTTTTATAATCTCTCTCGCATTTAAAATCTTTTAATCTGCTACAATCACTATCGTTTTTTCCGGGAATACATATTCTATTATCAATATTTTGCTTACATTTAGTATTTTTCTCCTGGGCTTGTAGAACACATTCAGCTCCATCTTTATTCTGATTATTACATTCAGCTGTAAATTTCTTTTTAGTACAATCCTCCAAAGGATAATAATCAAATTTATAACAAGCGCTTTTTCCGGAACCTAAATCAATTTTTATTTCATATTCCTGAAATTTATAATTATAAGGATCATTGCCAACTATTTGTTGGCTAATGGAAACGTCAGGGTTTAAAGATGAAGCATTGTAATCCATAAAGGTGTTACCTTCCGGAAATTCAATATTTTCAAAATTTTGACTCTTAATGTTAATACTTTTTGAATTTTCCAACTGCCAATCAGCGCCCTTTTTTCGCAAATAAATATTGATATTTTCATCTACGGAATTTTTACTTGGATTTTCAAGAATTAATGTTTTATAAATTTTTCCGCTACTATTTAATCCTCGTAAATAAAAATCAGCGATTTCAGTTTCTCCTTTTCTCTGTTTTAAAAATATGATCTTATCCAGATTAATATCCGCGTCCAAATTAGGACCACTTGCGCTGATTTCCAATTCATTTAAACCCGGTCGTAAGTTTTGCAACAACAAATCATTATTGATGTAATTATTCCAATTGCTTTTAACATCTTCCAAATCTTTGGTATTAATGTCATATCTGTTCGCCAAATCATTTAAGTTACTCAATTTATTTTCATTTTTCAAATCCAGATTTCCAATAAAAGAACTGTTTAATTTTATTTTTAATGAAGCATTTACTTCATTTTTGGTTGTTAATAAAAGAGCATATTTTGATAACTGATTTTCATCTAAATTGAATTTATATTTTATTGAAGACTCACATTCATTTTCCGGTTTTTTAATTGTTAAATAAGTTCGAAAATCAGAGTAATCATTTGCCGAATGATCAGTGGATATTTCTATATTATTACATCTGTTTTCAATCATGGCGGGCAGTTCCGCTTCCCACATGATCGGACTTCTTGACCAATACCATGGGTGGGTATCCTTATGCCAAGAATCTAGCTGTATGAGACTTTGATTATTCTTGTTGTAAATATAAACGGAACCTTGCCTTCGTGTTGGTAATGTTAGAGAAGAAATTCCATCAACATTATTAATAGTAACTGTTTCGTTTGGGCTTACAATTCCGGTCTGCTTTGTTGTGGAAATTAATAATTTATCCCCATTCCTTGATTTTTTTACAACATTCAAATAACTATAATCATTATAAAAAAATGAGAATTCTTTTATATTATGATAAGGAATATCAATGTCTCCTTCCAATAATTTAGGGCATCGGCCATCTTTACAGTAAAAAAATTCCTCGCCTGCTTGCGATCCTATTGCTTGAGCATAAGCCGGTACTGCGAATTTCCATGCCCACTTAATAATTGGATAATCATTATCATTTTGGTTTGTAATATATGTAAAATGTTCCGCTCCACTTACAACCATGGACTTAAGCCATCCTAACCATTGAGCCGGAGTAAAATCTTTTTCTACGTCTGTAGTGTGTTCATAAAAACCTGTGGAAATAAGAGGCCAATAAGTTGACTGGCTAAATTGACTTTTAGCGGCTGTATTGCTTCTAATTGCCACTTGAATCCATCCCGGCCAATATCTCCAATTGAATTTATCATGAGGGTACAGCGATAGATTCGCTTTGTCGCTGGAGGTGTGAATAACATCCCATTGATCTTTTCTATGCTCGCCGATTTCATAATTGTTTATTGCAGCATTTGAAGTGAAAACAGGATGATTTTTTATTGCTCCAAGAAATTTATTTCTAAAATTATCTGTTTTGTTAACTAATAAAAAGTGATTCCAATCCAAATCATAAACCTGTTTTAATATCTGGGCATTTTCTTGAGATATTCCGCTTGAAGTAGGATTTGTGGAAAAATTTTCCCAAATGATTTTGGAATAATCAATATTATCAAGTATTTGCTTATCAACATTTAATTTATAAAAATCAATGATTTTATCTCTCACATTTTTATCATAAATAAAATCATCCGGTTTCCCATCAGATGCCGGAGGTACTTCATCATTTTCAATTAAATAAGAAATACGGCTTTTTTCACCAATCAATTTATAAATAATTTCTAAATTATCTCTGAATTTTTTTCCGTCTCCATAAACACCATTAGCCGTGTTACCCAAAACATAGTCTAAAGGTGCTCCCGGAGAAATCGGAGTTCCTATGGCTTTCCCCTCAACAAAAGCTACTTTAAGTTTACCGTTAAAGTCGCGAACATAATATTCATCCGGTAATTCCCAATTATAACGGTTACTGTTTTGAAGCTGAGCCCAATTGGATGAAATGCCTAATTTGAAATCCGGATTTCTCTTTGCCTCATTGAAAAAATGATAATCAGCATTATTTAAATTTCCAAAATTATCCGGATACGACGAAGTTGGGAGAGGAAAGAAATAATTCCATTTTTTTGCCAGATTTGTGAAAAAATCGATTCTGGTTTGATTTACTGCTTGATCATCGATATTTCGATCTAAAAAAGGAGTAATGGTTGGATATTGGTATGAACTCCAGACATGTAATTTTCCAAGTAATAAATCCTCTTTAAAACGAGCGTCAGGGAAATAATTTAACTGCGCGATATGATTCACTTCCTGTCCGCAATTGAGTTTATCTGATTTAAAGCCGGGATAATAATCCTCGCATCTTAACTCCTCGCTTATAGAACTCGGATTATTAATCTCCTTAAGTTCTTGAAAACTATAATCTAATTTGTTTTTAACCGCATCCAAATAATGTTTTGATATTTGGCCCTTACTTAATGGTTTATTATAAAATGCTATTTGGTCCATAAACATAACATCCGAATCTTCTATTCCCGAAGAGTTCTTCAAATAACCAACCAAAAAATCGCTATCAATATTATTTAAACGGCCTTTGATTATACTATCTTTGTTACTGAATTTTTCCGGACAAAGACCATCAACACATATTTGAGCCAGCCCGCTGCTTTGATCATAACTTAAAATAAAATGATGCCACTGCTTATCAAAATAATAATCAAAGGAATTCTGATTATAACCATCTAATGGTATTTTTGCCGTAATTTTACAAGTATTTCCGAGTTTGTTTTTACAATCCTTAAAATCTTTTAAATATACATTAAAATTTATGGAATTAAACGGATAATTATAAAATAATAATTCAAAAGTCTTACTTGTATAAGAAGCTGATTTTTGAATTATAGGCACAGATTTGACCGCCCCCTCGCCAATATTATTCATAAAAGTTTTTTTGTCATTTACTTTTAATAAAAATTCAATGGAGAAAGATTCTTCAAGCGGGTAATGGGATAATCCTAAAGCAGTAATGGATTTTTTATTAACTTTGAATAAAGCGGTACCATCATCCGGAAATTGAATATTTTGTTTTTTTGTGATTCGCATACAATTATCAGTGCATTCACCGGCTTTTATTTCATCATTAACTTTAATAAAATTAAAATAACTTACCGGCTTGATTCCCGTTAAACTCTCATCGTTCATATTGGATATCGTTCGCACCACTCTTTTTACAATTTTAGTTCTTTTTAGTTTCGCGGCAAAATTACTCAGGTCATGAGAAAAATAAAAACTACTCAACAAGAGTACTAAAATAAGAACACTGACCCTTGCTGTAAAATACCTTTTATGAGAGATTTTCTTCATAAAAATTTTCAATTTAAAAATAAGCAACAAAAACTTTTCTTTCATTTTTTATAAATTAAGAAAATACATTTAATTTCACTATACAAAATAATCTATTAAAAGAAAATAAAAATGGTATAATTTTGGCACTTCATAATTTTAAGTGATTGTGAATCCCGAAAAAATTAAAATAGGAATTGACGAAGTTGGCCGCGGATGTTTTGCCGGACCCGTAGTTGCGTGCGCGGTTTGTTTTGATAAAGAAAATATTATTGAAAATGGAAAATTTTTATCAAGCCTTGATGACTCCAAAAAATTAACAAGGAAAAAAAGAGAAATAATTTTTACTCAATTGATCAAATTTGCTAATAAGAAGAAACCATTACTGAAATTCGGAATGGGAGTTGTGGACAATTTTTATATAGATGAAAAAAATATTCGCGAAGCAACAAAACTAGCTATGCAAAGAGCTTTAGATGAACTTTTATTAAAAATAAATCCAAACAATATCCAATCTGTCTTGGTTGATGGAAAAGATAATTTTGTTTTTACTAATTTGATTAAAAAACCGGTATTCATTATTGATGGAGATGAAAAAGTATTGGAAATTCAAGCCGCCAGCATAATTGCGAAAGTGTTTCGTGATAAATTAATGTGTGTTTATAGTTCATTATATCCCGAATATGGGTTTGAAAAAAACGCGGGTTATGGTACAGATAAACACAGAGAAAAAATTATTATGAAAGAAGATTTAACAGGCATTCATCGCTTAAGTTTCAAACCCGTAAAAGAAGTATTGAATAAAAAATCAAAATTACTCTTGCATATTTGCTGCGGTCCGGACGCGTGTGTGCCTATTGTGGATTATAAAGATAAGTATGAGATTATTGCTTATTGGTACGATCCCAACATTCATCCACGAAAAGAATATTTAAAACGTCTCAATGCGTTTAAGAAAATATGTAAAATTGAAAAAGTGGATTTAATTGAAGGTCCATATGAAGTGAAAAAATTTTTAACAAGTATAAAAGGATTTGAAAATACACCGGAAAAAGGTGAAAAATGCTTCCAATGTTATCGATTAAGATTGCAAGAATCTGCGAAAAAGGCTAATGAATTGAATTGTGAATACCTAACTACCACATTATATATGTCGCCCTTAAAAGACATAGAAAAATTAACCCGAATAGGCGAAGAAATATCTGAAAAATATAATTTAAAATATCTTCCTCTAATTTTTCGCAAAAAAAATGGATTTTTACGTTCAGTCGATTATTGTAAAGAGTATGATATTTATAGACAAAATTATTGCGGGTGTATATACAGCGATACTTATCCTTTTAAAATTCATGAAAAGAAGACCGCGACTTTAAATCTTAAGCATAGTAAATTTAAAGAATTAATTTTAAAAAACAATTAATTTAAAATATGATTTCAATTTTTTAATTTTTTTCAAACGTGTCACTATCTGTTATTATCGCTCTTTCAGTATTCTCAATTGCTCTGTTTCTGATAGTTTTTGAAGTTATGGATAAATCAATAATTGCTTTGTCCGGAGCTTTGATTTTGCTTTTAACTAAAGTAATTACTTTTGATCAGGCAATTGAATCCATTAACTTTGAAATTATTTTTTTACTGGCAGGCATGATGATGCTCGTTGATGTCACTCGCGCCTCCGGCTTTTTTTCATGGTTAAATGTCAAAATAACCACGATTTCAAAAGGCAATCCTTTCTTGATTTTTTTACTTTTTTGTACTCTCACATTTTTTATTTCCGCATTCTTGGACAATGTTACGACCATTATTATTATGATACCCATTACCATAGAGCTTTTAAGAGGAATGGGAAAGGATCCGAAACCTTACGTAATAGCTGAAATCATGCTCTCGAACGTTGGAGGTGCGATGACGATTATTGGAGATCCTACAAACGTGATCATCGGTACCGCGGCCAAATTGACTTTCAACCAAGTTATTTTCAATATGGCCGTACCAACATTAACCGTGCTGGTAATGATTTTGATTGCTCTTTATATCGTAAAATGGGATCAACTGAAACCTATCACAAAAGATTTTCAAAAATTATTTCTATCCAATATATTGATAAAAAAAGTTCAATATACATTTTTATCAGAGCATATAGATGCTAAAAGAATCGCAAAAGCAGTATTTGTATTGGTTCTGACTATTCTGGGATTTATATTCCAAAATGCTTTAGGCTTACCATTGGCTGTTATCGCGTTAATGGGCGCGACATTAGTGGTGATTATTTCGATAAAGGATATTCAACTGCATAGAGTGTTGGAAAGCGTTGAATGGGCGACATTATTCTTTTTCGGAGGTTTATTTATTATGGTTGGCGCTCTCGAGCACTTGGGTGTACTGGAACTGATCGGTACATATTTGGCCGGCTTGGATGTCAGCTTTTTAACATTATTGATTGTCATAATTTGGGGTGCGGCAATATTTTCAATGCTATTGGATAATGTTGCTTTGGTTACAGTAATGGTACCGATAATTTTAAATATGCAGACTCATTTGAACGGCCGGCAGGAACATATGGATTTATTATGGTGGTCATTGGCTTTAGGCGCGATCCTGGGTGGAAACGGAACTTTAATCGGTGCTTCCGCTAATGTAGTGGGATCAGGGGTAGCCAAAAAACACGGTTTAAATATTACCTTTACGGGTTTTCTAAAATACAGCCTTCCTATAACCATTTTAGCTCTTATGGTTTCAACTGTTTATATATCAATTCGATATTATTTTTTATAATGTAATTTAATATGCAAGATACAATTTCAACTTTATTTAGACAAATAGAACTTGATAAAGGAACAACGGAATTGGACACAATCGTTTTATCAGCCTTGGTTGATGCGATAAAACAATATCCGATCACTGACATAAAAAAGTTTCAAGAAATTTTTAAAGAAATCATTGCGTTAATTTGTCAAACTGAACCAAAAATAGCAATATTAATGGATCATATGTTTGATGTATATGAAGAGTTATTAAAAGTTTTTCAATATGATTCAAAAGAAAATCAAGAAAAAATAAAAAGTAAATTATTAAAAAAAATTGATGAAGTTATCAAAGATCAAAAAAATAAAAAACAACAATTGCTTAAAAATGCCAAAAAATATGTAAATATTGAAGGAAAAAGCATTTTAATTTTCGATCATAGTCATACTGTACAGGACGTACTTACTTATTTGCATAACTCCGGCGAGAAATTCAAAGTTATAGTTGCGGAACAAGATATATATAAAACTGAAGACATAATAGCAAGTCTTCATAAATCAAATATCCCTTTTGAAGTGATCCCGTCTTACATGCTTTCACACTACGAACAAAATGTTGACATGTTGTTTTTTGGAGCTGTTACATTAAAGAACACATATGACTTTGTACTTGATCCCGGCAGTTTGGCGATTATTTCCGAATTTCATTTGACCAAAAAGAAAACTGTGATGTTTATAACCACATCAAAATTTTCATTATGGAAATCAAAGAGGGGTACTGAAGTTTATCATCATCCTCAGAACAGACTGCATTCAAGACAAAAAATTGAATATAAAAGATTGAAATTTTCTCATGATCGCGTACCCTCGAAACTTTTTGATATAATAATAACTGAAGAAGGCAATTTTACAGCTTCTGAATTGAAAAAAAATTATGATGAAAAATTTAAAGAACGGCAAAAACAAAAAAAGCTGCTTTAAATTTTCAAAAAGATTATCTCAGATGGATTAAAGCCTCTTGGCTACGGGTTTTAATGTTATTATTGAAATGATTGTTGTTACAAAGGCCACGATAATAAGTATTGAAAAAACTTCTTTACTGATAATATTTTTTTCTAAACCAATAACCGCGATAATCATTTCCACGGCCCCCCTGCTGTTCATGGCCAAGCCGACAGTTAAAGCTTCAATTTTTTTCATCCCCATGAGATAAGTCATCAAACCCGCTCCTAAAACTTTGCTTGCAACAGCAATGATTACTACTGAAAAAGTGAATAAAGGAAGGCTTAATATGGCTTTAAAATCTAAATGAAAAGCCAGAGACGCGAAAAAAATCGGTCCCAAGAAACTGTAGCTCAAACCGTAAATACGATCTTCAATTTTACTGAATAATTTTTTTTCGATAATTTCTTCCTTAATGAATAATCCTGCCATAAAAGCTCCGATTATAACGTGTATACCCATGAATTCAGCTAAAATTCCAAAGAACAATGCCAAGATAATGGTAAAAGTAAAACCTTTATTGCCTTCATATAAGATCTTGTGTAATTGAGTGAAAAATTTTTGTCCAATAAACAAAGTTAAAGCAAAAAAGATAATGATTCTAGCTGTCAAAAATGAGATTTCATTGATACTGATGCTCCCATTTTCGGCGATATTCAGAACAATGGAAAATAAAATCAAGCCAAGTATATCGTCTATTATGGCCGCTCCCAAAGTAATATGCGCCGCCTTCGAATTTAATATATTACAATCTTTAAAAATTCTGGCGCTTACAGCAACTGAAGAAATCGACAATCCCATGCCAATAAATAAAGATTCAATAGAATTGAAATCAAAAGCTTTTGAAATCAAAAAACCGGAAGCAAATGGCAAAATCACACCTCCCAATGCGACTAAAAGAGAATATTTTGAGGCTTTGAATAAATCACTTGGACTTGTTTCTAATCCTGCGTGAAACATTAAGAAGAAAATGCCCAATTCAGCCAAAATTTTTATATATTCACTGTCATGAACCACCCCAAGCAAAACAGGTCCCATCAATATTCCCGCCAATATCTCTCCAAAAATAGCCGGCCATCCGATTCTTTTGAAAAATCTTCCAAAAAGCCAAACAGCAAGTAAAAGTAAAAAAATTTCTAAATAAGGCATAAATTAAAAAATTAAAATAAATATTGGTTTTAAAACATTTTCATCTGTGCTTTTTCCATCTCTTTTTTTCGAATTTTATTTTCACGTTTTTGTTCTAAAATCCTTTCTTCAAAACACATATCTCCAATCTCATTGATGAATCTTGATTTTTTAAAAATTTTATCTCCATAACGTTTATTGCTGAAAATATGCAAATATTGCTTTGTTCTGGTCATGCCTACATACATTAATCTTCTTTCTTCTTCCAGAAAATAACTATCATCAATATGTTTTTTCAAAGGCAAATTGTTTTCTTCCAAACCCCATAAAATCACAATTGGGAATTCCAATCCTTTAGATGCATGTAAAGTTAGAAGATTTATTTTGTCAGCTTCAATTATATTATCGGAGTCCTGCATGTTTTTTATTGAATCCAAAAAATTTATCAATCCTTCTTTCGGAGGAAAATCTCTGAATTGAAATCCGAAGGAAAGAAGATTAAGCACATTTTTTCGCTTCTCTTCAGAAAATTTATTTTTTGAATTATAGTCGTCAATTTTTTTATGCAGCCAAATTTCGAAATTATCAGCGGAAAATTTTTCAAAATCCAGTAAATATTCCAAAATTTTCACAAAATCCATTATCTCTTTTTTAGCCCGGAAATTATCATCTTTGGCTATTTGGTATGGATATCCTTTTCTACTTAAAAATGAAGCGACTCGCGTTGCTTGATGACCGGTTCTGAATAAAATAGCCATATCTTTGAAACAAAATAATTCTTTACAATTATGATCCAAGACATCAGCTTCTTGCATATTGCTATGGCTGCCGAAAGTATTTTCCAAAACCGTTGAAAGTATTTCATATAATTGATTTTCATATAAACTATTCCAAATATTAATTTTGTGCTCATCCTCTTTTACAGCGTTTATATTAGTATTTAAACGATTTTTATTGTTTTTGATTAAATTTGAAGCACCTTCTAAAATCAATTTTGGAGTACGATAATTTTCAGACAAAAAAATAGTTTTCGCGTTATTATATTTAATTAAAAAATTCGACATATTGGCTACGTCAGAACCTCTCCAAGAATAAATAGTCTGATCCGGATCTCCGACAATACAAATATTTTGATGAATTTCCGATAAAATATTCACAATATCCATTTGTATTTGATTCACGTCTTGGTATTCGTCAACCATTATATAGTCAAAAAGTTCACGGCACTTTGATCTCACAATTTCATCATTTTTCAGTAGAAAATGGAAAGTTTTTAAAAGTTGATAGAAATCAAGAAAATTATTTTTATCTAAATTTTTCTGATATGATTTTTTAATTTCCGCTAAACGATTCTCTTCAATATTAGCAAGACTTTCCTTTGAATCCTGCAATTTTCTTAAAATATCATTTACTTCTTTAAATTCATCTTCAGTTAAAATATTTTTTAATATCTCTTTTTGCGTTTCAGCATCAATGATTTTAAAATCCGAATTCAAAAATTTTCGTAACATTTGCGCGGCTAAAGAATGAAATGTTGTCACATTAACATTATTTATTTCTTTTTCGGATAGTCGAAAAGAGAGCTCGTTGGCCGCTTTATTGGTAAAAGATATAACTAAAATTTTCCATGGCATTACTTTATGTTCCCTGATTAAATATTCGACTCTGGAAATTAAAGTAAATGTCTTTCCCGTTCCCGGTCCGGCAATTATTCGTACTGGTCCATCTGTAGTTTTAACCGCTTTTTCTTGATTTGAATTTATCATAATAATATTTCATTTACGAATTACGGATTACAAAGTCTCAATTTTTCTTATAATTTTAACTTCATCTGACTTCTTTCTCCAATTTCTCCTTCTGAAAACAACTTGATAACCCCGAATTCACCATCATAACCCGGCTTTATAATTACATTGCCTTCACGCATTCGTTTAATTGCCAGACCCATAATTTCATCAAACTTACTGATTTCCGAAATTGTGGCATCTTTTAAAATATAAAATTCAGAACCGATCTTTTCAATCAAATCAAAATATTTTGCTTGCGCTTTTTTACTATTAACACCTACTCCCAATATTTCTCCAATAATTTCTTGCAAAGGTATAATGCTCCAATAAGGTTTTACACTTGCTGATTTTTTATCCTGCCTTCTATCAGCCAAATCATCAATTCTATGCAAAACTCCCACGGTAATTTTTTTTCCGCTATAAGGAGAAGTAAAATTTAATTCTTTTGTTTCTTTGGGATCTAAACATAATTGTTCATCTCTTAAACCATCCGCATGATATTTTCCTTCCTCGGGAAAAAATTCAATTGTTCCTTTTACTTTTTGATGATCTTTTCGAAGAGCGTTTAAAATTGACGGATATGTGGCTTCTGTATCAAACAAAGTTGCCTCACGCCCGAGTTTTTGTAATGAATGCGCGTCGCTGTTTGAAACAAGAACATATTTATCATTTTTACTGATTCTATAATTCATAGCCGGATCTGAAGAAAGGCCTGTTTCTAAAGCGCATATATGATCCGAAAGTTCTTCAAAGCATTCTTCTACACTGTCAAATCCCGTTTTAGAACCAAAAATCGCGAAATGAGGTGTCCAAACATGAGCCGGTATCAATTGAATGTCAGGTGAAATATTCAATAACATTTTTAGAAGTTCTTTACTGTCCAAACCCAAAATAGGTCTGCCATCGGATCGAATATTACCTCTTTTTTCGAGTGCGACATTGATTTTTGCCGCGATATCCAAATTCGGCGACATAATTATATGGTGGATTTTTCGTACCTTTTCACCTTTTTTGTAAATCAGACTTATCTCCGTCGATAAAAAAAATCTCATTTCCTTTTGACAGGATTTCGGGATTATTATATCTGTATTTTTTTTAAAAGATTCCTTTAAATGATAAACTCCGGAATCAATTTCCTCAAGCTGCTCACATATTTCTTTAAACCAAAAGGGATGAGTGAAATCCGCGACTGTTAAAAGATCAATCCCTTTAATCTGCGCCCATGCCCAAAGATTTGGCATAGTTAAATTTCTACTGCAAGCCCTGGAAAATCTTGAATGTATATGTAAATCCGCGACTAAAGTCATAAAATTTAAATTAATATTAAATAGTTTCCAGCCTCTTAATTTAATAATAACATATAATAAAATTAATGAAGAATTAAATTCTTTACCCCTTATTGCCACGGACCTCAGTGAATGATTACATACAAAATAATTGCTAAATATGTCAAGGTACTGTAAAATATAAAGATAAAAATAAAAATCAATATGCTAAAAAAAATCACAGCTTTTCTGGTTCTCGTAAATCTTTTATTCATCCCAAAGGTTTACGCGGCTGATACAGTAAGCCCTTCAACTGTGGAAAACTTCGAAATAACCGAAGTATCAGACAAGACAGTAAAATTAAAATGGAATGCCGCCACCGATGATACCGGAGTGGCAAATTACAATATTTATTACGGGGAGGTGTCAATTCACTCTGCGAATGGACAATATACATCAGTAGTTAATGTTGGGAACGTAACTACATATACGCTTTCAAATCTAACAAATAATAGAACCTATTTCTTCTCAATTTCAGCTTTGGATGCAGTAGGAAATGAAAGTGAATATTACAGCAACGAAGTCTCTGCCAGACCACCTGATTTTATCGCTGACACAACTACTCCTTCAGACGTGGAAAATTTGAAAGCTGAAGCCGGAAACCAAAAAATAACCTTAACATGGGATGCCTCAACTGATAATCAACAAATTAAAGGATACAATATTTATTACGGCACAGAAACAGTAAATGAAACCTCTGGAGCATATACCGTATCCATATCAGCGGAAAACGTAACTTCCTATGAAATTACCGGACTGATTAATGGAACTAAATATTATTTCGCTCTCACTGCCGTAGATACTTCCAATAACGAAAGTGATTATTACAGTGATGAAGTTTCAGCTACTTCCGGAGAAACGCAAAATACTGATACTGTAGAACCTTCTGAAGATCCTGTTGAAACCAAAATTCCTACAATAATAGATCCTCCTTATATACCGGATAATGATGAAGAGGAACAACTTCCTTTAAACAATGAAGATAATACTGATTCAAATTCAGAAGATCAATATGGTAATAACGACAATAATGACACAACCATTGATACTTCTGAAGATTCTGAATCATTAAAAAATTCATCCATGGATTCTGAATCACCATATATAAAAAGTGCTCAAGTCTTGACAGAAGAAAAAATCAAATTGACTTTTTCTGAAAAAATTATTCTAAGTAGCCAGCCAAAAAACAATTTCACAATTTATGAATCTGATGACCCTTCAGACGAATTGTTGATAAAAGATGTTTATGTTAATTCTAATAGTCCTCATCTTGTTTATTTATCAACTGAAAAAATGGATTCTAAAAAGGATTATGTTATTGAAACTCAAAATATTACGGACAGCAGCGGGAATAAAATAGAAGAAGGGAAACATGATACTATCAATATCATTACACCTGCATTTAGCGACAACAAAAAAGATCCTATAGAAGAACCGACCCCGATTAACCCTCCATATCAGGAACCGGAAAATATTCCCTATACCGCTGAACCGCAAGCACCAATGGAAAATCAGCAGCCGCCTGTTACGCAACCCCCGGTCAATGAACCTCCTAAGATACCTACCTCGGGTACCCCCCTTATTTTATTGGCTATAAGTGCCTTTACTGCCGGTATAATAAAAATTAAAAAATAATTAATTCAAATATGTTTAGAAAATTTAATAGCGCAATACAAAAAAAAATTGCCGATACAAATTTAGTTGCAAATGAAATTACAGGTTTATCAGTTAATTGTCTAAAGAAATATAAACACCATTATCAATATCATAATGCTGAACATGCTTTGAATGTAGCCATGGATTCATTGAAATTGACATCGTGTTTGGAAGAAAAAATATCTTCGAAAAAATATTTAAGACTGATTATCTCTTCACTTTATCACGATATAGGTAATGGAAAATATCCAAAAGCAGGAATAGATGAATATGAATCGGTTAATTCATTTCTAAAAGATACAATTAAAGTTCCATTATTAAAAAAACTATTAAAATCCGATATTTTACAGATTTCATCATCAATACTTTCAACTGTTTTTCATGATCGGTACTGTGATGCCGCTTTATTAAAAAATCAAAAATATATATTAAAAACCTTAAAACTTTTAAAAAAATATAATATAAAAACAGATCAGCAAAAAATTATTTCTTTAATGTGTAATACAGAAAGCTGGATCATAAAAAATGCCGATATATTTGGATCTTTAAAAAAAGACAGTATATTAAAAAATAATTTTACAAATTATTGGGAAAATTTATTGTCCGGGAAATTTCCCCGCTTCTGCTCGGCTAAACTTCACAGAGAATTATTCGTTAAATTTATTGTGGGGAAAATACATAAGAAAAGTTATCAAAAAGATACAAAATTTTCATTAAAGGCGAATGAAAAGTATATTTTAATTACGCCGAATAATAGTGATAAATTTCCAAGTAAATTGGAAAAATATGGGAAATATATTTTATTGAAGTCGGAAAAAGAGTTTCATAAAATAATAACCATTCATCATGATATTTTAAATTACATCCATTATTTAATGTACACTTCAATAAAAAAAAATCGAAAAACAAATAAATATATAATCAAAGAAAATATTTTAAGGCTTCCTATAAGTAATATAATAAAAAAAATCAGAAAAAATCAAAAAAATATTAAAATTGCTTCCAATAAAATTAATTTAAGAAAAATCAATTCACAAAACTATCCACAATTGTTTAATAAAAAGAACGCTCATAAATCCATTGTGGATTTAACCGGAAAAGAAATATCAATATTATTCGCACCCAACAAAAAAGTCCGATAATTTCGGACTTTTTTGTTATACAACATCAATGGTTTTATTCTTCATACTCGATTGTGCCGGAAAGCATATCCAAATATTCTTCAGCCTGAGTTAAAGATAAATTTAAAAGTTCAGTCGTTGAAAGAACAGATCCGCTAAAGTCGCTTTTTTCATTAAAGAAATAATATTCAATATGTTGTTTCGGTTCACTGCAACCCTCGCTTAAACAAATATTATTTAAATATTTTGCCAAAGTAATACCTGCTTTATTCACTAATATTTGACATTCATTTTTGCCTGCATTGGTTTCATTTATTTTATCGCTGCAATATTCAACAACATCATTTTTACTTTTAATATTTTTACCTGTGTCTCCCCAAAATCCGCCACGTCCCGGAGATTCAATATTCGGATTATTAGCTGCTAGAAAGCTTTTCCCGCTATTTTCAGCAAGAGTATAAATTTCCCAATTAGTATTTGATTTTAATTCTCCAAAAGTTTCCGGATAATCAAAACTGATTTTTAATTTATCATCAAAATGAGTTTTTTTGGCGTAACCGGAATCTTTAACAAAATCAATTGAAAAAACCAATTCTTCAATTTCTTTGGTTAATTTTGAGTAATCATATTCTGAAAAAGCTATTGTGGAAATTATTACTCCTTGATAAAGACTGTGCTTATTAAATAAATAATAATCAATATGAGTTTTAGGTTCATTCATCATTATTTGTTCAGTATTAACATATTTAGCGAATTTAATTCCATTATTATTGGTAAAAGTCTGACAATTGCTTTTATCTAAACAAAAATTATTAACATCGCTCTCGTTTTCAATTTGAGATCCCCAATCACCCCAATATCCCCCGCGTCCTAATGGTTCGAAATTGGGATTGTCAGCAACAAGAAAAGTAACAGGATTTTTATCTAAACCCTTTACATTAACCTGTATTTGATCCAAATCTTTATTTTTTGTTATTTCTCCCCATGTTTTTGGATATAAAAATGAAATATTCAAGCTATCATCAGAGTAGATTAACTTTTCAGAAACCGGCTTTTTCTCGGGAGCTTTTCCTGTTTGAATATAAGTCAAAAGTCGATCAATAATCACAGCCATTTCTGCCCTATTTACATTTTTATCCGGTTTGAAAGATCCATCTTCATAGCCTTGAATAATATTTAGATCAGAAAGCCTTGTTACAGCATCGCTATACCACGAATTTTCTATTACATCATAAAATTTAGTTGCCGCGATTGTTGCCGGAATAAATCCAACAAGCAATCCGATTATAATTCCATAAGTAAATTTTTTCATTTTTCTATAAAGTTAATTATTTTGAATTCAAATATAATAACGATTAATTTAGAGCTTTCTTACAATAAATCATTTACTATCAATAAATTTAAAGCTTGTCAGCATTTCTTCATCATACTTAATCCCTTGTTTGCTAAATGAATAACTTTGCCCCATACCCCAAGTTACGGCTGCATTGGTATTACTATTATAAAAAAGAGAATACGCGCCATTTAACACGCATGTCGACATATCCAAATCTTTTCCGTCAGTCAATATCTCCACTTTATAAACACCATTTTGAGTCGTTCCGGTTTTTCCCTTAATTTTACAGCCTTGTCCATAATTTTCATGAATAAAAGTCTCCAATTCCTGATCATTTTTAACAAGTCTCATTTTTAAATTCCATGAATTTTGATAACTTCGTTCAGATTCATTTTTCAAATTTTCATAAGAATTATTAACCCTTTCACAACCTTCAAAATAATTTACATCACCTTTTATTGTTTCTTTTGTTAATTTGAAATAAAACTCATTCGCAATAAAAAAGTCATTATTACCTTCAAAAATTTTAACCGGAAGAGCTACTGTTTCCGGACGATAAGACTCATTTTCCCATGTGCAAGAGCCATTGGCATGATCAATATTCGCCGGAAATTTAATGGAAAAATCATATTCATAATTGATATATTCATTCCATTCTTCATCGATTTTAGTTATTTCCGATTTTTTATTTTGTTTCTCATTTTCAACATAAGTTAAAAGACGATCAATAATAACAGCCAACTCCGCTCTATTCACATTTTTATCAGGTTTATAAGATCCATCGCTATAACCTTGTATAATTCCCAAACCGGATAATTTCATTACGGAATCGTTGTACCAGGAATTTAATTGAACATCAAAAAAAGTGGTTGCTGCGATTGTTGCCGGAATAAAGCTTATAAGCAACCCTAAAGCTATTCCATAAGAAAACTTTTTCATAAATTTAAAGTTAAATTAATACTCACAAAGTATAACAGAAAAAAGAAAAAAAATTTACATAATTTATTTTGAAAAACTTGAATGAAAATTTTTAACATCAAAAGCTGATTGATTTAATCGCTAATCTCAGATCCTTTTTTGGTCCATATTAAAGTTATGTACTTGAAAATTGTTGATGTAATTTCATATATTTAATCGTTAAAGTTCAAGTGGATATTCAGTTGGTGGCCGGTAACCTGAAATAAAATTTATTCCAAGTCACCGGTCACATTTGATTTTATTTATTCAACCGATATATAATCTCGGCCATTTCCGCTCTCGTTATTTTTCTCTCCGGGTTCTCTCTCATCCTCGTAAACATACCTTGTTCACGCCCTACCTCTACATAAGGAACATACCACTCTTCATTTTTCTTTGGTGATCTGATTTTATAATTAAAAGAATTTAAGACAATTTTTAATGCTTCTGCCTGATTAATATGATGATCCGGCTTAAAAGTATCATCAGGATATCCATCCACAATTCTTAACCTTTTAGCCGCGCAGACATAAGGAGAAAACCATTCATTTCTAATATCTATAAAACAATTCTCACCCGATGATTTATCGGAATATTGTGATTCAATAAATACCTTCAAAAATTCAGCTCGATTAATATTTAAATCCGGCCTGTAAGTATTATCAGAAAATCCCTTAACAAAGCCATTTTGTTTTGCGAACGCTATGGCTATTCTAAAACGGTGTTTTTGTGAATCCGAAAAACTTGCTTGAATACTCACATCATCCTCACGAGGTTTTACACTTACAGGATCCTTGCCTGAATTATTGTTGTTTGTATTGCTACTTGATCCGCCACCTGAACTTGAGTTTGCGTTGGAACCGCTACTTGATCCGCCACCTGAACTTGAGTTTGCGTTGGAACCGCTACTTGATCCGCCACCTGAACTTGAGTTTGCGTTGGAACCGCTACTTGATCCGCCATCTGAACTTGAGTTT
>Ga0209212_1001304_pt1 | contig 41740 bp, 36 predicted proteins | sample RifGroC2_FD_183996 | JGI IMG/M metagenome (GOLD analysis project Ga0209212, IMG submission 183996) | Groundwater microbial communities from Rifle, Colorado, USA - Groundwater C2 (SPAdes) (version 2) | ecosystem: Environmental > Aquatic > Deep subsurface > Groundwater | place: Rifle, Colorado... | reverse complement strand
CGGCCGCCTGGACGCTGACTATGTTGGAACAGACAACTGTGTTGCCAAGTGTCACAAACACGACAAAATCACCGACTACTTCCGGCGCAGTGTCCATGGCGAGCAGATCAAGGTGGGAACCGGCCTGCCACTGGTCAATTGCGAATCATGTCACGGCCCGGGCAGTCTGGCCATTGAGAAGATCGAAGAGAACAAACAACTCTATGGTGACAAGGGTGATAAATGCGACACTACCAAGCTTCTTGATTATAAGCTTCTGCCACCCCAGGCGCAGTCCCTGATCTGCCTCAGATGCCACTCGGCTGCATCAACACCATCGCTGGCCTATTGGCATTCCAGTGTTCATGCGCTGAACGATCTGAGTTGCTTTAGCTGCCATACACTGCACGAAGGGCCGCAGCAGCGGGTCAGTAACGACAAGATGGCTGAGCTCTGCTATGGCTGCCATCCGGATGTCAAGGCTCAGTTCAGCCTCTTTTCACACCACCCGATACGGGAGAAGAAGATGAGCTGTTTTGATTGCCATGACCCCCACGGTTCGTCGCAATCCAAACTGCTCAAGGGGGTGACCCAACGAGATACCTGCACCCGTTGCCATATGGAAAAGAGCGGGCCGTTTGTTTACGAGCATGGCGACGTTATGGAAAACTGCACAAACTGTCATACCCCCCATGGTTCAGTGAACCGAAGATTACTAAGTTCAGCCATGCCGTTTCTCTGTATACAATGCCATAACCCGGGACATTATAGCGCTGTTTTGAGTTCTGGTGCGAAGCCGTTGTTTGCCAACCGATGCACTGACTGCCACACTGCCATCCACGGTTCCGACACCCCCGACAACCGTGGATACGGTGTATTGGGGAAATAGCCATGGCACGATACGAATTGAAGCCAAGCACTCGGACATGCTGTTTCATCTTTTTGTCTCTGCTACTGCTGGTCATAATGAGCGCTTCCCCTGCGTTATGCGACGTTGAAGATCTGCTAGAGGCGGAGTCGGAAGAGGAAACACAGGATTTCTCAAAGGAGGGGCTCAAACCGCTGACTTCCGTCTCGCTGCAGACCGGTTACCGGTTTGTAACACCGGATGGCCCCATGGCGGCGGCTTCTCCGTATGGTCGCCTGAAATCAGGCGTAACGGGAGGATTTTCTGCAGCCAGTCTAGGCTCGGACTTGAAACTTTCGGTGGATGGACTTTTCCTCCATGAGGACGACTATAAAAGCGAAATGGTTTTCGATTACGCCGGGCTCGTGCGTTTTCATGCCGCAAGCGATGCATTGTGGCACAATCTGCTGCGCGAACAGATAACCCCTGGGACACTAACTCTTGTGGAACGGGATACCGGTCGCGAGTATGGCATACGCACTGCCACAACCCAGGCTGAAACCCGTATCAAGCTCGGTAACAATCCGTTTCATGTCAATGTTGGATATTGGGAACTGACCAGACAGGGATACGAGCAACACCGGTTTTCCGATGTTTATTTCGGGCCCGGCGCGAGTTCCATGATTAGCGATGCAGCGCGGGTTGACCGAGTTACGCGTGAAGGTACGGTAGGGCTCGACGCTCACCTGGGTCTGTTTGATATCTCATACGGATTTCTTATTCGGGATTTTTCAAATGAGGCTGCCGATTCACGCAACATTTTCACCAATACCGCTGGCGGCGCCCTTGCTGTCGGATCAGCTCAGGCTTTTTCCACAATCCCCAACAGCCGGGTCACCTCCCATACCATCAAGCTGTTTACGGACCTTAGCGGAGGTCTGGTAGGCAGCGCGGCTTACACCTTGACCCAGCGGGAAAATACCGGGGGGCATGGCGATGCCGTGCCCTCAAGCAGGCCGGCTGACACCATTCAAAATTATGCCGGAGATCTGAGCTATACGCCTTTCAAAGAACTCTCCTTTGCTCTCAAATACCGTCATCAGCAGATCGACCGGGACTCTCCGATAACGGTGAATTACCCCTACTCGCAGATACCGGCGGTTGGGGTCATCCCCGGCGTTTACACTGCCACAACGGGAATTCTCCTGGTTCGTCCGTCAACCGATACGGTCAAAGACACACTGATGTTTTCATCCATTTATCGTCCTGATCCAAAGATGATCTACCGCCTGGAATACCTCGCCGTCCTGGAATCGCGGGATAACGTCTGGGACTTCCGGTCAGCGTCAAAACCGACGGCGATTCATTCAGACAGCCGACAGACCCACACCGGCAAAGCGGCTTTTTTCTGGAAGCCCTATGCCGGTGTAAAGCTGAATGCCTCCTACAGCTACGCTGCCAGCGACAACCCGGCCTATGGTTCCTCCTTTTCAGACCGCCATATCGGTAATCTTCTGCTGACCTACACGAACAGCGGAAAATGGGGTTTGACCGGTAGCTATCTTGCCCAGTTTGAGAGCGGAGAGAGCATCGCCTCAACGGTGTTGCCGGCTCCTGTTGCCACGTATGCCCTGCCCCGTGAGAGTCGCAACAATTCGGCCAACGCCAGTTTCTGGTTCAGTCCTCTAGAGCGATTGACCGTCACTACCAGCTATTCATACCTGGAATCCGATGTCGACCAGACAATACTTTTTACGAACAATCCATCGGCAGCCAATGCGGATCCATTGACAGCGACAAATTATCACGTATCTTCCCATGTCTACGGGATTGATGCTGTGTATGCCACAATGGAACAATTAGATCTCTCACTGGCCTTCCAGCAGGTTCTGTCAATTTCACGATTTGCGGTTCCAACACGATCCTACCCGCTAACGTTTCCCGGAACCTATACCACCGATGGCATTACCGACCTGACCCGTCTTGACACCACCGAGACAGGTGTTTCGGCGCGCGCCGACTGGCGTATTACCGCGCTGCTTGGCTGCGCACTGGATTACAGCTTCAGGTTGTACGATTCCGGCAACAGTGCCTATGACGGCTCTGTTCACACGACCATGCTTAACCTCAAGGCAAGGTGGTGAGCAATCTTATGAATATTGTAATGTTATACATAACTGCATTGCTCGCTCTGATCGCGATGTGCTCTTCATACCCCTGCCATGCTGCCGATAAGGTCATCGCAGCCATTATGAGCAGTGACCAGCCGCGCTACCGAGAGGCGCACTCGGCTTTTGTAAAGTCGCTGGCCACGCATGGATACACGCAGTCAAACACCGAGATCATCCTTCAGGCCCCCAACCCTGATCAGCTCTCCTGGTCCAACACAATTCGCAAGTTCAATGCTTACCAACCGGACCTGATCGTGGCCTATGGCGCTCCGGCCGCAATGCTGGCCATGAAAGAGGCTAGTAAGGGTATTCCGGTGATGGCGATCGATATCTATGCCGCCGAACAACCTGCACGAGGCACCTGTGGCGTCAGTTCCCGCGTGCCGATGGTTACCCTGATCAAAACGCTCCAGGATATCCGTCCCTACCGCAGGATCGGTGTCATCTACAATAGCCGCGAGTCAGGTTCCAAGCGTCAACTGGAAGATGTGAAGAAGTATGCCGGCCAGCATGGCTCGGTTATCGTTGAGGCCAATGTTGCCTCCGTTGCCGCCTTGGACAACGCTCTTGCAACGTTATTGGACAAAGTGGATGCGATTGTAGTCACCGAAAGTGGTATCGTATATCGACAGTTCGAGCGCATCATTTCCAGGGCCCGAACCCATAAAATTCCGGTGGTTTCTACCATGCCTGATGCTGCAGAAAAAGGCGCCCTGATCTCTTTGGAGATCGATCCCCAGGAACAGGGAAGGTTGGGAGCTGAGCTTGCCGCCCGGATTCTGCAAGGCGCACGGACTGAAAGCCTCTCGCTCATTTATCCACGGCGAATAGACTTGATTGTCAATCTCCGGTTCGCCCGTGAGATGGGGCTGGTAATACCGTTCCCGGTGCTGGATAGCGCCACGCGGATACTGAAATAGTAATGATGTCTGAATGTTATAACCTTTGGATCTGGCTCTGCCGCATGTCATGCGGTTTTTTTGTTTTTGGCAACGGTAAAATCGGCTATAGTCTTCTTCATGGGCAGAATATTACTAATAGACGATGACCGTGGTTTTACGGATTTCCTGTCTAGCTATATCCGGGAGACTTACCCGTTATTGCAGGTGGAAATCTGCAATAGTCCTGTTGCCGGACTGCAACGTATCAAGGCTGGCGGTTACGACCTGATGCTGATCGATCTGGAAATGCCGACCATGGACGGACTCAAAGTATTGAGTTTTGCCACCCAGACCGGTATGGACAAGAACCGGATTGTGATCCTTTCAGGGCGTGACGCCGATACTCTGCATGAACTCTGTCCCATGGGGACCTGCCTGGCGGTACTCAACAAGTTCGAGGCGCGCCAAAAGGTGGTGCTCGACATGATTTTCAACTCCCTCCACAAAAAGGTCGGCGGCACCTAACCATTATGGATGACCTCCTCAAAACCCTGGCGGTCCAGGTCGTCATCGTCGTTCTGTTGCGACGTAAGGTCTCCATGGCTGCTGTCATGCCCATCGGTGCATTGTTGCTGGGCATACTGTATCTCACCCCGCCCCGTGATTTTCTCAACGCCACGATTCGTGCATTTATTGCCCCCAAATCCCTGGATATGACCCTGACCCTGATGCTGACCATGGTGATGGAAAATATTCTGCGTACTACCGGCATGCTTAAACGGATGGTATCCTCGCTCTCGGCTGCGATGCCCGACCGCCGTGTGGTTATGGCCGCCATGCCCGCCATGATCGGGATGCTCCCCTCGCCGGGAGGCGCCGTGTTTTCGGCGCCCATGGTCAATGAGGCTGCCGGCGGCGCTAACATCAAGGCCGAACAGATGGCAATGATCAACTACTGGTATCGTCACATCTGGGAGTACATATCGCCGCTCTACCCCGGCATTATCCTGGCAGCAGGCATTACCGGACTATCGACCCAGACGCTGTTTATTGCCAATCTGCCCTTTGCTTTATCCATGATTGTCTGGGGAATTTTCTTCTGTTTCCGGGGAATAGGACGACAACAGACCCCGCCGGCAGAAGCCGGCAGAGGCAGGCAGTTCCTGATCTTTCTGGCCATGGTGTCGCCAATCCTGCTGGCGCTGCTGATGGTGGTAGTTTTCCGGGTCAACCCGGCCCTGTCTCTTGGCGGCGCTGTGCTGGTGCTTTACCTGGTTCAACGTTACACCCCGGTCATGATCATGAAAAATCTGCGTGAGAGCGTTTCCGTCAAGGCTCTCTTCCTGGTTATAGGTATCATGATCTTTCAGGAGGTTCTGCGGGTGACCGGAGCGCTGGATGGTATCTCAACTTTCTTTGCATCCTCGGGGTTACCGGTACATCTCGTCCTGATTCTGATTCCCTTTGTGGCAGGTGTTATGACCGGGCTTACCGTCGGGTATGTCGGGATCACCTTCCCGTTGCTGTTGCCCCTGATGGGTGTTGCCACACCTTCACCCGGTCTTGTGGCTTTGGCCTTTGCATCCGGGTTTGCCGGAGTGATGCTCTCACCGGTGCACCTGTGCTACGTACTTACCTGTGAGTATTTCCAGGTTGACATTGCCAGGGTATACAAACGCCTGTTCATGCCTTCTGCGCTTGTATTGGCATCTGCCGTTATCCCCTTGTATGCGTATTAAGTCTGTTTATAAAGGTTAAACGGCCCAAATCAGGGTTGCAAAAAAAGTGACGTGGTATAGAATGAAATGGCTTCATCCTTAGCGAGCAGCTGCCGGTTGGCAGCTGGTTCAACTGTACTACAATCCCCTGAAGGAGGCGCATTATGCTGAAAAGGATCTTTTGCCTGGCAACGACTGCTATGGTGGCACTTGTGCTAAGTGGATGCCTGGTTGCCGAGAGCAGATTTCTCAAAAAGGTGGAGGAAGCAGATAACCTGACCAGGGAACTTACTGACCTGAAACAGAAGCATGAAAAGCTGACTGCCGAGAATACGGCGTTGCAGAAGGAGCATGACAAACTGAAGTCGGAAGCATCCGCTTTGGGTAGGACCAAGGAGGAGCTCACGAAGGATAAGGCCGAGTTGGAGCAGGTGCTGGCTGCCAAATCCGACACTCTTTCCCGGAACATCAGCGATCTGCGCCAAAAGGTTTCTGACCTTGAAGCTGAGAACAAAAAGCTGAAGGACGATATCGTTACGTTGCAGAAGGTCAAGGAAGAGAAGGTCAAAGAAGTAAGCGGTACCTATGAGCAGCTTCTGGAGAACATGAAGAGCGAGATCGCCCAAGGGCAGGTGACTATTTCGGAGCTCAAGGGGAAACTGACCGTGAACATGGAAGCGGCCATCCTCTTTGATTCCGGCAAGGCCGATGTCAAGGAGGACGGGCTGGTAATTCTGCAGAAGATGGTCGATACCCTCAAGGCGGTCAAGGACAAGGCAATCCGTATTGAAGGACACACCGATAACGTCCAGATCTCCGGAGCCCTGACACGGGTCTTCCCGACCAACTGGGAGCTTTCCGCTGCGCGGGCGATCAATGTGACAAAATATCTGCAGCAGCAGGGTCTGGATGCCGCGATCCTCTCTGCCACGGCCTTTGGTGAGTACAAACCGGTAGCCGATAACACGACAAAGGAAGGGCGTGCCAAGAACCGGCGCATTGAGATCACGCTGGTGGCAAAGGACTGATGGCAAAAAAGAAACAGCAAGCCAATCCACCGAAACAACAGGAGTTTCACGCCACCCCCTTCAGCGCCTTGAAGGGGGTGGCTGTGTCTCTGCCGCAGCCATTGTTAACGGAGCCAGTTCAAGCTCCACCACCTCCAGCTATTGACGAGGATGATACGGATCTGTTCCTGCAGGCCATGGGCAGTGTCATTCAATTGGATGGCTCGCACAAGCAGCCGAAACCTTCAACGCCGGGTCGAAAACCAGAGCGAACACCGGCAGTGGCTCCGCGACGGGAAAAAGTTGAGCAAGCCGAAATTGAAGTTTTTTCGCAGGCCATCGGGCAGCTCAAGCTGGATGTGGCCTTTGCCGACAAATTTCCCGAGGATGATGAACTCAAGCCGCTGGGCGCCAACCGATTGCGCCAGCTTAAAAAAGGGATAATCCGCCTTGATCGCCAACTCGACCTGCATGGGCTGACGCGCGAGGAAGCACTGGAGGCATTGCCGCGTTTCCTGCGCAATGCCCGTGTCCACGGGGAAAAGGCGGTGCTTGTCATCACCGGCAAAGGGAATAACTCGCCAGCTGAGCCGGTGCTGCAGCAGGCAGTGGCCGCCTGGCTGCGTGAAGCCGGCAAGGACATGGTGGCGGAATTTGATTCTGCTCCGCGCGAGATGGGCGGTAGCGGGGCCTTTGTGGTTTTTTTGAAAGGATAAGGGCTGAATAATCTAAGCTTGAAATGCAAAAAAGCCTTGGAAAACTTCCCAAGGCTTTTTTGCATTTCAATTCAAAAATAGTAATCAAATAATTAGAAATGGCCCGGATGACAGGCATGACACGATGGCCCAAAGGCCCCGGAGTTAGCCAACAGATCTGTCCCATGGCAACTGGCAACGGCACAGGTCGCGTTGGTGTTGGCATTCACGTAATTTGCGTGACTTGTGAAGCCACTGGTTGCAAGTGTGAAATCTTCCGGATGTTTGGAGGTTGGGTTAACATGGCAACTGGTGCACAATTTCTGCTGAGCGGCTCCTCCGGCAGCATGACAGGCTGCGGTGGTGCAGCTTGCCGGATTGACGGAATTCTTATGCCCGATAATAATCGAGCTGGTGTCGCCGGCGGTGTTCTTGCCCCAGGACAGCGGGTGGGCCGAGTCGGCACCGCCTAAATGACACTGGGAGGTACAGTCCACTTTGGATATGCCACCCGTAAAGTCGCTGCCATGGCACTCGGTACAATTCTCAATATGTGCCAGGGCTTCGGTTTTGTGGGTGGACAGCTTCCATGTGGCAGGGTCAACATGCTTGAATGTAGCAGGATCGAACGTGGCTTGTGAATTCCTGTCACCACAGCCGGACAGTGCAGACAGTGACAGCAGCAATCCAAGCGCCAGAGATGTTATTCTTATCTGTGACATCTTTTGCACCCCTCGTTGTTTTGTCTTCCGTGGCACTTGACGCAGGAAGCAGGGTTGATTTTACCGTCGATCTTATGCTGGCTTAAATAATCACCACGGTGCGGAAGATTGTGTTCGACCAGATCCTTGAATTTGTCGCTAGGCTTGATCTCTTCCTTGTGAGCATGGCAGTCGGCGCAGAAGGATTCCTGGTGACAGGAAGCGCAGGCCGCTTTTGAGCTGGCATAGAATTTATGTTTGCTGTAGAAATCCGGGGCTTTGTGATTGAGTGCGCCCCACGAATCGGTGTGGCATTCAGTACAATTGGGCAACCCTGTTACCGCTTCGGGGTGCACCCTGGCGATGCTGTTGGTGTTGGCACAGGCGTAAAGAAGGCTTGCCACCAGTGGGAGCGTTATTAAAAATAGCAGTTTGGTGTATTTCACTTCGACCTCCCTTCAGCAGCGCGCTGTGTGTCAAATGCATAGGTGAGTTTGAGAAGCCCCTTCACCTCATTTTCAAAATCTGGATTCTTTGAATAATCGACATCAGCCCTGATCTTCAGTTTCTCATTGAATTTGTATGAAGCAGCGCCGGCAACGGTATAAGCATTTTTTTCGCCGTTGATTCTGCTGTCATAGTTCAGATCGATGAAATCAAGGGTTAAGTTGAGATTTGAGATCTTTTTCGAGGCATATACTCGATACTCGTAGAAATTCAACTTGTCGGTATTTCCATCCATACGGTGCACTGAAAAACCGGCTGCAAACGAGTCCGGGAGCGAATAGGTTGCCTTGCCGCCAAAGTAGTTGGCGTTCTTGGCGATATCGTAGTTGTAGTTTTTGAAGTCCGCGCCCAAAGTGAGGTTTTTTATGGGGGAGTAGTCAACGTTTCCCCCAAAGGTCTTAACGTTTTCACGCCGATCGATGTTTCCAACAAGGTAGCTCAGGGCACTTGTGGTAACGCGATAGAAGTAGTCCTGATAGCTGATGTAGGAGTAATCTGCTCCGATGCGCAGGCTGTCAAGGGGGATGAGCGAGACAGCATAGGCATGCTCCATCCAGCCGTTGGTGGCAGAGTTATATGCGGACCGGCCGGTAATGTCCAGCTGTTTGAGCGGATGCACCCACACATCTAGCCCCTCTTCTTCGCGGTATACGCCACCGTCTTCATCGAATGATCTCAAGGCGCTGAGGCCTACGGTATAGTATTTGTTGATGCTGTGGGTAACCCTGCCGCCGAAGATAAAATCATCTGCCTTGAGGTTCGGTTCGTTCGGTTCGGTTACAACCGGCGAACCGACATAGGCAGCAGCTCCGAAGCCTGCAGCAAAGTCGTTGCGGGTATAAAGCCCGTCAAGACGTTGAACTCCAACCCCTTCGACTACAAATTGACGTCCGGCGTTGAACAGGAAGTTGTTTTTTGCTCCCTGAAAGCTGATGAAACCGTACTGCAGGTCAGCGTCGGTGTCGCGGTCACGCGCCGATTTGTCGCCCAGGTCACCCCGTGCCCAACCGCCGATGTGCAGCGATGTGGCGCTTCCATCCTTTTCTGAGCTTACGGCAGAAAGCCGCAGATATTCGTAGACCGGATAAAGATCTTTTTTGTCCAGCGATTGCCCCATACGGAAGATTGTGTCGGATTGTCCAAATACGGTTGTTTCTGCCAGGGCCGGCGCCGCGGACAGCAGTGCGCCGGTAGCGGCGAGGCAGCCGGCTGTTTTCAGTATGCGTGGCAGGGTGTGCCAGGACTTATTTGTTTGATTTATTTTCAAGTTTTCCTCCTTTCCGGACATTCATCACTTAAAACCCTTTGCCATGGTTGTACTTACTGGACCATGGAGTGAATATCAAAAATTACCAATGGTTTTTATTCCGGGACACGCAAGCGTGTCCCGGAATCAGGTTGAGTGGCATTACTTGATTTATTCAGCTACTACAGAGAAACGGTGAACATTGAAGAGTGCATTCGGCCCGGTGGTGCCGTGGCAGGTTACACAAGCTTCAGCAGCCGGATCAGCCTGGCTGCGTGGTACATTGACCGAACCGCCCATCTGCTTGAAATGAGCTACGGCGCTCGGCCTGCTGTGGCATGCCTTACAGGTGGCCGTGAACGGGCTGTTGACCAGGTCCTGTGCGTTCGGCAAGCTCGTGCGGTCTGTGTTAACCTTAGTTACGTTGTTGCCAACGCCGACTGCGGTTTGCAGAGTGATAGCAGGATCGCTCACTACACCAGTAGTTGAAACAGTAGCTGCGGTAGATGTTGTCACCTGGGTACTGGACTGTACGCCGGCCGGGATGCTGACGTAGGTGGCTTTGGTATTGTCAATGGCCGGATTGGTGGCGCTTGTGGGGATGTCCTTGTGACATGCCCTGCAGTCCTTCAGGACGCCTACGAATGTCACGCCCTGGAAATTGTACTCAAAATCGCCGCTGGTGGTCCTGTCGCGGACAAACCGCAATGGGCTACCCACAACCAAGGAGTTGCTGCCGGCATGAACACCGTGAATCATATCCTTGAAGTTGTTGGACGCCTCGGGGAACGTGGTTGGGTCGAGGCCGGGGAAGGAAACATTCAAGGCAGTGATTGCATTCTTGGCGCCCTGGCTGATGGAGCCGGTGAAGTTAGGTGCGGCGACTGTGCCGAGGAAATTGACCACAGTTGTCAAAGAAGTCGTAACCGGGTTCCCCAGAATGAATGTCATCAGCGACTGCTGTGCTCCGCGACCGCTTGAACTCAGGTTTGGAACATGGCAGAGGGCGCAGATGGATTGACCAACCGTGCCCAAACCGGCAACGCGGCTACCGCCGTGGCCGATGAACCATTCATGGCATTTGCCGCATTTGTTTGAATCGATGACTTCACGACGCACTGCATCGCCGGTCACTTCTTTGACCACTGAAAGGGCGGTGCGGGAAGTATTTGCAGCGATACCGCCCGTGCCGGCAGACTGAGTGAAAGATCCCTGCATGCCGACGGCACGCAAGGTTGCCCCGACCGGGAAGGCAGAGGCTGAAGGAACCACCATGGTATAGAAACCTTGCGCATCGGGTGCCGTGGTGCCGTTCGTGATGGTGGTGGGAATGGATGCGGTTATGGGCTGGGCAGCTTTCACGCCCAGGTTGTTCCAATCCGCGCCATTCGTGGCCGCGGCCTGGTTGGCTGACTCCTGGAAGTAGGCCAACAGGAAGCTGGGGCCGCTGCTAAAGCCTGCCAGCGGAAACACCACGTTGGTCTTGGCTGCGGTAAGCGACCCGGTATTCTGCTGGATCCTGAATGTGATGGACAGGTCATTGGTGAGCGGATCCACGGCGGCGCTGGCAATCTCATAGAAGAAGTTGACCAGGCCAGCCGGAACGAACGGGTTGTTGGGGGTGGCGTTTGTCGATGCGTGGACGTCTTCCACCTTTACGAAACCATTTACAACACCATGGCAGTCCACGCAGGCAGAGTCATCGGCCTGAGCCAAATGCGCAACACCGCCGACCTTGGCATTGGCGCCGGTAGCGAAGTTGATGTTGTCATGGCAGGCGCCGCAGGACTTACGGCTCGGGGTTTCTTTCCAGTTATTGGCCTGGGGGGCCAGGGCCAGTTCACCGGTGCTATCACCCTTGTGGCACTGGCGGCAGTTATCAACACCCTTTGGATAAACTATGTCATTGAACAAGACACCTGCATAGTTGTAATTGGTTTTGGTCAGCTTGCTGCCCATATGGATCTTGTGGATCATGGTGACAAAGTCGCCGGACACCTCGCCATCGGCAACATAGGTTGATGCTGAAGTAACATTGCCGCTGGCGTCCTTCACGATCGGAATAAAGGCGCTCGCGGTGGATGTTGAGGGTGTACGTCCATTGGCGCGCTGAGCAGTATGGCACATCATGCAGTATTTCACGTCGCCGCGTCCGCCATGGGGGGTGGTGACACCGATCTTGCCATGGCACTCGTTACAGGCATCGGTGGTGGTCATGTCACGCTGCTCAGTCGGGGCAACATCGGGTGTTGCAGGAACAAAGGTCGAAATCAGGTATTTTTCGTTGTAGAAGTTGCTGAGGTTGGTGCCGTTCTGCTGAAGAACAACAGAAGGAGTGGTCCGGATTCCAACCATCAGACGGTGGGTAAGATTGGCATTGTAGACGACGGTGCCGCCGGTGCCGCCTTTGATATCCTTGGCAAACTTGACGGTGTAGGAGCCGTCGCCGTTGTCGATCACGGTGTAGCCGGAGTCGGTGCTGGGGCGCGAGGTGGCGCCGGTTACCATGTAGCTCAGCCACTCGGACGGGCTGCCGTTGACGCCGGGCTGGAGCTGCGCGATAACCAGGTTAAAGGCCTTCAGGCCTCTGATCCCCTTGCCGGTCGTTTTGTTGGTTACCTGGAAACTGACGATCGGATTGTTGCCGGGAATAGCAACCGAGCTGATCGAACCGTCCAGGGTCATGTTGTTCAACTGGTCGGCAGCGAGGTTGGCAGAATCCAGGGCGGGAAGCAGCGCTACGTTGCTGATCCTGCCGCTCAGCGCAAGACCGGCTCCGCTGTAGGCCAACTGCTGGCCGCCGTTGTTCACTACAAGCTGGGCGGCATCGGTATAAGTCTTGGAAACAGAAGCCAGCGTCATGCCGGCATCGCCCAAATCACCGGTAAGACCCAGCAGGCTTGACACCACTTTGGCGATGTCCGTAGTTGCCTGGCTGATCACGATACTGATCGGGTTGCTGCCGGTGATAGCCGCTGTCGGGGGATTGCTGAGGTCGATCGGAACGATGTTGAGGAATGTGCCGGCGGTAACGGTAGCCTTGAACACCAGGATCGTCTTGGTTGCAGGCAAAGTCAATGTAAGTCCGCTAAAGCTGCCGCTAGCGTCAATTGCGGCGCTGCCCAAGGTTGCTCCATCCTGAGCGTCGTAGACCGCTACCGTGTTAAGGGCGATGGCGGTTAAGGCGGCAGTTTTGGCGGTCGATTTGGCTGTGCCGTTAACTTTACCATCGATAGTGAGTTGTGTGCCTTTCTCCGTTGCTTTGACCGAACTTGCACCGCCGCCACTGCAACCTGCCAGCGGCAGCAGGGCAAATGCAATGAGTGTTACCAGATACCATAACTTATTACTTTTCATGTTTTCCTCCCATAGTAGTTTATTCGGTTAACATGCTTAAATTACCCTAGGTTATCTGTCTGCTAAGGATGTACATCCCTCCTCTCAGTTTTTGAATATTTCTCAGAATATCTGCGTTTATTCACTTGTCCTGTTTGTCAGGGTCAGGTACGGATCTGGCCGTTTACAATAATATCCAGCGAACCAGGCAGTGGGGCTGCCGGTGTGGTAACTGACAACGTTCCGGGGTCGGAAATGTTTCCGTTCGCGTCATATGCCCTGATCGAATAGACATAGGTTGTGCTGGCGCTGACCGTTGCATCGGTGTAGCCGGGTACGGTAACTGCTGCAATTTGAACGTCGTCACGGTAGACGAAGTAACCTGCCACGCCAGCTGCGTCGGTTGATGCGGTCCAGGTCAGTATGACTTCGTTATGGGCCGCAGACCTGTTCAGGTTGGTTGGGGCGGTTGGTGGTGTTGTGTCGGTGAAATCCGGTGTTGTTACTACAGGGATTGCAGTAGGGGTGACGGTAGTGATGCCGTTGGTTTGCAACGTGGTTGCTGCCGTGGCAATTTGTGTGTTCAAGGTTGTAAGGGTGCTGCCGCCAACGGTTATGGCGTTAACAAAACTCTGAGTAAGGGTTGTTGAATTAATGGCCGGGTCGGCAGCTGATTGGGTCGTCAACAGCTGAGAGAAGAGCGTCAGGGCAGCGGTGCTGCTGGCAGTACCGACATCGGAAATACTGAAGGTCGGTGCTCCCACCATGATTTTTATAGAACTCTCAATGGTGTTTGTAGCGGCCGTATTGAGGGTGGCCAGGGGGGTCCCGGCCGGAGCAGTTGCTGCATAGTCCTGAAGTTTAGTAACCGCCATGTCCGTGAAAGGGGTGATCGGGGCTGTTACCACGGTTGCCGGGTCAATGACTGCGGCACGTAAAGTTTCATCGGCTGTGAAGCGGACACGAGGTCCAGCGGGATCTGCTTCGTTCACGTAGGTGGAGGTTGCGGTGCCTCTCACCATGATGATGATGGGGCCGCTGGCTTTCGGAATCGTTAATGTGTAGTCGCCGTTGCTGTCAGTTGTAGTGCTGCCGATTGCCTCAGTTCCCGGGTTGCCAAGGGCGTCCATTTTGTAGGCGGTTACCAGCGCATTGGCAATCGGTCCTTTCAACGCTTTACCGCTGATAGTGGAGGTCTGCGGTGCCGGGGTGCTGCTGTCGCTTCCGCAACCGGCGACAAACAGCGAGAGGCAGGTTAGTAGTGCCGCTATTGAATTGTGCATCCAATTATTACTCATAAGTGTCCTCCTTGCTTCTGGTTGAGATACTGATTGGGTTTTAACATTCGAGTGTTGTTTAGTTAGCGTGGTTACCAACCTCCTTTGGATTCTGGATTCGGAGTGGTGCAAGGTTTCTTTTTAACCGTTTCGTAGCGGTTTAAGCCAACAGATGTTATTTATATTTTCATACCACAGAGTTGGGAGTCGTCAAGCGAGTGTGGGATTATATTGGAACGCGTGGTTTGGTAGTAAAAGCCTCCCACTTTTCCATCGGTGTCTATACGGATGCTCATCCCTATGGACTTTGAAATAGAAAATTCTTTTTTAATGAATGCATATACCCTGCCCACATTCTAATGAGAGATCGAGGCCTGCTCTGGATCGGAGATTTTTTAATGAATAGCATCGCGACTCTAAGCAGATACAGATATAATTATAATGAAAATTAATTTGACCAGACGAAACATTTGACCGGGAGTTTTATGCTCGTAGTTTAATTAACGTTATTTCGCTGTAGCGGCCTAGGTTATTTGACTTGAACGACAGATTGACAAACTCGGTGTGGAATCAGTATAGTAAATATACAATTATTGATCAGGAGGATGTAATAGTCATGCCTATGTACGAGTACCGCTGTGTTGCATGCGAACATCAGTTCGAACTGCGACAGAAATTTTCCGACGCGCCGGCCAGTGAATGCCCCCAGTGTGGCAGTTCGGTGGAAAAAATGATTTCTTCTACCGCTTTCAGCTTGAAGGGTGACGGCTGGTTTAATACCGGCTATTGCCCGAAGACAGAAGCGCCCAAGCCGGCTGGATGCGCCGGAGGCGGATGCTGCGCCGGCTGACAGCCGACCACTGTGCTGAAATTCAGACCTCCGAGGTATTCAAAACCTCGGGGGTCTTTTTTTTCTGCATAAACCAATCTTTGCAAAATGGGGCGCGAAACGGTATGATGCCCGCACTTTTTACTGCCAAGGAGAGAGAAGATGGCCAAAATCATCGATGGCAAGGCGATAGCCGCAAAAATCCGCACCGAGATTGCTGCAGGGGTTCAGGAACTGAAGCAGAAGGGGATTACTCCCGGTCTGGCAGTGGTGCTGGTGGGTGACGACCCGGCCAGTCGCGTATATGTCAGTATGAAGGAAAAGGCCTGCCACGAAGCAGGCATCTTTTCGGACGAATATAAACTGCCGGCCGAAACCAGCGAAGCCGAATTGCTGGCGCTGGTGGATAAGCTCAACAATGATCCGAAGATTCATGGCATCCTGGTACAATTGCCGCTTCCTGAGCAGATCGACACCGACAAGGTGCTGGAGGCGATCTCGCCCAAAAAGGATGCTGACGGTTTCCACCCCTACAATGTGGGCCGATTGTCGGTGGGCAAGCCGCTCTTTCAGCCCTGCACCCCCTATGGCGTCATGATCATGCTCAAGGAGGAGGGGGTAGACCTGGCGGGCAAAGAGGTGGTGGTGATCGGCCGTTCCAATATCGTGGGCAAGCCGGTGGCCATGATGTGCCTGGCGCAGCATGCCACAGTGACGGTGTGCCACTCCCGAACGCGCGATCTGGCCGCAGTGGTTCGCCGGGCAGATGTAGTCATCGCGGCTGTCGGACGGCCCGAGATGGTCAAGGGGGACTGGATCAAGGAAGGGGCCGTAGTGATCGATGTGGGGGTCAATCGCATTGGCGAAAAAAAGCTGGTGGGTGATGTGGATTTTGCGGCTGCCAGTGAGCGGGCCAGTGCGATTACCCCGGTTCCAGGGGGGGTCGGCCCGATGACGATCACCATGTTGCTGCTCAATACGCTGGAGTCGGCCAAACGGTCCGCAGCTTAACCACTCACCCGGCCTTCGGCCGCCCTCTCCCCGCCGGGAGAGGGGTAGTCTGAATTTATGAGGTTTTCAGTATGATCGTATCCACCCAAAAACCGCTGGAGCAGATCATGACCGCTCTGGAAGGTGGCAAGCGGGTCTTTATCATCGGTTGCGCCAAGTGCGCCACGGTCTGCAAGGCAGGCGGCGAGGAAGAGGTCTTCCGCATGCAGGACGCCCTGACGGCGGCCGGCAAGGAGGTCACCGGCACCATCGTCATCGATGAAACCTGCCATATGCTGCGTACGGGTCGCGACCTGCGCTCCCGGCGCGAGCAGGTTGATGAGGCTGATTTTCTGCTGGTTCTGTCCTGTGGCGCCGGTATCCAGTCCGTGGCCGAGGCCTCTGAGAAAAAGGTCGTGGCTGGTACGGATTCAAAGTTTCTTGGCAACATCCGGCGCTTCGGCCAATTCGAGCAGCGTTGTTCCCTGTGTGGTGACTGCCGCCTGAACGACAGCGGCGGTGTCTGCCCGGTAACGGTCTGCGCCAAAGGGCTCCTCAACGGTCCCTGTGGCGGCATGGAGGATGGCGCCTGCGAGGTTGACCAGAACAGCCGCTGCGCCTGGGTCACTATCTATGAACGTCTGGAACGTCAGCAGCGGGTAGAACGGCTGGATGAGATCACCCCCGCCCGTGACTTTGCCCATAAGCGTCATCCCAACAGTCTTGTACTTGAGAAATAACATGCCATCACAACTAGTCCGCAAGCTGGCTGCCAATGAATTCGTCATAACTGCCGAAATTGCCCCGCCAAGAGGGGGGGATACATCCGGGATGCTGAAGGCTGCAGCGTTTCTGGCCCCTTTCGTGGATGCCATCAATGTTACCGACAACCAGGGCGCCAATATGCGCATGACGCCGCTGGTGGCCTCAGGTTTGCTGGTGCGGGAAGGCATCGAGCCGATCATGCAGCTTACCTGCCGGGACCGCAACCGCCTGGCCCTGCAGAGCGACCTGCTGGGTGCGGCCGCTCTGGGTATACACAATATCCTGGCATTGTCCGGCGATGATATCGGCTGCGGCGACCATCGTCAGGGGCGGGCGGTATTTGACCTTGATTCCGTGCTGCTGCTTCAGACGATTACCGCCATGAACAATGGGCTGGATATGAATGGCGCGCCCCTGTCCGGTGCCACAAGCTTTTTTGCCGGCGCCGCTGCTGCTCCGGAGGTGGAGCCGTTTGCCGTTACCCGTCCCAAGCTGTCAAAAAAGGCTGCGGCCGGAGCTCGCTTCTTCCAGACCCAGGCCGTGTTCAGCCCGGAACGTTTGGCTTTTTTCTGCGAAAGCGTGCAGCCGCTTGATGTTAAGGTAATTGCTGGTATCCTTGTGTTGAAATCTGCCAGGATGGCGGAGTTTATCAACCGTGCTATCCCCGGATTGAAGGTGCCGCAAACGATTGTTGAACGTTTGAAATCAGCTGTCGACCCGGCGGCCGAAGGGGTGCGGATCGCCTCCGAGATGGCAGTGCAGTGTCGCAGCTTATGTGCGGGGATTCATATCATGGCCATGGGGCGTGACGAGGTTGTGCCGCAGGTGGTTGCGGCGATACATAATTGATCTAAGAGACAAAGTAGGGGCGTGGCCTCGGCCCGCCCTGTTGATAATGGCAACAATGCCGAATATTGCAACAGGGCGGGGCAAGCCCACGCCCCTACACCATAATTTGAATTGAGGTGAATACATATGAAGGTCAAAAAAGCCATTTTTCCCGTGGCCGGTATGGGTACGCGTTTTCTTCCGGCCACTAAATCATCACCCAAGGAGATGCTGCCGCTGATCGACAAACCACTGGTGCAATATGTGGTGGAAGAGGCGGTGGAATCCGGCATCGAGCAGATCCTGTTTGTTACCGGCCGCGGCAAGCGGGCCATTGAGGACCACTTTGACATCTCCATCGAACTGGAGACGCACCTGCTGGAAAAAGGCAAGAACAAGACGCTGCGGGCGGTGCGTGAGATTGCCGACCTGCTTGACATCTTCTACGTGCGCCAGAAAAAGGCGCTGGGTTTGGGGCACGCCATCCTCTGTGCCAAGGATTTTGTCGGTAACGAGCCCTTTGCCGTGCTGCTGGGCGATGACATCATCGACAGCGAGCGCCCCTGCCTGCGGCAGCTTCTGGATACCTTCGAGATCTATAACAGCTCGGTACTGGCGCTGGAGAAGGTGCCGATGGCGAATATCTCCTCCTATGGCTGCGTCAAGGCACAGGCCGTTACCGAGCGGGTCTTCGAGGTGCTTGACATGGTCGAAAAGCCCATACAGGAAGAGGCGCCCTCGGATATGGCCATTATCGGCCGTTACGTGCTGACACCGCGCATCTTCGGCATCCTGGAACAGCAGGAACCGGGCAAGGGTGGCGAGATCCAGCTCACCGATGCCATCTTGACATTGTCCAAAGAGGAAAAGGTGTATGGTTGCCTGTTTGAGGGGCTGCGCCACGATTGCGGCGATAAGCTGGGTTTCCTCAAGGCTACTGTGGACATGGCCCTGAAACGGCCCGAATTCCAAGCGGAATTCGAGGCCTATCTCCGCCAGCGGATCTGCGCGCTATAGGCTATTCAAAACTTTTGTAAGACGCTCAGACGAAAAAAGGCGGACCATGTCAGGTTCGCCTTTTTTCGTATTGTATTGTTGTGGGGAGGTACGGCCTACTTTACCTCTTCCTGCAGAACGGGTGCCGTGTCCCGTTTCGGTTCCCAGCCCTGCCAGACATAGGTCGGCTCGATCATCGGGTCGTAGTAGCCCGGCTGGGGAACGAGGAAGAAGATCGCCTCGGTCATGCCGATGAAACCGCGATAGAGTGTCATGCCGATCCCTTTGAGCGGCCCGATCACATAGCCCGGCGTCCCCATGTCGCGCACAGTAAGGATGCTCTGCTTGGGGATTTCGGCAATACTGGTGAAGGTATTGGTTACGCCGCGGGTGAGCTTGATGGCCATTTTTTCAACGATCATCTCGGGTTGCTGTTCGGCTCGAACCGCAACCGGCAGCGCCAGCATGATAGCAAGCAGCAGTAAGGGGAACAGCAGGGTCGTTTTCATGGCATCTCCTAAATATAGTAAGTTAGAAGCTATGTGCTGTATATCGAGGTTACGGTATCCGCATCCATCATTCCAGTCTCTTACCACAAAGAACCGGTACATGCAAGCGTAGCAGCTTTTAAGACGTTAAAGCTCAAACAGTGTCGGCTCCTTTGGCAGAAACGGATCAAAGCGCTTTTTCAGATGCCTGATCTTTTCGATGTAATAGGCGATGTTGACGTCAGGGCGGGCCGGGTCGAAGGCGCTCGCCGGCCGGCAGTTCTCGTAGGCGACAGCATCCTTGCGGGAACCGCAGATGTAGTAGCTGACTTGGTCGCCGGCACGGTAGGGACGCTCCCCCGCCAGGGCGATCTCAAAGGCGGCCGAGGGGTTGCGTTTTCCTGCCCGCAGCTTCTGGCGGTACCTGTCAGGAGATTCGTTGAGCGTCTCTGTCCGGGCAACCCAGCCAATTTCGAAAGCCCTCCCCATCAGGCGGGCGACATAACGATCATAGACCTGTTCTAGGCCGCTCCCCCCGGAGGTCAGCAGTAGTTCCACCGCTTCCCGCAGGAACTCCCTGAGGTAACTCTCCAGACCCCGGGAACGAAGGCTGCTTCCCCGGATGATGATCTTGCCGTCGTATCCCTGCAGGGCATAGTTCTTGACCTTATAGGCCAGCATGGAACGGTAACGGCCATCCATCTCCACTTCGATCCCCGCTGGCAGCGCCTGGGAGATGCGTTCCACCAGTGCTCTCTGATCCACTTCCTCCTCGCAGCCTGCCCCCGGCCGGAAATAGATCCCATCCGTATCCACCTCAATCGGTTCGGCCCCTGCCTGTCGCAGCAGTTCCATCATGGACTTGATGGTCACCCTTCCCAAACGCGTCACTTCCGCGGCGGTCTCCGGATCGGAGAAGTTGTGCAGCGGCGCTCCCAGATAGCCGAAGAACGAGTTGATCAGAACCTTGAAGACCTGTTGCAATGCCTCGAAATATTGTTGTTCCTTGTCGTCGGCGCTGTTTCGTGCCGCCTGTTTTGCCTCCAGCCGGAAGCGGCGCAGTTCGGCCAGAATGGGCAGGAATAGCCCCAGAGAATCCCTGGCGGGTCTGAGCCGGTAGGTCAGCATCAGGGAGGGATACAGCGAGGCCACGTCGCAATGGACGATCGGCCCGCAGATCCCCTGCCTGAGCAGGCTGGTGTAGCCGCCTTCAAAGGGGGCTGCACCGGCGGTGCGGACCGGGATGGCATGACCGCGATGCAGATATTCCCGCAGGAACAAGGCATTGATGCGGGTGGCGTTGCCCCGCAGGGGGCAGTTCTGGAAGGAATAAGGAAAAATGCGGGTTTGCAGAAACCAGGGATAGGCCAGGATGTGAAAGATCGCCAGGGTTTCGCGGACATCGTCCAGGTTGTAGCGGTAGAGCAGTTCCGGATCGCGCAGGAATTGACCGGCGATGTCCTTGCCCTCCAGATAGACGCGCTCTGGCACCGCCACTCCCAGGTGGCGGGCCACCTGTTTGAGGCCGTGGCTTTGCAGGCCGCGCTGGGTGAGGTCATAGTGCTGCACCAGGAAATAGGTGTCGATGACGTGGCGGCCGTAGATGTCCCAGCGTGGGTAGTCGATGGTTTTTTCCGCAAGGCTCCAGCGCGAGCTTGGGGTGATGTGCGGCGCCGACCCGTTGCGCCCCCAGCTCAGGCGGATTCCGTGCAGCTGGGCGCGTTTGCCGATGTAGTCCAGATCAAAGCGGAAGATGTTGTGGCCGATGATCACGTCCGGGTCGCTGCGGCGGATGATGTCAGTCAGCGCCAGCAGCAGTTCCGGTTCTGACAGCTTGTCGCCCCGCAGCACTGTCTCCTGTCCGTGGGACTCCTTGCAGGCGATGGAGATGATCCGGTCCTCGGGCCGATCAGGGTTGGAAAACTCGTAACCTTCGGCGCAGAAGGTCTCGATATCCAGGGTCAGGCAATGCAGATCGCTGAATTCCATCCCCTTGAACAGCGTTGTCCCGGTGGACAGCAGATATTGGTGGGAAAGGTCTGAGATAAACAGATATGGGGCGTCGGCTGCACTGGGAGTGAAGCCGGTTTTTGAAGCCAGATAATCGCGGGTTTTCAGGCAGTCGGCCCAGGATTCAAACAGGAGCTGGTAGCGGAAGAGTTCCTCCCCTTCCAACTGGCGTACCGAACAGGGCACCCGGCTGCCGTTGATCAGGGTTGGATCGCTGACCAGAATAAATGGCTGGAATGGATCGTCATGAAAATGCACCCCATGGGGTGTCCTGAAAAAGAGCCGCACGAAGGGGCCGGCAGGTTCCACGGCCACGATGTTGGGTCGCTGGTCGTGACCGAAGAGCAGGGGTGTGTTTTCGATCTCATGAGGGTACATTATAGCAACTCTACGGTAACAGCCGGTTAAGTGGCAATAAAAAAAGGCGCGACCTGTGTGACCGCGCCTTAAATGCTCTTTGGAGTTACTTGGCGTGCTTGGCCAGGTAGCTGGCTACCCCTTCGGCAGTGGGTTTCATGGCCTCTTCGCCCTCCTGCCAGTTGGCCGGACAGACCTCGCCATGGGTGTCGGAGAACTGGACGGCGTCCACCATGCGCAGGGCTTCAACCACGCTTCTGCCCAGCGGCAGATCATTTATTACGCAGTGGCGCACCTTGCCGGTGGGATCGATCAGAAACAGGCCGCGCAGGGCAACCGAACCGTTAAACAGGATGCCGTAGGATTTGGCAATCTCCTTGTTCAGATCCTGAACGAGCGGATACTGGATGTTGCCGATGCCGCCGTTCTCGACCGGGGTGTTTTTCCAGGCCAGGTGGGTGAACTTGGAATCCACGGAGACGCCGATCACCTCACAGTTTTTGGTTTTAAATTCATTAACCCTTTTGTCGAAAGCCAGGATTTCCGAGGGACAGACAAAGGTGAAGTCCAGCGGATAGAAGAGCAGGATAACGTACTTGCCCTTAAAGCTTGAGAGGGTGATGTTGCCAAAGGTGTTGTCGGGCATGACCGCTTCGGCGGTGAAATCTGGGGCCTGCTGAGTTACGAGAGTTGTAAGGCACATTGGATTGGCTCCTTTTCGAATGAGTAAATTGTTGTAAATTGTATGTTTTAATTCATACCAGCCAATTATTCCAATGTCAATAGGATAAAAATACTCTTTTAGTCTTTTTACAAGTACGGAGAAAACAGGCGGGCAAAATTCTCTCTCAGTTTGATCGGCAAGCTGCTGCTTCCCAGGTCAGCGAGGGTTACCTCCCGGGATGCTGCCTGGGCAGCTTCAAAGTGGGATTTCAATCGGGCCGTAAAGTTGCTGTCGAAGATGCTCAGGTTGAGCTCGAAATTGAGGCGCAGACTGCGGGCATCCAGATTGGCGGAACCGATCAGCGACCAGACGCCATCCACCATGAAGAGCTTGGTATGCACAAAGGGTGGCGGCTGATAGAAAATCCTGACGCCATTGGCCAATAACTCACCCAGCAAGGCATTGGAGGCCCACTGGACGAAGGGCAGGTTGTTTTTTCCGGGTAACAGGATGCAAACGTCGATTCCGCGCAGGGCGGCGGTGATCAGGGCCGATGTCATCGGACGGTCGGGGACGAAGTAGGGTGTCATGATCAAGACGGACCTGCCGGCACAGGAAAGGGCTCCCATGATGATCTGCTCCAGCTTCCTGAATTCCTTGTCCGGGCCATCGCTGATGGAGCGTACAAGGGAGTTCCCCAGAGGATCGATGGATGGAAAAAAGAGCCGGTTATCCAGCCGCTCGCCGGTTACGAAGTGCCAATCCTCAAGGAAAGCGCGCTGCAGGTCGTTGACCACCGGCCCACGGACGCAGAAGTGCATGTCATGAATTGCGCTTATGTGTGCGGTCTGGGAGGTTTGATGGCAGCTGCGGATGTTCATGCCGCCGGTGAAGGCTTCGCGACCGTCAATGATCAGCAGCTTGCGGTGGTTACGCAGGTTGATATAAGCGCCGTGCCGCAGGGGGAGGTACCGCACCAGCCTGACTCCTGACCCGGCCAGGGCCTTGCGGGGCGAAATGCGGCTGTACTTTTCTCCCAGGGCGTCGATGATCACCCGTACCTCGACACCCCGTTCCGCAGCATCCTTAAGGTGTGTGACAAACTCCGCGCCGATTTCGTCGGCATCAAAGATGTAGCTGCTCAGGTTAATGCTTTCCCGGGCTCTGGCGATGGCAGCCAGCATCTCCGGATACGCTTCTTCGCCGTCTACCAGTGGAGTGATGCGGTTTCCTTCCCGCAGGCGGGTTTGGACCACATGGTCCGCAAGGAAGCGCAGGTCACGCAGATGCCTGGCCTCTGGAGGCAGCTGGGCGGATTCCGTTTCCTGCTCTTGAGTCGGGTAGATGTCCATGCCGCTGATGCGCCGGCCGCTGTTATGCCATATCCTGGCCCGGCGGGAGATGCGGTTGACACCGAGAAACCAGTACAGGAACGGGCCGAACAGAGGCAGCGTCAGACTCAGGCTCATCCACCCCAAGGCAGACCGTGAATCGCGCTTATACAGCAGGGCATGTCCGGCGGCTATAAAGGAAAGTGCAGCGACACAGGTAGCAATGATGGTGATCAGGACATGGTCCATGTCTAATCCAGGTCAACGAGGATGTCGTCTCCACTTAGCTGAACCGGATAGGTCTTGAGGGCGAATTCGGGGTGATCGCTACAGCTTCCATCAACAAGATTGAAGCGGTAGCCGTGGCGTGGGCACGATATGGTGCCGTCCTTTACCACGGCGGCACTCAAGGGGCTTCCCTGATGGGGGCATTCGTTTTCGCAGGCATAGATGGCGCCTTTGATGTTTATCAGCAGGAGTTCCCGGCCGGACACGGAGACCTGTTTCTTGCCGAAATTAGGTACTTCACTGATTTTTGCCACAGGCGTCATGAATAACCTCCCTGATTAAAATCACGTTACGCATAGCTAGTTTTCATCCGGAAACGGCCCTTTTCCTCCCTGGCGGCGTCAACCTTCGGGCTTGCTTGTGCGGCGTACCGATGTACGCCTCCGCGCAATCCCGTGATTTCCTTGTCAGGACGAAAAATTGCTCGTTTCCAAATTGAAAACTGCTAGTTTCTCATCCGGAGTTTCCGTATGGATACTAGCTAGCCTACCCGAAAAAAAACGTTACATCAAATTGTTTAGTCAGGGTGCATATTTTTTGTGCGCACGTGTCTCGCTGCAGTACCAACCAGTATTACTAAGGGTTCCGGACAGAATCTTAATGTACTCAAATGGCCATACAGTAAATATCGCTGTATAATTTATGTGCAAGCCCTCATCGGTCTTCCAGACGTTTGGACTGAGTATTAGGGCATAATGTGGTTAACATTACGATAACATTGAATAAAACGTAAATGGCACGCTCTATGCTAATGAAGAATCCAAGCAGGCAATCAGCTTTCGCGGTTGTAGCCAACATACATTCTACTCTACAGAACGTGCAGCGATGGAACCAACGAAGCTTTCATTCGATCACCGTTCAAAATCAACGATGAAAAGGAGAGGAAAGATGAAACTCAAAGGAATTCTGGCAGCAGCAGGTTTGGTAGTGGCAATGGCATGTGGGCAGGCCTTGGCGACCCCTTCGACCCAGATCTGGATCCCGTCAACCGATGTCAAAGGCTTTAAGGAAGTCAACATTGGTATCGATAATTACATCCGTTTTTCCGATGCACCCAATGCAGGGGCCAACTACTATGACCTCGGCGTCACTGCTGGTGTTCTCCCGTTCGATAATTTCAAACTTGAGCTTGGTGTCGATTATCTCACCGATAATCTTGGCGGAGCGAGCAATCAGGCAAAACACCCGATCATGTTCAACTTCAAAACAGGCATCCCTGAGGATGCATTTGGCATAAAAGGCATGCCGGCTATCGCTGCCGGTATGTACAATATCGGTACCTTTGACCGGGGCGTTGCTGGCAACACCATGCAGAACATGGCCTACGGCCTTGTCGCCAAGACCCTGCCAGTGGTAGGCCGTATCTCGCTGGGCGGTTATAACGGCGCGGAAAAACAGTTAGGCGAGAAGATCAACAACGGCATCCTGGCTTCCTGGGACCGCGCCATGCCGGAGATCTCCGACAAGCTCTGGTTGGCTGTAGACTACATGAGCGGCAGAAACTATAACGGTGCCCTCAGCTTCGGCGGTTCCTGGGCATTTTCCAAAAACGTGTCCCTGCTTTTGGGCGTGGATATTTATAACCCCGGTCAGAGCGTACTCACCGGCGGCAAGCCGACCTTCACCACCCAGCTCGATATCAACTTATAAGCTGTACCTCCTTCAATTCGGGGGTGGGCGCCACCCACCCCCACCTTTTCAGAAGAGAGTCCACATATACGCACACAAGGAGGTCTGCACATGAAACTCATCGAAGCAATCATAAAACCCTTCAAGCTGGACGAAGTAAAAGATGCCCTGAACGAGATCGGCATTGAGGGTATCACCGTATCCGAAGTCAAGGGTTATGGCCGCCAGAAAGGGCATACCGAACTCTATCGGGGCGCAGAATACGTGGTGGATTTTATCCCCAAAATCAAGCTGGAAATCGCGGTAAGCGACGAACTGGTCAACAAGGTGGTGGAGACGATCATGAATACCGCCAAGACCGGCAGGATCGGCGATGGCAAAATCTTTGTCATCCCGCTGGAAGAAGCCGTCAGGATCAGAACCGGCGAACAAGGCTCCGAAGCGATTTAGGTCAGCGGGGGCAGGTACAACCACTTATACGGAGGTATATCATGAAACTTAAACTGTATCTTGCATCAATAATGTTCATCATCATGGCCGGTATGATTCCGCTCAGCGCCATGGCAGAAGAAAAGAAAGAAGAAGCTCCGGCAGCGGCCGCCATCGCGGCGGCTCCGGACGCAGCAGCAGCCCCCGCAGCCGAAGCTGCTCCTGCTGCACCTGCCACCCCTCCCGATGTCAAGCCGGTGCTTAATACCGGTGACACCGCCTGGATGCTGGTTTCGTCAGCGCTGGTACTGCTGATGATCCCCGGCCTGGCCCTGTTTTACGGTGGTATGGTCCGCCAGAAGAACGTTCTTTCAACCATGATGCATTCGCTCGTGGCCATGGGTATCGTCGGCGTGCAGTGGGCCGTGATCGGTTATTCACTGGCCTTTGCCCCTGATATGGGTGGCGGTCTGTTGGGCAACTTCAGCAAGTTCATGCTGAATGGTCTGATCATTATGAAGGATGCCTCCAGCGGTGTTGTTGAGTATGCCTTGTTCCAGAACTATACCAAGGAGCCGGGCGCCATTCCTGAGCTGGTGTTCGCCATGTATCAGTGCATGTTCGCCATGATCACCGTGGCCCTGATCTCCGGCGCCATGGCCGAACGTGTCAAGTTCTCGGCTTACTGCGTGTTCGTTTTGCTCTGGACCACCCTGGTCTATGATCCGCTGGCCCATTGGGTCTGGATGACAGAAGGCTGGCTCTTCAAGAAGGGTGCCCTGGATTTCGCCGGCGGTACTGTCGTGCACCTCTCCTCCGGTATCTCGGCCCTGGCCTTCCTGATCTTCCTCGGCAAACGTCACGGCTACCCGACTGAGCGCATGGCTCCCCATAACCTGCCGCTGACCCTGCTGGGTGTTGGTCTGCTCTGGTTCGGCTGGTTCGGTTTTAATGCCGGTTCGGCAATTGTAGGGGTGAACACCTCTGATGCAGCCGGCGGCTTGGCCGGTCTGGCTTTTGCCACAACCACCATTGCTCCGGCAGCAGCCGGCCTTTCCTGGATGATCGCCGAGTGGATTCACTCCGGCAAGCCAAGCGCCCTTGGTTTCGGTTCCGGCGTCGTGGCCGGCCTGGTCGTGATCACCCCTGCCGCCGGTTTTGTTCAGCCGGGAGCCGCCCTGCTGATGGGTCTGGCCGCCGGTCTGGTCTGCTACGGCGGCATACTGCTCAAGGCCAAGCTGAAATACGATGATTCTCTGGATGCCTTCGGCGTACATGGTATCGGCGGCACCTTCGGTGCGATCCTGACCGGTGTCTTTGCCACGGTCGGCGCCACCGGCTTGCTGGCCGGCAACTTCAAGCAGCTCATGACCCAGCTGATCGCGGTTGTGGCAGCTGGTGCATATGCCTTCATCGTCACCTTGGTGCTCGCCTTTATCCTCGACAAGACCATGGGTCTGCGTGTCGAGAAAGAAGACGAGATCATGGGCCTTGACCAGACCCAGCATTCTGAAAGCGGTTACAATATGTAGAACACACCGCATATCCGCGGAACCAAGCAGAAGCCGCCCAACGTGGGCGGCTTCTTTCCGTAACACGCCGACCCCGGAGCGCGCATGAAAAACCAGCCAGTCAGGCATAGCGATGGAGCGATCAACGAAGATCTGCTGTCCCAGTTGGCCTATAATGAAAAAATGGCCGAACTGGGCAAGATCTCCGCTGGTGTCGTGCATGAGCTGAATGCTCCGCTCTCAGTCATTATCTCTGCTTCGCAAATGATTATGCGCGAAGAGGATGTACCGGAATTTGTCCGGGAGATGGTTGCCCGCATCAATTCCGAGGCCCAGCGGCTCTCCAGGTTGACTCGCGGTTTGTTGAATTTCAGCAGTCATGATGTTGCAACCGGTGAAGTAGACCTTAACCTCACCACCGAATTCATACTTGAATTTCTCAGCTATGAAGCCGCCCGGCGCGGTGTCACCATCCTGCGGCAACTGGACTACCACCTTCCGGTAATCCAGTTGGACGCCAACCTGCTCAAACAGATTCTGCTCAATATCATCATGAACGCCCTCCAGGCCATGGAGGCGGATGGCGGCAAGCTGCTTGTGGAGACTGCTTTCGCCGGAAAAGACAAGGTCTGCCTGATCATTGCCGACAGCGGTCCCGGTATTCCACCTGAATCAATCGGCAAAATTTTCGACCCCTATTTTACAACCAAAAAAGCTGGTGAAGGGACCGGATTAGGGTTGTTCGTCACAAAAAAACTGGTAGAGAATATGGGCGGAGAGATCAAGGTAGCGAGCAGGAACGGCGGGGGAACAACTTTTACGGTGACGTTGGCGGTGGAGGAACAGGAACAGGAATAATCCGCACATTATCTCGCGGATACGTGGCTGCAAGAATTATAAATGACCGTTTGCCCTGAATTGCTGCAGGGTGGCCGGTCTTTTTTTTGCCTGTGTGTCAGGCCGGTTCCTGCAGTGGCTCTTCCAGCAGGGGGATGATGACTACCTTGATCTTGCCCTTGCCCCACAGCCCGATTTTTTTGGCGGCGGCGCGTGAAAGATCAATGAAGGGGAACGGTTTGCGGGCGCAACGGTCGTTGATTGTAACCTGTACCTCCTGTTTGGTGGCCGGGTTGATCACCCGCACCAGGGTTCCCAAGGGGAGGCTGTAGTGGGCGGCGGTCATCTTCTCGGGATGGTAGCGATGACCCGAGGTGGTTCGTCTGCCGATAAAGCGTGCGGCGTAATAGGAGGCAAATCCTTCTCTTGCCCCCTGTGGGCTGCTTTTGGTGACGAGTTCCTCCAGCGCGGTCAGTTGGGGATCGGCATCAAATGGGGTTATTTCAGCACGGGCGCCGGCGGCGATCAGCAGCAGGGCAGAACAGACAACGATCGTTGTTACCCGTATGTGTCGTAAACGGACATTCATGAAGACTCCTGACTGATCTTTATACAGTACAGGGATGTTCCGGTCAAGTTCAGGAGCTGTTTGGGGCCGCTGCTAGCGTCCCAGATATTCGCGGATGCCCGCGCGGAGGTCACGCGGCTCAAAGCCGAAGGTCAGTTTCCAGCGGCCGTCGCAGATATTTTCCTCGATCAGCATCTGCAACTGGTCCATGGTGATGGGGAAACGCGGGATGCGCTGCATCAGCGGTATGACCAGCTTCATCAGCCCCAGTGGCGCATGGGGTTTTAGTGGTGGGGATTTACCCATGGCACTGGCGACCGCATCCAACAACTCCAGATAGGATAATCGGTCGTTGCCGCACAGTTCATAGCATTGGCCGATGGTTTCGGGCCGCTCCAGCGCCAGTGCGAAACAGCGGGCCACGTCGTCGGCATGGATCGGCTGGAGGCGGTAGCGACCATCACCTATGATCGGCATGACCGGTGCCATGCGCAGCTGGCCGGCAAGCATATTGATAAAGGCATCCTTGGGGCCATAGATCACCGATGGGCGCATTACGGACCACTCAAGGCCGCTGGCGCGCACCAGTTCTTCGGCCCGGAACTTGGTCTTGTGGTAGGCCGAAACTGCATCCGGGCGAGACCCCAGGGCCGACATCTGCAGATAACGCCTGACCCCGGCCTTTTTGGCGGCCGCCAGCATGTTGGCCGTGGCCTGCACGTGCAGCCGTTCGAAGGTCACACCCCGCGCCGGGAACTCCCTGATGATCCCCACCAGGTTGATGACAGCCTGACAGCCGCCAAGCCCCGCTTCAAAGCTATCCAAGCTGGTGGCATCCCCTTCGATCTGCTCCACGCCTTCGGCTGTCTTGCCGCGCCGGTGCACGAGCAGACGCAGTTCGTGCCCTCTGCTCAGTAGCTCGCGGGTCAGATGCCCGCCAACGAATCCGGTTCCACCGCTGATGAAGATTTTCATGGTGACCTCCGTATACCTAGTGCTAGTGACGAAGTTGATTCAAGCTGACACCTTACCACCCCTATCCCCTCCTAAAATAGGAGGGGGACTTGAGAGCTCCCCTCCTTGATAAGGAGGGGTTGGGGGTGGTCGGTTTTCGCGGAATCTTATTTCCCCCACAAACGTTCCCTGAGCCCGGAATTCCTGACAATGCGCCGTTCCACTGCGCAACTGAACACCTCTTCCGTTCCCCAGATCTCCACCCGGCCACGGGCCCGGGTGACAGCGGTGTACAGCAGTTCGCGGCTGAGCGCCTCCGAGACCTGTTCCGGCAGGATCAGCAATATGCGCTCAAATTCCGAACCCTGACTTTTATGGACAGTCAGGGCGAAGGCGGTCTCGTATGCCGGCAGACGCAACGGCGAGAGACTGCGCAGACTTCCCTCAGGGGTGGGGAAGAAGGCAGTCAGGCGGCCGTCGGGGGGGGCGTTCATCAATACGGCGGTATCGCCGTTGAACAACCCCAGTTCGTAGTTGTTGCCGGTTACCATCACCGGCAACAAGCTGCAGCAGGGCTGGCGCTCGCTATGGCCCAGCCCCAAGGCGCTTGCGGCCAGCCGGTTCAGGTTTTCCACTCCGTAGGTCCCCTGCCGGTGTGGTGAAAGCACCCGGAAACGCTCCAATTCATCCAGGGCCGTTTCGGGGCAGGCTGCGCGTGCATAAGCCCCGTAAGCGTCACGCATGGCGTCTGCAAAGGCAGTGGCGAAACCGTTGCCGGTCGGAAGCGGCCGCCAGATCAGGTCGGAGTGCGCGCCGGATTGCAGCAGCGCGAGGGCCGCGGTACTGTCACCGCTGTTGATCAGGCGGCTTAGGGTTCCGATGCCGCTGCCAGCTCCAAAACGATAACTGGTTTCCAGGTGGATGATGCTATCCGCCAGGGGTGATCCGTACCTGGCATCGCCGTCCGGGATGCTTGCCGCAGGCAGCGCTCCGCAGCACGCTTCAAGCAGTCCGCGGAATTCCGGGGAAAAAGGGATCCGGACACCATGGTTGCAGATATCGGCCAGTGCTGCTCCAGCTTCGACCGAGGCCAGTTGGTCCTGATCGCCCAGCAGGATCAGGCGGGCATCCTTTTTCAGCGCATCCAGCAGTCGGGCCATGAGCGGCAGGTCAACCATGGAGACTTCGTCCACCACCAGTATATCGCAGGCCAGTGGATTGTCACGGTTGTGGCGGAAGCCGGTTGAGTTAGGAATTACCCCCAGCAGGCGGTGGATAGTCTGGACCGTGTCCGGCATCCGGCTGCGGACAACATCAGTCAGTTCCAGCTGTTGTGTTGCCTGCAGGATGGATTGGCGCAGGCGCATGGCCGCCTTACCGGTGGGGGTGGCCAAAGTGATGCCCGGTATCTGCTCTCCGGCCTGTTCGATCAGCAGTGCCAGGATGCGGGCCACGGTCGTGGTTTTGCCGGTGCCGGGGCCACCGGTAATCACGGTGAAACGCCGGGAAGCTGCTGCTGTGGCGGCGATCCTTTGCCAGTCCATGTTATCTGCCTGTGAGGGGAAATAGTGGTCGAGGCCGGCCTGCAGGAGTTCTTGGTTGACAGGCAGGGGAGCCAGTCGGGAAAGGATGCTGTCAGCTACGCGCCGCTCATGCTGCCAGGAACGGTTCAGGTAGAGCCTGCCTGCTCCATCCAGCACCAGCGGCGTATAATCCCCTGGCTGCCCCACTGTGTTGCATGAAAGCAGCGCACCCTGCCAGCGTTGCATGCTTGGTGTCCGCAGCAGCTTCGCTGTGGTTTGAAAGGGGATGATCTCGCTTTCGGCAATCTCCGCCAGGTCGAGGCAGACGTGGCCACGCCCTGCGGCGGCGCTGGTCAGGGCTGCCGCCAGCCAGAGTTCATCACAGGGTGAACTGTCGAGCCGGCTGATAAAGCCGGCAAAGTGGTGGTCAATGGCTGTCAGCTGGGTGGTTGCGGTCATGCAGGGTTGCCGGTGTGTTTGCCGAAGGAGTTGCTGTACATGCTGTCGCGGAAGATAGTCAGCCGGTTTTTGCCGGTGCGTTTGCTGACGTACATGGCCTCGTCTGCATTGGCCATGACGGTCTTCACATCGTCGCCATCGCCCGGATAACCGGCCAGACCGGCCGAGAGCGTGGTGGTAAGGGATGTTGCTTCAAATGCAAAGGGGGTTGTGGCCATGCCGGATACGATTCGCTCAACGACAGCAGCCACTTCCTGCTTGCTGGTCTCGTTGAACATGATCACAAACTCGTCACCGCCGTAGCGGGCGCAGATGTCGGAGTTGCGGATGTTGGCGGTGATCATGATGGCTACCTGGCGGATCAGCTCGGTCCCGGCGAAATGGCCGTGCCGGTCGTTGATCTTCTTGAGGTTGTCGGCGTCGATCATGCAGATGGCAAATTGGCGGTTGTGACGTTTGGCCAGTTTTTCCTGGATAGTAGCCAGAATGAAGAAGTTGCGCATGTTGTTGATGCCGGTGACCTCGTCGGTCAAAGAAAGCCGCTCTACTTCCTTGCGCGCGTTCTCGGTCTCTCCGGCCAGCATGGCTCCCAGGTGTGCGATCAGCATGTAGGGAAACAGCTCCAGAATATGAGTCAGGTAGTAGTTTAGTTCGCGGAAGTCGGCCAAGGCCAGCAGGATGTAGGAGGTGACGGCCAGGCCGGCCATCAGATAGGTCACCCGTCGTCCCTGGGTCAAGGCGGTTGCCATCAGGATCAGGTAGATCAGCGACATGAACGGGCTGGTCAGTTTGCCGGTGTACCAGCAGACCGCCACAATAAAAGCCAGGAAGACCATCAGGTCGATGAAGGTCTTGAATTGGCTGTAGCGTCTGGAGAGGACTCCGTAGCGGGCATTCATGTTGTAGAAGAACAGCAGCACACAGAAGATGGACAGAAAGTACAGGCTGGACTGGTCGGTGGCCGGCATCAGCTTGGTTGCCAGTGCCACCAGGGCGATCAGCAGCCAGGAGATGCTCCCCATGATACGGTCGTATCCTTTGAAGCGCAGTACAGCGCTGTTTTCAGATCCGCTCCCGTTATGCGGTGTTTGCATGGTCCCTCCGTATCCTTCTCAGCCGATGGCCTCCAAGGTTATCCAGGCCGTGATAATATAGCGCAGCAGCTTGCCTGAGGCAACCAGGGCGGTGAAGAGCCAGAAATTGATTCGCATCACCCCGCCCACCAGGCAGAGCGGATCGCCGATTACCGGCACCCAGGAAAAAAAGAGCGAAAAGATGCCGTAGCGCTGATAGTAGTCGTGAGCTTGTTGCTGCTGCTCTGCAGAGACGCGGAACACACGTTCGATCAGCCAGCGTCCGCCGTAGACACCCACCAGATAGGTGGTGACCGCCCCCAGGAAGTTCCCCCCGGTGGCGGTCAGGATCGTGGCCGGGGCAGGGTAACCCTTGGCCAGCATCATAATCAGCAGCCATTCGGAGCCGAGCGGCAGAAGGGTGGATGCCAGGAAGCTCAGTGTGAACAAGGCTGTGTAGCCGGGCTGGCTGACCCACTCAGGCAATATGACAGCATACGTCAGAAATGTATTGTCAAAATGGTTCAATAGATTACAATCCCTTTGCTTGGCCAGAGGCCTTTCCATGTCACCATTGTAGTCAGAAATGGATTTTCAGCAAGGAGGGATTATGCAAAAGGGCAAACCAACGAAAAAATATTCCCAGGCAGGACGGCTGCACACTATCATCCGTTTGCTGGAAGCGCGGCGGAGCATGACCCTGGATGACCTGGCCCAGGAGTGCGGCGTTGATCGCCGCACTATCCATCGTGACCTGAATGCGGTTGAGGAGGCCGGCTACACCCTGACCTCGGAATGGCTGGAAGGGAAGAAGGCCTACAGTTTCCTGACCAAATCCCGCAACATCCCCCCCATAACCTTTACCCTCAATCAATTGCTGTCGCTATATCTGTTACGTTCACTGGGGGTCCATCTGGCTGGAACCCCTTTCCAGGCGGAGATCAACGATCTGTTCCGCGCCATAACCTCGGTGTTGCCGGATCGCTATGCCGCCCACCTGGAACGGATCGCGCGTGTTTCTCTGCCGATCCTGCACGGCGCCCGTGATTATTCAGCCGCAGCAGCTCATGTGGTGGGACTCCAGCGGGCTTTGCTTCATCAGTTCCGGGTACGGCTGGTCTATACCAAAAAAGGGCGGGGTAAGTCCGAGGAATACGAGGTTGATCCCTACACCCTGGTTTTTCACAAAGGCGGCATCTATCTGCTGGGCTATGCCCACAACCGCAAGGCAATGCGTTTGTTCGCGCTGGAACGGGTACGGGGCATCGAGGTGACCCGCCAGCATTTCGAAATACCTGCCGGATATCAGCCCGAAGACCATTTCAGCACCGCCTTCGGCCTGGTCAGCGATAAACCCATGAAGGTGAGCGTCCGCTTCTCCACCAATGTCGCCCATACTGTAAATGAGCGCCAGTGGAGGCCGGGACAGAAGGTCAGCACTGATCGTGACGGTCGCGTCACCATCGAGTTCGAGGCAGCCGGCGAGATGGAGCTGGTGTCCTGGGTCCTTTCCTACGGCGCCCATGCCGAGGTCCTGGAACCGCCGGAACTGCGGCGTGAAGTCAAGCGGCAGATTAAAGAGATGCGCGAATTTTACCGCGGCAAGGACAAAAAGCAAAAAGCGGATGTTGCTTTATTGACCGATAAAACTAAAATGCAATCTTAACCAGTCCCCAGCAGCGGCGGTTTGCTGCCGCAACAAGCAAAAGGCCGTTCCAGACGGCTGTAAAGGAGATAAGCATGAAGGCACTTGTGCGGCATACGTTTCTGATCATGTTCATTTGGCTGATGTTGGTGGGAATCTGCCTTGGCAAGCAGGTGTACCTGAAGGATGGCGGCATCATCGACAGCCAATCGGCCTGGCAACGGGGTGGCAAGGTGTACGTCCTGGTGAATCGGGATATCATCGCCGATTTTGATCAGAGCGAAATCGACCTGCGGCGCACCTTCCCCAGGGCCAGCTCGCCCTCGCGTCGCCTGCAGCGCAAAGTTACAGCAAGAGCGGCCGCTGCACCCCCTGCGACTAAACTTGTTTCTGCTCCGGTTGTGACAGCACCAGCTGTCGTGCCGCCGCCAAAACCTGCCGCTCCCCCCCAAGCATCCGCCGCTCCCCCCCAAGCATCCGCCGCATCAGAGCCTCTTTCGCCGGCAGCGCCCTCGACAGAGCCTGCCGAGGCTGCAATCCCCCCAGACAAGGCCGAACTGGAACGCAGGAAGCAAGAGGCCGCAAAGATGATGACTGAGGCCGTGCTGAAGAAAGATTCTGAATTGATGAAGAAGGCGCTTGAGATGCAAAAGAGCGCCATGCCTCAGGGAGCTGCAATGCAGCAGAAGGCCGGCATTCCGCTCTATGTGCCGCTGATCATACTGGCAATCTGCCTCCTGATCATCGTTGCCCAATGGATCATATTCCAACGGGCCGGCCAGGCCGGCTGGAAGTGCCTGATACCGTTTTACAACATGTACATCCTGATGCAAATCTCCGGCAAGCCGGGCTGGTGGATGTTCCTGCTGCTGGTACCGCTGGTAGGGGTGGTTATTCTCTTGCTGGCCATGCTTTCCCTGGCCAAGAAATTCAGGAGAAGCGAGCTGTTCGGAGTGGGGTTGTTCCTGCTGCCGATGTTCTTTTTCCCGGTGCTGGCCTTTGGTGGTTCGGAGTATGAGGGGTAGGGAATAATCAATCTGGCTTAGGTAATGCCGAGTCCAAGGCGGCTGAGGGCAAGTTGGTAGATCAGCTGGACTTTACCGATAAATGTTCCGTTTGGGTAGATCACCGGTTAGATCCTGTACCAAACACTTATCGAGGTTCACACCGCTGCATAATCGCGCAGAAAAAGTTACGCTGATTGTTTACGATGAATATATTGATCTGCTGCTTGCGCCAATAGACCGGAACGAGTCATGTGGTACTGCTCTGCGTAGCGGTCAATCTCAAGCAGTAAATTCTCTGGCATAGTGATGTTAACCCGTTTTGCTTTAACTTTGAGTTTGGCAAGATCAATATCCACCAAGAGCCATACTCCACCCTGGTATTCGGGGCTCGCAACCAATTGTTCTAATGGTGTTGGCGGCGGTACGGGTATATCCTCGCCTTCAAAATAAACTTCTGCGGCCTCTTGGATCATATGTGGTAAATTCTCCCACTCGTCGGCGGCAGAGAAACAGCCGGGAAAGTCCGGGATAGTTACACCATGAGCGTGTTGATCGTCTCCAATGTGAACATATGCGGGGTATAACATATTACCTCCATTCCCAACCTGCTTGACGGAAAATGTTCCGCAAGGTACCGGTTGGCATGTCTTTACGCGGATGTGGCACTACCACATGACCAGCTTTTGACGGGTGTTTGTATTTCTGGTGGTCGCCTTTGCCTCCGACACAATACCAACCCTCGTTTTCGAGTCGCCTTATTAGCTCTTTGCTGGTCATAAATAAATTTATACACATCAATACACACCGGGTCAATAATAAAGTGTAGTGAGGATTTTCAACAAAGTGTAAGACCGGCCTTTAGGCCGGCCAACTCTCAGCCGTTATTACCAATTTATCCAATTCCTGCGGAGGTGTCGTATGTCAAAGAGAATGAAGATTTGCATCAATACCGGCGGCGGTGATGCGCCTGGCTTGAACGCCGTTATTGAGGCGGTCACCATGGCTGCCTACAACCGGCAATGGGAGGTGTACGGCATCAAATGCGGCTATACCGGCCTCCTGAACACCGAAGAGATCATCACCCTGACTCCGGAAAAGGTCAATGGCATTGCCAGCATCGGCGGCACCATCTTGGGATCTACCAACAAGGGAAACCCGTTCATGATGCCGATCTGCAATGCGGCCGGCGAATGGGAGCAGCGTGACCTGTCCGACAGGGTCATGGACAACTTCCGCCGCCTCCGCTTCGATGCCCTGGTTGCCGTCGGCGGAGACGGCAGCCTTGAGATTGCCCACCGCTTTGCCGAAAAGGGGATGCCGGTGATCGGCGTTCCCAAGACCATCGACAACGACATGGGGGGGACCGTCATTACTTTCGGTTTCGATACGGCCGTCACTATCGCCACCGAGGCGATCGACCGCCTGCACTCCACTGCCAAGTCACATGATCGGATCATGGTGGTGGAGGTGATGGGGCGCAATGCCGGTTTTATCGCCCTTAACAGCGGCATATCGGGTAATGCGGATGTAATCCTTATTCCGGAGATTCCGTTCGATATCGATAAGGTCTGCGACAAGATTATGGACAACGAGCTGCACGGCCATAAATACGGCATCGTGGTCGTGGCCGAGGGTGCGCTTCCTAAGGGCGGCGAGGTGATAACGAAAGGTTCCGGGGAAACCGGCCGCCAGCACGCGGTTCTGGGGGGCATTGCCGAATATGTGGCCAAAGAGGTTTCGGCGCGCACCGGCAAGGACTCGCGCTCGATGGTGTTGGGTCATCTGCAGCGCGGCGGTTCCCCCACGACCTTTGACCGGCTGCTTTCCCTGCGCTTTGGCGCCGCTGCCGTGCGGGCCATCGAGACGGGTAAGTTCGATCACATGGTGGCGCTCCATTCGCCGGATATCGCCCTGGTGCCGTTAGCAGAAGCACTGGGAGTGCAAAAACGCGTCCGTGCCGACGGTGATACGGTGCTGACGGCCCGTGATCTCGGGATTAGTTTCGGTGACTGAGCAAGTTTAATAGCGGAGTCAGCTCATTGCCATGCCAATGAAATGTTTTTTGTATTTTACAAGGAGGAGCCATGCCTGAACAGCTGACCATCGTCTGTCCCCACTGCGCCTTTTCCAAGGACGTGCCCAAAAGTGTCATCCCGGAGGGTGCCAGGCAGGTCACCTGCCCCAAGTGCAAGCAGGCCTTTCCCCTGAACAACGAGAACATGCGCATGTCGGCAACGCCTCCGGTTTCTCCGCCCTCTTCAGCAGCTGGCGCGAATAGTGCGCAGCCTCCACCGCCGCCCATTCCCGCTTCGATTTCTCCCCAGCCTGCTCCCCGCACGCTTGTTTTTTCGTTTCACGGCACGGCCCGTGACTATTTCGGCATCTGGGTCGTCAACACTCTGCTAAAGCTACTGACGGTCGGCATCTATTCCGCCTGGGCCAAGGTGCGCAAACGCTGCTTCTTTTACGGCAGTACCACCCTGCAGGGGCAGCCCTTCGAGTACCTGGCCGACCCGCTGACCCTGTTCAGGGGGTGGCTGATCGCGGCCACAGCTTTCATCCTGTACAGCATCGGTACGCGCATCAGCCCGATCCTGAGCGGCGTGGTCGCGCTGATCGTGTTTACGGCCTTTCCATGGCTCGTGGTCCGTTCCCGGATCTTCAATGCCGCCAACTCCTCCTATCGCAATATCCGCTTCCGGTTCCGGCCCGATTACCGGCAGGCGTACCTGGTATTCGCGGGGCTGCCTATACTTTCAGTGTTGAGCCTCGGCATACTGTTCCCCTACATGCTTTATCGCCAGAAGAAGTTCATGGTCGAGAACAGCAGCTATGGTGCCGCCCCGTTCAGCTTTAGCGCAACGGTCAAGGATTTTTACATCCTCTCGCTCAAGATCGGTCTTGGTTTTGCCGTCATTTTCGGCCTGATCGGCATCAGCGTGGCTATGTCCGGAAACGGTCTGCTCTCCGCAGTCTCCAAGGGAGGGGGGACAGAGGCGCTGCCTGGGTTGGCGATCATCCCGCTCGTGGTACTGCCGCTGGTTTATTTCTTCATGCTGGTCTACGGTCAGACCGCTCTGGCAAACCTGAGCTGGAACGGCACCAACCTTGCCAGCGGCGCTTTTCGCAGCACCCTTCGCACGCGGGACATGGCCCTGCTGTTCGTGACCAATGCGCTGGCAATCATGTTCAGCCTGGGGCTGATGATCCCGTGGGCCGCGATCCGCTTAACACGTTACCGGTTTGAACACCTGGCATTGGAAACAACAGGGGGGCTGGACGGTGTGGTCGCAGCAGCCGGTGGCGGTTCCGCGGTCGGTGCGGCCGGCGACGAGATCGGCGATGTGTTCGACATGCAGTTGGACATAGCGCTGTAACAGGTAAGATAGTATTTAGATTAAGGATCAAATGAAATCAGTCACAGTCGCATATTTCGACGGGAAGGTCTCAACCCGCCAAGAGGTTGTGCTCACCCTTGACGGGGAGGTTGTGACCATCCGCGGCAAAGGGGTGGATCTCGCATATCCGGTGGCCTCCCTCAGGATACCGCCGGGGGTGGGTTCCGTCCGCCGTACGGTCCGCCTGCCGGACGGCGGCGTCTGCGAGCTGGAGGATGCGGAGCTGTTGGCGGGGTTGGAACGTGTCTGCGGCGGAAAAAATGCCGTTCACCTGCTGCACCGCTGGGAGCGTAGCCTGCCGCTGGCCTTGGCGGCTCTGGCCATGATTGCATTGGTGGTGGTGCTGTTCCTGCGCTATGGAGTGCCCACCCTGGCACGTCATGCGGCCTTCGCCCTGCCGGCGGCCACCGAAGGCACCATCGGGCGCGAATCGCTGGCCACCCTGGACCGTCTTCTGATGAAACCGTCCACCCTCAGCAAAGAGCGCCGCGCCGAATTGACGGCGCTGTTTCAACGCTTGGCCGGTCCGGCAGGGGGCGCCGCCGGTTATCGCCTGGAGTTCCGCTCCTGCCCGGCAATCGGGGCCAATGCCATTGCGCTCCCCGCCGGGATCGTGATCATCACCGACGACCTGGTCGAGCTGGCCAAACAGGACGACGAGATCGCCGCCATCCTGGCCCACGAGCTGGGACACGTGCGCGGTCGCCACATCCTGCGCCATGTCCTGCAGAGTTCGGTAGCCGGCCTGGTCGTGGCCACCCTGACCGGCGACCTGGTGTCGATCACCTCGCTGGCGGCCACCCTTCCCACGGTTTTGGTGGATGCCTCCTTTTCACGTGAATTCGAGCGGGAAGCAGATGATGCGGCCCTTGCCTGGATGAAGTCGGCCGGGGTGCCGCCGCGCCGCTATGCCGAGATACTGGGGCGTTTGCAGGCCCAACTTGACGTTCGCCACGGTAAGAAAGCAGGTGGCAGTCACCCGGCGCGCAATTATCTTTCCACCCACCCGGACACCGGGGAGCGGATTCGGCGCATTTTGGGGAGTATTTGACAATGGCTGCATCGTGAATTATAACCTACAGGCGTTTTTATTGCAGAGCACACTAGGGGTAGTTGGTTCTCGATCATATGAAAGTAGAGGTTTCGGATTTCCCATGACAGACGATTCACAACTAAAAAATTTACTTGTCGCCCGCATAGCCGAACAGGGGCGCATCACCTTTGCCGCCTTCATGGAGGCCTGCCTCTACGAGCCGGGTCTGGGTTACTACACCTCGCCGGGCCGCAAGGTTGGCAAAGAGGGCGATTTCTATACCAGCATCACGGTGCATGCCGCCTTTGGCAGGGTCATTGCACGGGAAATCGCCCAGATGTGGCGCAATATGGGCTCGCCGGCCGGTTTTTCCCTGGTGGAATGCGGGGCTGGTCATGGCCGGCTGGCATGCGACATCATGGATTATCTGGCCCAGCGGGAGCCGGAGATGTACCGGCATCTCACCCTGACCCTCGTGGAACGGGAACCCTCCCTGGAGGAGGCCCAGGCAGAACTGCTGGCGGCGCACCGGGAACGGGTGCGCTGGTTGCTGCCCGAGGCGTTTGGCGGTGGCGCTTTCGCCTTCAGCGGTTGTCTCTATTCCAACGAGCTGATCGACGCCCTGCCGGTGCACCGGGTGATGATGACGGATGATGGCCTGCAGGAGATCTACGTTACCCTAAAGGAGGGTGAGCTGGCCGAGCAGCTGGGACCGCTGTCAACTGCCGCCATTGGCGATTACCTGACGCGAATCGGCATCGAGCTTCATACCGGCCAGCAGGCCGAAATCAACCTGGCGGGTCAGGAGTGGCTGGCAACGGCCGCGCGCGCCTTGCAGCAAGGATTCGTCCTGACCATCGATTACGGCTATCCGGCGCCGGAGCTGTTTGCACCCCAGCGTAACCGGGGGACACTGCTGTGCTACCACCGCCACCAGGTGGAGGAAAACCCTTACATCCGCCTTGGGCAGCAGGACATCACCGCACATGTTGACTTTACCAGCCTGATCAAGCGTGGCGAGGAGCTGGGCCTGCAACCGGTCTGGTTCGGCGAACAGTATCGCTTCCTGCTGTCGGCCGGGATTATCGATGAGATGGAGGATCTCGAGCGCTCGGATGTATCTCCGGAAGAGAAGCTTCGCTTACGGTTGACCCTTAAAAAACTGATCATGCCTGAAGGCGGCATGGGAGACACCTTCCGGGTGCTGATTCAGTCAAAAGGGGTGGATTCACCCCGGCTGCTTTGTCAGCGCAGGATTGGAGGGTAAATGCCGGTCTCCAGCGAGTCTGATATCCGTGGCATTGTTTTCGACCTGGACGGCACCCTGTACACCTCACCCGGCTTTGCGGCCACCATTCAGGACGAGGCGGTCTTGTACATGGCCGGTCTCAAGGGGGTCGGCACGGATGAGATGCGCACGTTGATGGCGGACACCCGCCGCCGTCTGGCAGAAGAGAACGGCACCGTCCAGACCCTGTCTGCCGTCTGCACCGAGCTGGGCGGCAGCGTCCGTGAATTGCACGCCTTTTTTGAAGAGCGTTTGCGCCCCGAATTCTACCTGGTACGGGATGAACGGGTGATTGCCCTGCTGGAAAAACTGCGCCAAAGGTTCCGGCTGTACATCTACACCAACAATAATCGTGTACTGGCAACGCGTATCCTGGAATATCTCGGCCTGGACAACCTGTTTGAGCGGGTCTTTGCCATCGACGATGCCTGGCGGGCCAAGCCGGACGAGGTGGTGCTGGATCAGCTGTTCTCGG
>Ga0209212_1001301_pt1 | contig 41798 bp, 40 predicted proteins | sample RifGroC2_FD_183996 | JGI IMG/M metagenome (GOLD analysis project Ga0209212, IMG submission 183996) | Groundwater microbial communities from Rifle, Colorado, USA - Groundwater C2 (SPAdes) (version 2) | ecosystem: Environmental > Aquatic > Deep subsurface > Groundwater | place: Rifle, Colorado... | reverse complement strand
CTCATTGCTGTCTCAAGATTCCCTGTAAGTAATAACAAACCAAACACCAAAAGCAAAAGTGCCCCATACTTCTTTGTTTTTTGTTTCATAACAGCACCTCCTCCTATATTATTTTGATTCTGTCCGTGTTGATGTCTCTGTCCAACTCAGCCTGCACAATGACAAATGCACAAGTGTAAAGTTTAACCGTGAAGCCTCAGGGAGAAGTTTGCCAATCTGCAAAATCCTCTTTAACCTTACTTTATAAAATCCTCCCGTAGGATACCCCGTTCTGTGGGCGGGGTAATTCACTTACTTGTATCGCAACGCAAATTTTCAAAAAGTTCAGTAATATTTCCTAACTTCTCCAGCTCAAATATGGTTTGTACTGCTTTGTTCACCTTATCTAATGGGAGAATTCTTGAGGCATTATCAGTAAACTTATTAACGAGCTCCTCATCTGTGTTTCTAAGCTCTTTTGACCACCATGCACCTTTTGGATGAATTGATATTTCTTTGAAAGTTTTCCCTTTGGCTATAACTTCAACCCCCTGCTGATAAGCTCTTTCATCTTTCCGCTTGGCTTCCGCAAAGTCTTTCTCATCAATGATTATGCTAATGCCTGGGTGCTCCGTAAATTTTCGTATTCGTTGGTCTTCTTTTATCTCTGGGTCATGCCAGTGGGTAGGATTAATCCTATGGGCCGCGCAAGCGAGGAGATAGCGTGCATTAAAACAGTAATCTTCCTCAGTCCTCAATCTGTTTTCCTGCTCAAATTTAAATTGCACCAGGCAATGCGGCTGTGCCTTTATTGTCTCTATGTCCTCTGGCCGAAAATCGTTCTCTTGGACGATCTGGATAAACTTATCCAGTACGCCTGCTACTCAGTAACCAGCAGGGTATTGCTTGTATGACATCTTATGAGCATTCCAACGTCCACCTAGAGATTTGAAGCTCCTCAATACCATCTCCGTATCAACTTCACCTTTATTTTTCCCCATGTATCTGTAAAATCCATATTCTCCATCGAAAAGATCGGTATCTCCTGTGTACCCCCTCTCTGCAAGCAGAGCTGCAGTAATTCCCGCTTGGGCGCCCCATCCGGAAGGACCATATTTAACCATTCTAACGGGAGCGGTATCCATATACTTCCTCATTGTGGGGGGTATGCAAATGTAACCAGCTATTCCTATTGCATTGGCAATTTTTTCTTTATCAAGACTCATGATTTTCCCGCTGCCAGCTGCCACTCCCAAGGAAGCCCCTTCAGCAACCGCGGATACTTCTGGCCATGATATCTTGCCATTCTTCGATCCCGTAGTAGATATTGAGCCCGCAGCTAATTTGACCCTACCTGAAATCTCGAATGCTATGGCAGTTCCCAAAATTAAATCCCTTCCCGAAACACAAGCGCTCTCCGATAATGCAAGTAACCCTGAAATTACAGTTGGAACATCATGTCTTCCGACATGTGAAATAGCATCAAAATCTAAAGCATTCATCGACTCGCCATTTGCGAAGGCAGCGTTTGAGCAGGAAACCATATCATTTGTCCCAATAACCGTGGATTCAAGTGGGCCGCCAAGTCTGCTGGCCAAATTTCCAGCGATCTTGCCCCTGCTTGTTAGGCGCCCAAGAAGGGCACACCCGATCGAATCCAAGACAACACGCTTCATTTCATGCACTACTTCTCCGGGCAAATCACTGAAATTAGTCTTTTCCGCAAAATCTGAAATTTGTTTCACAATTGCGCACATTTATTACCTCCTTTTGATCATTAAATTCTAAACCAACTTCTTTGTTGGACAAGGTTATGTAAGAGATCACCACGGCGGTGTTATATCTGGCTGTTCTTCTCATACTTGGAGCCCCGCGTTATAGCCTCCTACCATTGCTGACATTATGTTAAGCAGCTCTAAACAACCGCCGGCAAGAATGAGTAGTCCTACTTTATCCTTGAGCAATCCAAGAAGAGTAGTTTCGGGTCGACTGCCTGCCGCGATCACGATAGTAGCCGCTTCGATTGTTTGCCTTACTCCTTTTCGGTGATTTACAATAACTCCTCTTTCAGTTATCTCTTCACCCCGCACACCAGTACGAGTAATAACTTCCTTGTCTATCAGCCTTGCAAGAAGGCTTTGCCTCTCTTTATATTTATTTAGTGTATGGAACATAAGACGTCAATCTCTCATGGTAAATCCCCCGAAGTTTACTTCGTTCCTTGCAGGCTTGGATACCCCGCAGCCTGCTGCGGGAAGATTCATTCCTTTAATTCAAATACAAATTCACAACAATCGTCTCCACGAGTTATGTATTTAGGATGAGAAACAGTTAACTTAGGGTTTATAGCTGCACATATTCCTTCAGCAACAGGCAAACTACCAACTTTATAACAATACTCATAATCCCAGCACTCGGACGCAGGACATGACCGCTCTATTCTCACTGCTCTAGTCGGTGTTGCTTCCACAACTTCTCCGGAAGTTCCGGAAAAAGCATGAAGATAAGACAAAACTCTGACTGCGGAAATCGCATCTCTTTCTTCGATATTCAATTCCTTAAGTACGTTTTGTGTACTCCTTATAGCTAATTTCTTATTTGTCTCACCCAAAACGGCATAAACTTCAGGTCCGAATTTATTAGCTAATGCTCTAGTAAATTCAAATAATCTCGTTGATCCACTCTTTCTTAACCTTTTTGCCCTTTCTTCACTATTAATAGTATATTCTATTTTGTATTCCATAGATTTTTCCTCCTTCTGTCACTACAATGATATTTAGAACCTATTCGCAAATAACTTTGGTTTTTTGATTTTTCTCCAGCAGATCATGGAGAATGCCCACTGTATCAATATGATGTAAATACCGGGCAGTTATTCATAACGTAATAGAAGTTTCCGAAACCGGTTGATCCAGGAGTAGGTGAATTAACGACACAACGGCGAGCACGATATCCCGTTAGTTCTTTATTTGCTTTTCACCTATTCGCTCCGTCACTATTTGATATGACCTTCTTGAGTGAAAATTTCTACAGTCCACTCGGCTGCTTTCCCCACCACATCGAGACATTTATATGTATGGGCACCTGCCTCTTCAAACTTCATACGTTGATCAGGGTCCTTCAAATAATAGGACCTTCCAAAAATTTTAGTTTGTATGTCACGGCAATAAATCGTTCCATACTCCTGAATAAATCTATCGTGAAGCTTTTCGACAAATCTATAGCACTTTTCACGTATGACTTTTTCAGGATCAGCAAAGTTCGAACGATCTCTTCCGAATACCTGTCCAATAAAAAGGACACCTCCAGCGTAACCGCCGCATATGCCATCTCCAAGCAGTGCAATGCCTCCAGCGAAACAGGTTGCCGCTTTAAAAACGGTCTCGTCGACCATGCCCAAAGTCTCTTGAATGGCAGCGAGAGAACACTGACCACATCCCCGATATTTTTTCTCATAATCAAAACCGGTCTGATAAGCTTTTCGGGCAACTTTTCCTCTTATTGACTCTTGCTTCATAGTCATTTCTCCAAGAAGTATTTTAGCTGAAACTTCACGCTCCCATCCTCTAATCGTCCCATGTTAAAGTTTCCAGACCAGCAGCTTCCCTAGCATCGTTGATATGAATCTTAATGCCGTCTTTCAACGGGGTATGCTTAAACCCAAATTCATTTTCAAACAGTGAGCTATCAATTAAATAGATGAAGGGCATTTCTTTATCTGTCGGTTGGAACGTTATTTCGGTGGAGGGAATCAATTCTTTTACAACATTTGCCAACTCATTAAGAGTTACTGTATGCCCGCCAGACATATAGATTGAATGCTCAATATGGTCTGCTAGCACCAGTTGACTGAACATTTCAGCAACATCATCCACATGGACAATATTGCATTTTTGCTCAGGTCGGTAATTAAGGACCACAGGTATCCCTACCGCTGGATATGAGGCAAAATGGCTGGACCAAACAGTCAGACCTCTTTCACGTCCATGGCCATAAACTATACTCAATCTTAACCCGACAATTTCGATACCATAGTTTTCTGAATACTTACCTGCCATATATTCATTTAACCGCTTCGTAGCCGAATAAGTTTGAACTGGAAGATATCCTAAATCACTCTCACTAACAGATCTCTCACCAAAATAAGATTGCGGTCCATGATAAGCAATAGAGCTTGGATAAATTACACGTTTAATATCTAGTAATTTCGCAGCTTCAAATACATTATCCATACCGAGAACATTCACTCGAATAGCCAAATGCGGATTAGCATCTGATTCGGCTCCCATAATATAAGCCAAATTTACTATCGTCGAAACTTTATAGTCTTTGATCGCGTTTATAATGTCTTCTATGAATGTAATGTCACCTTTAATCAACTTGACCTTATCAATCACGTCTTCTATCGCTTTTGCATTCGGATTAGCATCAAAGCAAACGACGTCTATACAATTTTGGCTTAGTTTTTTTGCTATTTTTGAACCTATGAAGCCCGTTCCACCGATCAGCAATACAGACATATTACACCTCTAATACTTTTCACCAGTTTTTCGATACAGTCACAATCAGGTTTTTGAAAAATGTTCTCGACTGCGATCGTAAAATCCTTTGCAGACTAAGCAACGATTTACTGTGGTGAACACTATATAGATAATATAAAACATTGTCAAGAAAAATATATATTTTTAAATTATATATAATATTATATCATTACTGTCCTATAATTAATCGAATAAATTCTATTGGTTGCTGAGATGGTCTACCCGGTTTTTGTAGCTGACATTTGAAAGTGATCGATAAATCGGTTACATTTCAAAAAGGGTCACACTCAAAAGCTGTAGAATTTTGTAGTGACTTTGGTCCAGATTCAAGGGTTTCTTCACGATGACCACAAGAACATAAAACAAGATGGCGATCCAGATCTGAGTTTTGACTGTATTTTTCGGTGGTGCCATAAAAAGCCTTGATTCTGAAATGCTGCTTGGCTTGATCCATTTGAAAAACATCTGTCGAGTAAAGGACTGGCACGGTTCCTTTGCATATTACCGGCCCGTTTCCAGCTCCTCCCCATAGGAACTGCTCGTAAGGTTTCCCCTCAAGCAGATTGCCCAGTAGCCTTCATCGAAAGGGTGCTAACGGCCACTTTCACGAATACGTCTCCACGTTTTGCCGAGGATGGATTTCCCGATCCCAGAATAGCCCGAGCACGCCATAGAGATATTCGTTAATTCACCGCCGCCAACCCAATCATCGTTTCTACCGACGCTTCCGCCGTGTCAGTAATGTCCGGACCTTCATTCAAGATAGTCCTGGACGTAACTGAAGGCCCGGCTTGAATTGTCGACACGAAAATGTTCAACCCATCCGGACAAAACGGTGTTGATCTTTTTGATCAGCTCTTTTGCAATTCTTCCACTGAATATATACAACAGATCGGACAAGACGCCCTGCGCTATTACTGATACAACGCACGTCTAGATCGGTCATGACTTTTCGCATTACTTTCTCTCTTCAGTTCTATAATGAAGAAACTTGAAAACTGGTAAACAACAAACAGTTCCATAACGGAATAGTGGGCTTGTGGCTAAACAAGAGAAAAATAATTTGCCTTTTGTCAGAAAAAATGACCTAAATTTATGACAAAAATGAATGGTCATGCGCTATGCAAAGTATAGATTCAAAAGTAGTTAGCAGAATTTATGGGTCTGGCAGGGGTTCGGTCTTCACCCCAAGTCATTGTCTCGATCTCGGCAGTCGCGACGCCGTTGATAAGGTATTGTCGCGTCTGGTCCAGAAAGGTACCATCCGCCGCCTGGCCCGCGGCCTCTACGATTATTCGGATCATCACCCGATCATGGGCATTTTAGCGCCGAGCCCCTATGCCATTTCCCGGGCTTTAGCCGGCCAAGGTATTCGCCTCCAGCCTTCCGGAACATACGCGGCCAATCGTCTGGGTTTGTCCACGCAGGTGCCCGCCAGGATCGTCTATCTGACCGACGGCCTTTCCCGCACGGTACGGGTGGGAAATCAGGAGATTCGTCTCCAGCAGACGACGCCAAGGAGCATGGCACCGGCCCGACCGCATCAGCGGTTTGGTCATCCAGGCGCTGCGGCACTTGGGCCAAAGGCACGTTGATGATGCCGTAATCCAAACCCTGCAACGCAAACTGAGTGATCAAGACAAGAAGCGGTTGATAAAGGACATCGTTTACGCCCCACTTGGGTGGGCAAGCATCTGCGGGAGATTGAATGGGGAAAAGCCTGAATCATGAATCGGTTCGTTCGGCTGTCTTACGATGAGTCGAACAGAGAAACTTCGGGATAGCTTCCCTGGGCAAGCAGTTTTTCCTTCCCATCGAAGCGGTACTTCATTCGCCACAGCTTACCGCCTTTTGGGGTGATGAGTTTGGGGTATGTTAATGGATTTAATTGGACGAGATAGGACAAACAGTCAATAAAAAACCCGCTATTTCTAACGGGTTTTATACATCATTGGACTTCGCTGGATTATATTTTGGCGGAGAGAGGGGGATTCGAACCCCCGTGAGGGCGGTTAGCCCCCAAATCGATTTCGAGTCGATCCCGTTACGACCACTTCGGTATCTCTCCGTTTTTCTGGTTTACTGTGGCTATATTAGCCTTTTCGCGCGGAAAAATCCACTTATAATTTCGACGCAGGCCTCGCGGAGAATGCCCTCCGTCACCGCCACGGCATGGTTCATCCGCCGGTCGTCGAAAATCCGGTAGAGCGAGACCGCGGCGCCGCTTTTTGGATCGGCGGCCCCGAAGACCAGCCGCTCGATACGGGACTGAAGGATCGCCCCCGCGCACATGAGGCAGGGTTCGAGGGTCGTGTAAAGCGTCGTCCCGGAAAGGCGGTAATTCCCGATCTCGGCAGCCGCCCGGCGCATGGCGATGAGCTCCGCGTGGGCCGACGGATCGTTAAGGGAGATGGGGCTGTTGTGCCCCGTGGCGAGGAGCTCCTCCCCACGGACGATCACCGCTCCGACCGGCACCTCCCCCGCCGCCCGGGCCAGGGCGGCCTCCTCCAGGGCCAGCCGCATCCATTTTTCATCGCTCTCCATCGGGCTCTCTCCTCATATTAAACTTGAGGTCTTCGCTTTTGACTTTTTTCGTAAATTCCGCCATGATCCGCCGGTAAGATGGAGGTTTCTCGATCCCATGACGGCTAAGAAGCTACTCATCCCCTTTGTGCTGGTCTCGCTTACCGGCCATGCGCTTGTTATCGCCCTGACCACACACTTTGATTGGACCGGAAGCTCCCGGCCCGAGGAGGTGTTGACCGTTGAACTGGAAGCGCATTCTGAAAACGAGGCCCGGCCGGATCCTTCGCTTCGCGAGGAGACTCCGCCCGAGGCCGGGGGAGAAGGTCGCGAGGATTCGGTCGCACTTGGGGGCGGAAAGAGCCGCTACGACACCTATCTCCTCCTGATCCGCCGAAAGATAGAAGCGCGCTGGAGCTACCCGCCGCAAGCCGTCTCGGGAAAGAAGGAAGAAAAGACCGTTATCCGCTTCACGATCGACGCGAGCGGCGCGCTGACAGGAGTCCGCATTACGACCCCCTCCGGAAGCACGGTCCTGGATGAAGGAACACTCGCCGCCGTCCGGGCGGCCGCCCCTTATGCCCCCCTCCCCAGAGAGTTCAACCTCGCACGTCTGCACATCACGGCCACTTTCAACTACCGATGAACCCGCAAAGGCATCACATCTCCGAGACAATCCCGGCGATGTCCCGGTTCACTTCGAGGAGACGGTCGCGCAGTTCGGTCTGCTCCACCCAGGCCTTCGCCTCCGCCCGGCCCCGTCTTTCCCTGAGCTGGGCGAGTTTGGCCTCCATGTCGGCGATGAGAAAACCCCAGTCGATCCGTGGCGTCGCCTTTTCGGGATAGGCGACGCGGGTCTGCTCGCGTCCCGGTTCGAGGGTGACCTCTTCCAGGTAGTCCGGGATCGATACCTCCAGATGAAAGCGGCTCCCGATGATCCCGGCGAGCGCCTGCTGGGCGGCATACTCTCCGTGGATCAGGAAGACATGCAAGCCCTTCGTCTTGAAGTTCCCCAGCCATTCGAGAAGCTGGCTCTGTCCAGCATGGGCGGAGAAGCCGTTGATCGTGAAGATCTTTGCCTTCACCGCGATTTCCTCGTTAAAGATGCGGACCTTCAGGGCGCCGTCCACAATCCTCCGGCCCGTCGTCCCCTGGGCCTGAAAACCGACGAAGACGATGCTCGCCCCTTCGCGCCAGAGGTTGTGGCGGAGGTGGTGCTTGATCCGGCCGGCGTCGGCCATCCCGCTCGCCGAAATGACAACCGCCGGCTTTCTGGAGTTATTGATCTCCATCGACTCCTGCGTGGTCAGCGTATAGTGAAGCTGGGGAAGTGTCAGAGGGTCTTCGCCGTTGGCGAGGATTTGCTTCGCTTCTACATCGAAATACTCCCGGCGCTTCCGGAAGATTTCCGTGGCCTGGATGGCAAGGGGGCTGTCCACGAAGACGGGCATGTCCGCCGGCAGACGACCATCCATCATCAGCAAGTAGAGCGAGTAGATCATCTCCTGGGTCCTCTCCACGGCGAAAGCGGGGATGATCACCTTTTCGCCCCGGCTGTAACTATAGGCGATCGCCTCGGCGAGCTCGTTCAGGCTGTCTTTTTCGTCCTTGTGGTTTCGATCTCCGTAAGTCGATTCCATAAAAAGGAAGTCGGCCTCGGTAATCGCCGTCGGATCCTGGATCAGAAGCTGGGACGGCCTGCCGATGTCGCCTGAAAAGATAATCCGGCTCGTTTTTCCGTCTTCCGTGACGGCCATCTCTACCATCCCCGCGCCGAGGATATGTCCCGCATCCCGGAAGGTCACCGTCAGTTCCGGGAACGGCGAGAAGGGCGCCCCGTATTTCACTGCGGAAAATAGAGGCAAAGTCGCCAGCGCGTCCTTCTGGGTGTAGAGGGGTACGATGTCCCTGTCCCCGTTACGGAGTCTTTTTCGGCTTTTCCACTGCGCTTCCATCTCCTGGATGTGGGCGCTGTCCATCAGCATGATCCGGAGGAGATCCTCAGTCGGCGGCGTCATGTAGACCTTGCCGCGGAAACCCTTCTGGACAAGCCTCGGGAGGAGCCCCGAGTGGTCCATGTGGGCGTGGGTCATCAGCATAAATTCGATCCCTGCGGGGTCGTAGATCTCGACGTCCCAATTCCGCTTCTCGATCTCCGCGTTACCCTGATGCATGCCGCAGTCGATTGCAAACCGATGGCCGCCGGCCTCCACGATGAAGCAGGAACCGGTGACCGTCCTTGCCGCGCCCATAAATCGGATTTTCATAGCCGCCTCACGATGATCTTTGGTATGAACGTATGATTTCGAAGTCGTCATACCTGAACGGCTGTTAAATTGCAACGGCCATTTCCGGTCGGGACGTCACTTCGATCTTGACAGGGTTCCCCCTTCCGGGTAGATTCGACGCGGTAAGAAGGAGGCTGCCATGCATACCGAGATCCGCCAAACGCTCCGAGAGATCGAAACCACAAACTGGAAGGAGATCCCCGTCGAATACGGGCGGGAAGTCCTGAACATCCGCGTCCCTCAGCACTGCGAAATCCTGACGATGAAGGAGATCCCGATCCTCTCCGACCCGAGGGCGGCCTTCGAGGCGGCCCTCGCCCGCCCGATCGGAAGCCCGACGCTCGAAGCGATCATCCGCTCCAAAGGAAAACCGGCGGCCGCACTCAGAGCAGCCGTGACTGTCTCCGACATCACGCGACCCGTTCCCTACCGAGGGGAGAACGGCCTCCTCCGGCCGCTCCTGAACCGCCTAGAAGGGGCGGGGATCCTCCGGCAGAACACCGTCATCGTCATCGGCAACGGCATGCACCGGCCGAGCACCCGCGACGAACGCGTCGAGATGTTCGGGGAAGAGATCCTTCGGGACTTTCCCGTCATCGACCACGACTGCGAGGACACGGCCTCGCTCACCTATATCGGCAAGAGCGACACCGGCGGAGAGGTCTTCGTGAACAGCGCGTTTTACAAATCCGATCTTCGGATCGCCACGGGTCTGGTCGAGAGCCACTTCATGGCCGGCCTCTCCGGCGGACGAAAAGCGATATGCCCGGGGCTGGTCGATAAAAGGACCATCGAAAAGTTCCACAGCCCCGCATTCCTCGAGTCCCCAAAGGCGCAGAACCTCATCCTTGCGGGGAATCCCTGCCACGAAGAATCCCTGGCGATCGCACGGACGGTGGGGGTGGATTTCATCGTAAATGCAACCCTCGACAAGGATCTGCGTCCGACCGGCGTTTTCGCCGGACATATCGAGGCGGCCCACGCCGCTGCGAGCGATCTCGTCCGGAATGATGTCTCCGTTTTGCTGGAGCATGAGTACGACATCGTCCTCACCCACGGCGGCTATGTCGGCAGGAACCACTACCAGGCGGTGAAGGCCGCCCACAATGCCCTTCCTGCCGTCCGGAAGGGCGGTACGCTGATCGTCGCCACCGACAACCATGATACGGAGCCGATCGGCGGACCGGAATACCGGAGCCTCCTCCATATGCTCAAGATCCAGGGGGCCGACCATTACCTTAGAATGATCGAGGCCCCGGGCTGGAGTTTCACCAAGGACCAGTGGGAGCCTGAGATGTGGGCGAAGGTCTTCAGGAAGGTCGACGAAAAAGATTTCGTCTACTGCACGCACACCATTCCCCGTAACGAGTACAGCCTGATCCCCGGCAGGTGCGGCCTCGATTTTCTCCAAGAGGAACCGGAACGGCTCCCAGCGGCGGCGGTGCGGGAGATGGTCGAAAACGCCCTCCGCATGGCCGTGGCCCGATTCCGTGGAAAAGGCATCGAGCCCACGGTTGCCTTTATCCGGGAAGGGCCTTACGCGATCCCCGCTCTCAAAGGGACGGAAGGGACATCCCGGTGAATGCGGTCATTCGAGCAGAGGCGCTCCGAAAGACCTTCGGGAAACTCGTGGCCGTCGATGACCTTTCCTTTTCGATCGCCTCCGGCGAGTGCTTTGGAATCCTCGGTCCCAACGGGGCGGGAAAGACCTCGACGATCCGGATGGTCTACGGCTTCTCACCGCTCACCGCGGGAAAACTACGTGTTTTCGGCCTCGACGTGACCGAGAATCCCCGCGCTGTGAAGGCCAGGATCGGCGTCTGCCAGCAGGAGAACAACCTCGATCCGGAGCTCACGGTCCTTCAGAACCTCCTCGTCTTCGCCCGCTATTTCGACATCGCGGCCCCCGAGGCCGAGCGCCGCTCCCACGAGCTTCTCACATTCATGGCCCTGGAACACCGCGAAGAGTCGCGGGTGCCGGACCTGTCCGGAGGGCTGCTCCGTCGCCTTGTCATGGCCCGCGCCCTCCTCAACCGGCCGGAGCTTCTCATCCTCGACGAACCGACGACAGGCCTCGATCCCCAGTCCCGCCACCAGGTTTGGGAGCGGCTCGAAGAGCTCCGGGCCGACGGTCTCTCCATTCTCCTGACGACGCACAACATGGATGAGGCCTCCCGCCTCTGCGACCGGTTGATCATCATGGACGGGGGAAGGCTCCTCGTTGAGGGGAAACCGGCCGAGCTGGTCCTACACCACGTCGGCCGACACATCCTCGAAATTGTGGACCCTGTCGACGGCCTCGCGGAGTTTCTCGGAAAACGGCAGGTCCAGTATGAGAACATCGGCCACCGGATCATCATTTCCATCGAAGACGGCAGCGATCTCTATCGGGAGATCAGCGAGCGCTTCTGCAGCGGAGGGTGCGCCATGAGGATGGCGACGCTGGAGGACGTATTTCTGCGCCTCACCGGAAGGGAGCTTCGGGAATGAGAATCTATCCCCCCATCTCGAGTCGATTTCTGCGCGTCTGGCAGCGGAACCTCACCGTCTATCGCCAGAGCTGGAAGATCAGCTTCATCCCGCCGCTCCTCGAGCCTCTCTTCTATCTCCTGGCCTTCGGCGCCGGCCTGAGCGGGCTCATAGGGAACATCCACTACCGGGGGGAGGAGATTTCCTACGTCCGGTTTATCGCCCCGGCGCTCGTCGCGATCACCGTCATGAACAGCGCCTTCTTCGAGAATACATACGCCTCCTTCGTCCGAATGTACTATCAGAAGACCTTCGACGCGATGATGGCGACGCCGCTGACCGTCGAGGAGATCATCACGGGCGAGATCCTCTGGGGAGCGACGAAATCCGTGATCGCAACGGCGATCATGATGGCCGTTATCAGCGGCTTCGGCCTGATCCGGTACCCGGAGGGACTGCTCCTGATCCCACTCGCCTTCCTGGGCGGTCTTGCCTTCGGAGCGGCGGGGATGGTCTGCACCGCGGTCACACCCAACATCGAGCTTTTCAACCTGCCGGTCTTTCTCTTCATCACACCGATGTTTCTCTTCAGCGGGACCTTCTTCCCCATCGAGAACCTCCCCCTGTGGGCGCAAAAGACGGCCGCCCTCCTGCCTCTGACCAACCTCGTCGACCTCTCGCGGGCCTTCACGAACGGCCGTATCGACGCCTCGATCCTCTCCGGCGGGGGCTACCTCGCCGCCTTCGCCTCGGTCGCCTTTCCGCTTGCGATCCGCACGATGCGCCGGCGACTGATCAAATAAACAAAAAAAACCGGCCGAACTCGATGATACAGGTTCGGCCGGTTCTTTCTTCGTGGCTATTGCGACTTTTTACTTGGCAGCCGGTGCCGCCGGTGCCGCCGGTGCCGCGGGTGCCGGGGCCGCCTCAGGTGCAGGGGCTGGCGCGGGGGCGGGTGCAGGTGCCGGGGCAGGCTCAGCCTTGGGGGCCGGGGCCGGCTCTTCAGCCTTTTTGCATCCTACAACTGCAAAAGATAATGCCGCGAAGAAAAACAGTGAAAAAATAACAGCCAATACTTTCTTCATGTGTAAACCTCCTTTCTGCAAAAGTAAGTTGAGGGACCTCCCTCGACTGCCGCTTAATTAAACCAATATTTTCTCCTTGTCAAGAAGTATTCATCATTATATGATGAAGATATGAATCGCCGCTGGGCGCTCGTCGATACGCCATCGCAACTAAGAAAAGCTGAAAAATCGATCCGCACGGCCGGGATCATCGCCCTGGACACGGAGTACGATTCGTTCCGTTACTTTCGGGACAAGCTCTGTCTCATCCAGGCCCAGACAGGTGAAAAGACATGGATTATAGATCCTTTGGCCGGTCTCGACCTCTCTTTCCTGGGCGAGGCCCTGGGCGATCCGGCGGTCCTGAAGATCCTTCACGCCGGGGATAACGACATCCGCATCCTGAAGCGGGACTATACCTTCGCTTTTCGGAATATCTTCGACACCCACCGCGCCGCTTCGCTCTTGGGTTGCCGCCGGCTCTCCCTGGCAACGCTTCTGGAGGACTACCTCGGGGTCATCCTGGTGAAAAAGATGCAGCGGTCCCGCTGGGACCTCAGGCCGCTCAGCGAGGAACAGCTCGACTATGCCGCTCTGGACACCGCCCATCTGCTCGCCCTCTACCGAAGGCTCGACGGCGAACTCCGCGAAAAAGGGTTGGAAAAGGAGGCTAAGCAGCTCTTTGCCGGAATGATGGCTGTCGAGTGGCAGCCCAAGACACTGGATCGCATGGCGCACCGTCGCTTCCCGGGATATGCGACACTGACCCCCGAGCAGAAGGATCATCTCCGCCGACTGTTCCGCTGGCGCTTCGAAAAGGCACAGGAGATCAACCGCTCGCTCTTCATGATCCTCCCCGATCAGCACCTCTTCGGCCTCTCCAGGCTGGAGAATCCTTCCCTCGAAGCGATGGCCGGCCCCGGCCTCCTCTCGCCCGAGAAGGTCCAGCGCTTCGGCCGGGAGCTGCTTGATATCCTGCAAGCCCAGTCTACATGACGGACATGATGACCGTCAAGCGGGTAAGCAGTACCGGATGGGCAAACATCCCCACGATCTTCAGACGACCGGTCAGCAGGTGGGCCACAACCTTCCGGCCCGCCTCGTCGAAATACCAGGGGAGTCCCCCGACGATCCGGAGGGCGTTGAGATCCATCACCCGGTCCGACGCCGTCCGGATGATGAGCACGGGGTTTTCGCTGACGCCCGCTTCGATCCGGAGCCCTCCCCCCGTAAAGATGAGGGTCACGACCGTCTCGATATCGACCAGATCGATGGCCACCCCTCTCCGCATTTTTCGGAAGACCTCGCGCTTTTGGGGATGCTGCTCCAGATTCGCCGTCAGCAGGTCTGCGAGTATTCCGGCAAAGGGGATCTCTCCGGCCCTGTTCTCGATGAATCGTTCTTTCATGCCGTCCCTCACATAACCGATGCCCCCGGAAAAATTTAGCGAAGCGTCCCCTGAGACTTCTCAGAATGCCGTCCGGTACACGGCCAGGACCTCGTCCGCATCGAGGACAAACCGCGGGTTGTTGACAATCGCCCCGTCCGAGAGGCAAAGCGCCGCCGCCTTCGGTAGGTCGGCCTCCTTTACACCAACCTCCGACAATCGCTCCGGGTGGCCGATCCGCTTAAGGAAGGCGCGGATCTCCGCAATAGCCGCCTCCGCGGCGGTCCGGTCGTCCGCCCCCCTCTCTCGGACCCCCAGGGCCTCGGCGACCAGCGCGTAGCTTTCCGCCGCATCATCGAGGTTGAATGCCATGACGTGGGGAAGAAGGATGCCGTTGGCGATCCCGTGCGGCGTCCGGGCGACCGCCCCGAGGGAGTGGGCCATCGCATGGACCAGGCCGACCATCGCGTTTCCGAAGGCCCAGCCGGCCATCGTCGCGGCGAGCTGCACCTGGCCCCTGGCCGCAAGATCCCCCCCGTTTTTTGTACAGACGGGGAGATACCGGCAGATCAGACGGATCGCGTGCATCGCCAGGCCGTCGGCTATCGGCTCCCGCTGCAAGGATTGCAGCGCCTCCACGGCGTGGGTCAGGGCGTCCATTCCCGTCGAGGCGGTGAGTAGCGGCGGGAGCTTCGCCGTCATCACCGGATCGAGGATCGCGATCCGCGGCGCGTTGAACGACTCGACGCTTAGGATCTTCTGCCCCTTGCGTTCGTCGAGGATGACGGCCATGCAGGTCGCCTCGCTCCCCGTCCCTGCCGTCGTGGGGATGACGATATGGGGCGTCTGCGGCCGGGTGAGGAGCTGTATCCCCTCGAAGTTCTCGATGCCGCCCCCCTCGGTGAGGAGGATGCAGACCATCTTCCCCGTGTCGATGACGCTCCCGCCCCCCACGCTGACGACGCAGTCGGCCCCCTTCTCCCGGGCGAAGGCCGCGGCCCGGTTGACGACGCCCACGCCGGTATCCTGCGGAATGTCGCTGAACAGGCCGACACACCTGTCTCCGAGCGCCTTGAGGACCCCCTCGACCAGCCCCGCCTGCATCACCCCCGGATCGGTCACGACGAGCGCCCGGCGGCAGCCGAGGCCGGCCATCTCCACCCCGCAGTCGCGCGCCGTCCCGGCGCCGAAGACGACCTTCGTCGGACCGAAATAGACGAACGACAACTCCCTATCGTAGGCCATGGATGCCTCCTTTGATCAACCCTCGTCCGGCCAGATCGTCTCCATTTCGCAGAGCAGATCGATCACCTTGTTGACGGTCTTGATGTTACGGACGATATAGGTCAGGTCGCCCTTCAACTTCAGCTTTCCTTGCATCAGCGCCTTGGTGGAATCAACCTCCTTCTTCGCCACCTGCTTCCAGCGGGCGTAGTCGCCGGACATCACGAATTTGGCGCTCTCCGCCTTCGTCTTGTCGCATAAGGCGATCTCCAGAACGTCGCCGTGCCAGAAGTCCGTGAAGAGGTAGATCGGCTCCGAGATCCCCTTCTCCGGATCTGGGTTCACGATCATCGAGACGCTCCCTTCCCAGTTCTTTGCAATCTCCCTGTACTCCTTGGACGTCGCTATCTTCTCTTTCCACGCATCGAGCCACTCCTGTGTCATCGCCTGATATTTCGCCATATCCCCAATCCTTTCATGTTGCGTAGAGCCGCTCCCGGAGATTTTCCAGACCCAGTTCCCGAAGTCTATCCTCCCGCGGAACCCCCCGTTCATCGAGCCCCCGGAGCGCGTAGTACTCGCGTTTGAGCTTTTCGACGTCCGGGACCGAACCGGCGCCGGCGCCTTCGGCAAGCGGCGTCATGATCCGCTTCGGCAGGATGTCGTCCTTCGCGGTGACCCCGAGGAGGTTGTTGATCCCCCGCTTCAGCGTCCAGTCCCGGGCCCCGCAGGCCATCAGATCGGCGAAACTGTAATCGAAGCCCGTGATCGCATTGAAGGCGTCCCTGATTGTCTCCGGCTTCAGACAGTCCGTCAGATAGTGGCAGATCGAAAGCGAGTTCCCGAGGATACCGTAGTTTTCCGAGTGGAAAACGAGTTCCGCCTTCCCCTCGCTCGTCGTCCCCCGGTAGTCGTCCTTCATGGGAAAGAGCTGGGGCCAGGAGGCCATCCCCTGTTCCGTCGTCAGGACCGCATGCTGGAGGTGGCAGGCCCCCCGGTTCGACATCATGTAGGCGAGCCCCATCCCGTGAAAACCCCGCGGGTCGTGCATGGGAAGATCCAGCCCCTTGACGTGGACCACCGCGTCCACGGCGTTGCCGCCGATCTTCCGGGCCGCGGCGAGGCTCCCCTCGGCAAGAAGACCGCCGAATCCTTCCCGGAGGGCAATCCGCGGGAGAAGCGTCAGGACTGCCTCCATGTTTCCCCAGGTCAACTCGATGCCATCGGTGTCCTTCGTGGTCAACGTTCCTTTTTCAAAGAGCTCCATCGACCAGGCGATGACCGACCCGCAACTGATCGTGTCCATCCCGTAACGGTTGCACAGTTCGTTCGCCTTGATCACCCCGGCGAGATCCCCGTTCATGATCATCGTCCCGAAGGTGGCGCAAGTCTCATACTCCGGACCAGGGCCTTCCTCCGTTTGATAAGGACCGTCCGCAACCCGGACCACCCGCTTGCAGGCCACCGGGCAATGGGAACAGGCGTGGGAGCGGGTGAGATAGGTCTCGGAGAGCGTCGGACCGCTCAGCGCGCCGGAGAGCGCGAAATCCTCGCCGACGGACCAGTTTTTAACCGGGACATCCCCGTTGATCATGCCGATGTCCATATTCGCATCGGATCCCATCGCATGGAGCGAACCGGCCACTGCCGACTCCTTGATCTCCAGAACCGCGGCCTTGTGAATCTCCCGGAAGCGTGTCTCGTCTGCTTTTTCCAGTTTCCCGCTTCCCCGGACGCAGATCGCCTTGAGTCTTTTTGCCCCCATGACCGCCCCGAGACCCGTCCGGCCGACGAAATGACCCTTGTCGTTTCCGATGGCGGCGAAACGCACGAGGTTTTCCCCGGCCGGCCCGATGGCGAGGACCTTCACCCCCGGTTCACCCGCCTTGAGCAGGTCGGTGGATTCGTAAACATCCTTCCCCCAGAGATCAGAAGCGTCGCTGAGCCGGGCCTCCCCCTCGACGATGACGAGAACCACCGGCCCAACCGCCCGGCCGGTAATGATGATCCCGTCGTAGCCCGCCTTCTTGAGTTCCGGACCGAACGTCCCCCCGCAGGCCGACTCTCCCCAGATCCCTGTGAGCGGCGACTTGGCGCAGACCGCAAAACGGGAGGTCCCCGGAAAACCGCTCCCCACCATCGGCCCGGTCATGACCATGAGCGGGCTCTCCGGGGAGAGGGGATCGGCATCAAGCGGATAGCGATCCAGAAATAGCGTCGCCCCCAGGGCGCTCCCCCCGATGAATGTGCGGAGAAGCCCCTCTTCGATAGTAAAATCCGAACAGCGACCGTCGCTCAGGTCAACCCGCAGATGCCGCCCGACATACCCCTTTGCCATGTTCGACGACCCCGTAAAAAATTGCAGAAACCTTGAACAGTGAGAGACCCTCTTCCTTCGTCTCCACTGCCGCGGCTACCTGGGCCGGTTATCCGTGACCCGCTTTGCCTTGCCCTCGCTCCGTTGGATGGTGTTGGGCGGCACAAGCTTGATATCGGTCGTGACGCCGATCACATCCTTGATTCTCTCCTTGATCTCTTTCCTCAGCTTGCTCATCTCCTCGAAGTCGCCTATAAAATTGGTAAGATCGTCCGACAACACCTTTTTGCTGAAAGATCTGATATAATCTGGCGTCACCTCAACATGGACAGACATCTCATCCATCCGGCCCTTCCTGTCCACAAAAATCATATAGTGCGGGGCCACGGCCTTGGATTTAAGCAATACGGACTCTACCTGGGAGGGGAAAACATTCACACCCCGGATGATCAGCATGTCATCGGAGCGACCGCGAACGCGCGACATCCGGACCAGTGTCCTGCCGCAGATGCACTTCTCGGGATTCAGACTGCTGATATCCTTTACCCGGTAACGGATCAGCGGGATGCCTTCTTTGAGAAGCGTTGTAAGGACGAGTTCACCCTCTTCCCCGTAAGGCAGCAATTCCCCGGTGTCCGGATCGATGATCTCCGGATAGAAATAATCCTCGTTCACGTGGAGTCCGTTTTGCGCCTCCGCACATTCGAAGGAGACGCCCGGCCCCGTGATCTCGCTCAGGCCAAAAATGTCGATCGCCTTGATATGCATCATCTTCTCGATTTCTTTTCTCATGGCGTCCGTCCAGGGCTCGGCGCCGAAGATCCCGATTTTCAGCTTGAGCGATTTGGGATCGATCTTCTCCTGTTTCATCACGTCGTAAATATAGAGGCAGAACGACGGTGTGGAGCAAAGCACCGTGGAACCGAAATCCTTCATGAGCATGATCTGCTTTTGCGTGTTTCCCCCGGAGATCGGGATCACCGCGGCGCCGATTTTTTCAGCGCCGTAATGGGCGCCGAGACCGCCTGTGAACAGTCCGTATCCGTAAGCATTCTGAACGATGTCTTTTGCCGTGGTCCCCGCAGCCGTCATCGTCCTTGCCATCGCCTCGGCCCATATTTCGATGTCATACCGAGTGTAGCCGACGGCGGTGGGCTGGCCGGTAGTCCCCGACGACGCGTGGATCCGGATGATATCCTTCATCGGAACCGCAAACATTCCGAACGGGTAATTGTCCCGCAGGTCGAGCTTCGTGGTGAAGGGCAGTCTGACAATGTCGTCGATCGATTTTATCTGCGCCGGCTTTATTTTTGCCTTGTCAAATGCCTTCTTGTAAAAAGGAACCGAGGCGTATACCCGCGCACAGACTTTGGCCAGCCGCTCTCCCTGGAGTTTCTTCATTTCTTTCCTGCTGAGCGATTCTTCCTTGCCCCAATGTTTCATAACCCTCTCCTTTACATGTTTTTTTCGCTTTTATTTAAGAACAGGGAGCCGACGGCCCCCGCCAAGGCGATGAACGCCGCAAGCATAAACGAATATGAAAAACTGCCCGACGCATCAGCCAGTTTCCCGGCCACATAAGGCGCCAGGGCCTGGCCGATGCCGAAGACGACGGTGACCATCCCCAGGGCTGCGGGCGCCAGGCGAGCTCCCACAATGTCGCCGGAAAACGCGCCCACTATGGCGGGAATGCTCCAGGCGGAGATGCCGAAGGCCAGTGCCGACACATAAAAACCGATAACCGTCGAGGAAAAGGCGAAAATGCCGAAAGAGAGGGTATGAAGGGAAAAAACGATACAAAGCGCGGCGCGGCGCCCGATCCAGTCGGAGACGCCCCCCCAGATAAGACCGCTTGCCAGGCTCACAAAGCCGACCAGGGACCATATCCTTCCGGCCTCAATCTGGGTAAGGTTTCCCGCCTTGATTGCATGAGCGGCGAAAAAAGTGGCATAGGTGATATACGAAAACCCGAAGGCAAAGTAAACCAGTCCGAGTTGCCACAGTGCCGGATTTTTATATACCTTGCCCCATTGCAGAGGCGCGGCGGCCGCGTTGCCGCCCCGTTCTTTCGCCGGCGAAGGCGGGGGGGCCGTCTCCTCCGCCCCGCAGGGAGAGAGATTCATTTCGGCCGGCGTATCTTTCAGCAGCAGCTGGCAAATCAGGGTAATGGCCAACGAGAGGGCCGCCAGATAATACCATGCCCATCGCCAGCCATCGACTCCGTAAGCCTGGATGACACCGGGCAGAAAGATGCCGGTAACCAGAACCCCGAAACCGGAACCGGACACCATGATGCCGGCGGCGAGCCCCCGGCGGCGCGCGGAGAACCAGGCCGAAGCCAGGCCAACGATGGGCACGTTGGCGCCCGCACTGCCCACTCCGGTAAAAATTCTCGCCGCCAGGATTCCGTAAAATCCTCCTGCCAGCCCGGTCAGCATGAGCGTAACCGTCATCAGGGTCAAAGAGAGAACCGTTACGATTTTCGTACCGTACCGGGACGCAAAAAATCCCCCGAGCAGGGAAAAGGAGAGATAACCTATCAGGTTCCCGGTCCCCAGAAGCCCCATCTGTCCATAGTTAAGGCCCAAACCGTCCTTCATGGCAGGCAGAATGACGGTATAGCCGAAGCGTCCCAGCCCCAGCGCCCCCATGATCCCGATCACCCCGGCGCCGACAATAATCCAGGCGTAGTGAAATTTCGATTTGATCAAAGCGGATGTCCCTCCCGGTTTTCAAGGATTAATCCGGATCGTTGAGAACAGGTCGTTTCGGAAAGGGAGTATAGAGAGGGTTTGCCCGCGTGTCAAGAGTGAATGAATTCCCGTAAAATCTTCTTGACACGCAAGATTGCATCCCTTATCCTCGTACCCGTTGAAAACAAGTGCGTGCGACGCCGGTCCCATATTCCACAACCTGGAACTCAAATGCGATGACTGCTCAGAAAAAAGAAAGGATTCCCCGAGAACCGGCTTCCGCGGGAGCGAAGGGCAATAAGGCTTTCAGGGTCAAATTTGAGGTCTTTGGCGAGGAGATGATCGAAAAAGAGGTTAAACAAAGCGGAAACAGCGGCCGGGTCTATCTTCCCCCGGAATGGGTGGGCAAGCAGGTTAAAATTATCCGGATCGATTAGCCATGGGAAAAAGGGATAAGGAACTATTCAAGATCAGGAAATTGATGGTAAGAGATCTGCCCCAGGTGGTCGCCATCCAGGGAATTATCACCCGCCAGAGGGTGACCGCAAAAAAAATCGCCGTCCTGAAGGAAAATATAAATAAAGAGGGGAATATGAGCCTGGTGGCGGTAGCGGATCAGAAGGTAGTCGGTTTTTTGATCAGCGAGCTGATGACCAACAGCTTCGGACTCGATCAGGGGGGGTGGATAAAGAATGTCGGGGTGCTGCCTCAGTACATGGGAAAAGGTATCGGCCAAGCCCTGGCGAATGAGCTTTTTGACGTCTACCGACGGAAGGGGATCAACGAAATTTTTACAGCCTCCAGGTGGGATTGGGGGGATCTGCTTTCTTTCTTCAAGTCTCTCGGCTTTGATCGAAGCAATTTTATCAATCTATATAAAAAATTAGACGATTAACAGGCGCCACAGATGTCTAAAATAATGACAATGTGCGACGCGGTTGCGCGGTTTGTGCCGCAAGGTTCCAGCGTGGTCATGGGCGCCGCGCTGGAGTCGCTGATCCCGTTCGCCGCGGGGCACGAAATCATCCGCCGGCAGGTGCGCGATTTGACCCTGATCGGTCCGATCTCCGACATGCTCTTCGACCAACTGATCGGCGCCGGTTGCGTCCGGAAAGTGATCGCGGCGTGGGTTGGCAACGTGAGCGCGGGACTGGGACACAACTATCGCCGGGCGTGCGAACAGGGCATTCCGCATCGGCTCGATGTGATCGACCACAGCAATTTTACCATCTCGCTTGCGCTGCTCGCAGGGGGGCTCGGGGCGCCCTTCATCCCGACCCATTCGCTGCTTGGAACCGATATCCCGGGGACGAATCCGGCACTCAGGCAATCGCTGTCGCCTTTCGGGGGCGAAAAAATCGTGCTGGTCCCGGCGCTGCAACCCGACGTGGCCATCCTGCACGTTCAGCGTTCGGACGAGAACGGGAATGCGCATGCGTGGGGAAACCTGGGCGTCAGCGAAGAGGCCGCTCTGGCAAGCGAGCGCATCATCATCGTCGCGGAAGAAGTTGTCCCGCATCACATCATCGTCAGCGATCCCAATCGCGTGATCGCGCCCAGTTTCAAGGTCTGCGCGGTCGTCCGCGAACCGGGCGGCGCACATCCATCGCCGGTGCAGGGGCATTACAATCGCGATCATGAATATTACCACGACTATCATCGCGCCACGCGAACGGTGGAAGGGAATGTTGAATGGATGAACCGATGGGTGGCCGATACGAAGGATCGTGCAGGGTATTTGCAGAAACTGGGTAAAGAGCGCTGGCAAAGCTTGCAATTGAAGGAGCATCGCTATGCCGCGCCCGTGGATTATGGGTACTGAGATGGATTACACACCCCAGGAGATTATGGTTGCCGCCGCTGCGCGCGAGATCCGGGACGGTGAGATCGTTTTCACGGGAATGCGCCTGCCGTTGATTGCCTTTGCGCTTGCAAAGCAGATGCATGCACCCGGTGCGATCGGCCTGTTCGAAGCCGGCCTGGTGCGCGATACTCCGGCGCCCGAACTGCTTTACACGATGGGCGATCCGCCGAATATTGCCGGCGCGCTCTGGGCGACGCGGATGGTCAACATGATGGGATTACTCCAGCGGGGAGCGGTGGATCTCGGATTTATCGGCGGCGCGGAACTTGACCGCTTCGGCAACCTGAATACATCGTACCTGGGAAACCCCAAATCGCCGAAGACGAAGCTGCCCGGGAGCGGGGGCGCAGCGGACATTGCCAGCCTGTCCAGACGGTTTGTCGTGATCATGGCGCACGACAAGCGCCGCCTGGTCGAGCGCGTGGATTATATCACTTCGCCGGGCTTCGGCGACGGACAGGGGTGGCGTGAACGCGTCGGTCTGAGGTATGGCGGCCCAAGCGCCATCATCACTACGCGGTGCGTTCTCGGGTTCGAACCGTCGTGGGGTGAGGCTGTGCTGCGATCGTATCATCCGGGACAATCCGTCGCATCGGTTCGCGCCGAGACAGGCTGGGATCTGCGCATTGCCAAGGACGTTCACGAAACGGGATCACCGACGCCAGAAGAACTGACGATCATCCGCCGCTACGACCCGCAGGGTTTTTGGACGCGGTAAATCGAGTACAGCAATATTGGCATCATCTCTATCTCTTCGCCTCGTTGGGGTCCCGGCCGTTCATGAGGTTTTCGCAGAAGGCATTGATGAGAACCGGTCACCGCCGGATGATATTTTCCTCCTTTATTTTTCCGAGAGTTCCCTCCAGGACGGAGCGGGCCCCCTCCACCGTGACGCGCTTAAACCGCATGAATTCCCGCAACCTCAATTGGGCCATCCGGTCCATGTCCGCCGCAATCAAACAGGCGATCTTGACATACCCCCCCATGGTTACCCCATCGACTCCCAGGCAGATGGGCTCCTTTCCGGCCGGGATCTGGATGGCGCCGATGGCGTTGCCGTCATCCACGATGTTGGAAGGATCCAGTCCGGCATCACGGGATTCGGCCCGTTCTTTAAAATAAAGCTGCGGCCCCTCAAAGCGGTAACCCACTCGGTTGGCCCGGATGGATACCCGATAGTCCGAGTTTAAAAAAGCCTCAATGCTTTCCTCCCGGACATGATCATCCTGGGGGCCAAGGACCACCCGCAGGGTCTTTTCCGCACCTGGCTTCGGGAGAATGTCCTCCTTTGCCTTGCGGCCATGAATGGAATCCAGCGAAACCCGGGGAATCCCCACTTTCAGGAGATCCCCTTTTTTTAGCGCCCGGCCCCGAATGCCACCCAGTCCCCCCAGGGTATAAGTGGACTTGGAACCCAGCACCTGTGGGACGTCGATGCCTCCTGCTACACATAGGTAGCCCCTCCAGCCGGCCAGGGCCTTGCCGACCGAAAGGTGATCGCCGGGGCGAAGAGTGACGGCTTCCCAAAGCGGAAGCGGGTTGCCGTTTAAAGCCGCCTCAAATCTCCCTCCGGTCAGGGCGACCACGGTTTCCTGCCAAATCCGCACCGTCATCCCCAGGCCGGTCACCTCCACGCCCGCTTCGCCCAAGGGATTTTGGACCAATAAATTGCCCATCTGCAGGGCAAAGCGGTCCATGGCTCCCGAGGGGGGGATGCCGCTGGCAAAATGCCCCCTTCTCCCCAGATCCTGTACGGTAGAAAAAAATCCCGGTTGAATGACTTCAAAGGTTGCCTGGCTCACCGGATCCTCCTAAATGGAAAAAAGTTCTTCTTTGATCTTGAATTCGTAACTTCCCTCCCAGACCCTCTGCCGGAGATAATCGCATTCTTCGGCGTCAACCGGGACAAACCGAAGGCGATCCCCGATTTTCAACAGAACCGGGGACTTTTCAAAAATAGACAGACTCTGAAACCGATCGTAGATCGGGACCGGGGTCAGGCCCATCATTTGATAGCCCCCCGGGCTGACCACCGGATAAATAGCCGTAATGCTTCCACCCAGCGCCACCGTGCCCTTGGGCGTGTAAATCCGGGGAGAGATATATTTTGGTACCGAGAGCAGCAGCGGGGGATCGAGCTGCATAAGCTGGGGGGAGCCGGGAGTAAACCCCACCATACCCACCCAATGAATGGTTTCAGAATGGACTCTGACGACTTCCGCCGCGGTAATCTGGTTGCTCTTAGCGACAAAATCCAGGTCCGGCCCCCAGCGCCCCCCATATTTCACCGGCAGCTCGATGAGCCGGGAGGGAACCTCGGTTACTACGGGGATCACATCCAGAACCTTTTTCAATTCGGAGATCAGATCCCGGGTGCGGATCGTCAGGTTGTCGTAGGAAAGCAACAGGGACCGCCACCCGGGAAAGGTCTCGATAACCCCTTTGATCCGGGCCTCTTTGATTATCCTGTCCAGCCCGATGATTTTGAAATTGGCACGAAGGGTCATCTCATCGCCGATCTCAATCGTCAGATACTGGTCACCGGAGTATAGATAGCGTGGGGATTCATAAATCATGGCTTTTTCCCTTTCCGCGGAAGGTTAGGCCCGGGCATGAAGACGGAGGGGCAGGATCTTTACCCCTTTGCGTTCCAGTTCTTTCCTGACGGCTTGAACGATTTCCGGGCCCTTGGGGTTATCCCCGTGGAAACAGACGCTGGTTCCCCGGGTCTCGATTTCTGTTCCATCCGAGGCCGTGACCTTCCCCTCTAATACTATTCTGGAGACTTTGGCCACCGTGGAAGCGATATCGATCTCCCCGTGAACCTTCTTGATGAATGTGGTGCCGTCCGGGGCGTAATCCAGATCGGCATAGATCTCTCCGGCCAGGCGGACCCCCAGAGATTTGGCCATTTCATAAGGGAGGGTGTTATAAAGAGCCAAAAAAATCGGTTCCGGTTTGATGGAGCGAATCGCCTCCAGAATGCTTCTGGCCAAGGCCTCATCCTTCCAGGCCATGTTATAAAGCTGCCCGTGAGGCTTCACATGCTGAAGTTCAACATCGGCGGCTTCACAAAAAGCCTTTAGCGCCCCCACCTGATAAAGGATATAATCCCTGGCCTCCTCCGGGGTTACTTCAAGCTTTCTTCTTCCAAATCCAATCAGGTCGGGATACCCGGGATGGGCTCCCACCGCCACGCCATACTGCTTGGCCAGGGCCACTGTTTTTCTCATGACATGCGGATCCCCGGCATGGAGACCCCCGGCCACATTGATCGAGGTGACGTGTTTCATCATCGCTTCATCGTTGCCGACCTTAAAAATCCCGAAACTCTCTCCCATATCACAATTGAGATCGATCTCCACCGCCATGTCCTATCCCCCCTTTTAATCCTCTGAAGATGACTTCTCCATCAGTCTGCAACTCGTCGCCCCGGTTCAGAGACTGCCCTGGCTTGAACAGGGACCAGGGCTTTCCCAAGCTACTGAATGATCAATCCCCCGTCGATGGTCAGGGTGATCCCGTTGGTGAAATCCGATTCATCCGAGGCAAGATAGACTGCCCCCGGGGCAATGTCCTGTACCTGTCCCACCCTTCCGTAGGGCGTATTATCCACGCGGGACTTGAGGTATTTCGGCTTGACCAGTAGGTGCTCATTGAGCGGCGTGGCCACGTCTCCCGGAGCAATACAATTGACATTGATTTTTTTTGGGGCCAGTTCCATGGCCATGGCCTTGGTCATGCCCATGATACCTCCCTTGGAGGCGCAGTAGGCCACGCTGTTGGGAAAACCAATCTGGCCGGCAATGGAGGCAATGTGGATGACCTTTCCTTTCCCCTGTTTCAGCATTTCAGGGACCGCCCGCTGCGTGGCGAGAAAACTGCCTTTCAGGTTGATATCTATGGTCTCATCCCAGAGTTTCTCCGTATGATGGGCCAGATCGGCGCTGAAAAGGACGCCAGCGCAGTTGACCAGGATATCCAGCTTTTTGAATTTCTTAACCGTTTCCGTCACCATCCGGTCCACGTCTTTAATTTTGGATACGTCTGCAGAGATCGCCAACGCCTTTCCACCGTTTTTCTTTATTTCATTAACTACCTCGCCCAATTTGTCCATCCTTCTTCCCGTTAGAGCCACTTTGGCCCCTTCTCTGGCGAAGGCCAGGGCTATCGCCTTGCCAATACCAGTGCCTCCCCCGGTTACTAGGGCTACTTTATTTTTTAATCTCACGGCGGTCCCCCTTTTTGTTAATATTTGTATCGAATAGCCAATTTAAGCATTCTATGCTTATCAGCTATATATATATCAAATGATTGTCAACATTTTTTCTTGATGATCTGCCCCCCAAACCGGTCCAGTTTTTTTATATAGGACCTAGAGAATAGAAAATGGCAGAATTCTAACTTAACATGTGGTACAAGTATCAGCGAAAGGTCAGGAGAATGAATTACCATAGGGGGGAATTTAAAAATGGAAGAAATGATAAAGAAACTTGACGAGACGTCTCACCTTATTCTGCATAGAACTCCGAGGGAAGACATCAGGAAGGGGATCACCGTCATAACAAGTGGAGAAGGCATGTACGTCTATGATCAAGATGGGAAAAAGTATCTTGATTTGAATGCGGGAGTGACCCGGCCCGTTGCGATAGGTCACGGCAGAAAAGAGATCGCACAGGCCGTTTACGATCAGATCTGCAAGCTTGGTTATTATACCCCCTGCGGATTTGCCACCATTCCACCCATGAAACTCGCCGATCTGCTTGCAGAGATTGTACCCGGTCCCATCAACAAATTTACCTTCGAATGTGACGGCTCCGAAGCCGTCGAATCAGCCATGAAGCTTGCAAAGCACTACCACCATGCCAGAGGAGACAAGGCGCGGTTCAAGGTCATTTCACGCCGTGGTGCGTACCATGGCGTCAACGGGATGGGTCTCAGAGCACTCGGAACAGTCAATCCGATGCGCCACATTATGGAGCCGCTTGCCCCTGGTGGTGTCTTCGCGGAGTCCCCTTATTGTTATCGATGCGCCTATGGTCTGACCTATCCCAATTGTGACATGAGATGTGCAACGGATATCGGGCGCATCATCGAGTTCGAAAATCCGGAACAGGTCTCCATTTTCATCGGAGAAGGGGTTCAACAAGGTTTCGGAGCCTATGCGCCTCCCAAGGAATATTGGCCGATAGTTCGGAAGATCTGCGATCAATATGGCGTCTTGCTGATCATGGATGAGGTGATCTGTGGTTTCGGAAGGACCGGCAAGATGTTTGCGTTTGAGCACTTCAATGTCGAACCGGATCTGATCACTATGGCCAAGTGCATCACCAGCGGCTATGTCCCCCTGGGAGCGGTAGGTTGCACGGACGAGGTCATGAAACCGATCGATAGCTTTGTCCATCTCCACACGTACGGCAATCATCCGGTTCCGTGCGCGGCGGCTTTGAAAAACATCGAAATCCTTCAAAAGGAAAAACTGGTCGAGAACTCTGCGGAAATGGGAAAATATTTCCTCGATGGATTGCGGACTCTGGAGCACCACCCCATCGTTGGCGAGATCAGGGGGCTAGGCCTGTGGACGGCGATCGATTTCACGGTGGATAAAAAGAGCCGTCTGCCCTTTCCAGCCGATCGACTCATCAGGATGGTCGAATCTGCAAAGGCGAAAGGGTTCATCATCAAGTTTATGGGCTGTGCCATCGAGTTTGCACCGCCCCTGATCATTTGCAGGGAAGAGATCGACGCCACCATTGCCATGATGGATCAAGTGATTGCGTCTGAGGGTGTTCCGTATTGAAAATGGAACCATAGTAGCCGTTAAACCCCTTTTTTCATGGAGCTGCTAGGTGCCGCCCAGTTTTCTCCGCTCTTCGTCGCGGATCTCCCGGCGCAGCAGCTTGCCGACTTTCGACTTCGGCAGCATGTCTCGAAACTCGATGTAGCTCGGCACCTTGTAGGAAGCGAGTCTGTCCCTGCACCAACGCAGCAGGTCGGCGCTGCTTACCCCCTTGGCATCCTGCTTCAGCACGACAATGGCTTTAATTCTCTCTCCCAGCTTCGCATCCGGGATACCGACGGCGCATGAACCGATGACAGCCGGGTGATCCTGGAGGACAGCCTCGACCTCCGAAGCGGAGATCCTGTAACCTTTACATTTGATGACATCGGCGGTCCTCTCCATGAATTCCAGCTCCCCGTCTTCGGTGAGCCTTACAAAATCACCCATTCTGTAATAGGTGTCATCTCCTATCCTCATATACGCATGCGCCGTTTCCTCGGGTTTTTTCCAGTAGCTCTTGATCGTGTAGACCGAGGTGACGGCCAGTTCACCGACCTCGCCTTCGTCAACCGGTCCCAGCGTTTCCGGATCAATGATCATGCATTTTCTTGATTTTAACGGCATGCCCACGGTTTTAGGGCTTGGCTTCCTGTCCAGCGGGCTGTAGGCCACATGTCCCACCTCCGTGGAGCCGTATACCTGGTAGATCGATCGCTCGAATTTCTCCAGCCACTTATTGTAAACCTCGCCGGGGAGGACATCGCCTCCGCAGTAGCAGTATTTCAGGGAACCGATATCGTACTGATCCATTCGATCATTTTCCAGGATCATCCTGTATAACATCGGTACGCCGAGCATCCATCTGACCCTGTATTTCTGTATGGCCTCCAGTATCGGATCCACCTCCGGAACCGGCATCAGGATCATGGTATTCCCCTGATTCAGGGCGGTCGCCAGCGCAAATCCCTTGGCCATGATATGAAAAAGGGGATTCACCATGATCATGGTATCTTCGCCCGCAAAGATATACCCCTTCAGGACGTTATCCATGATATCTTTTATATAGGAGACCTCTCCCATGTGGTTGCCGGCCACCCCCTTCGGGAAACCGGTCGTACCTCCCGTATACATGATATACGCGAGATCCCGCCACGGGTCGATATCGATCGCGGGCGCCTGGCATCCCTTTATCAAGACATCCTTGAAATACAAAACCTCCTTGCCCTTTTTGATCTTTCCTTTGGGCAGTTTATCCAGCATGTGGCCGACCGCTCTTTTCCAGAGGGGAATCAGGTCTACGAGGTTGGTGACGATCACCCGCTTCAGGTTGGTCTTGCCGATCACCTCGTGGATATACATGAAGTTGGTATCGAGGCAGATGACGGTTTCCACCTCGGCGTCGTTAATGATGTATTCAATTTCATAAGAGGTATAAATCGGCGAAACCGGCACCACGACCCCGCCGATCTTATTGACGGCAAAATTCGCGATGACCCACTGGGGGCAGTTCGGAATAAAAAGCATCACTTTCTCTTTGGTTTTTACGCCGGCGTTCATCAGACCCGCGGCAAACCTCTCCACAAGTTCGTGCAAGAAGGCGTAGCTGAACCGTTCCCCAAGATAAACGATGGCCGTATTGGCGGGATATTTCCTGCATGCTTCGTCGAACTGGGTGAACGTGCATTCGTTGTGGTAGGGTTCCATAAGGGCTTCTCAAATTCCAAAGTAGGCCGATTTGACGTCGGGATTGTCCATCAATTCCTCTTTTGTTCCCTCCAGGATACTGGAACCGTTTTCGATGATGTATCCCTTATCGATGATAGGAATCACCGGCCTCGAATACTGCTCGGATACGACAATGGTAATGCCCCGGGTTTTGCGGATCTCCTTGATCGCTTCGATCACGATCTTTTGATAGACAGGGCTCAATCCCAGCAGGGGTTCATCGAGAAGCAATACCTTCGGATTGGCCATCAGCGCCCGGCCGATGGCCAGCATTTGCTGCTCGCCGCCGCTCAAAAAACCGCCCTGCCTGCCCAGGAACTCATGGAGCCGCGGGAAGACGCCCAGCACGTATTCCAGGTTTTTCTTCCTTTCCCGAATACCGGTAAGATAAGAACCTATTTTTAAATTTTCCAGGACGCTGCTTTCCGGAAATATCCTCCGTCGTTCCGGACACAGCACGATGCCTAACTTTGCCCTGGCATGGGCCGGGAGATTGGATATATCGCGCCCTTCCAATGTGAGAGCGCCGAAGAGCGTTATCCTTTCGCCGCCCCGCATCTCCTCTTTTTTTTTGATATCCAGCATGATGCCGGCCAGGGTGTACATGAGGGTGCTTTTGCCCGCACTGTTGGAGCCGAAAATACCGATCACCGAACCGGTCTCGGCGGTGATGCTGACATTGTTCAGGGCCAGCATGTTTTCGTAGAATACCATCAGTTCTTTGGCTTCCAGCATGCCTACACCTCTTCGCTGCCCAGGTAAGCCTCTTTAACGCGGGGATCTGCGATGACCTCCGTGTAATGACCTTCGGCAATTTTTTCACCGAACTGCAAGGCCATGACCCGATCCGCCACCTTGAACAGTTCTTTTAGCCGGTGTTCGACCATGATCAGCGTGATGCCTTCCATCTTTAACTTTTCTATGAGGGGCACCATGCCGGCAACCTCGCTTGCGCTCAGACCGGAAAAAACCTCGTCGCAGAATATGATCTCCGGCCGCAGCGCGATGCAGCGGGCAAGTTCGAGTCTTTTCAGATAGCCGGTCGGCAATGTAGACGCCATTTTATAGGGGACACGCGAATCCCGCTCGAAGCCGATCTCTTCCAGTATATCGACCGCAACCGTGTCCCGATCCCCATGCCTGCCGCCGCCCCTCCACCCCCCTATGGCCCGGGCGCGGGGCGACCACAGCGGAATGATGAGATTCTTATAAGCGGGCAAAGAATAATAGGGGCGCATCACCTGAAAGGTCCGGGCGATGCCTGCGCGCGCTATTTTATGGGCCGGCCAGCCCTTGATGTTCGATCCGCGGAAATACACCTTTCCGGCCTCCGGTTTTATGAAACCGGTGATGCAGTTGATCAGCGTCGTTTTGCCGGAACCGTTGGGGCCTATGATCCCGTAAATTTCGCCCTGTTTCACGCTGAAACTGACGGACATCAGCGCCTTCAGGCCGCCGAATGTCTTGCTGACATTTTCTACCGAAAGGATGCTCATATCTTCGCCCATCTTTCGAATTGATCATATTTCCTGGCGAAATAGGTCAAAAGTCCCTCGCTCCTGAAAACAATAAAGCCTGTGAGAATGAGGCAGTAGATGACGATCCTGAAAGTGCCGAAAAACCTTAAAAATTCGGAGAGGGGAACGAGGATGAAGGTGCCGATGACCGCCCCCATCATCGACCCCCCCCCGCCGATGGTCACCGCCGCGATGGGAATGATGGAAAAATCCAGCGCGAAAAGCGAAAGCCCCGCCCACATGTAAAGATGGGCCAGATATGCGCCTCCAAGGCAACCGATGAAGGAGGTGATAAAGACCGCCAGCGCCTTCAAATGAGCAACATTGATGCCCGAAGCCCTCACGGACTGGTCGTTGTCCTTAACCCCCCGGAGCACCAGTCCGATATCCTCATCCATCAATCTTCTGAGCCCGAACAGAAAAATCAGCAGCAGGACGATGATCACGTAGTTTTCCAGATACGGATTGGGAAAGCTGTCGAGTCCGGTGATGCCGTTGGTCCCCCCGAGGATATTCAAGGCTTCGATGATCCTGGTGAAAAGCAGGGGGTACATCAATGTGACAATCGCGAAATAGACCCCCCGCAAAGCGAGGCAAGGCAACAGCAGGACCGTGCAAATCAGAGCCCCCGACAGGCCCGCCAGCGGGATGGCCAGGAAAACGGGGCAGTGCAGATAGACGTTAAAGATGGCGGTCATATAACCGCCTACCCCGATAAACATCGCCCCCCCGAGACAGACCAGCCCGACCACATTTGCCAAAAAGTCAAACGATATGGCGAGCAGGCCATAGACGCACATGATGTTGACGACCCGCTTCCAATAGGGCGCCATTTCCAGGACCAAAGGCAGTAAAAGGAGGCCGGCGATAAGCAGTAGCCGCGGGCCGGCAACATAGAGCATCTCCTTCGGCGAAGAGACGCAATATATCCCTTCGCTTCTTACTTTTATGCCCCTGTCTATCCTTTCTTTTCTCCGGACTTCCATGGCTATACCCTTTCCTCGAGTTCCTTTTGCCTCCCCAGGATGCCGGATGGTTTTATCAGGAGCGTGATGATGATCGCCAAAAGCGCAATCACCATCTGGAAGTGCGAAGAAAGGAATTTTTCGGTAAGGATCTGGGCAAATCCAATGATAAAAGAGGCGATAATGGCGCCCGGCCAACTGCCCAGACCGCCTATGACGCTCACGGCTACGGAAAATACCAGCACGTTGTATCCCGCTTCCACAACGATGTTCCCCAGAGGAAGGATAAGAGCCGCCGAAAGTCCCGCCAGCGAGGAACCGATCGCGAAAGCGACGATGGCCATTCGGTCCGAATCTATCCCCAGCATCATGGCGGCTCTTTCATCCTGAGCGATTCCACGCAGCGCCAAACCATTCCTGGTCAGATGGACAAAGAAGTACAGAAGGGCAAAAACGGCAAACCCGACCACGACCACGAGGAGTCGCTGATCATCCACACTCACTCCCAGAATAACTCGGGAACCGGAAGCGAAGGACGGCAGTGTGAAGGTAGAGCCCCGCAGACCGCCCCACCGCAATCCCTCGATAATCGCCAGACCAATCGCATAGGTGGCGATGATCTCCGATATCTCCATCCCCCTGATCCGGATGAGTATCAAGCGGTACATCATGGCGCCGATGAAAGCGGTCAGCGCTATGCCGACCAGGATGGAGAGGGGATAGTTCAGCCCCAGTGCGTTCAGAAACTGCCAGATGAAATAACCCGTCGTGATGTACAGGGCGCCGTGGGCAAAATTGGGCAGCCGGCTGATGCTGTACACCAGCGTAAACCCGAGGGACAGCAGCGACAGGGTGACGCTGTTGATGATGCCGTAGACGAGAATGTCCATTGCGTTGCCGCCGGGTTATTTCATCCAGGGCGGCAGCAATATTTTGGCCTCTGCAACTTTGGGAGGGAAGACCTGCACCCGCTTGCCCTTCTGCCACTGGATGATTCCCGTCACCGCCCCTAATTTTGGATCGTCGGACGGGATGATCTGATGGGTCTTTTTATCGAAGCTTATCCGGCCGTATACGCCCATCAGGTTTACATTTTCCAGCGCCGTTATAACGGCATCGGCATCGGTGGTGCCGGCCTTCTCGATGGCCTCCTTGAGTGTGTAGATCGCCATGTAGCTCGACGAGGTTCCGTATCCCTCCGGCTCCAGTCCCCATCGCTTTTCGTAAGCGTTGGCAAATTTCATGGTCCAGGGGGTTATATTTGCCGGCGCATTTCCACCGTTCACCAGGTTGACGATGAGAAATTCGCCTTTACCTTCCGTAGCCTTCCAGAATCCGGGCTGCTCGGCGGCATTCACAAATCCCATGGGCAGCGCCTTCAATTTCATGCCGCTCCACTGTTTCAGAAGAATGGCGCTTTCCGGCATGTCCATCCACAGGAAGATGATGTCCGCCTTCGTCTTCGCCACATCGTTCAATGCCATCGAGTAATCCGTTGTGCCCGTGGGAAAGACCTTCATATCGACCACGTCCCAGCCGCTTGCGGCCAGCATCTTTTTCATCGCCTCGCCGCCGCCCCGCGCATGCGCCACATCCTGGACCATGATATAAACCTTATTGAAGCCGTGGCCTTTCTTGATGTCCGAAAGCAGGGTGACAAACTCGTTGGCCATGACAAGAACGTGACTGGTTATTCTGAAACAATACTTATATTTACTGTAATTATCCGCAACCTTCTTATGGTAGGCAGGCGTCAGAACGCCGGTAGTCAGGATGCTTACTTTCTTGTATTTATTGAGCAGGTCCATCGCCGCCAGGGCCGCTTCGGAACGGACGGGGCCGCCGACGATGAAATCGGCGTTCTTGTCCAGGATGAGTTTCTCTAAGCCGAGCAGGGCATCGCTGACCGGTACGCTGGGCTCCAGGTCGCGGGTGTCGATCACCTCGACGCTGAAGGGACGTTTCTTCCCGCCCACATTCACGCCGCCCGCGGCATTAATTTCCTCGACCGCCAGTTTGATGCCCCGTTCCGCATCCCATCCGTAAAGGAATGCCGTGGCCAGCGGAGCGCCGATGACAATCGGTTTTTCCGCCGCCGGTGCACTGTTCGTAAAGCTTACCAGAAAAATAATGATGGCAACAACAACTCCAACGCTTTCCCCGAGTCTCTTTCTCATTTTCCCCTCCTTTAGAATCCGGTGTAAAGGTTCCGCTAACTATCGCAATATCTCGCCTACATATCCTCCGGCTCCAGCTGCTCAAACAACAGTACATTTTTTTTATACATATCACAAGTACGGAACAAACAACATCAATGATTATCTGTTCACATTTTTCTTGACACGTAGTTATGATGTAGCTATATTGTCTCCATGGTGAGACGTATGTCGTTGGTGATTTCCTTTGATGAATCATAAAGCATGCCGCCGAGACATGTCATCTAAAAGGGGAATGAAATGAGGTACGCAGAGACAGGGTTTCATTTGGAAATTGATCTATCCCGGGGAAGCATCGAGAGGGTAGAGAGCGACCCGAAACTAACCACACTTTATCTGGGGGGGTTAGGTACCAACGCCAGGATAGTATGGGACAGGGTTCCCCCCGAAACCGAGCCCTTTTCTCCCGATAATCTCCTCATATTCGGCACCGGTCTGTTATGCGGCACACCTGCGCCCGGCGCCAATCGTACCATTGTTACCACCTATTCTCCCCAGACCTTGCTGATGGCATATTCGATGATGGGGGGATTCTGGGCGCCGGAATTGAAATATGCCGGTTATGACAAAGTGATCTTTCGCGGCAAGTCGCCCAAACTGATCTATCTGTGGATACACAACGACAAGGTGGAAATACGCGATGCCGCTCATTTGCACGGCAAAGGCGCTGTTGAAACCCAGGAACTTATTCGGCAGGAATTGAAGGAGCCGAACGCCCAGGTGGCTGCTATCGGCCTGGCCGGTGAAAACAGGGTCTATACGGCCTCCATAGAGCATGGCAGGTCCAGCGCCAGCCGGCTGGGAATAGGCGCAGTGATGGGGGACAAGGGGATAAAGGCGGTAGCCGTGCGCGGAACAAAGGATCTCCATCTCGCCCGGCCGGAAGAATTTATGAAGCTTTGCAATGAGGTGATGCACTATATCAAAGCCCGGGAAGATAAGCCGATTCCCGGGGTGATGCCTATTTTGGCCGGGCTTGGGTCGCCGCAAGAGATGCTGCACATCGACGAGAAGTGGCACACCGAAAATTTCTCCTGGGGAAACTCCCGTGTGCGCAGAAAGGATTTTTGGACCAAGGAAGTGGAAGAGAAGTGGAAGGAGTCTCAGTTAGGTGCGCGGACGCGGCTGATAAGCTGCTATAACTGCCCGATGAAATGCGGAGCCATCATTTCCCTTCCGGGAATGTCGACCTACATGATGAAATGCTTCACCAAGCTTACCTATACCATGGCGGCCTTTGTCGACGATCTGGATTTCGGTTTTAGAATCGCCGGGCGCGCGACCGAATACGGGGTAGACGGATTCTCAACCCCGCAAATAATGGCCTTTGCCTTTGAGCTTAAAGAAGCCGGTATTCTGACCGACAAAGACTTTGCCGGGTGTCCGTCCGATAACGAGGGGAAGTTCTACTGGCTGCTGGACAGAATTGTACGGCGAGAAGGCATCGGAGATGTTCTGGCCAACGGCACCCATTGGGCGGCTAAGCAGATCGGCAAGGGCGCAGAAGCATATGCCCATAATAATATCAAGAAACATGAACAGCTTCCGCTCAAGCTGGGAATGCTCAATCCCGTTTATTTCCTCATGTATTGCACCGGAGAGAAGGCAAACATTACCCAGATTGAAGGGCAGTTCCCCCAGGCGCCTTTCCTTACCATGGAGGAGAGGGAAGACTTTGTCAAAGACTGGATCCATGTCCCCGATGAAAAGTTCAAGCAATACCTTCTGGACTGGGAAATACGCGGAGAGCGCTCCAACCCCAATTACCCGACTGTTGACATGTCCGCAGAAATCGTTGACTGGCAAGAGATGATGCACTACATCGATGACGCCCTCGGGATGTGCGCCGGTTTGTCGTCATTTCCCCTGAAGCCCCCCTACCATATACATAATCTCCCGCATTTTATCTCAGCGGCGACCGGGCTCGATATCGATGAAGCCGGATTGACGCAGGTATATAACAGGAACCGCAATCTAATCAGGGCCATTAACATAAGAAGAGGCTTGAAGCGGGCCGACGAGAAGCCGCCCGAGGATCATTGGAGGAAAAGATTTCCCGAGCTTGAAGAAAAACTCCTGGATCGATATTACGAATTTAAGGGATGGAATCACGATGGTATTCCTACTCGAGAGACCCTGCGCGCTTTAGATTTGGGTGACGTCGCCGAAGACCTGGGACGAAGAGGGATAATAACAAATGAGTAACGTGACGAAAAAAGTAAGGACCATCAAGATCGATCTAGATAAATGCAATGGATGCCGGGCGTGTGAGATGATCTGCTCCGCCTCTCACGCCAACCCGAAATACAGCAGCAATAATCCGGAGCGGTCTCGAATCCGGCTGATTCGTCATCCCATAAAGGACGTATACCTTCCCGTATACGCGGGTGAGTATGCCGGAGCCGAATGTGCGGGCAGGGACAAATATGTGATCGACGGCAAGGAATACGACGAATGCGCCTTCTGCAGGGCCTCCTGCCCATCGAGAACGCTCTTCAAAGAACCGGATTCCGGCCTCCCGCTAAAATGCGATATGTGTGAAGGCGAAGATGAGCCTCTGTGTGTGAAGTGGTGTATCAATGATGCCCTGGTTTGCGAAGAAAGGGAAGAGGAAGCTGAAGAGGCGGAAGAAGTAAAACCCGGGGACATGGAGATGGGACTGGAATCGTTGGCAGACAAGTATGGGTTGCAGAAGATAATGGAAACCGTCGCCCGGATGTCGAAGAAAGGCTGAAAAAAAGGCGACAGAAGAGGATCGGGAAATAGTGGAAACTGTAGCCCCGTACAAAGAGATCATCGACGTCATCAAGGCGAGCGGTGGTGACGCCTTCAAAAGATGCTTCCAGTGCGGTCTATGCGATGTGGTTTGTCCGTGGAATCGGGTGGCCACTTTTAGCATGCGCAGGCTGGTCCGGGAGGCCACCTTCGGTTTGACCGATATAGAAAGCGAAGAGATGTGGCGCTGCACCACCTGCGGCCGATGTCCCCAGCAGTGCCCCAGGGACGTCAAACAGATAGAATCCGGGGTGGCCCTGCGCAAGATTGCCACCGAATACGGGGTTTTTCCTGCTTCGGTCAAGCCTGTCCGCACCATCAGCGGCAGCCTCGTCGGCGAAGGCAACCCTTTGAAGGAAGAGCGGAAAAAGAGGGCAGACTGGGCAGCAGATCTTTCCGTAAAACCATTCACCGAGGGGATGGACATTTTATATTTTCCCGACTGCTACTGCAGCTATGACCCAAGATTAAAAAAGGTCGCTCGAGCCACAGCCGCTATCCTCAACCGGGCCGGGGTAGATTTCGGGATCCTGGGCGCCCTGGAGAATTGCTGCGGAGAGTCCATCCGCAAGACGGGCGACGAGGAGGTATTCAGGCGCCTGGCCAGGGAAAACATCAAAACGTTCATCGATCATGGGGTGAAGAAAATCCTTGTTTCTTCCCCGCATTGCTACCATACCTTTAAAAACGAGTATCCCGAATTCATGGTGAACTTCGAGGTGGTTCATATCTCCCAATATTTAATCCACCTTATTAACGAGGGAAGGCTTGAACTCACCAAGGAGTATGGAAAGAAGGTGACGTGGCATGACCCCTGTTACCTGGGGCGACATAACGGCATATACGACGAGCCCAGGGAGGTTTTAAAAAGGATACCGGGATTAGAGTTAAAGGAGATGGCCGAGTCGCGGGTAGACAGTCTCTGCTGCGGCGGGGGAGGGGGAAGGATTTGGATGGAAACTAAAAAAAGTGAAAGGTTTTCGGATCTTCGGATAGGGCAGGCCATCGACTGCGGGGCCGAGGTGTTGGTTACCGCCTGCCCGTACTGCATCACTAATTTTGAGGACAGCAGGTTAACCCTGGGGCATGGCGACGTCATAGAGATTAAGGACATCACGGAGATTGTCAGTGAAGTCATTTAGCAACCGAAGAAACGCAATGAGGTGATGGAAAGTGGAAAAAGAGCAAATAGACCGACTTTGCAAAAGTTTCGCGGACGGTCAGTTTGGGGATGTGATGGTTGTCGGAGGAGGGATCAGCGGCATTCAGGCCGCGCTCGATCTTGGCGCCGCGGGTTTTAAGGTCTACCTGGTTGACAAGGCACCGTCGATTGGCGGCCATATGGCCCAGCTCGACAAGACCTTTCCCACGAATGACTGCTCCATGTGAATCCTCTCACCCAAACTGGTCGAGGTCGGCCGGCACCCCAACATCGAGATCCTGACCTATACTGAGGTTGACAGTATAGAAGGAAAAGAAGGGGACTTTAAGGTCACCCTGATAAAAAAGCCGAGATATATTATAGAGGACAAGTGCACGGGCTGTACTACCTGTGTAGAGTACTGCCCGGTCAAGGTCCCCGATCAGTTTAACCAGGACATATCGAAGAACAAGGCGGTACATGTCTACTTTGCCCAGGCGATTCCGCTTGTCACTTATATCGATGAAAGCTGTATCTATCTCAAAGAGAAGAAATGTCGTATCTGCGAAGCAGTCTGCAAGAATAAAGCGATAGATTTCAATCAGACGCCGGAGAAGGTGGAAATCTATGTAGGAGCGATCGTTCTCTCTTTGGGTTTTGAGCCGTTCGATCCGAAGGTGAAGGCGGAATATAAATACGGTCAATTTGCAAACGTGGTCACCAGCATGGACTACGAGCGGCTGTTATGCGCCACCGGGCCTTACGAAGGGGAGATAAGGCGAGCTTCCGACAAGAACCATCCCCGTAAAATTGCCTGGATTCAATGCGTCGGTTCCCGACGGGTGACCCCGGGTGAAAACAGCTACTGTTCGGCCGTGTGCTGCACGTATACCCAGAAACAGGTGATATTGACGAAGGAGCACGACGCCGAGGCCCAGTGCGCGATATTCCATAACGATATCCGTTCCTATGGGAAGGATTTCGAGCGATTCTACGAAAGGGCGGAGAACCTGCCCGGGGTTCGATTCTTCAGAAGCTACGTATCAATCGTCAAGGAGAACCCGGAAACCAAGAATATCACCATACGGTATTGCGCACCCGACGACCGGATCGCCGAGGAAGAATTCGATATGGTGGTACTGTCGATAGGACTGAACCCGCCCGCCGATGCGAAGGGTCTGGCCGGTACATTCGGCATCGAACTCGATGCACACGGATTCAGCAAGGCAATTCCTTTCAATCCCATGGAGACCACCAGGCCCGGGATCTTTGTAAGCGGAACCTTCCAGGGTCCCGCGGATATTCCCGAGTCGGTTTTCAGCGCCAGCGCGGCCGGGGCCCAATGCGGCGAATTCCTTGACTACCGGCGGGGGGATCTGGCCAAAGAACGGATATTCCCGTTGGAGAGGGATGCCACTCAAGAGGAGCCAAAGGTAGGCGTCTTTGTGTGTCACTGCGGGGCCAATATCGGACGGATCGTCGGTGTTCCTTCCGCCGTTGAATACGCCCTGACCCTGCCCAATGTGGTCTACGCTCAGGAACAGCTGTTTTCCTGCGCGACGAACTCCGCCCAACAGATATCGGAGATCGCAAAGGAAAAAGGGCTCAATCGCGTGGTCGTCGCTGCCTGCTCCCCCAGGACCCTCGAGCCGCTGTTCCGGGACACCCTTCGGGAGGCGGGGATCAACCAGTACTATTTGGACATGGCCAACATCAGGGAACATTGTTCCTGGGTCCACGCGAAAGAAAAGGAAGAAGCCACCCAGAAGGCAAAGGATATCATCCGCATGTCGGTGGCCCGTGCATGCCATCTGGAGGCCTTGGAGGAATTTGATCTGCCGGTCAACAAGGCGGCACTGGTGGTCGGCGGGGGTATAGCCGGCATGACGTGCGCGCTCTCCATCGCCAACCAGGGACATGAGGTTCATCTGGTGGAAAAGGAGACAGACCTGGGGGGAACCGCGAGAAGAATCCATCATACCCTGGAAGGGCTCGATGTTCAGGCCTATTTGCGCGATGTGATCCGCAAGGTGTATCGGCACCCCTTGATCCATGTATATGCCGAAGCGGCCATCATCGAGGCGAAAGGGTATGTGGGAAATTTCGTCACCAGGGTGAAGTCGGAGCGAGGCGTCACCGAGATAACGCATGGAGCAGCCGTTATCGCTATCGGCGCCGATGTCTATAAACCCACCGAATACCTCTGCGGGGAAGATGAGAGGGTAATAACCCACCTGGAGCTGGAGGAGCGGATCGCCAAAAACGACGCAGCGGTGATGAACGCCCAGAATCTGGTGATCATCCAATGCGTGGGCTGCAGAAATCAAGAGCGAAATTACTGCGCCCGGATATGCTGCAGCGAGTCGGTAAAGAACGCCTTGAAGCTCAAAGAGATAAACCCCGCGATGGAGATAGCCATCCTCTTTAGGGATATGCGAACCTATGGGTTCAAAGAGGACTATTACCGGGATGCATCAAATAAAGATGTGAAGTTCATCCGCTACGAGCCGCAGGATACACCCCGGGTGGAGGCGGTTAAGGAGGAGGGTCGGCCGGTTTTAAGGATTACCGCGACCGATCCTGTTTTAGGTAAGAAGCTTGCCATAGACGCCGATCTGCTGGTTTTAGCCGCCGCGGTGATTCCCTCCGCCGGGACCGAGGAAATCGCCAGATTATTCAAGGTCCCTCTGGGGCCGGATCTCTTTTTCAAAGAGGCCCATGCCAAGTTACGGCCGGTTGAATTTGCCACGGACGGCGTTTACCTCTGCGGAATGGCTCACTACCCCAAGCTGATATCGGAAACGATCAACCAGGCATACGGAGCGGCGGGTCGGGTTTTAACCCTTCTCTCGCATGATACGGTCAAAGCCTCGGGCTCGGTTTGCGCGGTGGATGAGAACAAGTGTATTTCGTGCGGGGCGTGTATAACCGTTTGTGCCTATGGCGCCATAGAGTTTCGTGAAACACCGCAGGGCAGAAAGGCTTTGGTTAATCCCATTCTCTGCAAGGGAGACGGTCTCTGTAATGCCGTGTGTCCCACGGCGGCCATACAACTCAAGCACTTTACCGATGACGAGCTCTTGAGCCAAATCGATGCGGCCATCCCCGGGGAAGAGGTCGTACAACCACTTGCGGCGGGGGCTGTATAGAAGTGACGACTTCTTATGAAGTCGTCACCCCGGTGCAAACCGGGGTCCAGGACTATAGGGGTAGGGACGACACATTGGATTGCATCGCCCCTCCCTCCGAACCGGACTGGCGGATTTCCCGCATCCGGCTCTCCAGTCGGTGGTTTTACCTCATTGAGGACTGGAGTAATTTCATATGG